>Ga0209719_1000222_pt1 | contig 87522 bp, 76 predicted proteins | sample AD_JPNAS2_MetaG_FD_184421 | JGI IMG/M metagenome (GOLD analysis project Ga0209719, IMG submission 184421) | Active sludge microbial communities of municipal wastewater-treating anaerobic digesters from Japan - AD_JPNAS2_MetaG (SPAdes) (version 2) | ecosystem: Engineered > Bioreactor > Anaerobic...
TCATTAGTTTAAGAAAAAATTTGATGACATCAACCCATGCTTGACATCGATATTGACAGTTTGATTCCGCACCGCAAAAAGATAAAAATTATCAATCACGTCATTGATATACAGGAGAATTCTGCTGTGAGCGCCGCGATGGTCGGTCCGGACTGGCCCCTTTCCGATGGAAAAACCGTTGATGCGCTGGTGTTGATCGAAGGAATTGCGCAAACGGCTGCCATTGTGGAAGGATACAAGAGGAAGCAGCGGGGTGCCAGCGCCGTCAAGGGCTGGCTGGTCGGTATCAAAAATGCCGCGTTTTATGAAGAGAAAATACCGTTGAATACGCATCTGGTTATTCTGCTGGAAAACAAGGATGCTTTTGATAATTACGGCGTCGTAGAGGGAACGGTTAAAACGGGAGAAAAAATTCTTGCAACAGCCGTCCTTCAGGCCGTGCGTCTCAATGATAACGATCAATAATTTTGTTACGGGGAGTAAAAAATATGAACGATAAAAAAACAGCGATTATCACCGGTGCAAGCCGAGGGATAGGACGCGCCACGGCAGTGCAACTGGCGCGGGCCGGATATTTCGTCATCATCAACTTCAAGACCAATGAGACGGCGGCGCAGGAAACATTGAATATGGTGAAATCAGAAGGTGGAGATGGCACTATCATTCCATTCGATGTCGCCGATTCGGAACAGACCAGAAATGCGGTTAAGACAATCACCGAACAATATAAAAATATCCAGGCGCTCATTAACAACGCCGGCATTACCGCTGACGGGCTGTTTATGTTACTGGGCGAAGAGGAATGGGACAGTGTCATCAACACCAGCTTGAATGGTTTTTATCATATGACCAAACCCATTTTGCGTGAAATGATCAGAAAAAAACGCGGCTCCATTGTTTCCGTTTCCTCTCTTTCGGCGTTGATGCCCAATCGCGGACAGGCCAACTACGCGGCCGCGAAAGCCGGAATTATTGCCGCGTCGCGTTCACTTGCGTCCGAAGTGGCCCGTTTCGGAGTCCGGGTCAACGTCGTCGCTCCCGGCTTGATTGAAACGGATATGATCAAAGACGCTCCGGTTGATCAGATTAAACAAATCATTCCCATGGCCAGGTTGGGAAAACCGCAGGAAGTCGCCAGCGTCATCCGCTTTTTATGTTCCGATGATGCTTCTTACGTAACCGGTCAGGTCATCGGCATTAATGGTGGCATATGCTGATGCGCCTATACCATAAGATATCTCTGTTCATGATCCTTCTGACAGGATTCTGTTTCCTGTACGGCAACGTTTGTCATGCGGAAGAAAAAGGTTTTGAAAAGCTCCGCAAAGAATCTGTAAAAATCAAAACGCTCCAGGCAGATTTCACGCAAAAAAAAAGCATGAAAATTCTATCCAGGCCACTTGTTTCTCAGGGTTATTTTTATTTTGCAATGCCTGATTCTTTGCGTTGGGAATACATTAAGCCTCTGAAAAGCGTTGCACTGAGTCACAACCAGCAGGCCAGGCGCTATATGCATTCCGATGGGAAATGGGTCGAAGATAAAACAAATGGCGTGCAGGCCATGAGAATCGTTCTGAGTGAAATTGCCGGATGGATGAACGGCAGATTCGATCAGAATCCATCATTTAAAGCAACCGTCATCGGGAAAGAGAATACCTGCATCATCCTGACACCGGTGGAAAAAAAAATGAAAGGAATGATTGAACGCATCGAAATTAATCTCGCGCCCCAAGCGCGGGTTGTCCAATCGGTCAAAATTCTGGAAGGACCCGATAACATCACCCAGATCAATTTCAGTAATGTTAAAATGAATCACGCGATCGATCCGACCATTTTTAAGGATGTACGATGAGGCGACATCTTCTTTGGATAGTGATTTTTTTTCTGTCTTCCTGCCAGACCCTGCCCATCATAAATGCACCTTCTTCTCCACGTAAAGAAAAATCGTTCGTTTGCCCTGATCCTTTTTTAAAGAGAAATTATCGTCTTGTGCATGCCATCGAGGCCCGTCTTGACGGAAGAGTACAAAGTCAGATTATCGGCATAACGCTGGCTCTCCCCGATACCCGTTCGGTCTCCTGCGCGATTATAACGGTGGAAGGCATGTCGCTGTTTGAAGCCGAAGCAAACCCTCATGGGATCAACGTCAAACGAGCCCTACCTCCCTTTGATTCCAAAGATTTCGCCAACAATATGATGGAGGATATTAAGCTGATATTTTTAGCACCGGAAGGCGTTTTACAAAACAGAGGATACCTTGCCGACGGATCGAAAGCCTGTCGTTACCGTCAAGAAAATGGCGGCTGGATTGACGTCATAGAAAACGAATCGGGAGAAACACAAATCAAACGTTACTCTTCCTCCGAAGTTTTAAAAAGGGATGTCCGTTTCAGCGGTACCCATAAGCAACTTTATCAACGCATCGGCCTGCAGGCAGACGCAAAATTTGATTATTTTCTGTTGATGAATTTGATCGAAGATCAACCCATAAAAAAACAAGCGATTAAAAGAAATTAAACCGTTATTAAGATTTGAATAATTTTATTCCGCGATTCAAAACACATCCGGGAAGCATCCGTCATCGCCAATATGTTTCCGTTGTGACCGTTTTTTTTCGGGGTAAATTTCCTTGACACAATCGCGGATGTTCCTTATAACCCCCGTTCCTAAAAGAAGGAAAATCTTATCGATGTTGTTTTTTTCTGAAATTGTCGAATTCAAGCGGAGAAAAAAATGAAGAGCCATCATTTACATCATAAAGGGAAATCGTTTTCGGGAAAACAAGGAGAAACCGTCATGGTTGCCGGCTGTGATCTGGGCAAATCCACCGCGAAATTTGTGATGCTCAACGTCTGTGACAGCGACACACCGATCCTGGAAGATTTCCGCTGCATCGTCCATCATGGGAATCCGCTCAATGCTTTCCGCGAATGGTACCGTGAAAAGCATATCGCTTCATGTGCAGCTCTCGCCGCTACCGGTCTGCACTCCGAGGAACTGGTCGCTCCGGTGATTTCCGGACTGCCGGAAGACGCTTGTATTTCGGCGGCGCTGCAATTGCAGCAAGATCTGCCGGAACAGATTAATCTCGTAAGTCTCGGCGCCCGCGGATATTCGGTCATGACCAGAGATCGGCAGGGACATGTCGGCTATGTGGAGAATGACAAATGTTCCTCTGGAACGGGCGAGACCATTGTAAAAATAGCCGGCCGTTTCGGACTCGGTCTCGAAGAAGCCGATCAACTGGCTTTCGGCGCTGCAGTCAGCGTTCCCATCTCGGCCCGTTGTTCGGTCTTTGCCAAAAGCGAAATGACCCATTTCGGTAACCAGGGGAAACCGACCGACCAGCTCATGAAGGGTTATTTCGAATCGGTTGCCCGCAACACGGCAGCCCTTCTGTCGAGGGTACGCATCGAAGGCCCCGTTTATCTTATGGGAGGCGGTGCGCGACTCGCTTCTTTTGTCAAGGCATTCCGGGAAATCGCCGGCGGCACGGTTTTTGTGCTTGATGAACCACAACTTTTCGAGGCCCTCGGTGCAGCGGTACTTGCAGCCGACCAGTACCGGGGAGACAAGCTCCCAAAACTGCCTGTTGATCCCGAGCAGCTAATCATTCCGCGGCGAACAAGATTTCGCATTCAGTCACCGGCTCAGCAGTGGGCATCGAACGTCACGTATCAGTCAGCCCCCGATGTCACGGAGGATCCGGCAGTCACACCGGCCGTTCTAGGCCTTGATCTGGGATCGACGGGCAGCAAGGCGGTGCTAACGTCCATTAGAACCGGCAACCAGTTGACAGACGTTTATGACCGTACTCGCGGGAATCCGGTTGATGCTTCGCTGCGTCTGCTGGACGAGATTCTCAGGCAGACGAAACCGGACGTACGGGCTATTGCCCTGACCGGCTCCGGACGTGAAGCCGCCGCAACGGTTCTCCGCGCGGTGTTCCCTGAGCTTGCCGAGCGGATTGTAGTTCTGAACGAAATTGTCGCCCATGCAACAGCTGCGATCAGATGCGATGACCAGAAAGGGAAAAGTCTCTCCATCGTTGAAATCGGAGGACAGGATGCCAAGTTCATCCAGATCGCCGGCGGTCAGATTACCGAAAGCGACATGAACAAGGCATGCAGTGCCGGAACCGGTTCTTTCCTCGAAGAACAGGCCGTTTTTTACGATATACACGATGTGACAGAGTTCACAAGGCTGGCCCAAAAAGCAAAGCGTCCGCCGGATCTCGGACAGATGTGTACCGTTTTCATTGCCGATGCTGCCGCTGAAGCGCACAATGAAGGATTCAGCATCGAAGATTTGTTCGGCGGGTTCCAGTATTCGGTCATCCACAACTATATCAATCGGGTCATGGGAGGACGGACCTTCGGCGACCGGATCTTTTTTCAGGGCAAGCCAGCCAGCGGACCGTCGCTTGCCTGGACTCTGGCCGCGGTCACGGGTCGGGAGGTAATCGTTCCGCATAATCCCGGGGCCATGGGCGCTTGGGGCATCGGTCTGTGCGCAATCCGGGAGCTGGGCGAAGAAAAACTTTTCGCAGCCGGCACTTTCGATCTGAATCTGGCGCTCAACGCCAGAGTGGTTTCCAGAATAGAATTCCGGTGTGCCGATTCCAAATGTCATAATTTTTGTCATATTGATAAAACGACTGTCGCTGTCGGCGCAGCAGAAAAGACCGTTCTGTCCGGAGGCGCCTGCCCGAAATACGAAATCTCATCAATCGCTTCAAAGAAAATTCCCAAGGAGGCCCCGAACGCGCTTGAAGAAAGAATGGCGCTGCTGGAAAATTTCCGGGAAGCCGGGACAGGCGATCGGGAGGTGGGGGTGCCTTATGTCGGAGTGCTGAACGGATACCTGCCCTGGATGGTGACTTTTCTGTCGGAAATCGGATTCCGTGTAAAGGTGTTACGCTCTGACAGCAAATCGCTGGCGGGCGGTGAAGAACGCTGTTTTTCGTTCGATTCCTGCGCTCCTGCTAAAATCGCCCACGCGGTGGCGGATGCGGATGTTGACACGCTTGTATTCCCGAAATTTCTGAATCTGCATGACAGGGACGGCCATGGCGGCCGCACGTGTCCGATGGAGCAGGGCATGGCGGACATGGCCGACCAGGCGCTGAAAGCTCGCGGCCGGAATATCAGGTTCGTCAAGCCCCTTCTCAACCTGAGAGACGGCCTGCTGAACCGGCGACTCATCGGCCGCCTTCGAGGGCTCGCCCGGGAACTGGGCGTCGATGATCGACATGTCAAAACAGCGGCCCGCCGCGCGGCAAAAGCGCAGCAGGACTATGAACATGCGCTGGCGGAAATCGGGCGGCGAACCCTGGCCTACGGCCGGGGACAGGGAATTCCGGTGGTTGCCGTCATCGGTTCGCTGCATGTGATCTATGATCGCGCGGTCAATGCCAGTATTCCAGATCTTCTCAGGCAAAACGGCGTACTGTCGCTGCCCATGGACTGTTATCCGATTCCGGACGATATCCCTGAACTTCCCCGCATCGTTTGGGAAGATGCGAACAGGGCTCTCCGTGTCGCGCTTTCAGCCAGGAATTGCGGAGAGGTGTTCCCCCTTTTTCTTTCCTCTTTCGGCTGCGGACCGGCCTCGTTTATTGAACATTTCTTTCGGTTCCTGATGGAAGGTTATCCGCATACGGCTCTGGAAAGCGACGGGCACGGAGGCTTTGCGGGTTTCGTGACAAGAATCCAGGCTTTCCTGCACACCGTTCGTCAGCATGACGGCCGGCCGGTTCCCGCAGAATCGTCAAGACTCCGCCTGTTCGACACACTGGAACGCCCGCCGCTTGCATCGCAAAAGGATTCAAAATTTGTCGTCTTTACCATGGGCGACCAGACGGCTCCGATTATGGCGGCTGTCTACCGGTCGTGGGGCTATGACGCGATCCCGGCAATTCCCACATCAGCAGTGTCTCTGGCTGCGGGGAGAAGAGACTGTTCAGGCAAAGAGTGCCTTGCCTACCAGTTGATCTGGGGTTCGTTTCGGAAATATCTCGATGACAACCCGCCCGAGAAACGCACGGTCCTGCTTCAAATCAGCGGAAGGGGCGCCTGCCGCACCTGCAATTTCTCCATGAAAGATCAGATATCGATCGAGAATATGGGCCTTTCAGATCGTGTGTCGCTGCGCCATGTTGCCGCCGAGCTGGAATGCCCCGGGTTGGTCAGCCGGTTTTACACGGGAACGCTGGTATGGAATCTTCTGAACCAGCTTGCTGCCTATCACCGCCCTTATGAATCCGAACCGGGAGAAGTCGACAGGATATACGATGACTATTGCAGCGACCTTATCCGGATCCTGGAAAAACCTTCCGGAAGAGGTTTCTCCGGAATCATTTCAAAGATGGGATCTGTCGGACGGATCGTCTCCGGAAGTATTGAGCAGAACCAAGGCAGCGCTCTTTTCGAGCAACTTGTTCGCCGCGCATCGACACAGTTTGCAGCCATGCGGAAGTGTCGGACGGATCAAAATTCTCTCCGGACGATTTTCCTTACGGGAGATATCTATCTGCGTCTGGATGATTTCGGAAGCGACGCCATTATCCGACGGCTGAATGCTCGCGGGATACGGGTCATCGTGGAACCTTTATGGGTACTGGCCGAATATCTGGTTGAAGAACGTTCCGCCGAATTATTCAGTCTGCCTCAGGGAACTTTCATGAATGCCATGGCGAAGGTCCTCCTGCCAAAATCGCGAAAACACTTTTACGAAATGGCTCAGGAACAAAACCCCTGGCTGCCCACATTCGATGTTCCGGAAATGCTGAAAAAAGCGAAACCGATCATCGACCGGCACCCGCGTGGCGAGGCCCCGATAACCGTGGGAAGCGTTATTCATCACTGGGATAAGGCGGTCTCCGACGGTATCGTGATTGTTGGACCATGGGGGTGCGGTCCGGCACTGATTGCCGAAAGCCTGCTCAAACATCAGCGCCAGATTCCGATGCTTTTCGTTTATAACGACGGGTCTCCCCTCGACGAACGAAAGCTTAATGGATTCGTATTCCGGTTACGCAGGCAAGAACCCAAAACGGCAACAGAAACCGGCCGGTAAAAAAATCTCCGCCCCATGAGAGTCTTTCTTAATGCCTGTTTGAAAAAAATCAACGGGGCTATCCCGGTCGGACAGCCTCTTTCATCGTTTATTCAATCCGTGTAAGTTTAGAATCCCCTTGCCTTAAAATTTTTGGCAACCTTACCGTAAAATCCTTTTGCATCCCCGTCAGGGGCAATACCGAAAACGCAATTCATCTCACAGAAATGATTGATGCCCGGATACAACAAAGACGTGCTCATGATGCCGAGGAGAACAACCTGACCGATTTCCCTTTTCCAACAAACTCTAAAGTGTCCCCGGATTTCGGATTTGGATTTGCGGATCTTTCATCGCACCAAGTCCGCATGAAGTTCCGCTTCCATTGTTTGGGCTGTTGCACCATCAATGGCCTCCATAGCAACTTGCCCCGGAATCATATCCAGCAATTGCTTGGCCAGAAGTTTGCGCTCGGCTGAATCTTTTTCGGCAGAAAGCCATGCCTGCTTTTTTTTGGCAAACAACATTTTGTTGACCAAATCGTTTAATTTGATATCCGGATTTTGCCTAGTTACGCTTTGAAGCACCTGCCACTCGATTTCGGTTATATAATCAGGTCTTTCTGTTACCGTACCGGTAACCGTTTCTCCCGAAACAGCAGCTATGGACGCATTTTTCTCAGCATCCACGATGTCTTGTTCAGACATGTTTAATGCGACGGGTTGTGTTGCATCAACAGCGGCCCCGGTATCGCCGTCATTGCCGCTATGCCAATACACAATGCCCGCAATCACTGCCATTCCGACTATCAGCGCAGCGAGTATTATTTTTGTCTTGGACTTATTTTTTTTCATATCGCTTCGGGTCATTTATAGACTCTCCTTGTGTCATTGCCTTGTTACGATATTAAAATATCATATCGTGAAAATATATCTCCGGCCAAGCCATTGTCAGGCAGCCTGACCGGAGATGTGAAAAAAATCAGATAAAAAATCTTACCACGCTACCGGCGCAGGCGGCGTCACGGTGAAGGTAAATTCCTGACCGGGACCGGACATCAAAACCGTAAACAGGGCATTGATAATAATCCCATTTTCGACCATGTCCGGGAATGTCGTGGTTCCCGTGAATGTCAGAGAACCATCTCCCAGCGATGATACAGGTCCGTCGAAGACGATTGGGAAGTCAACAGGCGTCTTGGTTTTCAGCGAGAAGGGAATCCCGATTCCCAGTTCACCGACCTTTTTCAGATAAATGTCTGCTTTGACATTTCCGTTGATATGCAGGATTCCGTTTTTGTCGAGTGAGGCTGTGCCTGTCATGGTTCCTGCGGGCACGATCTTCAATTTCACCTGCAACGGCATCAAACCAAACGCGTAGATGTAGTAACTGAATTCCGGGATGTCCATACCGCCCGTAATCGTATTATTCGTCATATTCGTTTCCGCCGAGAACGTTGATCCTTCCGGTAAAGATACTTTCGTCATGAGTGTTTTCAGTTTGATCGTGCCGTCAAGTTTCCAACCATCGAGAGAAAAAAGAAAGTCGCCGTCAACGGGATTGGCTGTGGATGCCGGGCGAGGGTTGGAAGTTCTGCAGGTACTGGCTGCGCTTTTCCCGGCAAACCGGTCCTTCAACCAGTCAAGCACCTGTGGTGCGGCCTGAAATTGCGTCGTGATATGTTCGCCGGGATAAACCATATAGGATGTATTGACGCCAAGGCTGCAGTATTTCTCTTTGAGATTCAGAGCCTGTTCCAGCGGGATAAATTCATCCCCCGTGCCATGATACAGAAAAACGGGTGCATTAATTTTTGTTTTTCCGAGTTCCTGACCATTGACCACTTCAGCAATTTCCGGAATCGCAAAAATCTGATCGGAGGTTTCCCCGTATTTGGTGAAATCGGAAAGCGGCGTATTCATGAAAGCAAAAAGAGCCTCGAATACACCCATGGAAAGGCCTCGACCAATCGCGTCCATCCCGTCAGTGTTCACCCGGCTATTCAGAAGAATGTCATTCGGGTACTGCGCGTTCAGCCCGATGCAGGTTGACAGCAGGAAGGATGACCCGTTGTTGCCGTCCAGATATCTCCCGACAGAAAACAGCTCGGCAGGAACACCGCCGGCCGCAACCCCGGCCAATTTAATACCGGGTGCGTAGGTCGACTGCAACTGGCCTGCCCATGCCGCCGACTGACCGCCCTGGGAATATCCCCAGATACCGACTTTTGCATAGGACTTGAGAGATATATTGGGGATCTGCAGAGCTGCCGTCACAATATCGAGAACTGCCTGTCCCTGAGCCTTGCCCACCATGTAGGAAGGTACATCGTTGTTGGTGTAACCCGGGTTATCGGTGACGAGAACGGCATAGCCCCTGTTGAGGGCAGCCGCGATATTCGAATTCTCGTAATCCGTTCCGTTTTCCAGTTGAATCGATGGCGCCCAACTCTGCACAAGACCGTGCGTGCCGACCGCATAACTGATGATGGGACGCGCGGTGAGGCCGTAATTATATAAAGACTTCGGAACCAGTACCGTACCGGTAACCACGTTGGGTTCTCCCAAAGCATCCTGTGACGCATACATGACGGTCCATGAATAACACGATGGTCCGCCCGGCGGAACGGATGTTGATGTGCGGTAACGGATTAAGGTGCCATGCGTGCCGGGTATAGTGGATGGCTTCTCATAAAAAGCCATTCCGGCTGGACCCTGTGTGGGAGCAGCAACTGATGAAATCGCCCAAAAAGCTCCTACCATCAAAATCAAAAAGGATAAAAAAAACAGTCGTTTATACCAAAACATACGTTTCATAAAATTCCCCCCTTAAAATTTTTTTTGAATAATGAAGAAGTGCGACCCATACATCAACTTTGACATCTTGATGTTCTTACATGGGTCTCATTTGGTCAGAAAACGTGCAGGCGAGAATCAGAAACGTACCGTTCGAATCTTCTGTTAAAATATTATATTTTGTTTTTTTGTCAAGAAAAAAATGATTTAAATGGTTTGATAACCTTAATTAATTGAGTTTATAACCCTTTTCCCGGAACAATCTCAGGCAGGCATCCGCTACCGAATTATCATAAAGAGTTCCTTTATTCTTTTCAATCTCTTCAAGGGCCACCTCGATACTCAAAGACGGGCGATGTTGACGATGCGAGACCATGGCAGAAATAACATCGGCTACAGCAAGAATTCTTGCCTCCAGAAGAATTTCCTCTCCTTTAAGGTTTCTGGGATAACCCGATCCGTCCATCCGTTCATGGTGCTGGTGAACAATTTTCGCCAGCGGCCAGGGAGATTCCACGTTCTTCAAGACCTCATAGCCGCTGCGGGAATGCTCTTTAATTAAAGCATATTCAACACTGGTTAACTTTTCCGGTTTGGTTAATATTTCAGGCGGGATGGATAACTTGCCGATGTCGTGAATGGCCCCGGCCATGCGGATCGCATCAATTTTTTCCTGAGGCAGACCCATTTCGATGGCGATATCCCGCGCCACATCCGCCGACCGGACCTGGTGCAATGCGGTGTAGGGATCCCTGACTTCCACGGCGGACACCATGACCTGAAGCGTGCTGTCGTAGGCTTTGCTCAGGCTTTCCAGCGTTTGTTGCAGTTTCTCCTCCATATTTTTGCGTTCAGTGATATCACGGACGACCCCTCTGAATCCGATCGGTTTGCCGGACGAATCTTTCTGCAATAAAATGGATATTTCGACGTATCTTTTGGTTCCGTCCTTCCGGATAATCTGCCAGTCCAGCCCCTTGAGCGGCTGTCCCGTTTTGAAAACATTATTGAAGGCTTTGTAAACTTTTTTTGCGGTTTCTTCATCCGTATACTGCCGATTGTTCATCCCTATCAATTCCTCTTTCGAGTAGCCATGGATCTGACAGACGGCGTTATTCAAAAATGTATAATTGCCGGCCAGATCGATTTCCCAATAACCGTCTTCGATGTTTTCCAGGGTTGTGGCCAGTTCGAAGAGCTTGGCGTTTTCAATAGAGATGGCCGCCTGGGCGGAGATGAAACGGAGAATGTCCAGTCGCCCGGGGGTAAATGCATCTTCGCTCAGATTGTTTTCCATATATAGAATTCCGGAAATTTTACCTTTATGAATAATGGGAATACACAGCACGGATTTACACTGCTTGTTGTTGATATAGGAATCGTCCGTAAAGGCTCCTTCTTTTGCGGCATGGCCGAGGATGACATCTTTCCCGCTGTGATGGACGTAGTTGACAATCGCCTGGCAAATATCGGCACAGTCATGCAGCGGCATGGCCTGCATGACGTTTGTTTCATCATTGTCAATATCTTCGCTTGCCTCAATGAGTAATTTTCCTTCTGACTCCAGCATGAGATAACCGCGCTGGGCGCCGGCGCTGGTAACGGACATGTGCATGATTTTTTCCAGAAGCCGCTCCAGCATGATTTCACTGGAAATCACCTGGGAGACCTGCATCACTGTGGACAGGTCCAGTGCAACCGACAGATCATCTTTTGTTTTTTCGGCTGTCGTTGCCTCAACATTCAGAGAAACATCCGCTTCAGAGGAAACCAGTTCCGGATACATTTTCCTGATTTTATTCAGCAGGCCCGTCGCTCCCCATGTGGAATAGCAGATCCCTGTCCGATCCAGGAATCTTTTTGCCTTTTCATTCTCTCCGATCGATCGATATTCCCCGGCCATGATTTCAGAGGCAATGCCCTCCACAACAAAATCGCCGTATTCCCGGCACTGCCTGACGGCCAGTTCCACCAATTTTTCCGCTTTCGCCAGATTGCCGCGTATAACCCATGCATACAAAGCTTTGATAGCCGTATACATGTATGAACAGTTCATGGGCCCGGCTTTTGCCCACGCCCGTATTTTCAGCTCGTTGATTTTCAGTAATACGCGATGTCTGATTTTCTCCGGCAGGGAAGCATTTTTATACACCTTCAGCCTGGCTACAGAATCCAGTAATACAGCATATTTATTGATTAAAACTCCCTGCTGCGAGTCCATGTATTTTCTGAATTCATCAGAGGCTTTCAATGCCATCTTGTACTCGCTGAAAAGCGAATACAAGATTAATTTGACGAACCAGAAAACCGAAAGAGCCGCCAGATTTTCAGTTTCTTCCCATGAGGGCAGAAGCTTTTCCGCGTCGATGGCTTTACCGGTCAATTTCAGGGAATTATCACATCGTCCCAGCAAATTCAGAATCGCCTGCCAGGTCATCGATTGCAACGTTAATGTATGTCCCTGTTTCATACCGGCGATGATTCTGTTGTTTCTTTCCATGTATTTTTCCAGATCGGAAAGTTCCCTGCCGGTGAAGATGTAGTGTACTTCTGTGAAATAAAGGTTGAAAGTGGCAAATCCCAGATCGCCTGTCTCCAGTCCGACCTTATAGCCTTCGATCATAGGCTCAATGCTGTCTTTCATGGGATATTTCCAGTGTCGGACCAGCGCGTTATACACAAAAACCGTTCGGGCTGCCTGATCGCGGGCATCCAGTTTTTCCACAAGTTTCAGTCCCATTTTGCCGAAGGCGATAGCGGATTTGAAATCCCAGAGTCCTGCCGCCTGAACGATTCCAAAACCGGCAAACGCAAAGGCATGTTCCGGCGCCAGGCCGTATTTGAATATCAGCCGGAAGGTTTTCAGAATGATTAAAGCCAGCAAATTCGGTTCGGTGTAAAAAGCGGCATGGCTCACACTGGCCAGAATTTTTCCGGCTGCCAGGATTTCAAGATCACTTGTTTTGGGCAGATTAATCAGATCTTCCGATCTTTTCCCTGCAAGTTTGAGCATGATTCTGAATATTTCCAAAGCGATATGAAGCTTATTGGCTTTCTTCGGCAGTCGGATACCGAACCGGGGCGCTATGGTATTCAGAATCGGCATCGCCACGTCGATGGCTCCCCTGTAGTCCTCACGCGCGATACAGGCATTAATCCTCGATGTGTAAATTCTGGTTTTCTCCTGATTTGTCTTTGCGTGCTGCAACGTGATTTCCGCCAGCGCATTCATCTTGTCGTAATCACCCATCAGGTAGGCAGCTTCCGTCGTTTCGGTGTAAAGGGCAAGTGTAAGAGGGTATTGTTTTATCCAGGGATTTTCTTCCAGAAGATTCATTCCGTTTTTCAGATACTGATACGCGGGCACATAGGCCGCCGATTCTTTCGCCTTCTTTCCGGCTTCCAGATTAAACCGCGCAAGTTTTTCCCTCTCTTCCTCGTTTTGTATCATCTGAACGCCAAGATTGAGTTGATCAACAATGTAGAACAGTTTGCCCGGCAGTTCCTTTTCGTCTAAATTTCCCATCAGGATCCTGCCGATTTTGTAATGAAGCGCCGACTTTTCCGCGTCCGTTACCAGCGAATAGGCTGCCTCATGAATCCGGTCATGATGAAAGACATAGAAATCGCCGAGTCGGCTGACCATTCCCTCTTTAATGGCTTCGGTAAGATCAGCCAGCGCCTCATCCACCGATGTTTTTCTTACTGTCGCCAATGTTTCCAGATCAAAACGGTTGCCGATGCAGGCGCAGATTTTCAAAACATCCTGAGCATTGTCGGGAAGTTTTTCAATCTTTCCGGCCATCATTTGAATGAGATTATCCGCCACTTTCATCCGGCTGATTTCTCCCACATCCCATTGCCAGCCCTGCGCTCCCTTGTGAACAATCATCTTTTCATTGTAAAGCGTATGAAGGAATTGATTCACAAAGAAAGGATTGCCGCCGGCTTTTTCCTGCACAAGCCCGGCCAGTCCGAATCCCCGTTCCTCCGAACACCGTAAAAAGTTGACGATTAATTCTGTGACTTCCTTTTCCTTCAAGGGATCGAGTGTGATTTTGTCGATACGGATGTTCTGCTTTTTAACTTCGCTGAGAAGTTCGCTAAAGGGATGAGTCTCATTCACCTCATTATCCCTGTATGAAAATAGAATGAAGAGATGATGGATGTCGCTGAGCATGATGTTTTTCATGAGTTGGAGACTCGCCATATCCGCCCACTGCAAATCATCCAGAAAAAGAGCCACCGGATGTTCCTGTTGCGGAAAGACACTCATGAATTTTTCAAAGATAAATTTAAACCGGTTCCGGGTCTCTTCCGGACCCAGAACCGGCAAATCCGGCTGCTTTCCGATGATCCATTCGACTTCCGGAATCACGTCCGTGATCACCCGACCGTTGTCGCCCAGCGTACTTAAAAGATTTTTCTTCCAGAGATTGATTCTTTGTTCGCTTTCCGACAATATTTGTTTCACGAGAACCTGAAAAGCCTGAATAATGGCGCTGTAAGGTTTGTCCCTTCTGAATTGCTCATATTTGCCGGAAATAAAATAGCCCCGCCTAGCCACGATCGGTTTATGGATTTCATTAATCATGGCCGATTTGCCGATACCGGGAGCACCGGCAACAACCATCACGGACAATCTCTTGTCGCCGTTGGCTACCTCCTCGAATCTGGAGATCAGTTCCGATATTTCCTTTTCCCGTCCGAAAAGTTTTTGCGGAACGATGAACCGGTTGGATATATCCTGTCTCCCCAGTTCAAAGGGTTCTATCCTTTTTTTCTCTTCCCATTGTTTCAAGCATTCCTGAAAATCGGCTTGAAGACCGAAACCGTTCTGGTATCTGGCCTCGGGGTTTTTTGCCAGCAGCCTCATGATGATATCCGACACCATGGCAGGAACACCGGCATCAAGCTTAACGGGCGCCCTGGGCATCATGGCGATATGCGCATGAATGAGTTCCATGGGGTCCTGCGACTTGAAAGGCAGCAAACCGGTGACGATTTCATACAGAGTGATTCCCAGCGAATAGAGATCCGTGCGGTAATCAACAGACCTGTTCATCCGGCCGGTCTGCTCAGGCGACATGTATGTCAGGGTATCGCGGATGAAATCAGGATTATAGACTTCATCATGTTCGTGAGTCAGCAGAGCGGATATTCCGAAGTCCGTAATTTTCAATTCCTCCGTTTCCGGATTGATCAGAAGGCTTTGGGGTTTTATGTTCCGGTGAATGACTCCCCGGGCATGCAGCGCTGCCAGTGTTGCGGCAATGTTCGCCGATAGGGCGAGAAATGATGCGATGTTGATTTTTTCATTCGGGCGGAAATAGTCCTTAACGGGAATACCGTCAAAATCCTCGAGGATGAGCGCCAGGCCGCCTTTGTAATGAATAATATCGATGGTTTTGACAACGCTTCCGATATCAAGACGTTGAATCAGTTCGTATTCCTGCCGGAATTGTGCAATTTCCGAAGGGGTTGAATGAAGGGTGTTCAGGAGTTTAATAATAACGGATTGAAAATCTTTTTCCTTATAACCCCGGTACGTAACGGCATTTTTCGTTTTGTGTATCTTTTTTTCCAGAACATAATCGCTTATTTTTTCCATAAATGTATTTCTCTTCTATATTTTCAACGGCTGTTAAGAAACATTAAAAATTTTATCGTATAGGGATTGGTCACATCATCATTCAAATACTCCGCGGCTTTTTCCTTCTCGAAATCAACATACTAATAATGGGTTTTGATATCTTTTAATGGGATTCTGGAATTTTTATCAAAGACATAATCCTGTTGGGCGTGCTCGCCCGTCAACCTGTTTTTGATAACCGGTGCCGCAACAATGCCAAGAACGATGGCGACCGCGAACGCAGCAATCCTTTTCTTATTGATATAAGAAATCCCCCCAACGGATATGTGCCGCGCTTTTTTTCTGGAATGGTTAAAGTATAGAAATAACTTTCCCCGATGTCAATTTGTTTTTATCCCCCGGCAGACGAAAGGATCATTTCCGGTTGACTTATAGAAAACAAATGCATACAGAAAAACAAAAAGGGGCAAGCAGATGAGAAATAGCGTCGATGGCAAGAACATCGTGATCATCGGTTCCGGTATCGGCGGATTGAGTACCGGGATTATTTTATCTTTGATGAATTTTCACGTCACGGTCGTGGAAAAAAATCCGCTGCCCGGCGGATTGATGCGGTCTTACCGGCGCGGCGGAATAGACTGCCCTGTCGGGATTCACTACGTCGGCGCATTGGGGGCGGAAGAACCCCTCGGTAAAATGTTTGCGGCCTTGGGAATCCCGGTTGACGAGCTATTTGTTCCCATGGCTGGAGAAGGCATCGTCGACCGCTATATTTTCGACGATTTAACCTTCGATTTACCCGACGGAATCGACACGCTGGAAAACAGTCTGAGAGATACGTTCCTTCAGGAAAAACCGGCGCTGGATGTCCTTATGAAAAATCTGCGCGACATTTCCCGGCAAATGACGGATCCCTCGTTCTTGTTCGCTCAGGGTGATCCCTTTCAGAATATGGGCTATTACCAGCCGATGGGAGAATTACTGGATTCTTTGAACGTATCACCGGCCTTGCGTGCCGTTTTATCGGTTCCCTGTAATCTTATCGGCGTCCCGCTCAACGATTGTCCGGTCATTTTCCATCACATGGTGCTAGCCAGTTATCTTTTTTCTTCGTGGCGACTGAAGGAATGCGGCCGTAAAATGACGGATGTCTTTATCCGCCGCTTTGAAGACCTCGGGGGGCAACTTGTCCTGCACGACGGCGTCAAGAAAATCTTGTTTGAAAAGGGTAAAGTAAGCGGAGTGATTTTGGAATCGGCCAGAACGCTTTTCGCCGATGCGGTGGTTGCCGCTATACACCCGAAGGTCATGCTTCAATTGCTGGACGAAAATGTTCTGCGCGATTCTCATCGCCGGCGCATTCTGGGACTTAAGGAAACGGAAAGCGTTATCGCGGTTCAGGTCTCTGTTGACGCCGCCAAGCATCCTGAAATGCATCATAACATTTACAGGCTCCACCGTGATGAAAACGGTGTGATTCAGGAAGGCGTATTTTATCAAGTGCAACGCACGACCTCCGCAGGCCTTCATCTGCTTTCGATTATTACCAAATCCCTCTTCGGTGATTGGAGTCGATGGGAAAATACCGTGACAGGCCAACGCGGCAGCGAGTATGAAGAGCACAAAATGAACCTCGCCAAAGGCCTGCTTAAAAAGGCTGAAGACGTCTTCGGCGATTTGAACGATGCCCGGATTCTGGATGTATACACGCCTCTCACCCTCCGGGATTATGTCAGTGCTCCGGAAGGAGCCTGCTACGGGATCATGCGTTCGTCGCGTCAGTTATTGAAGGCCATTTCGCTGAATAATCTGCCGATTCCCGGTTTGTGTCTGGCAGGACAAAACGCCATGGCGCCGGGCGTGATGGGCTGTCTTTTCGGCGCCTTCAACGCGGTCCGGCAAATCACGGGTGCGGAACGATTTGCCCGGGAAATCAACGAAAATATGCAATGAATTTCATTGAAAAGCCATACGATATTTGTTAAAGGTCACAACATCACATTCAGAAAGTTAAAGTCGTATCTATGACACGTCAGGAAATTGAGCGCGAAGTAAAAAACGTTTTTCAGCGGGAATTTGAAATCGACAATCCGGATATGGATGCTGATTTGCGCGAAACCTATGAATTCGACAGTATTGACGCCATCGAATTGCTGCTGGCTATTGAAACCTTTCTGAATACGGAAATCACTCAGGAAGAAAAAAAACAGGCCATCAGTATCCGCACGATCAATCAGATTTGCGACTACATTGTCGAAATCGCAAAAAAAAGAAATCTTTTCACGCCGGCATAAAATCATTATGGAACGCAGAGTTGTTATCACAGGGATGTCAGCCATTACGCCGATCGGTCACGGGAAAGATCAGATCGTTCAAAGCCTGTTAAACGGCACCTCCGGCATCAAACCGCTGCGCGAAGAAGAATTTCTCAGCTCCTTTATTCATTCCAAAGTTTACGGAACGGTGGATTATCCGGTGGAATACGATTTTAAACGGAATCACCGCAAGACCATGGGGCCGGTGGCCTATTACGCCTGTCAGGTCGCCAGGGAAGTTCTGGAACAGTCCGGTCTGACCGAGGATTTTATCACATCCGGAAGACTGGGCGTAGCCTTCGGTTCCATTCATGGTTCGCCGACCATTCAGAGAAATATTTACAAAATCTTTTTCGGCGCTCAGGATAAAATCGCGGTCAAGGAAATCGGCGCGGTCGATTATCTGAAATCCATGGTGCATACCACCGCCGTCAATATCACCAAAATGTTCGGCATCACCGGCCGGGTGATATCGTCGGGAACGGCGTGCACGACCAGTTCGCAGTCGATCGGGTATGGTTACGAATCCGTCAAATTCGGCATGCAGGATGCGATGCTCTGCGGCGGCGCCGACGAATACGACACCACCACCGTTGCTGTTTTTGATAACCTGCTGGCCTGTTCCACAGCCTTCAACAACATACCGTCGAAGACGCCCCGTCCGTTTGACAAAGATCGCGACGGCCTGGTCGTGGGCGAAGGCGCCGGAGCGGTCATGCTGGAGGAATATGAACATGCCAGAAAGCGTGGCGCGACTATTCTGGGAGAAGTCATCGGTTTTGCCTGCAACAACAACGGAGGCGACATGATTTTGCCGAATCTCACCGGCATCACCAACACGCTTAAGCTGGGTGTGGAAACCGCCAAAATCAATCCGGAGGAAGTCGACTTGATCAGCGCGCACGCCACGGCCACCAAGATGGGCGACATTATTGAAGCGCAGGCCATCAACGCCGTCTTCGGTTGTAATCCTCACGTCATCGGGTTGAAAAGCTACACCGGTCACACCATGGCCGCCTGCGGCGCCATTGAAACCATCATGGCCCTCTACATGATGCAGGAAGGCTTTATTGCGCCGACGTTGAATCTGGAAAATATCGATGAACGCTGTGCCATGTTAAAACATGTACAAAAATTAACCGATCATCCGGTAAAAACAGCGGCCATTCAAAATTTCGCTTTTGGCGGCGTCAATACTATGCTGATGATTAAAAAGTTTTCCTGAGTTGAAGATGTTTCTGTCCCGTATTTTTCATTTTGCAGTTAATTTATCCGTAACACTGATTTTGTGGTGCTATTTCATGTTCGGATACCTTTTTATTTTACTGTTTTTATATCTGCCCGTTTACGTTTTTGCAAAAAACCGCGCTACTGCTCTTCAGAATTTAAACCATATTCATTTAAAAATATTCTTCACGTTGACGAAACGGCTTGCGCCTAAAACAAAATATAATATTCCCGATAATTTGCGGGAAATTCATTCATCGGTTGTTGTCTGCAACCATTTGTCCTATCTCGATCCCATCCTGCTGGTGTCCCTTTTCAAAAAACAGAAAACCATCGTCAAGCATACTTTTTTCAAAGTTCCCATCTTCGGCTGGTTCTTGAAAAACTACGGGTATATTTCCTCCGGATCCGATACCATGATGGGCGCGGCCATGATCAACAACCTGGAAGATATCAAACAGCATCTGTCGTCGGGCGGCGTTTTATTTGTTTTTCCGGAGGGCACCCGGAGCCGCGACGGCAGTCTTTCGCCGTTCAACAAAGGCGTCTTTACGATTGCCCGTTATTGCAACGCGCCATTGAAACTCATTTTAATCCGGGGAACCAACAAACTGTTTCAACCCGGTCATTTCCTTTTCCACACTCAAGAACATAATGAAATTGAACTCCGGTTAATCGGTTCGCTCAATCCGGATTACAAAAGCAAAGATTTTTCCATCGCTGCCCTGGCTGACGAGGCCAGAAAAATATTCGAAGAAAAAATAGACCATTTAAAATCAGATAACAAAGGGGACTAGGTTATGGAACTTCAAGAAGCCATCTTAAAACGCAGAAGCGTCAGAAAATTTACCGACGATGTTGTCACCGATGAAGAACTCAAACAAATCTTTGAGGCCGTACGCTGGTCGCCCTCCTGGGCCAATACTCAGACTTGGGAATTCATCGTCGTCCGCGACAAAGCGCTGATGGAAAAAGTCGCCGGCACCTATTCCGAAAAAAACCCGGCCACAAAATGTTCTCTAAGTGCGTCCGCTCTAATTGTCGCCTGCGCGAAAACAGCCATTTCCGGTTGCTACGGCGGGAAACAGGTCACTTCAATTTCCAACTGGGAATTTTTCGATCTGGGCATCGCCGTTCAGACGCTTTGCCTGAAAGCCCATGAAATGGGACTTGGAACCGTGGTTGTGGGTTTAATGAACCACGAAGCCTGTGAAAAAATTCTGGCCGTGCCCGAAGGTCACAAAGTTTATGCCGTCATTCCGATCGGCCGACCGGCCACCGAACCCAAGGCAGGACCGCCGCGCAAATCCCTTTCCGAAATGGTATTTTTGAATAACCTCAATAAGCCGATGTTCTAAATCATTCCAACCCACCGGCAGGGAGCTATCTCCCTGCCTTTCCAAAAAGCGTGTAACTTCAGCTTCCGGCTGCGTTATTCATAAATGAAGATATAAAAAATAGCAAAGTGTCCCCAGATTTTCGAAATTTTCGGAACCGGCCACAGGGAATATCCGGTTGATTTTACTTATAAAAAATGGTAATTTAAATTTATGAATAAAAAGCAAACCGCCATACACCGAATGACGGATCATCAGGACGACAATTATGTCCCCGGCACGCCGGAAGAGCGGATTCTGCTTGTTTGGCCGTTGACACGTGAAATATCCTCCCTGAGTATAAAGCATCATGCTGAACGAAGACTACAAAGACATTTTACACGCCTTATCCGACGAGAACGTTAGGTTCCTTCTTGTCGGAGCGTATGCACTTGCGGCTCATGGTTATCCCCGGGCCACGATGGATATCGATATCTGGGTCATGCCATCTCCGGAAAACGCTGATGCGGTTCTGCGGGCTTTGCAACGTTTTGGCGCTTCATTGCAGAATTTAACCAAAGAAGACCTTCAGAAGGACGGAACAATTTTTCAAATCGGAGTTGCCCCAAGACGGATTGACATTATCACCGCGGCCTCGGGGCTCCAGTTCGAACCTGCTTATCAACACTCAATTCAGCTGAATATAGAGGAAATGGAAGTCCGTATTCCTTCGATCGACGACCTTATCCTCAATAAAAAAGCAACAGGAAGAACAAAAGATCTTGCCGATATTGAAATCTTGGAATCTTTAAAAAATTCCAAAAAACGTCTTTGAAACAAATGCACAAATAATTCTGATACTGGTTTAGTCGTCCTTCGATTGAAGCCACTATGAATCTCGATAAGCCGATGTGTTAATATTTAATTTAAAGCGATCATCCGCAAAATACCCAGCGATGATGAAAATATTTTCAAAATAAGAAGGGGAAGTTGAATGTTATGAAAGCCTCTTTTATCCGCAAAGTTCTGATCATGATCGTCAGTCTGTATGTGACGCTGAGAATTACTGTCATCGTCTTGTACTGGACAGGCATCAAGGGCGGGTATCCCAGAAAAGACGGAGACGGACTTTTGACCTGGTGGTCCAACGGTCTGGTCAATGCCGCCCGTATTAAAAAGACGGTTTTCGATCCCTTCAACGTTCGCATCGAACCGGGCAAGCGCTACATCATCATGTCGAATCACCGCAGCCTCTATGATATTCCCCTGTCGATTCTTTCGCTGCCGGGCAGCATTCGCATGCTCACCAAAAAGGAACTGTTCAGGATCCCTTTGTGGGGACGCGGGATGGCGGCGGGCGAATTCATTTCCATCGATCGCCATAACATCGAACAGGCCAAAAAGGATCTCAAAGCAGCCGGCGAAAAAATGGGCGATGGCATTGTATTGTGGATCGCTCCGGAAGGCACGCGTTCGCGAACCGGCCGGTTGGGATCGTTTAAGAAAGGCGGTTTCATCCTGGCCATTGAAACCGGCGCACAGATTATACCGGTCGGCATCCGGGGTTCAGAGAAAGTGCTTCCGGCCAAGACGTGGGACTTCTATCTGGATCAGCAGGTGGACATTTATATCGGTAAACCGATTGACGCCTCGGCTTATACTCTGGAGAACAAGGACGAACTGATTGAAGCGGTTCGGCGTGAACTAAAGGCTCTGTGCGGTGAAACCTGATGTTGGCTGGCGACCTTCTCTTTGCCCTGCTGAAACGGGACCAGCTTAATGTTTCGGTGGCGTTATTATTGAATGAAGATGAAAAACAGTAAGGTGTCCCCGGATTTCATCAAATTATCCTGTCATCATCTCCGGCGCACAATGGCCACGCAGATGTTGAATGCCGATGCTGATCTTTCCACCATCCAGGATCTTTTAGGACACAGCAGCGTTAAGACCACGCAACGTTATTGTCGTATATCAAATCTTAAAGTACAGCGGGATTACTTTAAAGCGATGGAGGTGATTATGCAGCGAACGGTTTGCAGCCAACACAGCGCTTGACGAAAGAACAAAAATATGAAAATTTAAACAACGTGTAACTGATTAACATCAATAAGAAAAGCAGAATTTGGTACGTATAGCTTCCTGTAAGTCTCATTTGTCTAAAATGTTAATTTTATGCTAGGTTACAACCAGTAATCGTTAAAGATCATTTTCCATTGAAAGTATTAATAAGTAAATTTGTGTCGTTTGCAGTATTAGCACCGATCCATATAAACAATGTTACATGAAACATAATAAAGGATATTTTGATATGAAAAAAATAATATCAAAAAGCAAAATTCAATTTTTATTATTAAAAATGTTGCTTGTTTTAACTCTGATACCTGGTTTTTTCGGATATAATGCTTTTGCCAATCCTACAGATTCATCTTATCTTGATCTATCAGAACCGGTGACATGTGAGTATCAAGGTTACGAACCAGAACATAAAGAAGAAATGCATATTGGAGAAAATAGCATAATTGGCGGAATTCGCAAAAATACTTATGCCCGGTTTTTGTTTACCGAAAGTAACAAATCTGAGTACGTTCTGCTTATTCCCATGGGAAATTATCCATATGGCAAATCTATCTGGCTTGATTCTTCCGAAAAAGAAGAAGAAATATCTGTTCATAAACCTGTCAAAGTTATTTTCAATCCTCCTGGTGAAAGAGGAATTAAAAATATTACGTCTTTGCTTCCTCCTGAAAGCTGGCAGGGGTATCCTTCAATAATAGTTTTATACAATGACAAAAATGAAGAACGCATTTATGTTGCTTACCGGAAAGGTCCTGGCAACGATGACATTTCTTGGTCTATTGCAGATGCTACCGACTGGCACATAAAGTCTGGTATAATAGTAAAATTAATCAATACAGTCCTTGCACCCATCGCAATCCCTTTTTATATTGTTGGGTATCCGCTTTCAATAGTCCTTGGAGTAGCTGCTTATTCTAAAAGTCCAAAAGAGTATGAACCGCACAGTTATTTCAATTCAGTCGCCTTCAGCCCTGATGGTAAATATGCTCTGTCAGGAAATTCAGATAATGCAGTTAAGTTTTGGAATATAGAAACTGGACAAAACATACGTGTCTTTAAAGGACATTCTTGCGAGGTCGAATCCGTTGCTTTCAGCCCAGATGGCAGGTATGCTTTATCAGGAAGCATGGATAAAACTATTAAACTTTGGGACCTTGATTCAGGATTGTTAATCCGAACTTTCAAGGGACACACAAGGCGAGTTAAATCCGTTGTTTTCAGCCATGATAGTAGACGCGTTTTATCAGGCAGCTGGGACCAAACTTTGAAGCTCTGGGATGTAGAATCAGGAAATGAGATTCGATCATTCCAGAAAGAATCCAGCATATTTCACAAACAGCCCCTGAGCATATATTCGATTGCAATCAGTCCGAACGGGCTTTACGCTCTTTCCGGCAGCAGCGGCACGGAAGTGAATCTTTGGGAGATTGAATCCGGCAGGCATATACGGACATTTTCAGGGCATTATTATATGGACGTTAACTCTGTAGCATTCAGTCCTGATGGTCGATATGCTCTATCCGGTGGTGATTGGAAAGACGAGACAATAAAACTCTGGGAAGTTTCATCGGGCTGGGAAATCGGAAGTCTTGCTCAAAATTCAGGAAATGTTAACTCAGTGGCAGTCAGTCCTGATGGTCGCTATGCTCTTTCGGGCAATGGAAATGGCCGCTTACTTTTATGGGAATTAGGGTCTCGTAGATTAATCCGAAGATTTGAAGGACATCGTGGTAAAGTTCGTTCTGTTGCCTTCAGTCCTGATGGTCGTTTGATTCTTTCGGGAAGCGAAGACGAATCCATGAAGTTGTGGGATGTTGAATCAGGCCAAGAAATCCGCACATTCAAGGCCAAAACGGAAGAAACACCGCGCATATGCGGTAAGGTCGGTGACGCCTTCTGATATGGGCTATTCCTAACTTTCAATCGTTAATCAATAATATTTAATCATTTTGATTTCATTTGTTTGTAGGTGAACTCCGCTTACAGCAGAATTAGGATAAACTTTCAATTTTTGATGCACATCCGCCATTGACAGTATACCTCTCCATATGAAATAAAGCACTCTATTAATTCTTCCGGAGAAAAGAGTTGCAAAGCATAAGGCAAGATATTCGGCAAATCAGGCAGAATCTTGATTCGGTTATGATTGCCGATTTTTATAATATTGTCCGCCAGCTTAAAAACATCGAAGCGCATGGAGCCAGGGATGAAAAATCAGCTTTCAGAAAGTTAGGCTATCTGAAAAGAATTGCCGATCTTTCCACCACTCGCTACCGCGGTAGAAAACAAAATTCTCCCGCGGTTCAATTTCCGCAAAATCTGCCGATCATCACGAAGAAAAGAGAGATTATCGAAAGCATTCAAAAACATCAGGTCACGATCATTACCGGCGAAACGGGTTCGGGAAAAACAACGCAGATCCCCAAAATGTGTCTGGCCGCTGGCTTGGGCCTGCGGGGCATGATCGGCCTTACCCAGCCCAGGCGCCTGGCCGCGGTCAGTATCGCCCAGCGCATTGCCTCGGAACTGGGCGAGGAATGCGGTCAATCCGTTGCCTACAAAATCCGCTTTGAAGAAAAAAGCTCCGCCGAACCTTTCATTAAAGTCATGACGGACGGCATTCTGCTTGCGGAAACGGTCAGGAACAGAGACTTGCTTGCTTACGATACCATCATCGTCGATGAAGCTCATGAGCGCAGCCTGAACATCGATTTTATTCTGGGTTACTTGCGCACACTGCTTTCCAGGCGAAAAGATTTAAAGGTCATCATTACTTCAGCCACCATTGATACGGAAAAATTTTCCGAGGCTTTCAATAAGGCGCCGGTTATCAAGGTTTCCGGCCGGATGTACCCGGTGGAGGTTCGCTATCGGCCTGTCGATCCTGACAAGGAAGAAAAAGGCGAGACAACCTATATCGATGAAGCGGTGGCCTGTGTGGAACAGTTGCAGAGCGAACGGCGTTACGAAGATATTCTGATTTTCATGCCGACTGAGCAGGACATTCGGGAAACCTGCGGGCTGTTGACCAAAAGATGTTCAGGGTTGGTGCTTCCCCTGTACGCGCGGCTATCCGGTTCTCAACAAAGGCTTATCTTTGCCGCTGCCGAGCAACAGAAAATCATTGTCGCTACCAATATCGCGGAAACATCGCTGACGATTCCCGGCATTAAATATGTGATTGACGCGGGACTGGCGCGTATCCTGGAATACAATCCGCGCAGCCAAACCACCGGTCTGCCGATCAAACCAATCTCCGCCAGCAGCGCCGAGCAGCGAAAGGGGCGTTGCGGCCGTGTGCAAAACGGTATTTGCATCCGGCTTTATTCGCAGGAAGAGTTTTCTCAAAAGCCCGTTTACACATCGCCGGAAATCATGCGTTCCAATTTGGCCGGTGTTATTCTGCGAATGCTGGAACTTAATCTCGGCGCAGTTACGTCCTTCCCTTTTATCGACAAACCTCAACCCAAAAGCATCCGTGACGGAATCGATATCCTGCGTGATCTGGGAGCGCTGACCAGAGACAACAGCGCTGAAGAAACAAACCAATACATGCTGACTGAAACCGGCTGGAAGATGGCCGAGTTTCCGCTGGATCCCCGCGCGTCTCGAATGCTGATTGAAGCGCAGAAAGAAAATTGCATCAACGAGATCGCCGTCATTGCCGCCGCCTTGAGCATTCAGGACCCGCGTGAACGTCCTTACGAAAAAGCCAATGAGGCATCCAAAGCGCATACGCAGTTCGCACATCCGGAGTCGGACTTTTTAACCTATCTCAATATCTGGAATCGTTATCATGGTTCTCTGGAGAGCTTGACGTCGCAGAGCAAACAAAGAAAGTTTTGCCGCGATCATTTTCTCTCCTACAAGCGGATGATCGAATGGCGCGACATTTACCATCAAATTCTGGACATCATTGACGGGAAAAGCAAAACAAAAAGCAGAAAACATCACAGGATTGAAATCAATCAGGACATTGCCGACCGGATTCATCGCTGTGTTTTAAGCGGCTATCTTTCCAACATTGCCCGGAAGAAGGAGAAAAACTTTTACAACGCGGCCAAGAGCAGGGAGGTGATGATTTACCCCGGCTCCGGTTTGTTCAACCGCGCCGGACAGTGGATTGTAGCGGGGGAAATCAGCATGACCTCACGGGTCTTTGCCCGTAATGTTGGCAACATCAAGAGCGAGTGGCTGGAAAAACTGGGCGGTGACAACTGCCGCTACACGTATGCCGCCGCTCACTGGGAGAAAAACCGCGGGCAGGTTGTCGCTCTGGAGAAGGTAACCCTTTTCGGCCTGACCATTGTGGAGAGCCGTCCCGTTGCGTATGAAAAAATCAATCCCGAAGAAGCCAAATCGATATTCATCCGGGAAGCGCTTGTTACCGGAGAGGTTGCCCGCCGGATTCCTTTTCTGGAACACAATCTGTCATTATACGAGCGTGTCCAGACAATGGAAGAGAAACTGCGCCGGCGCGGCATTGTCGCCGATGAAGAAACCATTGCCAATCTTTACGAACAGAGGCTGCCGGTGCTTTCCGATATCCGGTCTCTGCAGAATCTGATTAAAGAGAAAGGCAGTGACGACTTTCTGCGCTTCCGGGAAGAGGACCTGATTGCCCGTGAACCGGATGCTGAAGAAATATCGCAATATCCCGATCGGATAAAAATCGGCGATGCCGCTTTCAACTGCCGCTATAATTTTGAACCGGGAAAAAATGATGACGGCGTCACCGTTAAAGTGCCTCTGGGTTTTATTTCCAAAGCCGCGACAGCAAACATCGATCGCCATCTGCCTTCGTTATTAAAGGAAAAGGCCGTTCACTTATTGAAGTCGCTTCCTAAATCCATTCGCCTCAAATTGCCGCCGCCCGCTAAAATTGTTGAGCTTTTGGTGGAAGATAAATCGAATTTGGACAAGCCTTTGCCTCAGGCGCTCAGCCAGTTGCTTCTCGACAAATACAAGATAAAGGTTCCTAAGGATGATTGGGCAACGGAAAAACTGCCGGATTATCTGAATGTCCGCTACAGCGTCATTGATGAAAAAGGAAACGAAATTAAAGAAAGCCGGGACATTCATCTGCTGCAAAAAGAACTGACCGATACGGTCAGTACATCGGCCATGGATAAAATCAGAGGTGAGTGGGAAAAAGAGGGAATCACTGGCTGGGATTTCGGGGACTTGCCCCGGCAGATTCCCCTTCGGGGAACTCACGGCTTGATCGGTTACGCCTATCCGGCGCTGACGATTAGCGATGATTCCATTGATCTGCGGCTTTTCGCCGACGAAAAACAAAGCGCCTTCCATCATTTGCACGGTATTGCGGCACTCTACGACATTCACTTCGCCGACAAGATGAAACAACTTAAAAAGAATGTCGCTTTGACTGGCGCAATGAAGACCAGCACTGCCGGCATCGGCCCTCCCAAACAACTGGAACAATCCATCATTAACCGGGTCAGGAAAGATTTATTTTACAAGCCGTGGCGAAGACAGGAGGAATTTATCGCGCACGCCGGTTGTCTGAATTCCCAAATTCTGCCTTATGGCCAGCAGGTATTGATAGCGATCGAACCGGTATTGAAAGCCTGTGCCGATACCTGTACCGTTATCGGCAAACTCATGACGAAAAATAGAAACAACAATCCTGTTTTGAATTTTATAAAAGACATCCAAACAGAGATCTCCCGTCTTGTGCCCGTCGATTTCCCCGAGCTTTATACCTTTGAACGGATGAAGGAACTGCCGCGCTACTGCAAGGCGCTTGCTCTGCGAGCCGAACGGGGAAATTTAAATCTTTCCGCGGCGCAAAGGAAAATGCAGGACGTTTTAATTTATTCGCAAAAACTGCAGCAGATGGTAAATGGCCGTGTCCAGCCAAGTCTTTTTGACTTGGCTGTCGTTAAAAAACAGTCGAGTCCAAAAGACCCGACTGAGCCTAAAGGAACCGGATTTAAAGAAATGATTCTTTTAAAAGAAAACATTACCATAGATTGTCCGGATGAAAAGAAAACAATGGTTGAAGAATTCTTCTGGATGATAGAAGAATACAAGGTCTCTCTGTTCGCTCAGGAGCTTAAAACCCCCTACCCCGTCTCGCCGAAGAAATTGAATCAGTTGATGGAAGACATTGAAAAATATTAGTGATTTATTTAATCCTTGTTCAGCCAAGTCTTTTTGACTTGGCTGTCGTTAAAAAACAGTCGAGTCCAAAAGACCCGACTGAGCTTATGCGCCTTAGTTCGATTTTATCATTAATTTTTTACTGCCAGATAAACTGCGGTAAGAATGCCTTCTCCTAGCAGAACATATTGTCATAATCTTAGCCACCGATTCTCTAATGGCAAAGCAATGACGATTCGAGACACTGCCAAAAAAACGTTTCTAGGGTTGCGGAAGTCACCAGGCATAAACCAGCACCTCATGCACCCGTGCCTAATCGATGGCATGATTCACCGTCAGCAATAATGAATTTCGACCGCTAAGTAGTTTTCATCAATTCCAGGTATTCCCTGGTGACCTCATACACCGCGTAATCAAACAGCAGGATAGTTCGGTTGAGGGTATCCAGGGATTCCTGCTTGGCAATAGCTGAGTTGAAGATCATTTGAAATTCCGCGTATAGCCAGATATTCCGTCGCATCAATATCAGCGCGTAAATAGCTTCTTTCGCGGGAATGTCAAGAGCATAACATTCCAGTGCGTATTTCTGAAAATACTTCGTCACGTCATCCGTAATTTTTTCATAAATGAACATCTTACTGAATTGCTGATAAAACTCTGTACACTGATCGACTAATTGCTTTTCATTCAGCTTTTTATAAGTCTGCGTTCGGGTGTTGTTTCTAACGTCCTTTACCCATCTTGCGGCAATCTTCTCCGCGTGTTTTTCAGCCAGTTCCAGATATTTATAGGCGTATGTTTTCATGTTTGATTTCTTTTTCTTGTCCCGGGCTTGTCTTTCTGCCAGCTCCAAATATTTCAAAACATCTGATTTCGATTTCATAGTTCATCTCCTTTTATTAGCGGACTGAAGGAATTGATTTAGCGTTGTTGGCGCTGTCGAATAAGTTTTTTCACGAATATTTCCTCGCGTTCCATTTCCTCAATCCTGTCGGTGATGTATTTTTTAGCCTCCTCATGTTGTGGAATAAAGATCTTCTCCAGAGCGTTCACCCGCCGTTGCACTTTTTTCAGTTCTCTTGAAAGCATGATGACGGATTTCATTATTGTCGCGTATTGCACCACGATGTGAAGAGCTTTCCGAGATTGTTCTTTTGCGTTATCATAAGCAGATGTTGTTGGCGGCAAAGTAAAAGCGGGAAGATTGTTCTTGAGATCAAGAGTGAAATTTAACAGTTTCAGTCCCATCAGTTTTGTTAAATTCATATGAAGATAATAGCTTCTCATTTCGGAACAACTTTGTAATGTAACAGCTTCGGAACCCATATCGACGGCAGCCTGTCGATAAGCCAAATATAAACGATTTACAATATCCTGAAATTCGGCTTCAATTTTCCGGATGACATCAATCTTCCGAACGATTTCAATAGCCAGAATTTCCCGTTTCTGATTAAGCAGATCATAGCCTTCGTAAGCGAAAGCCAGATCTTCCTTGAGTTTTCGCAGCGATGATTTTGTCGGGGGTAATTCTATTTTCGGCATTACGTTTTCTCCGTCTCAGACATATAGTATCGCTGGATATCCTCTCTAGCAATGCGATACAATTCATCACGGGGAAGCAGAGAAAGCATCTTCCAACCAATTTCCAGGGTCTGTTCAATGGAACGATTCTCATGATAAGCCTGACGCAAAAAAGCCTCCTCAAAAGCGGTTCCGAATTTCAAGTAAATTTTGTCCAGATCGGAAAGTTCCTCCTCTCCCACGATGGCCGCCAACGCTCTTATGCGTTTGACTTTAGCATACGAGGCAAAGAGCTGCGCGGCAACCTGGCCATGGTCCTTGCGTGTTCGATCTTCACCGATACCGTCTTTCATCAGCCGGGAAAGGGAAGGGAGGCCGGCAATCGGCGGATAGATTCCTTTATTAAACAGCTCTCTTTCCAGCACAATCTGACCTTCGGTGATATACCCTGTCAGATCCGGAACAGGATGGGAAATGTCGTCGCTGGGCATGGTCAGAATCGGCATCTGGGTAATGGAGCCTTTACCGCCTTTGAGTCGACCGGCACGTTCATAGACTGAAGCCAAATCGCTGTAAAGATAGCCGGGATAACCTTTTCGTGACGGAATCTCACCACGCGAACTGGAGAGTTCCCTCAAGGCTTCGCAGTAGTTTGTCATATCCGTTAAAATCACCAGTACATGCATCCCTTCTTCGAAGGCCAAATACTCAGCAAGCGTTAGCGCTGAACGAGGCGTTACGAGCCGTTCGATGGATGGTGAGTCGGCAAGACTCAGGAATATTGCGGAATGCGTGAGAACTCCTGACTCTTCGAGGGAATCGATGAAGAATCTGGCTACGTCGAATTTGACTCCCATCGCAGCAAAGATAACGGTGAACTCCTCTTCTGCAGTCAGAATTCTTGCCTGCCTAGCTATCTGGGCGGCAATACGATTGTGCGGCATACCGCTTCCCGAGAAAATCGGGAGTTTCTGGCCGCGGATCAGCGTGTTCATGCCGTCAATCGCCGATATCCCGGTTTGTATGAAATCTCTGGGATATTCTCTACTCCAGGGATTAATCGGCAGACCGTTGACATTCATCATCCTGTCTGTGATGACCTGCGGAGCGCCATCAACAGGTCTGCCCAGGCCGTCAAAAACTCTGCCCAGCATTTCACGATCAACAGGTATTTCCAACGCCCTTCCCACAAAGGTGACTCTTGTTTCTTTCACCGAAAGGCCGCTTGTCCCCTCGAAGACCTGAACAACGGCTCTCTGTTCATCCACCTCCAGCGTCTGACCGATACGTAAATCTCCTGAAGCATCGCGGATTTCTACAATGTCGCCGTATCCGACGCCTTTGATTCCGTCGACGAAAATCAGGGGCCCGGAAATTCCGGAAAGGTTTGTATATTCAATTTCCATGGTCATTTTACAATCCTCACGATGACGATTTTATCGACATCAATTCCTGTTCCAGTCTTTTCAAGTAATCGTCAATCTCAACAAGTTCTTTATTGGGAACTGCCGACTTAAGCCGTACCATTTCCGAAACAACGTCCGATTGACTGATATCTTTGACGGACACACCTTCTTGAATCAGCGTCATGCCTTTTTGGTAGAGGACCAAAAGGCACTTTAAAAGTTTGAGTTGCTTTTCCGGACTGCAGAACTTGTCCTGCGAATCGAAAGAATTCTGCTGCAGGAAGGCATTCTTGATCATTTCGGCGCAGAAGAGAATATACTGTTCAGAAGGCGGCAATGCGTCACTGCCGACAAGCTTCACGACCTGCTCCAAACGATGGTCTTCCAAAAGAATATTCATGACCTCATTTCTGGTTGTCAGCCATTCGCTGTCGAGATTTTTCCACCAATCTTCAATATCGACAAGGTATTCCGTATAACTGTCGATCCAGCTAATCGACGGGTAATGCCTGGCGTCGGCTAAAATTTTATCAAGCGCCCAGAAGCATCTCACAAATCTTGATGTGTGTTGCGTGACCGGTTCCGAAAAATCTCCGCCCGGAGGAGAAACCGCTCCGATGATGGTAATGTCGCCGTTACTGCCGCTCAGCGTTTCCACAAGACCGGCCCTTTCGTAGAATTCGGCCAACCGTGTCCCCAGATAAGGCGGGAATCCTTCTTCGGCCGGCATATCGCCCAACCTGCTGGAAAGTTCCCGCAGCGCTTCCGCCCAGCGTGATGTGGAATCGGCCATGACCGCCACGCTGTAGCCCATATCGCGGTAGTACTCCGCAATCGTCACGCCGGTATAGATGCTTACTTCGCGGGCGGGAACCGGCATGTTGGATGTATTAGCAATCATCACGGTTCGTTCGATCAGAGGCCGGCCGTTGCGTTCATCAATAAGTTTCGGGAAGTCTGTGAGAACATCTGTCATCTCATTGCCGCGTTCGCCACAGCCGATATAAACGATAATATCGGCGTTACACCATTTTGCCAGAGCATGCTGTGTCATGGTTTTTCCCGTGCCAAAGCCGCCGGGAATGGCTGCCGTTCCTCCTTTGGCAATGGGGAAAAACGTATCGATAATTCTCTGGCCTGTAATTAACGGCATAAAAGGTTTTTTTCTGTTTCGGCTGGGACGGGGCTTGCGCACCGGCCAATGAGCGGCAAGTTTCCCGTTGTACTTGCCGGAACCTGTATCAATTTCAAAGATATCGTCTTCTATCGTGTAAGACCCGGCATTCACGATAGCGGTCAATCTCCCTGCAATGCCCGGCGGAACAAGCACCCGATGTACAACAAGCGGGCTTTCTGTGATCTCTCCAACCAGAGTCCCCTCTTTTATATCCTCACCGGTTTTGACCAGTGGCTGGAAGTCCCATTTTTTATTGACATCGAGGGGCGGAAGTTTAATGCCTTTTTTAATATAGCTTCCGCATACCTCGGAAATACCGACGAGAGGCCGTTGAATACCATCGTAAATATTGGCTATCAGTCCCGGCCCCAGGAGCACAGAAAGAGGACGTCCGTATGAAATGACGTCGTCACCCGGCTTCAAGCCTGTGTTATCCTCATACACCTGGACTATCGTGATTTCTCCGGCAAGCCTGATGACTTCTCCGATCAGTCGTTCCTGTCCCACTTCGGCAATGTCGAACATTTTTATTCCGGTCAGCCCGACAACCTTGACAATAGGCCCATTCACCGAAATCACATTTCCTTTTAATATTTCGTCCACATACGCTCCTTAAAAGTTAACTGCGTCATTGATTTCCTTCCGCTTTCCGCATCAGTAAACTCATGACTTGCTGCCTGATCAGCAGAGATTTTCTGAAATAGATTCTTTCCAGCGTATGATTAAAAATACGACCTGTTTCCTTATCCCGGATGAGACATCCGCCCCATTGGACTTTCGAATCTTCCGTGATGGAAACTTTCTTTCTTCCGTCCATAGCCGCGATGGCTGCGACGATATCTTTCTTCAGGAAAATATCCTCGTTGCTGAGTTTTATATCTACATCAGCACCCGATATTTTTACGCCATCGCGGATTGCTTCCAGAAGAAATTGTTTGTAAAGGCGATCGTTACGAATGTTTTTCATGACCTCATCGACAATGCGATTGATAAATTGCTCTGCATTCTGAAGCTTCATCTTTTTTCGCTCGAGAAGCGCTTTATTTTCCAGTTTAGAAATTTCCTGCCGGATGTGACTTTCTGTTTCCGCTTCAGCCTGCCTCCGGAAGTCCTCCATCTCCATCGAAAAGATCTCATCCATCTGCCTCATCTCCAGAGCCTCTTTTTCCCTGATGGCGGTTATTGCGCGAGAGGCTTCTTCACGGATAGAATTTTCCAATGTTGTATTGTCCATGCTCTATCCTTACAAACGAATACCGAGAGCCTCGGAAATATAATTCATTGCCGACATACGCAGCCCCCCGATATCATCCATGCCCGGAATTTCTATCACCACAGGGTTCTGCCTATTGAGGTTAATCTCTCTGATACGCTCCTGTAATGCTGCAGCAAGGTCATTCGTCATCAAGACGATACCGGCATCTCTTTTTTTTATAATTTCTTCGAGTCGCACCGATGCACTGTCTGCCGTTGAGACCATCCCTTCCACCCCGGCAAGGCGAAACGCGCTGACCGTATGCATGTCTCCGATGATGTATATCTTTTCCATGACATTCCCTTTCCAAGTCAAGCGCTACCTTTGTTGGCGTCGTCGGCTTCCTCGACGTATAACCTAAAGGTCACTGGGTTAGCAATACGCCTGCGGAGCCTCCTCCTTGCCCCGCTGAAGCGGGACAGTTCAACCATTTAATTTCGGTTCACTTCGTTTCCGTAATTTAAGTTTCACTGCCGCCGCGGTATCATCCTGATTTGAAAATGTAATTACAGTTTATTTAAAATCATGATCGCAATAATCAAACCGTAAATCGCAATGCCTTCCGCCAGCCCGAGAAAAACGAGCGTTCTTCCCATGAGTTCCGGCTTTTCACTCACTGCGCCAATGGCGGCAGACCCTATCCGTGCTACGGCAAAGCCGCTGGCGATACAGGCCAACCCCACAGCCAGCCCCGCACCGATGTAAGCCAAACCCATCCAGTTTGCTCCGGAGTTAACCTGAACATTCTCGGCTGCATTAATGACGGTGGGCAACAATGCGAACCAAATGAAACCGGTGAAGACTGCAAACACAAAATGCTTGAACAATTTATTCTTGATCATCTTACACCTCCGATGCTTGTGCCTTTAAGGTAAATGGAGAAAAGACGACTCCATCTCCCTGGAAAAATTTGCTGAAGAATTCATAATATTCAAGACGCATGGATTGAATGCCGCAAATTAAACCTTCAAAACCGATGATAAAAATATTACCGGTAATGATGATTAAGATCGCACCCGCTGATTGCAAACCGGGGTCGGCAATTCCGGCAAGCGTGTAGGTCACGATACTCAACCCCGCATGTGAAAGAGCAAAAGCACCGACTCTGATAAATGATATCGTGTTGGCAAACAGACTCAGCCCGGTTTCCACAATTTCCATGACGGTTTCTATGATATATTCTGAAGCACTGTGCGGGCTCTCTTGATGAAAAAATGCCGGGCCAATGACGCCTCTGAGTGCAAACAATGTCAGGGGCAGCATTATAAAAGCGCTGATCTCCCATATTGCAGGAACCTGACCGGACCTTTGATAATTGAACGCAAAAAGGACAGTAGCGGCATAAATTGCCAGAATCACCAGTCCCCGCTTATCCAGAAGGGCTTCCGTGTAATCCGCGTTCAGGATATTATTGATGATGTTCACAAGAAGACCGGTCATGATAAACAAAATGCCTATGAGAATCGTTGCGGCAAACAGTGTCATAATGTTTGCAGTCGGGTGAAACCAAAGGGCTGGAAGCAGGTGTTCGCTGGAAAAAACGCTGCCATAAATTAAACCACAAATGGCGGCGGAAAATCCACAAGCGACCAGAATGCCGCCGGCTTGTTTCAGATTTTCCTTTATTTTTTTTTGGCCATACTTTTTCAGCATTATCCCGCAAAGCAGGAGCACCAATCCCTGACCCAGATCACCAAACATCAGACCAAACATGAGCACAAAAGTGATTGCGGTAAGCGGTGTCGGATCAATTTCTCTATTAGACGGAATACCCATTGTTTTCACGATCAGCTCGAACGGCTTAAAAAGTTTCATGTTCCGCAGATGAACAGGGGCATCCGGATCTTTACGCTCAGAGAAAATAAATCTATTGCCGCAAATCTTTTCCAGAATTTTCAAAAGCCGCTGCTTGTTTCGGATGTCTATCCAACCCGTAATAAACAATGCCTTCGCTGAAAATAGCGACATCCGCATCGCCTTGAGTATTTCCTCGTAGTGATGGTAGGATTTATTCAGATTCTGAAGCCGGCGGCCTTGTTCTGTCTTCAGTCGATCAAGATATGCATCCATCATGTCGCGGCGCCGTTTCAGACCTTCCCGCCGCTTTTTTAAACTTTCCAAAGAAACAGGAGTTACATCATCTGATAAATCTATAAATCCATAGTTTTTTAAAAAACGAAAGAGAGCCGGATAATCATCAGGCAAGCAAATACCGAGAACGTAATTGTTAATTTTGTTTAACATGAAACGACTGTTCGGTGGAACATCATCCGTCATATTTTCCACCGTGCCGAAAAGGATTTTAACAAGCCTCGCCTTTTTTATCGCGACAGGATCGATAGCCATCTTACTCAATGCTTCAGCGTACCCCATCTGTCGAATGATAATGTTTTCCTTTTCCCTGATCTTTGCCCTGAGTCGCACGGCTTGTTCAATGGTTTTTTTTATCCGGGAAACAAAAATCAAATCGCCGCTCTTATCGACAGCCGGCATAAATATCTCGGATTCTTCCGGGGCAATCATCAGTGCATTCAACGCGTATTCTGTGTTCGAAATAATTTCTCTGGTTAATGCCTCTTCTTTCTGAAGTCCGCTGTCCGTTCCGGAATCCTTCTCTGAAAAACGCGCCAGATGAATGATACCTGCCTGACCCAATGCAAGGTATACGTCCGAATAATAGGCTTTTTCCAAAGCGATCGTAATGTGACGTATGTCAGATTTTAAAAACATTTTTTTAATTATTCTTTACATATTATTTTACTGAGTATCGCATCGGCTGAAAAACCGAAACGCCGGCCGTCGATAATACGAAACAGGTTTTTTATCTGAATGAGGAGTAACCCTAGATAAGCAATAACACCGTAAATCGAGTGAAAGTCTCGATAAAAAATTGATGAAAGCCATAGGTAATAAATCTGCTCAAGATGCTGTTCGATATCAATGACAGATGGTTCCTGCCCGCTGCTTTTGCGCAACGTTTCAATATGCTGATTTAAATCCTCGTCTATTGAATGGATTTGAGATTCCGCATGGATGTTTAAGCGATTGTTTATTTTTTCCAAATAAAGCCGGGTGTCCTTCTTGCTCCAGTGATAGTAAACGCGAAGCCTGTATGACCGGATCACCATTTGTACCGCAATTCTTCTCAGGATCATTTCCTGAAATTCTTTTCTGGCCTGGTCGGAAATTAAAGATGAAGCGTTATAGATATTTCTCGCGGAACTGATATCTAAATTCATCTGCATTCGCCGGTAACTGGAAGAGGGCTTGAAATCGGCTCCAAGATAAGTATTGGTAAGAAGTGACGTGACATCATCCATGGATAGATTCTTGTTCAACAGACTTTTATCCAGGGAAGCAAAAGGACTGATATCATACCATTGTTCCAGAATGTCCTTTCCTGCTGCCTTTGCCAGAAGAACCTTGGCGTTGTGTGTCTCGAATTGACGGAGATAAGCAAGAAATACTGGAGTGTATTTGTCGTATGCTTCAACCAGTGCGTTAACAGGTGCTATCTGTTCCCTGAAAAGATTCTCTTTTGCATCAATCAGATCCTGAACGCTTGATGACTTTGGTGCAAACGTCCGTTGTTCCCTGGCCATGACGGCATAGTCCTGCAGAGAGAGGAGCCGCCCTTTCATGGCATATATACGGGCGTGAAGATTAGCCTGATCGGCGTAATTTCTCATGACCACTAGCCTCCAAGTAAAATGGAAACTATGTCTTTTTTTATCGCCTCGTTCAGCCCCTGATCTCGGAAAAGATTTTCCATATCCGTAATAAAATCTGCAGAGACGGCCTCTATGTTTCGTTTTGCGTCTTCTACGGCTTGAGACTGTCTTTTGTTTTCTGCGGATAAAATCTCGGCGCGTTCTCGGGTCTTCTTTGCTTCAAGAAACCGTTTGTGGGCTTCAATGTTTTTCCCGTACTCAAGCTGTGTTGCTTCTACATCAGCAGAGCATTGCTTTTCAATATCGACAATCCGGGTGATTACATCATCCATATCGGCCACCCATGTCTTGATATATTGGTTGTTAAAAGTTTTTACGTACAGGTTGAAAACATTTAAAGACAAAACTCCTGTGATGGAGCATGCCCTTATGCTTGCTTGATAGTAAATGATTTTTACTTATTTATATTATAGGTATTACGATATGGTATGTCAATGAGATATTGTCTATAAGCGTGAAAACAGACTTTTATCAATATTTTGAACAGGCACGCCAAAGCTGGTGAATTTGATGTTGAAGCCGTGCTTTGCAGCAAGCGCTTTGATCCGGGCAACCTTATGCAAATCCGGCCTGAAGCCTGTGGAAAAATCATCCTGCGTCTGTCCTTCAAAAGCGAGGATCATGGTTTCCGCCATGCAGGCGTAAATATATCCGTCTTTGATCGGCAGTTTTAATCCGAGCTGCGCGGTCGGCGGGGGTTCGATCACTGCGCCGTCAATAACAAGGATGTCTTTACGCTGATCGCAGATTTCCCGGGCAATGTTACGCGGGGAGGGAATGTCACAGATAATCGCTCCTTTTTTAAGATTCTTAGCTGTTGCTGCGGAAGGCACCTCGATGGCGGACGTGGTGAAGATGACAAGATCGGCTTCCGTGATGACATCCTCCAACGCAGGACCTTGATCAATAATATTTGTTTTTGATTTTTGAGCGTTGAGAAATTCCTTCAGCTCCGCGAGCCGGTCGGCGTTCCTGGCTAGCAGAAAAACCGTATCCACCCTGTTGAGAAATCCCAGAGCGCAATTCTGGCCGATGGCGTTGGTTGCGCCGACGATGGCTACTTTTGCCTTGGAGAGATCCACATTACGCATCGCCGCCGCTCTGTCCAGCGTCTCCAGAATGGCTGCCGAGGCCAGGCTCGAACCCGTCGTGATCGCCGCGGGCGTTTGCTCCGCAATCCTCTGCCCTCCTTTTCCGGCAACACCCATCAAGGCTCCCAGCCCGACAACCTTTGCTCCGCTTCGTTCCCCGATCCGCACCGCTTTCAGGATCTTATTTAAAACGGCATTTTCCTTCATAGCAAGAATCTGTTCAGAAAGCAGCGGACAGACAATGAAGCTGCCATCAATTTCCGCACCAGCGGCAGATTGCAAATTTTTTGCACGATGAATTGTAAAAGGCGGCAACAACCTTACAATTATTTTTATCAACGCCTGAGGTGCAAGTCTTGAAAGGAAACAATAATCGTAAACATTTTGAATATTGAAGGGATTGAGTACAAATGCAAATTTGATCATATAAACCGATTCAGCGATATTTTATTTACTGATTTGGATTTCATCATTGATTTTAATTTCTCCGCCGATGAGCACTTTAGCGAATATACCTTCCCGGGGCATGACGCAATCGCCCACAGTATAAAAAATATTGCATCGATTATGGCAGACCTTGCCGATTTGCGAAACCTCCAGCAGAACATTGGCGCCGACTTGCAACCTTGTACCGACAGGAAGCGATGGCAGATCAATTCCTTCGGTCGTCAGATTTTCGGCAAAATCGCCGTATTGAACGTCAAGGCCTTTGGCTCTGATTTTTTCAATGCTTTCTTTGGCCAGAAGACTGACCTGCCGGATGATATCGGCCTGGGCATGGGCATCGCTTTCCAGCCCCAGATTTTCTAAAAAAAGACCGCAGCCGATATTATTCTTTTTTCCCCCTTTTTTCTGAGAGATGTTCACCGCCAGAATTTTCATTTTTGTTTCTTTTACCTGTATTTTGCCTTATCCGAAAGGGATGACTTTCTCAATGATCCCGCCGCCCAGAACGCAATCGTGATCGTAAAAGACTACCGATTGACCCGGTGTAATTGCCTCCTGTTCTTCGGCAAAGATAACTTTCAATTTTTCTTTTTCTTCCCGGACTTCGCAAAGCGCTTCTTTTTTCCGGTATCTGATCTTCGCATGCATCTGCTGCGGCCAGGATTTCGCCAGCCTATTGATGCCGGACGCGATAAGCGCTTTGCCCATCAAGTCTTTCTTATCACCGACAACGATGCGGTTGTTCCCGGGATGAATGGACAATACATACAACGGCGTGGGATGGCTGATACCCAGACCGCCCCGCTGGCCGATAGTATGAAAGATAATCCCGCGATGCCTGCCCAGCACATTGCCCCGCACATCAACAATCGGACCCGGCGCGATGTCTTTTACTCTTTCCAAAAGAAATGTCTGAGAATTTTTCTGAGTCACAAAACAAATATCCTGACTCTCTTGCTTTGCCGTCACGGGCAGAGAATTTTTCATCGCCAAATTTCTCACTTCATCCTTCGTGAGTTGAGCAAGGGGGAATAATATATTTTTTAATCTCTCATAGGGAATGGCATAGAGAAAATACGTCTGATCTTTTTTTTTATCTTTCGGCCTTGTAAGACAATAACCGCCTTCGTTTTTTTCAATGGCCGCGTAATGGCCGGTCGCCAGATAATTGAAACCCAGCTCCTGCGCCTTGTCCAGCAGTGAACCGAATTTCAGATGGCGGTTGCAGCGAACACAGGGATTAGGCGTTCTCCCTTTCTGATATTCGCTGATAAAATCGGCAATGACCTCATTTCCCAGCCGGGAGGCGTAATCAAAAACATAATGGGGAATGTTAAGACAGGCGCAAACTTTTTTTGCGTCGTCAATCGCGGCGGACGTGCAGGATCTTTTCCCGTCTCCCTCGGTCAAGGCGCCAAAATGCATGGTCACGCCGGCAACATTGTAACCTTCATTAAGCAGCATCCATGCGGCCACCGATGAATCAATCCCGCCGCTCATGGCCACCAAAACTTTATCACCCATTCTTATCCTCAGGATCAAATATCAAATTCATGTTTTGCAGCAGTTATCTTTTCTTTCAAATATTCTGCATAATTATTTTTCTTTTTTCTGATTCATCTTCGCAAGCCGATCAAGGGTTATGGAGCTCAAGGTTTCTGAAATTTTTTCTCCAACAACCGCCCAGACATCATGGCTGGCACATGTCGTCACGCGGGGACAGGCGGCCGGATTATTAACGCAATCAACCAGAAAGCGGTCTCCTTCCAAAACATCGACAACCTCCTTTAAAGTTATCTCCGAGGGATCTTTGTTCAGGTTATATCCGCCGTAAGCTCCTCGGACCGAATTGACCAGACCACCCCCTCGCAAAGGGATAATAATCAGACTCAGGTATTTTTCGGATATGTTTTCTTCTTTGGCAATATTTTTGAGGAAAACGGGGTCTTTGCCGTAATTGCGGGCCAGGGCCGTCATCAGTCGGACGCCGTAGCGCGTTCGTGTTGAAATTTTCATTACGCTGTCCTTTTACATCATACTTACTGATACTATCATTATACTAGTAATTAAAGTAACAGATATGTCGTGTCAAGAGAAAATGATTGTTTTATGAAACGGCAATATCGTCGGCCTCTTCGATTTATCTTTCTAAAAACTTAATTCATGAAGATTATACCCGCACCTCCCATGCATTCAATATACGCAAAAACATTTCGTACCTGATCAACGAATTAATATTTTTACTTGCAACCTCATACCTTGAATATTAAATTTACAAAAAAATTTATGGAGGGCGCTTAATATGAATATTAAGGGGAGTTCCTTTGTCACGACCAAGGCTATCATAACAGAAGCGTTCGGCGAAGAGCGATGGAATGCATTTCACGCCGGTCTTACCCAAAAAGATGGTTTTTTCAACAATATGATTATGTCCGTTACCCTTATTCCGGTAGAGAAGATGATTGTTTTTTTTAATGAACTATGCAGGGAATTTTTCAACAATGATAAAACTCAATACGCCATGTTTGGAAAATCGGGCGCGAAATTTGTTCTCTCTCCGACAGGTCCCTACAAATCTTATATGCTTGCCAAGGATGCCAGGCAGTTTGTCGAACTGAACATGCCAAAAATCTGGTCAACTTATTTTGATGGCGGTACGTTTACGTCAAATTTCGATAACAACACCGCTCATATCACTATCACCGGAATTCCAGTGAAGAATAACTATTTCGAGGAGCTCGTTATGGGATTCAACCAGCAGGCGTTCAAAATATTCGGTGAAAAAACAACCGCGGTCAAAGTCAGTAGCATCGCAGCAGGTGATGATGATTTTCGGTTTCAGCTAAAACTGAAGGATTCATGACCACAAACATAAATGGTTGCTTTCGCGGGATTGCGAGAAAAGCTTTCTATATTAAACCAGGCATGAATTTGTGGCTAAACCATTCATTAGTCTTCCGGGATCGGGTGGTCCGGATTTTTTTGTTATCGATGAAAAGGATAATGAAAAAATAAGGATGTTTTATCTGCACCGATACTTCAATGAATCGGCACTTTATTTTTTTCTCAGGTTTCCTAATCAGCAGAAAATCAAATCTCTCTGTTTATTTTTTTCTTCTTTCGTCAATATCACCCGGATATATCATCGCACCCTCTCCGCGCTCACGCGTGCGGACGCGAATGACATCCTCTACCGGTGTGACAAAAATGATTCCGTCGCCCGTCTCGCCGGTGTAGGCCGCTTTAAGAATCGTCTCCAGAGCCGCTTCCAGGTTGCGTTCGCTTAAAACGATATTGAGTTGTATCTTGGGAAGCAGATTGACCTGATAGGTACCGGCGCGTCCGACCAGCTGGACGCCGCCCTGGCGGCCGTGTCCCCTCACTTCAAACATACTCATACCCACAATGCCAATCTCTTTCAGGGCGCACATGACATCGTTCACTTTATCTTCGCGAATAATGGCTTCGATTTTTTTCAGCATGGTAACCTCTCCGGTTTAAAAATAAAAAACTGATCAATGTTTCCATTCAAGCATGTTCTGTTAGTAGGACCGTTCTCCGTGTGAACTGATATCCAGTCCCACTTCTTCTTCCATCGGACTGACGCGCAATCCGATGCTCACGTGCAGAACCTTGGCCAGAATATAGGTCATGCCGAACGAAAAGAGTATGGTGACCAAAACGGCGGTAATCTGAATGGCGAGTTGGCCGGCATTCCCGAAAAACATGCCGTTGGCGCCGTCGGCATTAACGGCCACGGTAGCAAATAATCCTGTAGCGACGGTGCCCCAGGTGCTGCCCATGCCGTGACAGGCCCAGACATCCAGAGACTCGTCCAGTTTGCGCCGTTCCCGGAAACGGATGGCATAATAAGCAAGAGGAGCAGACACGGCTCCGATCACCATCGCGGCCAGAGGCGTTACAAAACCGCTGGCCGGCGTCACGGCTGCGAGTCCTACAACCATGCCGGTGGCGATGCCCAGCGTGCTCGGTCTTCCGTCCAGCCAGGAAAGCAGCATCCAGACCAGCCCCGCGGCCGCCGCCGACGTATTGGTCGTCACCAGAGCGTTCACCGCCACGCCGTTGGCCGCGAGAGCGCTGCCCGCATTAAACCCGAACCAGCCGACCCAAAGCAAACCGGTTCCTAAAACCGTAAGCGGAATATTGTTCGGTTCCATCGGAACGCTTCCGTGACCTTTGCGCGGACCGATGACCAATGCAAACGCCAGGGCGGAAAAACCGGCGGCAATATGAACGACTGTTCCTCCGGCAAAATCCAGAACGCCCATCTGTTTCAGCCATCCGCCCTGCCCCCAGACCCAGTGACAAAGAGGATTGTAAACCAATGTTGCCCAGAGCAGGCTGAACATCAGGAAGCTCTTGAATTTTACTCGCTCCACAAAAGCCCCTGTAATCAGCGCCGGCGTAATGACGGCAAACATCATCTGGAAAGCGGCGAAAAGCTCATGAGGAATGGTTCTAGAATAAGCGGCGTTCGGTTCGGCGCCGACGCCCTGAAAGCCGATGTAATCCAATCCGCCGATCAGTCCGCCGATATCCGGGCCGAAAGAAAGAGAATATCCGAAAAGCACCCACTGCACGCCGATCAGCGACATAAAGATATAACTTAACGTTAAGGTGGATAGAACATTTTTTCTTCTGACCATGCCGCCGTAAAAAAACGCCAGGGCGGGGGTCATCAAGAGCACAAGAGAACAGCAAACCAGTATCCATCCTGTATCGCCCGCGCTTATCTGTAGATCCATAATGTTCCTCCCGATGAAAATAATTAATGATTAGCAATAATCCTGCCATCACACATTCCCTATAAAATACGTAAGGTTATGAATTTGGCACGGGAGGAAATTTCTACATCTTTGTGCTCTTCGCCTAAAGACAGAACACAATTGTAACAGTTTAAAGCCGACAACCTTTCGCTGATCAGAATTTTTATACAAAATGTAACAATTCTGTAAAACAGTTTAACGTCTTTATGAAACATCCATCAGAATAATTGAAATAAATTCCCGCCTGGACAATCACGATTTCATCATTGACATGCTATATCATTATCCCTATACTTTCGAAGTCTTAAATAAATATGCCCCAAGGAGAAAACCATGACCGCACCGCTCATTATTGCCATGTCGCAGGGGAAGGAAATTACATTACTGCCGCAAATGGCCAACCGCCACGGTTTGATAACCGGAGCAACCGGAACCGGTAAGACTGTAACGTTGCAGAAAATGGCTGAATCCTTTGCGTCCATCGGTGTTCCAGTTTTCATGGCCGACGTCAAGGGCGATCTTTCCGGCATCGGCGCGGCCGGCGTTGCCTCGGAAAAACTGCTCAAACGTCTGGAAGGCATCGGCGTGAAAGATTATCAGCCTCGGGCCAACACGACGGTTTTCTGGGATGTATACGGAAAATCCGGTCATCCGGTGCGCGCAACCATATCCGATATGGGACCATTGCTTCTGGCGCGTCTGCTGAATCTCAACGACACGCAATCCGGCGTTTTGCAGATTGTCTTCAAAATCGCCGACGACAACGGATTGCTGCTGATCGATTTGAAAGATCTGCGGGCCATGGTTCAGTTTGTGGGAGACAATGCCAAAAAATTCAAGACGGAATACGGAAATGTCTCCGCCGCCTCCATCGGCGCGATACAACGCGGACTGCTCACCATTGAAGAGCAGGGCGGCGACAAATTCTTCGGCGAACCGATGCTGGACATTTCGGATCTGATCCAGACGGACAGCGAGGGACGCGGGGTCATGAACATTCTGGCCGCTGATCAGCTCTACAATAATTCCAAACTTTATTCGACGTTTCTGCTCTGGATGCTGGCTGAGTTGTTTGAGCAGATGCCGGAAATCGGCGATCCCGAAAAGCCCAAGCTGGTCTTCTTTTTTGATGAAGCACATCTTTTGTTCAGCGACGCGCCCAAGGCGCTTCTGGAAAAAATCGAGCAGGTTGTCCGTCTGATTCGTTCCAAGGGTGTGGGCGTTTATTTTGTCACCCAGAATCCGCTGGATATTCCGGATACGGTTCTGGCACAATTGGGCAACCGTGTACAGCACGCTCTGAGAGCCTTCACGCCGCGTGATCAGAAAGCAGTTCAGACAGCGGCTTCCACGATGCGCCAGAATCCGGCCTTTGATGCCGAACAGGCCATTACCGAACTGGGTGTCGGAGAAGCGCTGATTTCCTTCCTTGATGAAAAAGGGCGACCGAACATCGTCGAACGATGCAATGTAATTGTTCCTTTCTCACGCATGGGCGCCATGACGCCCGATGAGCGCCTAGCCGCTATCAAGGCTTCCACGATTTACGGGCATTATGAAAAAACCGTCGATCGCGAATCCGCCTATGAAAAACTGCGGGAAGCACAACAGGAAGAGGAAACGCCTGAAGAAAAACCCGCCATTAAAGTGGAGCGTTCCGCTGCTCCGGCAAAAAGTGAAGAAGAAAAGGACAGCGGAGGCATGGGGGATGCTCTCAGCAAAATGATTTTCGGCAGCAAAGGCCCCCGCGGAGGACAGAGAGAAGGCATGGTGCAGGCCGCGGCCAAAAGCGTGGCGCGCAGCATCGGTTCTTCTTTGGGACGCCAGATTATCCGGGGAGTGCTGGGATCAATTCTGGGCGGTTCCCGCGGTCGCTAATGAAAATTTCCCGATTTTAACGGCACACCGCTTTGGTGAAGAAACAATTGCTTTTCACAAGATATTGATTTAGAATTCATAATATAAGTCAATAGCAATGTTTGAAAAACCGCAAAAGCAATTGTTTTTCACCCTTTGCATTTGCAATCAGGCAATGCTGTAATCATTAGATTTCACACATGTTATGTAATTTTGTCACTTCTTGATTCTTTACCAACGAATTATCCGGGAAAATTGAAGGATAGGACCCCTTATTTTCCACCACCTTAAAACATGACGACGCATAAAATATTTTTCAAGAACAGACGTGATGTTGCCATCAAAGGAATGTTACCATGATTGAAATTGATATGAGGATCATCTTTGCCGAATATGGCTTGTCTGTATTGCTTTGCCTGATCGTTATTGTTTCTCTCTGGTGGCAAAACCGCAAACGTGCTCCGGAAATCATTCTTTGGCTTATCGATTATATTCTTCAATTTGCGGGCATTATGCTCATCGCATTGCGAGGCATCCTGCCGGACTTTATGACAATCGTCGTCGCCAATCTCTTTATTGTCGGCGGAACGGTGATCCTTTACGAAGGTCTTTGCCGTTACGTGGGGCAGGAAAGTCGCCAGAAACACAATTATGTCATGCTGGCCATTTTCACCTCGGTTCACATTTTTTTCACATATATTGCCCCTCATATGGGTTTGCGCACGATAAATTTTTCAGTCGCGCTTTTTTATATCTGTATCCAGGGCGCCTGGCTGATGCTTTACAGGGTGGCCTCCCCGTTGCGTCAGGCCACAAAAATAACGGGAATTGTTTTTGCGGCGTTTTGCATTGTCAATATCATCCAAATCATCATAAATTTGATTAAAACACCGTCCGACAACGCCTTTGTATCCGGCGCTGCGGGCGTCATTGCGGTCCTGATTTACGAAACATTATTTTTCGCCTTGACATTTTCTCTTTTTCTGCTGATCAGCCGGAGTCTTGCCATAGAACTTGAGAACGAACTTACCCGGCGGATGCGGACCGCAGAGGAATTGCGTCAAAATCAGGAAAAATTCGCCAAAGCGTTTCAGACATCGCCTTATGCCATCTCCATTACGCAAATGAAAGACGGCAAATTCCTGGATATAAACGACGCGTTTGTTAATATTACAGGTTACTCGCGTGAAGAAATCATGAAGGAATCATCCATGGGATTGAATCTCTGGGTGGATAAAGAAGATCGTGAAGAAATGGTTTCCATTCTCCGGCAAGGATTGCCGGTCGTACGAAAGGAGTACAGGTTCCGCAAGAAGAACGGGGAGATATTGACCGGTTTGTATTCGTCGCAGATCATCAACATTACCGAGGAACCCTGTCTTTTATCCAGCATCAACGATATCACCGAGCAAAAGCAGGCGGAGTGGACGCTTAAAGAACGAATTAAAGAATTAAACTGTCTCTATGGTATTTCGGCTGTGCTGGATGAGCCTGGCATATCATTAAACGACATCATGAATAAGGCGGTCAAGCTTCTGCCTGCGGCTATGCGGTTCCCCGATATAACAGGGGCCAGGATTATTCTGGAAGAAACCGTTTTTCAAACAGGCCTTTTCAAAGAAACGCCTTGGCAGCTCACTGAAAAAATTACCGTAAACGGCAAACCGGAAGGTCAGGTTAATGTCTGTTATCCGGCAGAACGGTTTCAGACGGATGAAAAACCTTTTTTAGATTCCGAGCGGCAATTGCTTAAAGCCGTAGCCGAACAGCTTGGCCATTTCATCGAGCAAAAACGCGCCGAAGAACAAATCCAACGCAACGCAACGCGCTTGACCGGCCTCTTAAATATCATGCAGCATCGTACTCAGACAACACAGGAGTTTCTTGATTACGCGCTCGATGAAGTCATCAGACTCACGGAGAGCAAGGTCGGTTATATTTATTTATACAATGAAAACAGCCGGCAATTTGTCCTGAACTCCTGGTCAAAGGACGTCATGAAAGAATGCACCATCCCGAATCCGCAGACGCGTTATGAACTGGCCAAAACGGGAATCTGGGGAGAAGCGGTACGCCAGCGCAAACCGATCATTGTGAATGACTTTCCGGCCGATCATCCTCTCAAGAAAGGATATCCTGAAGGCCATGCGCCCCTTTTCAAGTTTTTAACCGTGCCGGTTTTCGATCAGGATCAAATCGTCGCTGTGGTCGGCATCGCAAACAAGGCCCGCGACTACGACGAAACCGATGTGCTGCAACTCACCCTGTTTATGGATGCCGTCTGGAAATCGGTGGACCTTAAAATGGGCGAGGCGAAATTGCGCAAAAGCGAAGAAAGGTTCAAGCAACTTGCCGAAGTGTTTCCCGAAACGATTTTCGAGGCGGACGCAAAAGGCAATCTGACGTACGCCAATGAACACGGCCTCAAACATTTCGGTCTTACCGAACAGGACATCGCCCAAGGTGTAAACATTTTTGATTTTGTATCGCCGAATGATCGTAAAGCAGCTTGGGAGAAAATACAGAACAGAATACAGGGCACCCAAAAGGGATACCTGGAATATGAAGCTCTGAAAAAAGACGGCAGTCCTTTTCATGCTCTGGCGTTATCGGTACCGATCGCGGTGGACGGCGTACCGGTCGGTATTCGCGGCTTTATTCTGGACATTACCAAACGCAAGCAGGCGGAAGAGGCTCTGCGTAAAAGCGAGGAAAATTATCATTTTATTGCCGATCACACCGCCGATCACATCTGGACGATGGACATGTTCATGCGCTTTACTTACTCCAGCCCCTCGGTAATCAAAACACTGGGCTATACGGCTGACGAATTCATGGCGCGAAAGATCGACGAATTTTTCACGCCCGAATCGCTGGTTGACGCTCAGAAATTGCTCGCAGAGGAACTCGAACGAGAAAACGATCCGACCGCCGATCCGAACCGCAGTCGAACACTTCCATCCCATCTCCGCCATAAGAACGGACATTGGGTCTGGCTGGAGAGTTCTCTGACGTTTATTCGCGATGCGTCCATGAAGCCCATCGGTGTTTTAGGTGTCACCCGGGATATCACCGAACGCAAAAAATCCGAAGAGCAGATCAAACATCTGGCAACGCACGATCTATTGACGGATCTGCCCAGTTTACGATTGGCCAGAGATCGCATGGTCTCGGCAATGAACATGGCGCGCCGGTACAAAAAGTCAGCGGCGATCATGTTCCTCGACCTGGATGGTTTTAAGAACGTCAATGACACGCTCGGCCATGATGCCGGAGATTACGTGCTCAAGCAGGTTGCTCAGCGTCTGCTTTCCTGCGTGCGCGAAACCGATACAGTCGCCCGCGTCGGAGGCGATGAATTTTTAATCATTGCAACGGAAATTCATCATCCCGATAACGCAGCGCACATTGCTGAGAAAGTGATTCAAACCGTTTCCCAGCCGATTATGATCAACGGTGAACAAGCCGTGGTCGGCACCAGTATCGGCATTGCGCTTTATCCCGAACACAGTGAAGAAATGGACCGGCTGATTAAACTGGCTGACGAAGCCATGTATAAAGTCAAAAACGCCGGCAAAAACAACTTCCGTTTTGTAAATGACGTAAATTAGTTTTCCTTCCATGAGCCGCACCGTGACGTAAAGGCGTTTCCTAGCCGGCAGCTCGACGGCTGCCTAGTGAATTCGGATATAGAGATGATGGATCAGCGCCGCCTGAATCATCGGCGATGCCGGATGTTGATTCTCCCGAATGTGCCGGCATGCATGCCGCCGAGATGGATTGTCGACAAAATTCCCGCCGGCAGGGAAGCAAGGCAACGTGCCTGAAGCCGGTGATTTCCAAAAATCAATTTTAAAGAGGCTGTTCGTGCCTTTCTATTTTATCAGGCGTAAAAAGAGCACTCTGACTCATGCGGATTTTCGGACATTCCTTCATCAGCAAGCCCGACTGTTTTGCCAGATCGATCGTCTGTAAAAAATCTTTCCTTGACACATGCGCCAAAGGCTCGACCAGAAAAAACCATCCCTGCGGTTTCATCAGCTTGCGGATTTCTGAAAAAAATTTTTTCAGGTCGGGAACCTCGTGCGCCATCCAGAATGCCAGGATAAAATCGGCTTTTTCACGAAGGGCAAGAGAATCCGGCTCGGCCAGATGCGTTCTGATGATTGCGGCAACGCCGTGCTTTTGAGCGCGCGCGGCAAGCGCGGAAAGCATTCTGGGTTGAATATCAACGGCGATAACTTTACCCGCAGGGCCGACGAGTTTGGCCAGGGGAATCGTAAAAAAGCCCATACCCGGACCGATATCCACTGCCGTATCGCCCCGGCGGACGTAAGAACCGAGAATCGTAACGGGGTCATGAAAAATTCTTCGCATAGGATTATCAAACGTAAAACACAACCACCAGGGGCAAACATGCTTTTTGTTGAACGGTTTTACAGTCATGGTTTTTCAAAAGACAATTTTCAGAGAAGATTTTTTTATTCTTTACGCTTATTTTTAGTGAAATTCAACAGGGATTGCTGCGATCCATGAAAACAATGGTTCGTCTGGAAATATTCCTTTGACACTCTGCGCTCTTCTCCTTATACTTTTATCACAGGAAGGACATATGGTGAATGGAGGATGTTGATGTCGCCGGAATCCATATCGCAAACGCTGACCGGACTGCGGGCATTTTTTGACGCGGGGAAAACACAGGACGTTGATGCTCGCATCGCCCGGCTCAAAAAGCTCAAGGAAGGCATCCGCCGGTACGAACCGGAGATCATGGCCTCGTTGTACGACGATCTGCGCAAACCTCTTTTTGAATCCTATGCCGGCGAAATCGGCATTCTTTATACGGAAATCGATCATGTCATCCGTCACCTTCCGTCATGGTCACGCTCCCGGCGTGCGGCGACACCCCTCATTCATTTCTTGTCGCGAAGCCGTATTGATCAGAAACCTTACGGGGTTGTCCTGATTATCGGTCCGTGGAATTATCCATTTCAGTTGGTCATGGCTCCGTTAATCGGTGCCATTGCCGCGGGCAATTGTGCACTGATTAAGCCTTCGGAATTTTCACCGGCAACATCGGCAACGATTGAAAAAATGATCAGCGAGTTGTTTGATCCGGGGGATGTCACGGTTTTTCAGGGAGACGCTCAGGCCACGCAAAAACTTCTGGAGGAGAAATTCGATTATATCTTTTTTACGGGAAGCACAGCCGTCGGCCGGAGCATTATGACCGCGGCCGCCCGCCATCTCACTCCGGTAACCCTGGAATTGGGAGGGAAGAGCCCGTGCATTGTTCACGAAGATGCCGCTCTTCAGTACGGAATTAAACGAATAGCCTGGGGGAAATTTTTCAATGCCGGTCAAACCTGTATCGCTCCGGATTATGTTTTAATTCATCGGAAAATTAAAGCCGACTTTACCGAGAAAATGATCAGGACGGTTTTTTCATTTTACGGCGACGATCCGATGAGGAGTCCGGATTACGCCCGGATTATCAACGAACGTCACTTCAACCGTCTGCTCGAGCTTTTGAAAAGCGGGCGGATTCTGTTCGGCGGAAGATATGCCCGTAAAGATTTGTATATATCGCCCACCATCATTGACCGGGTTTCTCCGGAAGAGCCTCTGATGCAGGAGGAAATTTTCGGACCGCTGCTTCCCTTGATTGAATATGGCGATATCGACGAGGCGATTGCCTTTATCAATCAGAGACCGCAGCCGCTGGCGCTTTATTGTTTTTCCGAGGACAAAGAAATTCAGGAAGAGGTTCTGCAGAAAACATCGTCCGGAGGCGGCTGCATCAACGATACCATTTCGCATATCGGAAGCCAGGAACTTCCGTTCGGCGGTATCGGAGCCAGCGGTATGGGCGCCTATCACGGCAAGGCCGGTTTCGATACCTTCACGCACCGGCGCGGCATTCTGTTTCGCTCGAATCTGGTGGATATCCCCTTGCGTTACCCGCCGTATCGTGACAGAGTATCAATACTGCAATTATTGTTCAGGCTGATCCGATAGAATGTTCTTTGTCTGAAAAACCGCTGCGCTTTATGGGGCAGCTTTTTCCGGGAGGTGACTCATGGCTGAAAAAACAATCATTATACTGGGCAAGTCCGTTAAAAATTTTACCCTGGCGGATCAATTCGGACAAGATTTTGTGCTTTCCCGAATGAAAGGGCGACGCGTGCTTTTATCTTTTCATCCGCTGGCGTGGACGCCGGTCTGCACCCGGCAGATGCAGTCGCTCGAAAAAAACAAAAAAGTATTCGATAAGCTCAATACCATTGCCGTCGGTTTGAGCGTTGACAGCGTCCCGTCCAAAGCGGCCTGGGCAAAAGCCATCAAGGTAAAACATACCAAACTTCTGGCTGATTTCTGGCCCCACGGCGGCGTGGCCAAAAGTCTGGGATTGTTTCGCGACCAAAATGGTTTTTCGCAGCGCGCCAATGTCATTCTCGATGAAAAAGGCAAGGTGTGTTTTGTCACAGTCTATCCTGTCGCCGACTTACCGGACATCAACGAAATCATTGCTTTTCTGAAAAACGCATAATCAACTCAACCTCCCCGTTTTCCGGCAAGACAGAATGGGGAGGTTATCTATTCATTTGATATTTTTCAATAAATATTTCTTTGACACACACCGGCCTTACTCATATACTGCCGCCACAGATTGTGAAATATAAAAAAAGGAGAAAATGAATGATTACACTCATTGCGACGTTGAAAGTCAAAGACGGCAACATGGACGAGGCTATTCAAGTCCTGAAAGAGATCGTCCCGCAGGTGAAGGCGAGCGAGCCCGGATGCCTGGACTATATTCCGCATACGGTCCGCGGCGATGACAAGACTATTATTTTTTACGAAAGATACAGCGATAAAGATGCGTTGAAACTGCATTCGGCCAATTTGATGAAAAATATGGAGAAACTTTTCCCCCTGCTGGAACCGGGTATGGACGTCAAAACCTGTTATGAGATCATCCGCTGATCCTGTTTTTCTGTCACGACAGTTTTTGTATCCCCGTAACCATAGAGCAGGCATTTTGGAGCATTAATGGATGTAAGACGAACGATCAACGCACTCAAGGACGTAAACATTGCCAAAATGTTTACAACCATCGCCCGCCTTCTGCATTTCCGCCTGACCTGGACCAGACGCGATCTGGATTATCTACCCGCCGGTCTGGGGCCGAAGTTTGTCAGCGCCCGCCGGGCGGCGGCCATGATCCCTGACGGAGCAACGCTGACCATAGGCGGTTTTGCCGCAACAGGACGCGCCTCCATCTTTTACTGGGCTTTGCGCGACGCATTTGATCGCAGCGGACATCCCCGCAATCTGACCGTGATTGGCGCCTGCCCGCAGGGCGGCCGCGGCAAAACACCGGGAATGATCGAGGAACTTGATGCGCCGGGAATCATCACCCGCTATATCGTCGGGCATGGAGAAACCGCCAAGGCGCTTCTGCAACTGGCCGATGACGGCCAACTCGAACTGCACACCATGTCACAGGGAGCCCTGGCGTTCTTGATCGAGGCGCAGGCCCGGGGACTTGCCTCCATTCAGACCTCGGTCGGGCTGGACACCTTTCTCGATCCCGCTGTCGGGTGCGGTTCCGCGGTGTCTCCCGGAGCTCCAAACAATTTCATCACGGCAAAAAACGGAAAACTGGAATATCGTATTCCACCCATCGACCGGGCGCTTTTTCTGGCGCCTTACGCCGACAAGGACGGCAACATCTATTTTAAAGATGCTGCTCTGATTCTGGATTACAAAGATGCGGCCGCCGCCGCACGCCTCAACGGCGGAAAAGTGATTGTCTCCGTATCCAAAATTATTCCCCGGGACAATTCACAGATCGCCATCCCGGCGGACAACGTCAATGCAATCGTTGTCAACCCGCGCAATGAACAGGTCGGCGGAATTCTGCAAACTCAGTTCATGCCGCATTTTACAGCCGGCTCGTCCGAACTCGATCACGAAGCCGTCAAACTCATGCGGTTAATTAATACCTTTCTCGATATTACACCGTATCGCGGCAAGGTCGTCGATATCCTCGCCCGCCTGTGCGCCGACACGTTCGTGAAGACGACCGGTCCCGGGGCCATCGTGAACATCGGGATCGGCATCGGAGAGGAAGTTGCCCGAATGCTTTATGAATCCGGTCTGTACAGGGACATCACCTTCACCTCGGAAGGCGGCGCCTATGGCGGCCTTCCGGCATCAGGCGTGTACTTCGGCGCAGCCATCAGCCCGCAGCGCATCCTGAGCACTGCGGAAATTTTTCATATCTATGAAGAAAGACTTGATACCTGCGTACTCGGTTTTCTACAGGTGGATTCAGCCGGGAATGTCAATGTCTCCCATCGTGGACCGAAAATTATTGATTTCGTGGGACCGGGCGGTTTCACGGATATCGTCGAATATGCCCGGACCATCATCTTTGTGGGGAACTGGATGGATGAAGCCCGGTACGGATTAAAGAATGGACTTGTCCGTGTTAAAAAACCGGGCGTTCCGAAATTTGTCGACAAAGTGGATCAGATTACCTTCAATGCCCGGAAAGCTCTTAAAGCAGGCCGGAAAGTACTGTATGTAACAACGGTTGGCGTCTTTAAACTGACGGAGGAAGGTCTTGAGCTCGTCCAAATTATGCCTGGAATTAATATCGAAAAAGATATTCTGCAAAACAGCACCGCTCGTTTTATTATTCCGGGTTCCCCCATCCCCGAGGTGGCGCCGGAAATCGTCAGCGGCAAAAGATTTGAACTTAAGTTCGATAAAAAGGACCTCGCCTGAACCTGCGGACGCAAAAAAATCGGACATTTTCTTTAAAAATGTCCGATTCGTCTGTTTGATCATCTCGCTTAGAGCGCTTACTGGCCGGCATTTTTGACATCGGTTGCCGCATCGTTTACGGCGGATTTGACTTCAACCGCTTTCTCTTTTACGGCTTCCTTCGCTTCCGTACCGGCGCTCTTGACGTCAACCACCGTCTCTTTTGCAGCTTCCTTCACTTCTTGGCCGGCGCTTTTGACATCCGTGGCAACTTTGTTGGCCACCTTGTTGGCCACTTTTTCGACGTCTTTTTTAACCTGCTTTACTTTCACTGTAGCCTTTTTCGCCATCTCTTTGGCTTTTAATTCCGCTTCGGCTTTCATCGCCTCGGCCTGGGCTTTTAAATCCGCCTCCGCCTGCTGCGCATCAGCTTGTGCTTTCATTTCGGCTTCAGCCTTTTTCGCCTCCGCCTGCGCTTTCAATTCAGCAGCGGCTTTCTGCAAGTTCGCAGAGTCTTCTTCAATTTTACTGCAACCCGTCACGGCTAAAGTTAAAGAAGCGATAAAGAACAGAGAAATGAAAATAGCAAATATTTTTCGCATCAACTGGGAACCTCCTTTCAAGAATTTAGAACCTGGCTTCATGTTCCAAGTTTTTGTATCGATGGAACGCTATACGCGGCAGGGAGCTTTGTCAAGATTCAAAAATAAGAATTTTCATCAGGAACGGACCTGTCCGTTTTTATACATCTGGATGAAAACCTCGGCCTCCCGATATGCTGCTTATTCAAATCTCAAAGCATCGATCGGATTGAGCAAAGAGGCTTTGTAAGCCGGGTAGAAACCGAAGAATATGCCCACCAGACCGGAAAAACAAAATGCCAGCAGAACCGATGGAAGCGATACGACAGACGGGATTTCAAAAACATTGGACAGGATGAAGGAAGCGGTGCCGCCGATGATGATGCCCGTAATACCGCCGATCATGGAAAGGGTCAGCGCCTCCACAATAAACTGAATGCGGATATCCCAGGTCTTGGCGCCTACAGCCATGCGAATGCCGATTTCCCGCGTTCTTTCCGTGACCGAAACCAGCATGATGTTCATGATGCCGATGCCGCCGACCACAAGCGAGACAGAGGCGATCGCACCCAACAGCAGGGCAAAGGTGTTGGCTGTCTGCTCCGCCATTTCCAGTACCTGCGTCAAATTCATGACCGTAAAATCATCTTCCCGGTTCGGCCCGATGCGATGCCGCTGACGCAGCAGATCCGTGATCTGCCTTTCCGCCACGGATAGTTCTTCGCTGCTTCTTGCCTTGACCATGATCGACCGCACCATTCCCGGAATGGTTCTCCCGAAGAGTTTTTTCTGTGCGGTGCTTAGCGGAACAATGATTGTATCATCCTGATCCTGACCGCCCAGAGACTGTCCTTTGGATTCGAGCACCCCGATGACCGTAAAGGGAATTTTCCTGATGCGGATGACCTGACCGAGCGGATCCATACTGCCGAAAAGATTATCCACAACCGTCTGTCCCAGAAGGCATACTTTTGTGGCGCTGCGGATATCCTGGTCGGACATGTTTCTTCCCGCCGACAAACCGCAGTCCTTGACTTCCAGAATCCCCGGCGTCGTTCCCTGAATGCCGGTAGACCAGTTCTGATTCCCGAAAACCACCTGGGCGGTGCCGAACTGCATGGGAGCCACGGCGGCAACCGCTGAACATTCCCGCAATATGGCCTCCGCATCGCCGGTGGTTAATGTGGATTGACTTCCGCCACCCATTCTGACGCCTCCCTGCGTGGTGCTGCCCGGCATGATGATGATCAGATTGCTGCCGATACTGGAGATTTGAGAGGATATTTTCCGGCTGACCCCCGTGCCCACCGCCAGCATGATAATCACAGCGCTGACGCCGATGATGATGCCCAGCATGGTGAGCGCCGACCGCATTTTGTTGACCCACAACGCCCTTAAAGCAATGCGGAGTGTAGAAAAAATACTGATCATGATTTTTGCACCTCCTCATCGCTGACCACATGTCCGTCAACAAACCGGATGATGCGTTTACTGAAGTCGGCGATATCCGGCTCATGTGTAACCAGAATAATGGTTGTGCCTGAATCCCGGTTCAACTGAACCAGAAGTTCCATGATTTCAATGCTGGTTTTCGTATCCAGATTGCCCGTCGGTTCATCGGCCATTAATATAGGCGCCTGATTCACAAGCGCGCGGGCAATGGCAACGCGCTGTTGCTGTCCTCCTGACAGTTGATTGGGATGGTGATACGCCCGTTCCTCCAGACCCAGCATTTTTAACGCTTTTAAGGATTCCTCTTTGCGTTGCCTTGCCGGGACGTGATTATAAAGCAAAGGCAACTCGACGTTTTCCAGCGCCGACGTTCTGGACAGCAAATTAAATCCCTGAAAGACAAAACCGATTTTCTGATTGCGGATCGCCGCCAGATCGTCCCGTGACAGACCGCTTATCGTTTGTCCGTCCAGAAAATAATCCCCCGCAGTCGGCTGATCCAGACACCCGATGATATTCATAAAGGTGGATTTGCCCGAACCGGACGGCCCCATGATGGCGACAAATTCACCTTTGTCGATTTTGACGGAGACGTTTTCCAGCGCGTGAACGCCTTCATCGCCCACATCATACGTTTTGACAAGCTGCCTTGTTTCGATCAGAGTCATCACATAAACCTCGGAGGCGGGCGCTGTGTGGTGCTGCTGCCTTTTTTATTCAGGCTGTCCGTGACAATCTCCTGGCCCGTGCGCAGGTCGCCTTTCACAATTTCAGAAAAATTCCCGTCGCTCAATCCGAGCGTAACGCCGACGGGTTTGGGCTGATTGTTTTCCAGAACCCAGACTTTCGTCCCTTTGATGTCCTGCAGCTCTTTCGCTGATACGCCTTTTTCCCCGACCTCCGCGGGTTTAAAACGAAGAGCCGCATTCGGAACCCGCAGGACATCCGGACGCGTTTCTATGGTGATGGAAACATTGGCCGTCATCCCCGGCTTTAATTTTAACTCGGGATTATCCACCTTGATAATGACGTCGTACGTCACCACGTTGGAGACGGTGGTCGGCGCATTGCGCACCTCGGAAACCTTGCCGGAAAAGTCCGTGTCCGGATAGGCATCCACCGTAAACGAGACGTCCTGTCCCGCCCGGATCTGACCGATATCCGCTTCATCCACACTGGCGTTAATCTGCATTTGCGTGAGATCCTGGGCAATGCTGAAAAGCGTGGGCGTCTGGAAACTGGCGGCCACCGTCTGGCCGACATCTACGCTGCGGGAAATCACCGTGCCGTTCACCGGAGAAATAATATTGGTGTACTGTAAATTGGTTTCCGCCATTCTCAGAGAGGCCCGCGCCTGCGCAACTTGCGCCTCGCTGACTTTCTGCTGGGCTTGTGCGGCATGCAAAGCCGTTTCCGCCGTATCGAGATCGCTGCGTGCGATAAAGTTCTGGGAAAAAAGTTCCTTGTTTCGTTCGTAGGTTCGCCGGGCGTCAACGACGGCAACCCCCGCTTTCTCCAGATTGGCCTGGGCCGAAAGCAGGTTTGCTCTGGCCTGATCCACCTGCGCCCGGAACGTGGCCGGATCAATCTGTGCGAGAAGTTGCCCCTTTTTCACCGGCGAATTGAAATCCGCAAAAAGAGTTCTGATGGTTCCCGATACCTGCGTGCCGACAGAAACAGTCGTGACGGCATTCACGGTGCCGGTAGCGGTCACAACGGATTTGACTTCACCGCGCGAAATTTTTTCCGTTTTATAGACGGCTTTTTTCCCGTCTCTGTTGACATAAAATAATATCCCGGCCGCAAAGGCGGCAATCAGCAATACGGAGATGACAATGATTTTCTTCTTCATGGTTTTGCTCCTATGGATTTTTCCAGAACGGCCTGTGCGATCCTGTAATTACAAAGCGCCGTATTTAAACCGGCTCTCGCGTTATTGAGCATAATCGTCGCGTCGGCAACTTCAATGGGACTGCCGACGCCGCTCCGATAACGCCCCGACGCCAGATCGTAATTTTCCTGAGCCTGAACGACCGTCATTTCAGCCATGGCAATTTGTTCAGCGGTATCCTGAACATTCAGATAGGCCTGCTGAACATCCAAGTGAATGGCCTGGCGGACGGTCTCTTCGTTGGCTGTCAGTATTGCCAGATTGGCTTCGGCTTCGTCAATCTGATAGTTGGTCGAAAACCCCGAAAAAAGCGGAAAACTGAGAGACGCGCCCGCGTTCCAGCCGCGGCCCAGCGGAAAATCACGGCCGGAAAAGCCGTATCCGGCGCTCCCCGACAGGGTCGGAAGATAATCTTTTCTCGCCAGATCGATCGACCGCTCGGCTGCCTCGCGTCTGGCTATAATCGAAAGAAGATCAGGACGGACGGCATACGCCTTGTTCAAAATATCGTCCAGGATCCATGCCTGTTTCTGAAAAGACAGGTTATCGACAATTGTAAAATCGGCGTTTTCCGGAATGCCCATGACGTCCTTCAACGTGATCCGTGCAGCACGAACGGCATTTTCCGCCTTCAAAACATTCAGCCGCGCATTGCCTAAATCGACTTCCGCTTTGGTCACATCGAATTTCGGTTTGGTGCCAACGCGGAAAAAAGCGTTTGCCTGATCCAGATGCTGCTGGAACTGCTGCATCGTATCGACGGCCACATCCCGATTGCGCTGGTTCTGCAAAAGCGTGTAATAAGCTTTTTTCACATTCAGAATGATTTGCGCTTTGACATCGTCATAATCGGCGCGCGACGCGTTTACGTTTAAATCCTGAATGGCGACATTTGCTGACGTCTTGCCGAAATCGAAAAGGGTCACGCCCAGATTGAACCCCGTCGAATACTGATCGTACGAATCAATGGAATCGCCGGGCGGCGTGGTCGGACCGATCTTCTGATAGCCGGCGGACACATCCAGCCACGGATAGTATTTGGACCTGGCCTGCCCGACCCGGCTTTCCCTGGCCCGGATGTCGCCGGCGGACGCCTTGAGGCTGGGATGCTTGTCCAGAGCAACGGCAATGCACTGATCAAGATCATACGAGGCCGTTCCACCTGCCGGCTCCGAAGCGGCGGCGGCAAACGGAATCAAGACGATTAAAAAAAGGAGCATTATCTTTTTTTGCATTTTTTCACCCTGGCTGATTATTGCGCTTTCCTCAGGCCTCCTATGGAAAAGGAGGCGATGTGTTCGGTTATTTCATCGATCTGTTCCGCCCCGAAGGTTGCTTCCGGATAAATTCTGGTCATGATCGGCTGCGAATGGCGGAAATAAAGACATTGACCGACAATACTCATTGAACACAGCCGCACCATTTTTTCCCGGGGCGTTTTGCCCAGCACGTCGGCGACGATTTCCGTAAGGAGTTGGAAAGAAGGACGGATGGTCTCGTTGACCAGAACATCCAGCGCGCAGGTCGGTTCGCTGAATTCCCGCGCCAGGAGCCTGCCGAACCAGACGGGACGTCCGTCATCCATAATCCGTTTCAGAAACATCCGGATATAAATTTTAAGCTTTTCCTCCGGTTTCTGAGAGGCCCGGATACCCAGATCGGGCGGATACGCCTGAAAAGCCATCTCCTGATAATACTTCAACACGGACAGATACAATCCCTTCTTGTCCCCGAAATAATAATTGACCGCCGCCAGATTGGCCCCGGCGCTGCTGCAAATATCCCGGACGGTCGCCTTGAGGTAACCTTCTTCGGCAAAGATTTTCCCTGCCGCCTCAATGATCGCGGTGCGTGTTTTTGAATTTGTTTTCCCGGAGGCTAAAACCATTTTTCAAACACCTGTTTTAAACAAGCGTATGAATATTGAACCGCTTTGTCAAGGTTTTTTTCACAAAAACGATCAACGTCCCGTTTTTCGGGGCATTTTTTGACAACAGCGCCTATTTGTCATATACAGTTAAACCGCTTAAAAAATTTTCTTGAACGTCCGGCAGTTAAGCGGATTTCAATCACCTGCCCGGCCTTAGACGGAGACAACGGAGTGAATACAAAAAACATGCTGCGATATATTTCCGCTTTAACGGTTATCGCCGCTGCAGTTTACTTTTTTTACCTGCAATTCAAAAAAAACGCCGACGCCATCGGCGCCTGGAAGTTCAGCATTAACCCCCTGGAGATGAGCCTGGCGGTAATTTTCGGCAGTTGCGCCCTGCTTGTCGGACCTCTCGTCTGGCGACTTTTTGTCAACAGCTATTTGAAGAAAAAATTAAACTATACTGAAAGCTTTGTGCTTTACTGCACATCCGCCATGTTCAAATACATCCCGGGAAAAATATGGACCTATGCGGCTCAGATAGCCCTGCTTTCATCCAAAGGAATTTCTAAGGTCGCATTGCTTTATATCAATCTCGTCAGCTTTATCTGTCTGCTTTTCGTCGCCGTGCCGTTCTTCTTGTACTACTATTTCATTTACGTTCAGGAAATGTCCCTCGGGGCAACTCTGCTGATCTTAACGCTGTTTATGCTGATGGATGTTGTTTTCATTATCGCGAACCATACCATCGTCAATTATCTGATTCGGCCCATCAACCGATTGTTCAAGTTGAACATCAAACCGATTCGAACCGACAAAATCATTTTTGTCTATGTACAGATGCTTTACTCGCTGGCGTGTGTTTTGCTCGGGATCGCCCTGTATTTTCTTGCCCGGGGAGTAAACATGCCATTACCGTTTTCGCAGATCATTGCCATGATGGCGACAATCTGCGTTTCGCTGATTCTTGGATTGCTGGCTTTTTTTACCGTGGGCGGACTCGGCGTGCGGGAAGGAGCCATGTTTTTCATGCTGAAGCAGTTTTCCAATATTGAAGCGGCCCTGATCCTCCCGGTGATCTCCCGATTTCTCATAACCCTTGTTGAACTTTTAATGGCTGTTACCGCAATAATAATAGGTTTAAAATACGGCTATTTTCATGATATAGAAAAAGTGAAGCCAGCAGCCGACTCCGCATTACCGCGCGAGTCGGCTGGATGATCACCGGACAGTTTTTTAACAACGGAGGTAATAACCATGATGACCTTTACGGATTTATTAAAAAACAGAAGGTCCATTCGCGATTTTCAGGACAAGAACGTTCCCATGAACCTTATCGAGGAAATCCTTCAGGAATCGACGTTGGCGCCTTCGGCCAGCAACAATCAGCCCTGCCGGTTTTCCATCGTCCATTGCAGAAAAACCATCAAGGCGCTTTCCGATGAAAGCAAAGCAAATCTCCTGGAGGATTACGCCGGCAATAAAAAATCTCTCCTGCCGCAGTACATCGATATGCTGAAAGATGAAAATTTCAATGTCTTCTACAACGCCCCCTGCGTGATTTTCATCATCGGTTCAAAGAGCGTCAAGTCGCTTGACGTGGATTGCGCGCTGGCGGCAAGCTACATTATGTTTTCTGCCGTCGAGCGCGGACTGGGAACCTGCTGGGTCAATCTGGGATCCAACATCCGGGATCCTCAGTCCAGGGCCCTGCTGGCCATTCCCGACGGCTGCCGGATTGTCGCGCCAATTATTCTCGGTTATCCAAAGACAATTCCGCCGGTATCCGAACGCCACGCGCCGGAAATTCTAAGGGTGATCAGTTAAATGAAATAATGTATCATTCCCGCACAGGCGGTAATCCAGGCGCCGTTCCCGCGTAAGCGGGCGGCCAGGTCTTTATACAACTGGATTGCCCGCTCCAGCCTGACAACTGAATAACTCGCCAATATTGAGATTTGCTTAGAGACCATTGACTATTGTTTTTAACCCATCGACTGGATTTTTTTTGAAATGTATACGGATGATTCTTCGCCCTGCTTCCGTCAGCGCCTGCCGGTCGCCCTTCGCCTGCGCGGCTTTGAGCGCGCTGAAAGTGAGAAAGGATTTTTCTTCGCCGATGCTGTCGGGAACATCAACGTCTAAAGAAAAATCCTGCGTCAACTGAATGAACAAGCCGTTTCCGGCATCGCCCTTGTGCAACTGCCCGGTGGAATGCAGATAGCGCGGACCGTATCCGCAGGCCACCGGCAAAGTATATTGGCATGCAAGAACTTTACGTAAACTATTGACTGCCTCATTCGTTTCCTGAGACGGAATCAAGAAAACTTGCAGACAGATATAATCACCCGCCTTGGCCTGTTTCATAAAATTCCGGATAACGTCTGCCGGAGTCGCACCGTTAATATTGCCGAAGATTTCAGCCTGTTCAAAGGTTATTGCCGGTTTTTCATCCGCCAATTCTCCACGCTTGTCTAAATCGGCAATCACGGCGCGGGTATGTTTTTTAGTCGCTTCCACATCCGGCTGATCAAAAGGATTAACACCCATAAAATGAGCCGCAACCGCGGTCGCCATTTCCCAGATGTACATTTGTTGACCCAGCTCATAATCGTCGTTAATTTTAACGGTAATGACGGGATGACCGTCCTTTTTCAGAGTTTCCATTTGAGAGGGCTCTTCTTCATTTTTATTTTGGAAAATAACAAAAATCCGGTCTTTCCCATATCCTGAAGCATCCAAAAGCGTTTCGTTCAGCACAGGGAGAATTCCCCTGCCTTCCTTGCCTGTGCTTTCCGCAATCAGTTGTTCCAGCCAGTCGCCAAAATGTTTCCAGTGCGGCGGCAGGACAAACGTCATTTTGTTGCGACCCTGGTTGGCCAGCATTCCTAAAGCGGCGCCCAGAGAAGCGCCGGCGCTCATGAGCGCTTCCAAATTGGATGAAACGTTTTGCAGCAGCGTTTCCACAGCAATGCCGATCAATGCCGCCGGAACGATTCCCGGCAGCGACAGCGCCGAGTAACGTCCTCCGATATCGGGATTGTTGAGGAAAATATGACGGGCGGAGATACTTTCGGCTGTTTTGATCAGCGGACTTCCCTCATCGGTGATAAAAATGAACCGGCGTCCCGCTTCGCCGCCGAATTTTTTCAGACACAGGTTATAAAAATATTTGAAGAGCGATGTTATCTCCAGGGTTGAACCTGATTTTGATGAAACAAGAAATAATGTTTTTTCAAGATTTAAATGTTGTGTAACTTCAGAAATAAAAACGGGATCCGTCGTATCGACGACATGCAAACGGGGATAGCCCGGTTTGCTGCCGAAGATGTTGCCGAAAACTTCTGCGGCCAGCGATGACCCGCCCATGCCGATTAAAACGATATCGCTGATTTTATCTTTTTGCAGGGCATCGACAACGCTGCGGATGTCATTTATTTTTGCCAGCGTTTCAGCCGGAGCGTCAATCCATCCCAGGCGATTGACGATTTCATCGGGCCGGAATTTCCAGAGGGTATAATCTTTTGACCGGATGCGTTCAATGACGTTGTCACGGCACATTTTATCCAAGGCGCTTTTAACGGCGGCTTGATACTCTCCCAGAGAATAATCAATGCGTGTTTCAGTCATTTAGGGAAACTCCAATGTAATGAGACTCGCTAACTACACGAAGCGTTAGTTGTAGAGACGCTCGCTAAAAAAAGCGTAGCGCAGTTTGAAGCGTTAGCGGAACTATCCAATCCCGATTTATCGGGATTGGAAACTATCCCGTCAGGAGCGATGAAGCAAGTCTCTTGCCGCTTCAATAATTTTTTCAACGGTAAAGCCGAATTTTTCGTAAAGAACCGGTCCGGGTGCGGAAGCGCCGAATGTCTCCATGCCGATGATTTTTCCGTTCAAACCGACATAGTGTTCCCACCCCAGCTTGATGCCTGCTTCCACGGCAATGCGGGCGGAAATCTGCGGCGGAAGAACCTTATCGCGATAGTCGCGCGGCTGACGGTCGAATAGTTCCCAACTGGGCATGGAAACAACTCTGGTTTTCGTGCCGGCTTCCGCAAGCTTGCGGGCTGCGGTCAGGGTTAGTGAAACTTCCGAACCGGTGGCAATCAGAATCACGTCGGGATCGGACGCGGATTCCCACAGAACATAACCGCCCTGTTTGGTGCCGGACGCGGATGCGTAAACGCTTCTGTCCAGCACGGGAAGGTTCTGGCGGCTGAAGATCAGTGTCGTCGGCCCTTTTATATTGGTAATGGCGATTTTCCAGGCCTCCAGTGTTTCATTGGCGTCCGCCGGACGGATTACCGTCATGTTGGGTACCTGACGCAGATTCATAATTTGTTCGACAGGCTGGTGTGTCGGGCCGTCTTCTCCGACGCCGATGCTGTCGTGCGTAAAGACGAATACAGCGCGCAGGCCCATCATCGCCGCCAGGCGCATGGGCGGACGCATGTAATCGGCAAAGGTCAGAAAGGTTGCCGTGTAGGGAATGATGCCGCCGTGCAACGCCATGCCGACGGCAATCGAGCCCATCGCATGTTCGCGTACGCCGAAATGAATATTACGTCCGGAGTAATCCCAGGCGCCGCCGACCATGCCGTGCAGCCCTTCTTTGGATAATTTAGGACTCTGAAAATCGCCCATGCCTTTGAGCCAGGTAAAACAGGACGGATTCAGATCGGCGGAGCCGCCCGCCAGTTCGGGAATTTTGCCTGCGATGGACTGCATCACGATTTCGCCCGCTTTGCGGGTGGCCACGTCTTTTGATCCGTTGGGGAATTCGCTCAAAGCCGATTCCCAGCCATCGGACAGGTCGCCTTTCATGATGCGGTCAAATTCTGCTGCCAAAGCAGGTTCATTTTGTCTGAAGTTGTTAAACGATTCCTGCCATTTTTTTTCGTCTTTTTTGCCGCGCGACACAGCTTTGCGGAAAAACGTATAAACGTTTTCGGGAACAGAAAAAGGAGAATCGGCCAGCCAGCAGAGAGCCTCTTTGGCCTTCTGCAGCTCGTCGGCGCCCAGCGGTGAGCCGTGCGCATCGCAGCTTCCCTGTTTGCAGGGTGCGCCGTAACCGATCGTGGATGCAATGCAAATCAATGAAGGCTTTTCAGCTTCGCGCTTGGCTTTTTTAATGGCCTTGTCGATGGCGGCAACGTCGTTGCCGTCGGCGACTTTGAGCACCTGCCAGCCGTAGGCCTTAAAACGCTGTTCGATGTTTTCCGTGGAAGAAAGGGCCGCGGATCCCGCCAGCGTCACTTTATTATCGTCATACAGAACAATCAGTTTTCCCAAGCGCAGATGGCCGGCCAGAGCGCAGGCCTCACCAGCCACGCCTTCCATCATGTCGCCGTCACCGGCCATGACATAAGTGAAATGATCGACTATTTTCTGATCTTCCCCGTTAAAACGCGCAGCCAGATGCGCTTCGGCAACCGCCATACCCACCGCATTGGCCAGTCCCTGACCCAGCGGGCCGGTTGTGACTTCGACACCGGGCACATGTTTGTATTCCGGATGCCCCGGCGTGCGGCTTCCCCACTGCCGGAAAGTTTTAATATCGTCGAGCGTCAAATCGTAACCGGTCAGATGCAGAAGAGCGTATAAAAGCATGGAGGCATGACCGGCGGAAAGCACAAAACGGTCGCGGTCGGGCCATTGCGGATTTTTGGGGTTATGTTTCAGGTGTTTTGTCCAGAGCGTAAACGCTGCGGCTGCTGCGCCCAGCGGCATACCGGGATGGCCGGATTTGGCCTTTTCGATCGCATCGGCAGCGAGAAAGCGGATGGCATCAATACATTGTTTCTCTAACTCGTTTTTATCAGACATGAAGACTCCTTTAATTATCGTAAGGATGGTGATGTACTAACACATTTGAAGTTTTTTTTAAACTTTTCTTGGAATAAATTTTACCGCGGTGCACGGAAAATGATTGCAAAATAAACATTTAGAGATTATGCATTATAAACAATAAGTTAGCTTATGTCTAAACCAATGATTCAACTCATCAAAATAAACGGGGGAAGTTATCATATATGACAATTTCCGCATTTGAACCGGCTACATTGGCAGGAATCAAATTGAAAAACCGGATAATCCGTTCGGCGACCTATGAGGGCATGGCCGATGAAAAAGGATTCCCCACCGAAAAACTAAAAAAACTTTACATCAATCTGGCAAAAGGGGATGTCGGCGCAATCATAACCGGATACGCCGCTACTCAGGCGGACGGCAAGGTCAGCAACGCCATGGCCATGGTCGATCATGACGACAAAATCAATGTTTTTAAAGAAATTACAGATGCCGTTCATGAATACGGCACGCCGGTTATCATGCAAATCGCCCACTGCGGCAGGCAAACCCGCTCCAGAATAACCGGCTTTCCGACCGTTGCCCCCTCCCCGGTGCGCAATATGTATTTCATGGAGGATAAGCCGAAGGCCTTATCCGAAGAAGGCATCAACGAAATCATCGACAATTTTGTTGCCGCCATCGTCCGGGCAAAAAAGGCCGGTTTTGACGGGGTCCAGCTTCATCTGGCGCACGGCTACCTGCTGTCCGATTTTTTATCCTCGCATGCAAATCGCCGTAAAGACCGCTGGGGCGGCTCAACAGAAAACAAATACCGCATCGTCGGCGAGATTTTCAAAAGAGCCAGGGGAAAAGTCGGCGACTACCCGATCCTTGTAAAAATGAACGCCTATGACGGGCGGCGAAAAGGCATGAGAATTGAAGAAGCCGTTGTCATCGCCCGGATGCTGGAAAACTCCGGCTGCGCGGCCATCGAAGTGTCCTGCGGTTGCGTGGAGGACGGCCTTTTCACCATCCGCGGAGAAAAGCTTCCCGTGGAAGCCGTCGTGGAATACAATTTCAATTTCAAAAATTATCCGGCCTTTGCGAAGAAAACCATCGTCTGGTTTGCCAAAACATTTCTGAAAACGCCCAAACCGCTGTTGAAATACAATCTCGACGCGGCAATGCAAATTAAAAAAGCCGTGAACATTCCCGTGATCGTTGTCGGCGGCATCAACAATGTCGAAGATGTTGAGGACATTATCGGGAATGATAAGGCGGATTTTGTCTCCATGAGCCGGCCGTTTATCATCGAGCCGGACATTGTGAGCAAATTCAAAAACCGGACGCAGACTACATCAAAATGCATCATGTGCAATTTTTGCGTGATCACCATCGAGAAAGAACCGCTGAAGTGCCGCTACGGCAAACTGCCGAAAACAAAAGACGCATAAAAATTAGGCGTTTTAACGCGCCGTTTCAAGCCACGCAGCGTGTCAATTACAAACAGTTGCTTGGCGTCGTGCTATCTGTTTATTCTTCGAGAGCACGCATTAGTTTCTTAACCACTGACGACTCATTAGAAAGAGATGATTGCCAGAAGCGAACAACTCTCCAACCTTGCGTACGCAGAATCTTGTTTATCCGTCGATCTCGTCGTTTATTTCCGAGTATCTTTGTCTCCCAGTATGCGATATTTGATTTGGGTAAGCGAAATGAGATTGGGTTTCCGTGCCAGAAGTCACCGTCGATGAACACGGCGATTTTCGCAGCCAGAAAAACGAAATCGGGTTTGCCAGGGAGGGCCATATGGCGTCGCCATCCTGTGATCTTGTGCTGCTTTAGGATTTTTACAAACCGAAGTTCAGTGGCTGCATTTCCCCGGCTGCGGATGCGAGACATGATTCGCGAGCGCTCTGCAGGGCTGAAGGTATCGGTCATAATGATGCCTCCTCATTGGCATCTCTCATTTCCGACTTGAGAATACGTTCAAGTTCCTTTGCAAGCACATCGGCGACCTCTGCTTGGCTGAGCAAATCCAGGACGCAAACACCGCCGTACATATTCAGGTGCTTCGCAAGCCGGCGAAGCCTTGCGCGATTTTTGTCCCCACCTGTAAGCAACAGTTCGCGGTTTGTTAAAAGAAATGCAAGAAATCCCCGGACTATATTAGCTGCACGGCCCATGCCGCGTTCGACGATCTGTTGAGTGATATCTAAGGTGGACAGCAGCACCGTTGTCAATTCATAAGGATTCTCGCGGTCGGGATCGTGCGAAAGATGCGCCGTCCACCACAACCGAGCAATGCCGTGGCGAAGCAAAGCCCGGCTCTGGCTTTGGGCGACAAAATACCGCGCCTCCACATAACGGGTCGCCCTGTCGCGGTTTGCAATGTGCCTTTCGATATTCCATCGCTGGCGCATGTACGCCCAGAGTTCAACATGCGCGAGCCTTGTCCACAGGCGCGGGTCGCGAGCTTGTAAAGGCGTAAGGTGCCGCAGCACCTTATGGAAACGAATCGCATTCTCCGTATCCTTGTGATCGCCATTTTCCGGGAAGTCGAGATACAGTGGGTCGGCTATCTCGACGTTAGTTTGCATTTCCCGGCTGCTTCGCGTTGACATTTCGGCCACCCAAACATCGTCGCGTAGATACTTGTCCAGATTGAACGAAATCGAACTTCGCAACGCATTGACAAACGTGCTCTTGAAAATGGTCAGCGAACTCATAAAAAATACTCCTTACGAAGAAACCTCGGCAAGCATTCGTGCTGACGACAATGCTCGTTTCACAGGAAGTTCCAAGAGCTTCTGCGCCAACAGAAGGGGTTGTGATTCGGTGGCCAGGCCAAGTCTTTCGATCCGGCGCGCAAGTGCTCGAACCCAGCGCCGGTTGTCATCCATGCCGTCGCTTTCCTCTTTCAGAATGTGGAGTGCTTCAACGAGAACGGGCAGAACTAGCGTAGTGGTCAGCGGACCCCGCACACCCTCATGCAGTTTCAGAATCTTATAGTCCGCAAAATCGCTCTTCGAGAGGAAGATGACGATCTTTTCCCCGTCGAAGCTTGGTTCCATCGGAATATCGCCATCTTTGGGCGACTCGTTGATCTGCATGATTGAGCCGATTCGGCTCAGCGAGTCGAAATCGCTCTCAATGTGAAACACTTGGCCTTCTCCGACGGCAAGGATATCGCCACGCTGGATTTCGAATGACGCGCCCTCATAGTCAGAGTGGGCTTCGGGGATGCAGTAACTGGGTATCCGATCAGTTGCCCGAATAAAGACGTTCACCTCCACGGCGTCGTTCAGGTTGTCCGTGCTGATGGATATTCGATGGCGCGGTTCCCGGAATTCGTAGGCACGCCTGAATAGCGTGTTACTGCACTCGACATGCAGCACGTAGGCAACTTGTCCAGCAGCGAGCAATGCATTCAATGTCTCGCAGCTGCAGGCTACTTCAGTCGCAACATATATACACTCCTTGTCGGCAGACATCTCCAAAGCAGCTTGGAAGGCAGCTCCCGGAACGTCGTCGCGGTTTCCAAGCACCGGATGCGGGTAAGATCGTGCGCTAAGCCTCATGAGCGGACACCTCCATTGCCACTCGGACGGATTCGGCAAGCGTCAGTTCAACGCGGTGAACATTTTCGCCGGAGAGCTTAATCGGTCCGATAATTCCCGGTCCCGCTATGGGAAGGCTCGCCCCACTCTCCGTCTTCGCCGACTTGATATCCGCTGCAGATTTTTGGTCATCACCTACGGTTGAGATGACAAGATTCACAGACTTGTTTCCGGTTCCTTTGAGTCCGACCAGCACGCTATAAGCACCCCGTCCAATGTCTTTCACAAAGGTGCGGTAACGAATCGGCAGGTCGGGTTTAGAAAACACGCCTCCTTTGTCGCCCTCGCTCTTGTCGGCGTTTCCCTCGCCAGTCCCGCCACCCGGGCCACCAGTCCCACCATCGCTTTCGTTTTCCTGCTTTCCAGGTCCACCTCCGGTGCCTTCGCCTTCGCCGTTCTCGGTCTCTTCGGCCTGGCCTTCCGCCTTGGACTTGTCAGGCTGCATACGCTGTTGATGGGGATCGATCTTCCGCCCCGGGATCACTTCGGGGAGAGGAGATCTGTCTGGCGTTTCCGTCTTTGATTGTGAGTCGCCACCATCGAACGCTTCCTCGGTCGTGTCGTCGTCATCGGGCAAAAAACGATTTAAGTCGGGGATGGATATGACCTTGGAGTCGTCCACGGGAACAAGCTTCCGTATGCACTCCCGTATAAACCCCATGTATTCGATTTCCACCTTCTTATTCGCGTTCCGTTCCGGGTGATCGGGGTCCCAGATATCGTGGCGGGGCGGTTCCATGTCGCGGAGCACTCGGTTGCCATCTTCGTTGCGGCAAAGGAATACGCCACAGAACGGCAGGAGCGAACGGAGATAACCCCGCTGGTAAATTACCATGCCGGTCTTTCTCACCATCGCGATCCGTTTGGGAAGTTCCATGTCTCCGGACAAAAAGCAGAGGCTGCAGTCCTTCAAATTAGGCAAGTGTTCATCAAAGCGTTGCGTCGGAAACTTATAGGCTTGAAAGAAGACATGAGCAGTAAAATCTTCCTGCCCGCTAAACTCCCCTAGAAGTCTCGGTAAATTGGATCGGTCTATCGTCTGATCGTTTACGGTAACGACGAGGTCGCCGAAGTCAATTGCGGGCCAGAAGTTGTCCAGCACTGAATGAATCAAGTCGTTCTTCCAAGTTGCAGCCGCAGGATATTCGAGGGCCACAATATCCAAGCCACACTCGGTTCGGCGAAACTCGGGAGGAATAAGGTGCGTTTCTCTGACCGACGCGCCATGGGCGCTGCCCAAGAACCCGGTTGGCTGGGCTGTCGAACCGTCAGGGAGGATATGCGAGACCAGCGTTGAGACGCCTTGGAAAGAGCAGCCGTCTGCAGTCAAGGTCGAATAGAAAACGGTACGGAGACGGCTCGCCGCGAACGGCGCATTCTTGCCGATACCGAAAGACCCTCCTTCGCCACCCCACTTCGACGAAGAACCGGCGCATCGTATCAGATGATACCAGTTGTGTTTTCTGTCGATATCGCTCCCCGGAACGCCGGTGGTGTTGAAGTCACCAACCTTCAAGGCGCTCAGACGCGGCTGCGCGGCAAGTTCGCCGGCGCGTTTGAAAAATGCATAAACCTTCTGGTGTTCTCGCCAGTACGTAGCGCACCGGTCAAATGTCGCCTGCAAGTAATCCATCCCTGGGATCTTGGATCGCTCCAAAGAAAGAAGCTCGAACTTCACATGGACCGGCTTGTCGGGGTCAAGCCGCGCGTCAAGGCTGTTTTGGATCAGCTCACGGGCGAGGTAGCGATCGAAATTGCCTTTGAACGTCTCCACACCAGCATCGTGAAAGCCACTGTCGCGTCCGCCGTCGTTTTTCGGGAAGACCCAGTTCATGGTTGTGCTCCTATGCCTCGCGCTTTCCGTTCAGAGAGTGAATGTGTCCTACGATCGTCTCCGCCAGCTTTGCAACCAACGGAACGGTGACCGAATTGCCGATCTGCTTGTAGACTTGGCTTTTCGATAGGGACGGCGGAATCTGGAACCATGAATCCTCGTATCCCTGCAAGCGAGCACATTCGCGCGGGGTAAGTTTCCGTATTCCCCAACGGTCCTTGATAACGGGCTGGTTGTGTCCGCCTTCGCCCATGTTCGCCATAAGCGTGAAGCACATATCGGACATGTTCTTGCGGACATAGCTTCGGCGCAACTGGTAGATGTGCTTGCGCCCTCCTTTTTCGATTTCGTCGCGAAACAACTCATAGTACTTCGATTCGGGTGTGAAGTAAAAGGCATCGTCCGGCTTAGTGTTGAGATCAAGGAAGGTTCGTACTGGGCGGAGTTCGCCATCCGGCAATACTCTGGGAAAGACAAACGTGTTGGCCGTGAAACAGGACTGGCTCATGGCGACCATGAACACCCGTTCCCTGTTTTGTGGAATGTCGGTGTGTTCAGCCGTGTTCAGAATGCGGGCGTTGGCATCGCTGAACCAGTAACCGGCGCGCTGGATTTCGGCTTGAATACGTTTGAACGTTCGGCCCTTGTCGTGAGCTTTGAGGTTCTTCACGTTTTCTAAAAGCAGAATCTTCGGCTTGTTCTTCCCAAACTCGCGGATAATTCTGACGATGTGCAGGAAAAGCAACCCTCGGGGATCCTCGAATCCCTTCTTCTCGCCGGCAATCGAGAAAGCCTGACATGGGAATCCCGCCGTCAACACATCGACCGCCGGGAGGCGGTCTCCATGCACCGAAAGATCCTCGACCGGCTTTTCGATATACCTGACGTCGGGGAAGTTCAGACGGAACGTCTTCGCCGCGAATCGGTCTTTCTCATTTGCCCAGAGAACAGTTGCTCCGTGCCGCTGAAAAGCTTTACAGAAACCGCCAATTGCGGCAAATAAACAGCCAACTGTTATTTGTTTCTCGTTCATTTAATATATCTACAACTTGTCACTAAGAGCATAACATTGTTTATACAGATCGGTGTTGACTGTAAATGACGACAGTTCTGTTAGCCTAACACCTCTTATCAAATCTTCGACTTATGATTTAATAGCTGAATATTAAACAATAATCAACCTGTTTTCGTTTTTTTATTTTCGGATATCATCCGGCTCGGCAGAATATCCCAAATACTTTACGAGAGGTTTTTTGTTTCATCATTCAGCCAGTTTATATATTCTCTGCTGCCTTTGATAATCGGCACGGCGATGATTTCCGGTGTTTCGTAGGGATGCAGTTTTTTGATGGCGGCTTCAATTTTTTTGAATAAAGTTGTCCGGGTTTTAATGAGGCAAAGAGACTCGCTTGCTATTTCAACTTTCCCCTTCCATCGATACATGCTTTCAATCGCGCCGGAAATCTGCACGCAGGCGGCCAGTTTTTGCTCAACAAGATATTTAGCGATTTTCTGCGCCTGCTCTTTGGTTTCGGTGGTTGTGGATACTTGAATGTAGGATTTCATTGTTTCAATTCCTTATTATCATTGCAAAACTAGTGAAGCAAAACATCCCACGTCGCTACGCTCCTGGGATAATTCCACTTACGCTTCGAACATCGCGTAGCTCGTTCTTAGCGAGTGTCATTAGATTCCCGCTAGGCCCATGCGGGAATGACAGTGGTGTTGCCCTTTTATCCATTCACGATGCTTATCGTTCAGCCAAGTCTTTTTGACTTGGCTGAACGATGATCCTACTGGACACCGGCCTTCGCCGGTGTGACGTTTTTTAATTACCGTTTAACACATTCACACATCATGATCGCCGTAGCCTGCGGCAAACTCAGCGAATCGGCTTTGGATGAACAAATCTGTCATTATTTGCATTGGATAGCATATTATTTGTTTGACCTTACGAAATCAAGAAAAAACAAACAGCAAAGAAATTGTTTTCGCAATTACATCGAACCGGTTTCATATTATTCATGGAATCGTGAAAAGGCATGAATTTCAGAAAAATAAAAGATGGTATTTTTTAATGATTTGTCGCAAGATATTTCCATCCGAAATCATAAAAAACAAATTACGCGAGGCGGAAAACAATGAAATCAAAAATTAAAATCCTTGTTTTTTTGTGCCTTGCGATTTCCGTTATGTTTTCTCTGGTCAATTGCCGGCAACAAAACGGGGCGTGCGATTGTCCTCCTTCTAAATTTGAAAACGGGATTTATTACAGCCAGACTTATGAGGATTATATACTTGCCCATGTTTTTCAGGATGTCGCCGATGGTTTCTATATCGATGTCGGAGCTAACGATCCCAATATCTTTAATGTAACTCGATTCTTCTATGAAAGGGGCTGGCATGGCATCAATATTGAGCCCAATGCCGAGTTGTATTTACAACTTCGCTCTTTTCGGCAGCGCGATATCAATTATAATGTCGGTATTGCCACAACTGAAGGACGTATGATTTTTTATCAGCAGGCATACAAATCGGATGCATTGATGCCGCTTTCAACCTTCGATAAGGAAATCGTGGATATTCAAAAGAAAAACGGAATTCTTTTCAAGGAAATTGTTGTTCCTGTCACGACACTTAATAATTTGCTTGGAAAGATATCCGTTCGTGAAATTACATTCATCACCATTGATGTTGAAGGCTTTGAGAAACAGGTTCTCGAGAGTATTGATCTTGCGCGATATAAGCCCGTGGTGTTGTGTATTGAAGCGTCGCGTCCGGGCACGGGAGATCTTTCCTATATGCTTTGGGAACAGATCGTTCTGAACAATAATTATGTGTTTGCGATGTCCGATGGAGTTAACCGCTATTATCTTCATAAAAGTCATATAGAGCTTCTGCCCCGCTTCATTGATATAGACAGATGTGTGAAATTGAGCAAATACAAGCGCCAGGTCAAGATGGACGGCTGGAGTTCATGGTAATGACATGTCAAGATAGTTCCTTACGGGCAGGAAGCCTGCCCGGCGAATGCCTCGGAAATCTATAATATACTTCAAAACCGGATTCCGGCATTCCCAGGCATAACAATATTGTTTGCTTCGGTTTATTTTTTTGTGCATTCGTACATCATGATCGCTGCTGCCTGCGGCAAACTCAGCGAATCGGCTTTGCCGCTGCCGGGGATGCTCCATTCTTCATCGGTCATTTTTAAAATCGTCGCCGGCAGGCCGTGACTCTCATTGCCTAAAGTCAGCGCGGCATTTTTCTGCACCGGATGCGGCGCTGTTCCTTCATGAACGTCGGAACCGATGATAAAAAAATGTTTTCTGATTTCCGGCAGCGTTTCCATTAAATCCAGCTCCGGAATCATCGTCAAATGAAAAAGGCTGCCCATCGAGGAACGGATGGCTTTCGGATTGGTGAAGTCCACGGAGTTGGCGCTCAGTATGATACTGTTAAATCCAAACCACTGCGCGCTGCGGGCCAGCGCCCCGAGATTGAGCGGATTGTTGATTTCATGCAGGATCAAAACATTGCCGGAAGTTTGTGCAAGCCACGAGGAAAAATCCGGCGCCTGTTTCATTTCTACCAGCGCCATGATGCCTTCCGGTTCCCGGTCCTGTCCGATTTTTTCCCACTGTGTTCGCTTCAACTGATAGACGGGAATTTCTTCCTCCCGGGAAAGATCAAGCTTCTTCCAGAATTTTATTTTTTCCGGCATGACCAGCAATGCTTTAATTTGCCAGTCGCTTTTCAGCAGTTCTTCGACGACCTTGACGCCTTCGGCCAGAAACACCCCTTCTTCATGGCGCGCCTTCGCGTCGTCCAGTCTGGCCCATTTTTTCAACTGAATCTGTGAAGGCGTCAAAAATCCGTTTTGCATAGCGTTAATCCTTCATGGTGATGTTCGGAATGTCTTCATATTTTGTATCCGGCCAGATGATGGACGCGACAATGGATATGACGAGAATGGACGATATGACCGTCAGAGAGATTCCCACCGGTATATGGTAAAAATCCGCAATGAGCATCTTTACGCCGACAAAACTCAAAATGGCTGAAAGGCCATAGTGCAGGAGATGAAAGAGTTTCATCAGCCCGGAAATGGCGAAGAAAAGCGAACGCAGTCCCAGGATGGCAAAGACATTGGAGGTGTAAACGATAAAGGGATCTCTGGAAATCGCCAGTACCGCCGGAATGGAATCAACCGCGAACAAAATATCGGTGGTTTCCAGCGCCAGCAAAACGGCCAGCATGGGCGTGGCGAAACGCTTTCCGTTTTTAATGATAAAGAACCTGGCTTCATGAAATTCTTTGGTCACCGGAACAACATAGCGCAGCATTTTTATCGCGATGTTTTTGTCAGGATGGACTTCCGTTTGTTTGTTCATCGCCAGCTTGATGCCGGTATAAATCAGGAAAGCGCCGAAAAGATACATGATCCAGTGGAATTTGTTAATAAGCGCGACACCCGCAAAAATGAACGCGGCGCGGGTAATCAGCGCCAATAGGATACCCCAGAAAAGGGCCTTGTGTTCATAGGCTTGCGGCACGTTGAAAAACCGGAAGATCAGCAGGAACACAAAAAGGTTATCGATGCTCAGAGAGTATTCAATGATATAAGCGGTAAAAAATTCCAGCGCCTTGGAGTGGCCGTAAAAATAATAAACACCCACACCGAACGCAACAGCAAGGGATACCCAGAAGGAAACCCATAGGAGCGCTTCCTTCATTTTGATGACGTGAGCCTTGCGGTTAAAAACGCCCAGATCCAACGCCAGCATCGCAAGGATAAAGACACCGAAGATCGTCCACCAGAGGGTCATTGATAAGTCCTTTTCCTTTCAGATCATCCGGCGCAAAGCCTGAGCAGCGTTGTGAATAATATCCCACGCCGCGCTGAAAGGCGGCGCGTAAGCCAGATCCAGATAACCAACTTCGTCAATATTTAATCCGGTCCAGAGAGCGACGGACAGCGCATTGATCCGTCCCACCGCGCCGGCAACACCCACCGCCTGCGCGCCCAGCAGTTTTCCCGAGGATTTATCGGCAGTCAGCTTCAGCCCTATTTTTTTCATGCCCATTGCCGGTGCCATGGCACTGCCCCATGTGATGTTGCTGATGGGCACAAAGCCTGCGGCAAGCGCTTCTTTTTCCGAGAGACCCGTGGCCGCGCATTCCAGATCAAACAGCCGGAAAGATTGTGCGCCGACAATGCCGTCGAACGTCAACGGTTTCGCACCGATGTTGCGTCCGGCAACACGCCCCTGTTTATTGGCGATGTCGCCCAGAGGAATATTGACCCAGCGGCGGCTGACGCGGTTCCAAGATTCGCAGCAGTCGCCGACGGCGTAAATGTTTTCAACGGATGTCTGCTGGGCGAAATTAACGGCAATCGCGCCGGTTTTGCCGATGGTAAGACCGGCAGATTTGGCCAGCGCGGCATTGGGCCGGACGCCAACGGCCAGCAGCACCATATCGCCCTGCCACTCGCCCGCGTCGGTAATCACTTTCAAAGAATCGCCGGATGATTTTTCAATGGCTTTTGCCTGGGCGTTGCCGATGAATTCAACGCTGTGGGACTGAAGTTCTTCGAGCATCACCGACGATAGTTCTTTACTCCAGCGATTTGCAGGTAAAGAATGTTTGTGAATGATGGTTGTGGAAATTCCCACTTCGTGCAGCGCTTCGCTCATTTCCAGGCCAATGAAACCGCCGCCGATAATAACCACGCGCTTGGCTTTTCTTTCACGCAGCCAGGCTTTAATGTGAATGGCATTTTCCAGATTGTTCAGTACATAAACACCTGGCAGTTCCCGGCCGGGAATGTCCGGAACAAAGGGGTTCGTGCCGGTACCGATGACCAGATAATCATACGGCAGCATAAGGTTGTCCCTTGTTTCGACAACATTTGCATTACAATTAATATTGACGACTTCCGTGTCAAGCTGCACCTCCACGCCCCGTTTACGGAATTCTTCCGGGGTGCGCGCCACTAGTCTATTTTCATCTTTGATAATGTCGCCGATATAGTAAGGTGTGGGGCAGGACGCGTAGGCAATGAATTTTCCCGATTGCAGAATCGCAACATTCAGTTCTGGATCATTTCGTTTGGCTTCAGCCGCCGCGGACGCTCCGCCGGCTCCTCCGCCGACAATAATTAAATGTTTTCCCATACGACCTCCAATGTTACCTGGCTGGTGACGCAATTTGTCTGCGCCATAAAACAATAATGAGTCCGGCCGCCATCATCAACACACAAAGAACCTGCCCGATACTGACCGAACCGACCATAAAGTCGGGTTCGCGGAAAAATTCAATCATGAAACGGACAAAACCGTAGCCGAAAATGTACAGCCCCAGAAGAAAACCGTCGGCAAACTTTTTCTTTCTTAACAGCCACAGAATGACGAACAGAAAAATTCCTTCAAAGAAGGCTTCATAGAGCTGGGACGGATGGCGCAGATGCTGCGTCGGATCAAAAGGAAAATACATTCCCCAGGGCATCGTTGTTACGCGTCCCCACAATTCGCCGTTAAGAAAATTGCCGAGACGCCCGAACGTGTAGCCCAGCGGAATCGAAGGAACAATCAAATCGGCGAACCGCCAGAAGTTGATCTGTCGTTTGCGCAGAAAATAGATCGAATATATCATTACGCCGACCACGCCGCCGTGAAAAGACATGCCGCTGATACCGGTGAAATGAATTCCGTTGGAAAAGCTGAAAGGCAGAAAAATCTCCAGCGGATGCTGAGAAAAATAGGAAAAATTGTAAATTAACACTTCGCCCAGCCGCGCGCCGACGATCATCGCGAACATACCCCAGATGAGATAGTCCTGAAGCATCTCCTTCTTGTATTCGTAATGTTCATTGCTTATGCGATAAGTGGTCAGCAGATAAACGATGGCGAATCCAACCAGATACATCAGGCTGTAGTAGCGCAATTGAAAAGAACCGATGGTGAAAAGAGCGGGATTAATATGCGAGGGTAATTGCTGCCAGGTATTGATGAAAGCTTCCATGTTGTGTTTCTGTCTGCCTAATTCATAGATTTTGTCACTTCGACCCGGCGCATACCGAGGAGAAGCCTTGTGTTTTAGATATCTTCCCGGCAAAGCCGGACTACACTCTGCGTTCGATATGGTGACAGCTTAATATGTCTGGCCCTTGAGTTCATCAACATATAGTTCGGCGCTGTAAATCGCATTGGCACCGTCGCCCGCGGCTGTGACCACCTGACGGAACTGTTTGGCACGGCAGTCGCCCGCGGCAAATATGCCGGGTGCGGATGTGCGCATGTTGTCATCCGTGATAATGTAACCGCCTTTATCCAGATTCAAAACGTCGCGGAAGAGAGCGGTGTTGGGAGTCAATCCGACAAAAATAAAAACACCTTCCGCTTCGATATGATTAATTTTGCCTGATTCCACATCGGCCACCCTGACACCGGTGACAAACTCCTGACCGGCGATCTCGGCAAGTTTTGCCTTCCAGATAAATTCAATTTTCTTTTCCGCAAAAGCTCTTTTTTGCAGGATGGCCGCGGCGCGAAGGCGGTCGCGGCGGTGAATGACGGAAACTTTTTTGGCAAAGTGAGTCAGGAACAGGGCTTCCTGAATGGCGGTATCCCCGCCGCCCACGACCACGACATCCCTGTTGCGGTAAAAAGGCCCGTCACAGGTGGCACAATAGGATACGCCCTTGCCGGCAAATTCTTCTTCGCCGGGAACGCCCAATTTATTCCACTGCGCGCCGGTGGCGGCAATCACGCTTAACGTCCTGTAGGATTTATCGCCCACGGCAATTTCCCAGATCGCCGGATTGTCGCCGGCTTTTTTGATGGAGTGAACATCATTGGCGATGATTTCCAGGCCGAAATTCTGCGCCTGTTTCTTGAATAGCTGCATCAGGTCGAAACCGTTGATGCCGTCGGGAATGCCAGGATAGTTTTCAATCAGATCGGTAATGGTTATCTGACTGACCGTTGACGCACCTTCCACCAGCAGCGATTTCAGACCGCTGCGTGCGGCATAAATGCCCGCGGTATAACCGCCCGGCCCGCCGCCGATAATTATCGTATCGCAATCGTATTGCGGTAAATTTGCTTTGCTCACGTCCCAAACCCCCTGAATAAAGTGTCTGTACTTTAATCAAGATACAGGAATTTTGTAAAGTCTTTTAATCACGGGTATGAACCCCAATACAAACCATGAACCATGATTCCGCCCCAAGGTATGGGGTATGATACCCTCCGCTTATAGCGAGATTGTTCGACTTACAAATTTCAATACACTGCGTTTTTGAAATTTGAGTCTTACAATAAAGGGTTATTTGTGGTAATGATGTTCCATCCTGAAAGGAAAAATCATGGAGAAACTCAAAGGATCGCAAAAAAAATATTTGCGCGCACAGGCGCATCACTTAAAGCCGGTCGTCATGATCGGCGCCAAAGGCTCGACAACGCAACTGATCAGCTCGGTTAACGCTGCTCTAAACGACCACGAACTCATCAAGATAAAATTCGGCGAATTCAAGGAAGCTAAAAAAGAAATCTCGCAGGAAATCGCCGGTAAAACCAAAAGCGAACTTGTCGGCCTGATCGGCAACATTGCCATTTTCTATCGACAAAACCCGAATCCGGAAAGAAGAAAAATTAAGCTGTCTTAGCAATACAAAACACAACATCGCTGAAAGTGCCCATGTCGTCTGAATTGCTTCGATATGAGATCAACCGAAAAATCAGGCAGGTTCTCGTCAGCCACAATGCCGACATGACGAAAATCAGCTATTCCTTTGTCCATAGAACGGTCTATATGTCCGGCAATCTCGTCCGGGAGTCCCAGGGCGAGTTCAGCCTTCCCGTTATCGAAGGCATGATCCGGGAACTCATGAAACTGCCCCGCGTCCAAAAAATTCTATTTGATCTGGAAAACTGGATTATTTCCAATGAGCCGGGAGCATTAAACATTGTCAAGAAAAAAGGATTGGGACAACATCCCGCGATAAAAGACTCGGTTTAACTTGGAAATAAAGCTGGATCTACCCAGAGGTCACCATAGCCCGACAAGTTCATTCGGGGATACGAAAAGACAGATGCTATCATGCCGTTGCATAACGGCATCCAGAAAAAAACTGGATTCCGGCCTACGACGGAATGACAAAGAAAAGGGGCAATCCTTTACCTTGCTCATGTCAGATTTACTGAGGATAAAACACAGCGGCAAAGATTCATATGCCGGTCAATATTTCCTGTTTGAAGTAAGCAATCAATATAATGTTTTCGCTATCGTTTATGCGATTCCGGCCAGTCGATTTTGTGCAGTGTCAGATAGCGTTCCACAGCTTGTTCAATGGTCGGAAAGAAATTCTCCTCGCCGAATCGTGTAAAAAGTCCGTAGCGCTTGAGCATGTCCTTGACCGGGTCTTTCATTTCGGCAAAAAATAATGCCATGCCCGATTCGTGCAGAACATTATCCAGTTCGGCCAGCATGTCTGCGGCAGTGGTGTCCACATCGGTAATCGGTTCGGCCGTTACAACAACCCACTTGGTGGGTGTCGGCGCTTCGGCAATGGCATGAAGCACATTCTCGCGGAAGGCTTCGGCATTGGCGAAAAACAGCGGCGCGTCCCAGCGAAAAAGGACCAGGCCGGGAATCAATCTGGCATCGGGATGACGGGATATGTCGTGATAACTTTTTAAACCTTCGACATGTCCCAATACGGCATCGTAAGGGTGCCAGGCCCGCCAGATGAAGGAAAACAGCGCCAGGCCGATGGCGATAAAAATACCCTTGATGATCCCCAGGGAAACCACGCCCAGAAAACACGCGATAGAGAAAACGAATTCTTCCCGCCGCAATTTATACAAACGCGCCAGGGCGCGAACTTCAACGATGCTGATGCAAGCGCAGATGACGACGGCGCCCAGAACCGCCTGGGGCAGATTCTTGAGCAGATTCGGCGCGAAAATCAGAAGCAGGGCAATGCATACCGCGCCGACTACTCCGGTCACTTGAGTTTTGGCTCCCGCCGATTCGGCCACCGGTGTGCGTGAGGCGCTGCTGGTCACGGGAAATCCCTGAAATAATCCGGCGGCCATATTGGCTGCGCCCAGCGCGATGATTTCCTGATTGCTGTCCACTTCCTGACCGGCACGCAGTGCAAAGGTTCGCGAGAGTGTGCTCATATCGGCAAAGGAAACCAGCGCGATGGCGAACGCGGCAGCAAATAACGCTTTAAATTCAGCAAAGCTCACCGAGGGAATCTGGAATTGCGGCAGTCCCTGCGGCAGTGGCCCGACGACGGCAATGCCGTAACTTGCGGATAAATGAAACCAGGAAGAGATGATCGTTGCGCCGGCCACGGCGATGAAAACCCCCGGAATGCGGGAGAACCATTGCCGGCAACCCAGAATAATCATCAGGCAGGAACATCCGATGAGGCACGACATCCAGTTGATCTGACCGCCGGCGATGCCCTGTATCAGGCTGTTAACTTCCTGCAAAATATTATTGCCGCCGACGGGAAAACCCAAAACTTTCGGCAACTGGCCGATCAGAACCGTAAGCGCGATTCCGTTGAGGTATCCGATGCGGACCGGTTTGGAAAGCAGATCAGTAATGAAACCGAACTTCACAAGACCGGCCAGAATGCAAAAAGCTCCCGCGAGGATTGCCAAGAGGCCGGCAAGCGCGATGGCCTTATCGGTATTGCCGGCGGCCAGCGGCAGGATGGCCGCCGCGATGAGGCCGGCCAGCGCCGAGTCGGGTCCCAGAATCAGAATCCGGCTGGGTCCGAAAATCGCGTAAGCAATCAGCGGAATGATCGTGGCATACAATCCGTATATCGCCGGCAATCCCGAGACCGATGCGTAAGCCATGCCGACCGGGACCAGGATGGCCGTAAGCACCAGACCGGCAAGGATGTCGTGCATCAGCCATTCACGCCTGTAGTTTCGCAATGTTTCGATCAGGGGAATCCGCCTGGATAAACCGCGCGGACGCAGATGATGAACAAACGGCTTGACCGTGGGAATTTTTGTATTATTCAAAAATAGACCTCATGTATTTCGTCGCTTGATTATCTAGCCGATGTGTTTTAAAAAATAAAGAATTATTCAAAGCGGATGAGCAACGACATTCTCAGATGAAGGAGATATGACATGCCGTTTAAAACACTGATAACCGTCCTGATCTGCAATTTTATTTTCGTGATGATTGCCGTTCCTCTGGCGCTACGCAAAGTGCCGAAAAATGTGATTTACGGTTTTCGCATTAAAGCCACGCTGGAAAATGATTTTGTCTGGTATGAAGCCAACGCTTATTTCGGAAAGGTATTTATCATCGGCAATATGGTTTGCGCGCTGTTGATCCTGATTCTCTATTTTTCTGATGTTGTTCCCGCACAGAACTTTGTCAATATCGGCATGGCGATTCTGATTATTCCTGCTCTGGTGGCGGCATTATTGACGTTTCGCACCATCAAAACAAAACACTAAATGGCAGGTATTTCATAAAGCAGGCGGAAGGTTTCTGAAGGGATCCCGCGTCAGTTTTTACGAAACTTGCCCTGCGGAGACGAGGATGCCAAGGAAGCATACAAGAGCGCCGGCTGGAGGCTGTGATTTTTCCGTTGCGTGTTATTCGTATCGAAGAAGAGGGCGACGGTATAAATATTATTCATGGTTTGAGTTGTGTTTTTGAATTCGGCCATTTGTGCCGCTGGGACAGGACTGCCGGCAACTTTTTTAACCGCCAGCGGATTAATCGCCCTGCCTCCCTGTCTCATTTCAAAATGCAGGTGCGGTCCCGTGGCCAAACCGGTGGCTCCCACATTTCCGATCAGGTCACCCTGCTGAACTTTTTTCCCTGGGCGAATATTGCTTTTGATGCGGGACAAATGACCGTAATACGTCTGATAGCCGTTGGCGTGGTTAACGATAACGATTTTACCGTAACCGGATTTATAACCCGCAAACGTGATCCGTCCGTCCGCCACCGTGCTGACCGGCGTTCCCGTGGCGGCAACATAGTCAATGCCGTGATGGGGACGGCGCACCTTCAGGATGGGATGCAGGCGACTTCTGCTGAAATGAGAACTGATTCTCCGGAAACTCAGCGGCGCCTTTAAAAAGGCCTTGCGCAGCGATTGCCCGTCGGCATTGTAATAATCCGTCTTGCCGTCCTGTTCGAAAAGATACGCGTTGTAGGTCTGGCTGCCGTTGACAAATTCGATGGACAGAATTCTGCCGTATTTTTTGAATTTCCCTTCCGAATACAGGCCTTCAACAATGATTCTGAATGTATCTCCTTTGCGCACATCGGTGTTGAAATCGATATCCCAGGCCAGAATGTCCGCCGCCTGCAGGGCCAGCAGGTAATCTTCCCGCTCGTTGCCGAACGCGGAAACCAGCGTGTTTTGAATCGTGCCGCCGATGGTCAGAATACGGGTCTCATAAGGAATGTTATATTTTTGCGCCTGGAAACATCCGTCCACCCGTTCAATTTTTAAAATGGTGTCGTCATCGATGCCGCACGTAAAAGAGCTGATGTAATTATCTTTATTGAGCGTAAAACTGTAAGGCTTGCCGGGCTTAATATCCCGCAGCGACTGAATGCTGGCCACCGCACTTTTCAGTTCGAAAAGATCATCGGTGTGCATCCCGTATTTTTTAAAAATCGAGGAAAGTGTTTCTCCCTTTTCGAATTTGTCGCTTATGGATTTTAACGGCCTGGTTCCCTTTTCCGGAGCGGTTGGTTCCGATACAACGGCATCCCCCCGAAAAGAATTCTCCGAAGGCTGCTGCAAAGAAAATAACCCGATCGTAATAAAGAGAATAACCAGTAAAACTAAACGCTTTTTATTCAATAAGTTCACTCCTGACCTTTGAACAATTGTTTGTGCTATTGACTTATTATGACGATTATGTCAAGAAATAATTTCCATGTACTTGAAATGATTGGGTATTATATTATTGACTGCTGGCGGCTGCAACGCGTATTTAATGAGATTCAGACATCTCAAGTTAAGTGCCGCAAGATATGTAAATCGGGTTTTCCCGTCTGTGAAGTCAGGTGAAACTTGTAATAAAATCAAAACCTCAGAAGAAATAACCGGAAGCCGGAAGATTGCTACAGGATAACCATCGGGGCATCTGCAACGGATTGATGCAAATCGAATGGTCCTCCCCGCTTACCTTCTGGTAAGCTGGCGGTACTTGATACGATGGGGCTGACTGGCGGCATTGCCGTATCGCTTCCTGTAATCTTCCTCGTATTCGGAATAGTTGCCGTCGAAGAACAGCACCTTGCTGTCGCCTTCAAACGCCAGAATGTGCGTGCAGATTCTGTCCAGAAACCAGCGGTCGTGGCTGATGACGACGACGCATCCGGCAAAGTTTTCCAGCGCGTCTTCCAGCGCGCGCAAGGTGTTGACATCCAGATCGTTGGTCGGTTCGTCCAATAACAGGACATTGCCGCCTTCCTTGAGCATGCGGGCCAGGTGCACGCGGTTGCGCTCGCCGCCGGAGAGCGTTCCCACTTTTTTCTGCTGATCCGTTCCGGAGAAATTAAAGCGTGAAACATAGGCGCGGGAATTGATCTGACGATTACCGATAGCGAGAATATCCTGTCCGTCGGAAATCATTTCCCAGATATTTTTATTGGGATCTAAGGAATCGCGGCTCTGGTCGACATAAGCCAGTTTCACCGTATCGCCGATGCGAATCGTGCCGGCATCCGGCTTTTCCCGGCCGGTGATCATTCTGAAAAGAGTTGTTTTGCCTGCCCCGTTGGGGCCAATGACACCGATAATGCCTCCGGGCGGCAATGAAAACGTCATGCCCTCCACCAGCAGTTTATCGCCGTAGCCCTTGTTCACATCCTTGGCTTCAATCACCAGATCTCCCAGACGCGGTCCGGGCGCGATGAAGATTTCGCGCGTGCCGGATTCTTTTTCCATGGTTTTGCCCAGCAGTTCTTCGTAAGCGCTGATACGAGCCTTGGATTTGGCGTGTCTTCCTTTTGGCGACATGCGAATCCATTCCAGTTCGCGCTCGAGAGTTTTGATTCTGTCACTTTCAGCCTTTTCTTCATTTTTCAGACGGTTCTGTTTCTGTTCCAGCCAGGAGGAATAATTGCCCTGCCAGGGGATGCCCTGACCGCGGTCAAGTTCCAGAATCCAGCCGGCCACATTATCCAGAAAATAACGGTCGTGGGTAACGGCAATGATCGTGCCTTCGTATTTTTGCAGATGATGTTCCAGCCAGGCGACGGATTCGGCATCCAGATGATTGGTCGGTTCATCCAAGAGCAGAATGTCCGGTTTCTGCAAAAGCAGGCGGCACAGCGCGACGCGGCGTTTTTCACCGCCGGAGAGCACTTTCACGGATGTGTCGCCGGGCGGGCAGCGAAGGGCATCCATCGCCATTTCCAGGCGGGAATCGATGTCCCAGGCATCCAGGGCATCGAGTTTTTCCTGCACGGCGCCCTGTCTTTCGCAAAGTTTGGCCATCTCGTCATCGGACATCGGTTCGGCAAATTTTTCGTTGATGTCGTTGTATTCCTGAATCAGATCCATCGTACTTTGCACGCCCTGTTCCACAATCTGCCGCACGGTTTTATCGTTGTCCAGATGCGGTTCTTGCTCCAGATAGCCCACCGTGTAGCCGGGCGAAAGAATGGTTTTTCCCAAAAACTCCTGATCCACACCGGCCAGAATTTTTAAAAGAGAGCTTTTGCCGGAACCGTTCAACCCGATGACGCCGATCTTCGCCCCGTAAAAGTAAGACAGGTAGATGTCCTTGAGCACCGGTTTTTTATCGTAGATCTTGCTTACCCCGATCATGGAGTAAATGACTTTGTTTCCTTCGTTGGCCATAAAAAGGTCGTTCTCCGTGATAGAGGATTTATATGTAAGGGAAGATACCCTTGATAATCAGATTGAAATTGTTCTGAATGCTGCTTTTCCCGTGCAGAATGCCCATGTGGCCGGGCAGGAGCCATTCCAGATCCAGCTTGGCGAAGGCGAGAATGCTTTTTTTCAAAAGATCGCCGTTGCCGCCGGGAAAATCCGTGCGCCCCACGCTTTGATCAAAGATCACATCGCCGCAGAACAGCGTTTTCTGGTCGGGCCAGTACAGACCGATGGAGCCGGGAGAATGACCGGGGGAAAGAATAACCTTGAAAATCTGATCGCCCAGCGCCAGATCTCCTTCTTCCAGCGGTAAATTGACGTGCATCCGGGGAGCGTTGATCCCAAAGAGGCTGTAGAGCTCTCCTCCATCCCCTTTTAAAAATTCAATCTCCCTGGTGTGCAGACCGACCTTGACTTTTTCCTGATCGAACAATTCCGACCCCTGAAAATGGTCGGGATGCGAATGGGTATTGATGACGTAGCGGATATCTTCTTTCTGAATGCCGTCAGCGGACATCCGGTCGAGCAAATCGGGGACATAGCCGGTCAGACCCGGATCGATCAGCGCATTGACGCCGCCGCCGACGTAAAAACTGTTGCAGTTGTTTTCATAAGGATTGGTCCACTCGTAAAGATAAATATCGTTTTTTAATCTCATGCTTACTCCTGTATCGTTGATTTGTCGGGAACAAAAATCCACAGCAGGATATACAATAGAACCCCTGTGCCGAAACATAACACAAGCGTCACAAACAACAGACGCCACGCCCACGCCGGAACGGGAGAACTTTCCCCCAGACCGCCGCACACCCCGCCGATCCATTTATCGGTGTTTGATCTTGTGAGATTCTGCAGCCAGTTGCGCTCGTTCATTTTCATTCCCCCCGGAATTCTGTTTATTTTTTTACCGAAAAAAGCCTGTCCACCGGCAAGTCAGATATTCGGTGACCGACATCGACGATATTGCCCTCTCTGTCCAGAAGAATCAGGGTCGGAACGCCGATAATATT
>Ga0209719_1000226_pt1 | contig 86870 bp, 69 predicted proteins | sample AD_JPNAS2_MetaG_FD_184421 | JGI IMG/M metagenome (GOLD analysis project Ga0209719, IMG submission 184421) | Active sludge microbial communities of municipal wastewater-treating anaerobic digesters from Japan - AD_JPNAS2_MetaG (SPAdes) (version 2) | ecosystem: Engineered > Bioreactor > Anaerobic...
TTAATTAAAAGTTAAGATTAAGACCTATTGTGTATGTCTTGTTGGGAGAATATACATAGTCAGTAGAACCGGAGAAATTATACTGCGGGTCCATACCGTTAAGGTAATTGAACATGCTCATGTTGTCAAGGGTAACATAAATCCTGAGCAAGGATACGCCAAGTTTCCTGGCAGCGGAAGCGGGCAGGGTATAACCCAGGGTGATGTTCTTGATGGCGAAGTAAGAAGCATCAATCAGGTAAGCGTCCGATGGTTGGAACTTTGCGTTAATACCGGCACGGGGAACGTCTGTCCTGTCACCGGGCTTCTGCCAGCGGCGCAATGCGTTCTTGCTCCAGGTGTTTCCGGTATACATGGGGTTCATGGCACCGACGTAAAGGGCATCATACATCTGACCTCCTATGGAATAGGTGGTCATGACACTCAGGTCAATGCTGTTGAAGAATGTCAGTTCCATGCTGGCGCTACCATAGAGGTCCGGGATACGGCTTCCGAAATACCATTTGCTTACAGCAGCCTTTTCATAGGAGGAACTGATGTAAGGATCAATGGGATTTCCGTCTTCGTCTTTTTCATCATATACCCAATACAGCCTTGCACCATTTGCAGGGTCTACCCCGGCAGATTTTGCCATGTAGAATGTTCTGATGGGCAAGCCTTCCTTGTAAACATAGTTTCCGCTGACGATTTGAGGAGCGTCTTCTGTCAGAGATAAGACTTTATTGTTCACTCTGGATCCCATGAAAGTGACCCTCCATCCGAAATTGCGGGTGTCGACCAATTGGGCAGAAAGTGTCAATTCAAGCCCTTTGTTGACCATGGTGCCCACGTTGGCATCGTATCCGGTGAAACCGGTAGAGAGCGCCATGGGATATCTCAGTAACATGTCCGAGGTCAGGCGGTTGAAGTATTCAAAACTCAGGTCCAAACGGCCGCCAAACAACCTGGCATCCAGTCCGACGTTGAAGTTGGCGTTTTTCTCCCATTTGAGGTCTTTGTTTTCCAGTGAAGAAATCATGGCTCCTGTAAATCCTGCGTTGGGATAGCCGAGGTCGTAGAAACTTTGCCATGCATATAAAGTACCCAGGTCATCATTACCTTGCACTCCATAGCTGACCTTCAGAGCCAGGTTGTCTATCCAGGTTACGTTCTTCATGAAATTCTCCTGTGTTATGCGCCAGTTGGCGCCAACAGACCAGAAATTTCCCCAACGGCTGTCTTTATGGAAACGGGAAGTACCATCGGTACGGAAGGAAGCGGAGAAATAGTACTTGTCCTTGAAGTTGTAATTCAAACGCGAAAGGTAAGATTCGATCTTGTATGCATTGGAATAGGAGTCGGCATCGGCAATGGTGGTGCCGGGGCGAAGTTCCAGGATTCCGTCCACCAGGTTGGTCTTCTGGGCCATGAGGTAGCTGTAGGTATAGTTGTAGAACTCGTGGCCGGCCAGCAGGTCGATGGTATGGTTGCCAAAGCTGCGGTTCCAAGTTAACAGCTGGTTGAAGGTGAAGCTCAAGGTGCGGCCGTTGCTCTTGGTGAGACGTCCGTTGGAGCTTGCAGCGTTACCATGATACATGTTGTAGAATGTCGTGTTGTTGGAGCTAACGTAGTCAACCCCGAAGTTAGCCGTCAGCTTGAGGCCCTTGAGCCATCCTGCCTTGTCCTGATCTGACCCGATGGCCAAGAAGGTACGGGCACTCACGTTGTCACCTGTATTGATGAACTTATCATCGTATAATGTACCCACACTGCTGAAGTCGTGCAGGTTGGGACGGGTAACCCCATAGTCAAGTTGTTTGTTCCCCAGCTCATCCAGCAGGTTCTTACCGGTTTCATCCTTAAGCCATACGGGGTAAATGGGTGCCATGAACTGGGCACTGTACCATACGTTGGCATAGGCAGAACCCGTGTAACCCGATGAGTTGGATTTTGTCATGGATGCAGACAGGTTCAAACCGGCCTTCACCCAGTCGTTCACCTGGCTTTCCACATTGGCGCGTCCGGAAAAGCGCTGGAAGGAAGTGGTTTTCAGAACACCGTTTTCGTCCAGGAAACCGAGTGACATCAAGGCTTTGGTCCTGGCGCTGCCGCCGGCAACCGTTAACTGGTGCTCGTGGCGGAACGCATTCAGCTGTTCAATTTCGTCCATCCAGTTTTCATCATAAGCTGATACTGCATCGGCCCTTACAGCACCGGTAGCCGGATCTATGATGGTTGCCCAGGTATAATTTTTATAGGGATTGTAAAGTTCACCCCCCAGGGCGCTCGACAAGTCATTCATAGCATTCTGAGAGGCAACTTCCCAGGGTATACCGTTGTCAAAAGCATAGGTGTTACGCAACGATTCATAGGTCATGTTCACAAAGTCCCTCTGGTCTACCATATCATAACGTTTGAGTGCACGGTTGGATATACCGGCGCTGCCGTTATAGGTGATGCTAACTTTTTCAGAGGTGGCCCTTTTGGTGGTGATCATGATAACACCATTGGCGCCACGTGCACCGTAAAGGGCTCCGGAGGAAGCATCTTTCAAAACGGTCATGCTTTCAATGTCAGCAGGGTTGATGGCATTGAGTGAACCGTTGTAAGGGATCCCGTCCACAACGTACAATGGGGTCTGGCTGGCATTGATGGAGCCGTATCCACGGATGATAACCGAGGAACCGGAACCAGGCTGTCCTGAACCCGAGGTGGTAATAACACCGGTGGAAAGGCCATCCAAAGCCTTGGTTACGTTGGATACAACGCGCCTTGAAAGCTTCTGGCTGTCAACAACAGTTGCAGAGCCGGTCAGCGATTCTTTCTTTGCTGTACCGTAAGCGATAACAACAACGTCTTCCAGTGCTATAGCGTCTGGATACATGATTACATCAACTACCGCTCTGCCATTGATGTCTGCAACAACCGTCTGCATCCCAACGAAAGTGAAACGGAGGGTGTTGCTGCCAGCCGGCACATTAATAGAATAGACACCATCCAGATTGGTTTGCGAGGTTATAGTTGTTCCCGCTACAACCACTGTCACATAGGGTATTGGAGCACCATCTTCAGAGGAAGTCACCGTCCCGGTAACCCTCTGTTGAGCAGACAATGCTGTGAACCCCATTATGACTGACAAAGTCAATAAAAGGAATTTTTTCATCTGTCTTTTTTTTAGGTTAGTAAATAGTTTATAGGGTTTATCTTAAAGTACAACGCAATATACAAAGATATATATTTTTTTCAATTTTAAAACCTTTACCCTGCCATGATTGAATTTTTGTAGATAAATTTTGGAGAACCAAAGTGATTTTACTTATAAACTGAAAGAATATGTCATAATTTTCAGCAACAATCATAGTGAATACCTCAATTTTACTATCAGTTTATCTCTCAGTATCAGATTTTTGGGTAATAAACCCCGTTTTTTATAAATTTGATTGCTTTTTACCTAATTCTTTAACCTAACTTCATTCATGATGAAAAAAACCAAAACTGTCCTGACCGGCTTGTTCCTGGGTGTCTGTTCTGTTTTAACGGCACAGAACATCCAGGTAACGGGTAAGGTTACGGATGCGGTTGATGGACAACCGCTTCCTGGTGCGACTATCTTTGTACAAGGAGAACGCACTGCTCAAGTTACCGATAACCAGGGTAACTATGTCATCACATGTCCTCCGGATGCTACCCTTCTCTTTAGTTACGTGGGGTACCTGAGTGTAGAAGTTCTAGTAAACAATCGTTCTGTTATCAACGTTGAGATGCGTGATGTCAACGTTCTGGATGAAGTGATTGTTACGGCACTTGGTATCACCAGGGAAAGAAAATCTATCGGAGCGGCTATCCAGGATGTGAAGGCCGAGGAGATCACCAAATCCGGGCACCTGAGCCTTTCTTCAGCGCTTTCAGGGCGTGTGGCAGGGATGCAGGTTACCCAGGCAGGTGGTGCCATAGGGGCTTCAAGCCGTATTGTGGTGAGGGGAAACTCTTCATTAAGCGGCAATGAACCCATGATCGTAGTGGATGGTATACCCATTTCCAACGACAACTACATGCAGAATGCCGTGGACTACGGATCGGGCCTGACCGATATCAATCCTGAGGATATCGAGAACATTGCCGTACTCAAAGGCGGATCGGCTGCCTTGTACGGTATGCGTGCCGGCAATGGCGTTGTGCTCATAACAACAAAATCCGGTAAATCTGCCAGAGATGGCCTTTCCATTACCTATAACGGAAGCTTTACGGTAGACAACGTTTACAACCTGCCCCCGCTTCAGAACCTGTACGGACAGGGATACGAAGGAGCCGAATACGAATACAAGAAAAGCGGGTATAACGGAACTTACCAGGACTGGGTATACAATGAACTTGGTTACAGCGATCTGGCCAGTTATTATGGAGCTGATGAAAGCTGGGGTCCCCGGCTTGATATCGGACTCAATATCCCCCAATGGGACAGTCCGTATTTGAACGGAACCTACCAGGCGACCCCCTGGGTTTCGCATCCCGATAACATTAAAAGCTTCTTTAATACCGGCTACTCGCAAAGTCATAACATTTCTGTTATTACCAGGACCAAAGGGGCCACCACACGTGCATCACTGGGTTTCCGGGACCAGAAGGGCACCCTTCCCAATACAGACCAGACACGTGTGACCGCACAGGTTAATTCGAATGTAGAAATAAACAAATACATCTCGTTCGATCTGGCCATGAATTACACAAGAACCCAGAGTGAAAACCTCCCGCAGGGTGCATACAATGCCGGGAACCCCCTGCAATCGTTGCTGCAGTGGTTCGGGCGCCAGGTAAACATGGAATCCCTTAAGAATATGTATGATAAAGGAATTGACCCGTACACGGGCAAGCCTTACAGCTGGTGCCCCGATTACCACCAGAATCCTTATTATACCATGTATTACAATACCAACAGCTTTGAACGCAACAGGTTCTTCGGTAAAACTTCGTTATGGTTTAAACCCACAAGCTGGCTCAAATTTGAAGGCCGCCTGGGCTATGATTATTACGACACGTATACAAAACAGGTGGTATTATACCACACCGACTATCCAGACGGCGGTTTTTGGTCCTACAACAGGAAAAACGCCGAAATCAACGCCGATTTTCTGGCCTATTTTGACAAAACGTTCGGCGATAACCTATTGAGTGTGAATGCCGTACTGGGAGCCAACTACAGGGATAATGACTATAAGACATCCTCTCTGTCTGCAGAAGCCCTGATCGTTCCCGGTTTGTATACCATATCCAATGTGGCAGGAAGTCCCGGTACGAGTATGGGAGGTTCCCATATCCGTTCCAATTCTGTTTATGCCAACCTTTCACTGGGTTTCAAGGGAATGCTTTATGTAGATGCCTCTGCCCGCAACGACTGGAGTTCCACCATCGCGGATCCTTTCTTTTATCCTTCCGTATCGGGTAGCTGGATCATAACGGAAACATTCCCCATACTAAAAGGAACAATACTCGAATTCCTGAAATTGCGCGGAGGCTGGGCTAAGATCGGAGCAGCCACCGGGGCTTATCAGACAGACAGGTATTACTCTTCTGTGGGATACAATATCCATGGGGTGGGGCAGTTCTACAACCCCACCACGTATCCGCCCGCAGGGCTTCGTCCCGAATCTGTAGTGACATCAGAAATTGGTCTGGAAGCCAGGTTCTTTGATAACCGGCTGGGCCTTGATGTGGCCTTGTACAACAAAAACACGACAGACCAGATTCTTAACGTAGAGGTATCTCGTGCCACAGGGTACAATGCCATGATAATCAATGCCGGGGAGATCAACAATAAGGGTATTGAGGTTCAACTTAGAGCCAATCCGGTGAGAACCAGTGATTTTAACTGGGACATCACCCTGAACTGGTCCATGGACAGAAGCAAGATCCTTTACCTGTATGAGAATGAAGAATCCAAACAGCTGATAGATGTTTACACCATAGGTTCCTCCTGGTCTGTATATACACAGGCACGCAAGGGTGAACCCTGGGGTGCCATTTACGGGACAGGATCTGTAACCGATGAAGACGGGAATATCGTTGTAGGCGCCAACGGCCGTGCAAAACGCCAAAGCAAGGTGCTGGGAAACGTCAACCCGGACTGGATAGCAGGTCTGGCAATGGATTTCACCTGGAAGAATCTTTCCTTGGGAGTGATGTTTGACTTCCGCAAGGGAGGAGACTTATTCTCAGTTTCACAGATGTTCGGGGCTTATACCGGGATTTACGAATACACAGCAGCCAACGGGGTACGTGAAAACGGTGTGGTCTTTGGTAAAGACATCCTTACCGACAAAAAATTTGTCAAAGAAGACGGTTCGGTCAATGATATAGTAGTTGCCCCGACATCTGCATTTTCAGATTTTTACAGCAACCGTTCTTACTCTGTCATTGACGGTTCTTACCTGAAATTGAAGGACTTTTACATCACCTACACCATTCCTGCTTCAAGAATAACCAGGAACAGCCTGGTAAAAGCGTTTAATGTGTCTATAGTTGGTAATAATGTAGCCATCCTGTGGCTGCATAAATCCAACATTACCAGGATTGATCCTGAATCGAGCATGAATTCCGGAAACAGCGGTGTAGGTATGGAATCCAATGCCTATCTGCCTACCCGCAGTATCGGTCTTAAAGTAGGTATCACTTTCTAACCCCAAATAATTGAAGAAATGAAAACAAAATTGTATAGAATAATTGTTATCGCCGTTTTCGGTGTTCTGTTGATGGGGTGCACTAAAGATTTCGAGAAAATCAACACAGACCCCAACGCCGCGGCGGATGTGCCCATAGCCAATGTATTTGCTTATTGCATCCGGTATACCTGCGCTACACATTTTGATCCCTGGGCAGATATGAATGAACCGAGCACCTATGGCGGTCATATTGCCAAAAAACAATACATTGACGAAGCCCGTTATGTATTCCGTCCCGCTGTTGTACAGAATAACTGGACGTATCTTTACAGGATCCTGAATAACCTTAGGGATATCAGGAACAGGGCCGAGGAGGATAACCTCACCAATATGGCCAACGTCAGCAAGATCTGGGAGGCTGTAGTAATGCAGCTCGGAACCGACCGGTGGCGCGACCTGCCCTATTCAGAGGCAATCCAGCTGGAGAGTGGCGTAGTGGCTCCCAAGTACGACACCCAGGAAGAGATCTATCCTGCCCTGATGGCATTGCTTAAAGAAGCTGCAGACGGACTGAACGCCGGTGGCACCGATGATATCAGTGCCGGAGATATTTTCTACAACGGAGATACAGATGCCTGGCTCCGTCTGGCCAATTCCATCCGCCTGCGTATGGCGCTTCGCATAGCCAATGTCAATCCCACCATGGCAAAGCAGGTAGTGGAAGAAATTACCGGTAATCCCGCAAAATATCCTCTTATTAAGGAAAACAGCCAGAATGCGTTCTTCTACTGGCCGGGATCTTCCCCTTATTTTGAGCCTTGGGCAGATGATTTCCGGACTCGTGACGACCATTGCATATCGGATATCCTGGTAAATGTACTGCTTGATCTGAATGATCCCCGCCTTCCTGTTTACGCACAGCCAAACGGTTATGGTGAGTATGCAGGATGTGAGATCGGAGGACCCGATGCCATAACTACCGGGCATGCGATGAAATACTCTCTGATTGGCACACGTTTCCGTGAAGATATGGGCGGCTTTTCGCCAATATACCGTGCAGCGGAGACCCATTTCCATCTGGCCGAAGCCGCTGTCCGCGGCTGGAATGCCGGTGTCTCGGCAATAAACGCCTATAACGCCGGAGTGACCATTTCCCTGGAAGAAAACGGTGTTGAATCGGAGGCTGCCGGGTATCTTGCCGGAAAAGCTGCCTTTAACGGAACGCTCAACCAGATCTACCTGCAGGAATGGATCTGCCTGTTCAAGCAGGGGATGGAAGCCTGGTCCCTGTACAGGAAGACCGGTATTCCCACTACCCACCATATTGCCAGATCCCTGGAGGAAAGCGGCTATACAGGACATAACACACCGCCGCTGCGTTACCCTTATCCCATCATCGAGTCCTCACTCAACGGAGCCAATTCAGCCGGACCCATGGCCGATGTGGATGATGACTTCTGGGGAAAGCAAATGTGGTTTGACACCCGTACCGGGTTAAAATAAATTTAATGAACAGGTGTGACCGTTAGTTAGCAGCAAGGTCCCGCCTTAGAAGGTCGCTGCAACATAAGAACGGGGAGCTTCCACAGAGGCTCCCCTTCTGTTGATGAGGTTCCACCTGTGTGGGGTTTTTAAGGCCTATTGCGTGGTTGTTGAGTTTCCCTTCTGTCTGGCGTCACCGTACCAGGATCCAAAAAGTAAATATGGAAGGCATCAAGCCACCCTATTTATTGTTATGCAACCACAATGCCTTTTATGATTTCATGGTAGCCACCGTTGCCACCTTTCCCCACCAGGCATTCTATGTGGTGGCGGTGGACGGATTCATAGGCAGGGAATGGCTTATGAGGCGTATAGGATGCATAGGTAAACAAAAGTTCACCAACGATATAGCCTTGATACGCCATTTAAAAACAGTGGTGGAGAGGGGAAAATTGCCGCCATATATCCCGAGGCGCGTTATTCCCTTTGCGGAACGAACGCGATCTTGCCGGAGTCTCTGGGCAAGCTTGTCAAACGTCTTGGTGTGCCTGTTGTAACACTTATTGCCTACGGTCACCACATCAATGCACCTTTCTGGAACCAGAAAACACGCATGGTAAGGACCAAGGCTACCATGACACGCATCATTACCCGGGAGGAAGCTTGTACGCTGCCTGTAGAGCAAATTAACCGGATCATAAACCAGGCTTTCGAGTACGATGATTTTGCCTGGCAACGTGAAAATAAGATCCCGGTGCTCTATAAAGACAGGGCAAGCGGGTTGCACAAGGTATTGTATCAGTGTCCCGATTGCAGGACAGAGTACAGGATGGATTCAGGCGGAACTGAAATCTGGTGCAATCAATGCGGAAAACGCTGGAGCATGTCTGAATACGGTGAATTGAAGGCCCTGGAAGGGGAAACTCATTTTGCCCATATTCCCGATTGGTATGAATGGGAAAGGGAACAAGTACGCAGAGAGGTTGAAGAAGGCCGTTATTCTTTTAGAGGTGATGCCACAGTCAGAATGCTCCCCAATTCCAAGGGTTTCATTGATTTTGGCAAGGCTGTGCTAACCCATAATATGGAAGGTTTTACACTGGAAGGATGCCATGACGGCGCCAGTTATACCCTGAATATCCCGGCTCAATCTGTCTATGCCTGCCATATAGAATACAACTATGGCAAGTACAAAAGAGACTGTGTTGATCTCAATACCCTGAACGATTCTTTTTGGGTTTTTCCGGAAGGTGATGATTTCTCGGTGACCAAGATATCCCTGGCCACCGAAGAATTATTCAATTATAAAAAATTATAAGCTTTCCCGTAGGATAATTGCTGTTGCAGGAAATCTTCTGCGTATTCCAGCTTCAGGTCTTTGATCTCACCTTTCCTGTTGTATACAGGGTTGATAATGGGATTAAGAAATCCTCCGTACGGTTTCAGTTCCAGTGCGGCGTAACGTTCCAGCACCTCGCTGTGCAGCTCCCGGTCAACCTGAATGGCGTATTGTTCAACCAAGGTCTTTCCAGCCTGGTAATCCCCTTCTGATTTGATCCTTTGCATATGCTCAAGCAATGTGGCAAACAGCTGGCGAAGTTCCCCGAAATCATTGATCACAAAGTAAGTTTTCCCGTCCCGAATCTTTCTTTCAATGGCGTTACCGTTTTGCAGCGCCCATGATGCGATCAGCTGACGGCATTGCATATGCGCCTGTGTTATGTTTCTATCCGGTTCTATGCGTACCAGCTGGGTAAACAGACCATTGCGGATGTAATTGACATATTCGGCCTTGTAAGCTTCCGGGTCGGTCAGGATTCCCAGTTCGATCAGCCTGGGGTCTGCAAGGTAATACAAGGCAAACAAATCGGCCCGGGCTTCTTCCAATGTGGAACTGTATTCTCCCAGTGCGCCTGAAGACACACCCGGCAGCAGCTGCCCCGAACCGTGCCCCAGGCATTCGTGCAGGTCTGTGTGCAGGTCTCCTGTCATGGTTCCGTATTGCTTTACCAGGGCCACTTCCCTTTCATCCCAGGAGAATTCGTCAAGCATGTTCCTGGGTGATTCCTGGGCGGCCTTGTCATAGGCATTCGTGATATTGGCAATGGTAACGGACTTGGATCCGTATTCCTTTCTTATCCAGTCCGAATTCGGCAGGTTTATGCCAATGGGGGTGGAGGGGTATGAATCGCCTCCGAGCATGGCAACGTTTATCACTTTGGCCGAGACTCCTGTCACCTGTTCTTTTTTGAACCGTGGATCAACAGGGGAGTTGTCCTCGAACCACTGCGCATTTTGGCTGATAATGGTTGTTCTGCGGGAAGCATCCTTGTCGGTAAAATATACGTTTCCTTCCCAGGACCCTTTTCTGCCCAGGGGATCACCATACACTTCTATAAAGCCGTTGATGAAATCTGTAAAAGTATCATTATCCTGTACCCAGGCCACATTGAAGGCATCCCAAAGGGCCAGGTCCCCGGTTTGATAATAATCTATCAGTGTTTTGATATAAGAAGCTTGTTCAGGGCTCTCTGCCACACCGGCCGCTTTTTCCAGCCAGTGACATATCTTCCGGATGGCAGGTCCGTACAGCCCGTCGGCTTTGTAGGTTTCTTCAAGAATGGTTCCATCTTTCCATACCAGACGGCTGTTTAGACCGTATTCAACGGGACGGTGGTCACTGGTATCCTCCATGGCGGCGTAGAATTCTTCGGCCTGCATGCGGTTAACACTGTCGTAAAAATTGGTTGATGATGTGAGGAGCAGGTCACCTTCTTTGCTCATGCTTTTACGCATCTTGTAAAGCGTGGGGTTGCACATGATCTCTACCATGGAGTCTATGTCTGCAGTCACATCCGAATTTTCCAGGAGCTGTTTCATGTAATCGGCCGAACAGGAAGGCAGTATTTTTTCTTCTGCGTAATGGTGGTGTATGCCGTTACTGAAAAAAACCCGTTTGGCGTAGACCAGAAAATCCTGGAATTCAGGAGTTTCTCTATTTCCCGTATAGGTTTCAAGAATGGCTTCAAGGCATTTTCTCACTTGCAGGTTGTGTTTGAAATTCTGGTCCCAGAAAATGTCCCTGCCGCATTTGGCAGCTTCTCCCATGTAGTAGACAAATGTCTTCTGCTGCAAACTAAGGTCATCCCATCCGGGAACCTGGTACCGTATGATCTTTATGTCAGCAAATTCTTCTACCAGGTACCTGAATTCAGATTCCTGGTTTTTAGTTTCTTTCGGACCCTGGTGACAGGATAATCCCGCTATGCCTGCCAGACAGGCAAAAGCAATTTTCATTGTTTTCATTGTTATGCTAATGGTTACGGATTTTTTGCACACTCCGGTTCAGATGACGCACCAGGGTAAAGGCGGTAATAGCCACCGGAATAATCAGCGGCAGCCAGGAAAGGAATCCGGTACCTTCCGGCTGCCATAATTTCCCCGCAGAAAAACCGGAGGAGATGCTGTCCCGGAAGCGGTCTTCCACACCCTTGATATGCCATTGCAATGAATTACGCTCTGCCCTGAGCTGTTCAATAGTGGTGATTTGTGAATAAATGGTTTTTCTGCTTTTCATAGGTCATTCCTCCCATTGTTGGGGTCCTTTTCCTCAAAGAACATTTTTGCGAACAACCTGACAAAATTATTAACAAACAACTTCTTTCTCAGCAGGAACAAGACCAGGAACAACAGCAGAAAGAAACCTCCCGTAATTAAAGAAGCTGTTACGGCATTGTCAAGTACTGTACCAAGCCATTTGTTGAACCCTGTGGCCAGAAAAACCAATGCAACCAGAAGCACGAGCATCAGAAGAAAAATACTAAGGAAGCGGTTGATGGCCAGACTCAGGTTTTCCACCAATCCCAGTTTGAATGCATCTGACTTCAGGCCAAGGTATTCCTTAACCGATTCTTTCATATTCATCGCGATTTTCTTTAGGCTTCCAGGCCTTCTTCCTGGTTTTTAGGGAAACGCTTGTGGTATTCTTTTTTTATCCCGTCAACTCCTTTGTCTACCGTCTCTTTAATTTTTTCCCTTGTTTCACCACCTTTTGCAGGGGCAAACAACAGTGCCAGCGTGGCTCCAATTACTGCGCCACCCAGTAATGCAAGTACATGTGAACTTTTCATAATACAAGTATGTTTTGATGATTTGTCTTCTTACAAAGATAAGAAAAAGGATTATCTTTACATTATGAAAAGTGTTAAACTTTTGTGGCTGTTTGGATTTTGCCTGATAATTCCTGCTTGCGAAAAATGTCTCATACCTTGTGACAAGTACGAGCATAACCTGCTCATATATATGGCAGCCGATAATAGCCTTTCAGATATCTCGCAGATCAACATGGCCGAGATCATCACAAATGCCACAGTCCCTTCAGATCATGCACTATTTGTGTTCATAGACAGAAAAAGCCAGGGAGCCTTCCTTATCCGGGCCAAAACACGCAAGAGCTTTCTCATACTGGATACACTCTACAGGTATGGGAATGTTAACTCGGTGGAGCCCCAACTGTTAAGCCAGGTAATAGGACAAGCCAGGGAAGAATGTCCCGCCAAAACATACGGTCTGTTGTTATGGTCACACGGAACAGGCTGGCTGCCCCGGGGACTGTATGGAGAGATCCCGCAATACCCCATAAAACCCTTGTCATTAATAACTCCGTTTGAATATGATATTACCGATCCTGCCTATCCCCGCACAAAGACGTTCGGACAGGACGGTACGACCGAGATGGAGATCAGTGACCTGGCAAGAGCGCTACAAAATTATCATCACGATTATATTTGTTTTGACGCCTGCCTGATGGCCGATATTCAGACGTATTACCAGCTCAGGGATGCCTGTGATTATATCATGGGATCTCCCGCCGAAATCATTGATACCGGTTTCCCTTACAACAAACTGACCTCTGTGTTGTTCCCCTATAAAGGTCTGGCAAGCCTTACCGCACTGTGCGATGCTTTTTATGATAAATACAACTCCAAAACAGGATATAACCGTTCCGGAACCATATCCCTGGTCAGGGCAGACCGTATTTCCGGATTAGCCCAGGCTTTCAAAACCCTGGTCAAAAATGGAGGAGTTGATTCCCAGGGATTGAACAGAGACAATCTGCAAACGTATGACCGCCTGACAGAACATGTTTTCTGGGATATAGACCAGATGGCAGGATTGCTGGGCAGCGCAAATGATTACGCCCGATTTAGAACGGAGCTGGAAAAAACAGTGGTGTACAAAAAAGCCACCGAAAAGTTCATCACCATACCCATAAACCATTATTCCGGACTGGCAGCCTATCTGCCCACTGCCTTTCTTCCCCGGACACAGTCTGCTTTCCGCGCCAGCAGTTGGAATTATTTCCTGGAGTGGTTGCCTCTGTCTGAATGATTTTGCAAAATCCCGGATTTTATTTACTTTTGCGCGCCCTGAGCGGACCTTAGTAAGGTGCCATGGGATTCGGGAATATTCCTGGATTGAGTAACACTATCAACTAAACACTGTCATGAAACAATTTGAAATTAACGCCCACAAACGTGAAAACTTCACAAAAGCAGCAGTAAAACAACTGCGCAGAGAAGGAATGGTACCTTGTGTACTATACGGAAACGACACAGAAAATATCCATTTCGCAGTTCTGGAGAAAGACCTGAAGGACCTGATCTACACCCCTTCGTCTTATATCATATCAATAAATATTGACGGGAAAAAGAGCCTGTGTATCCTTCATCAGACGCAGTTTCATCCGGTATCAGATAAGATCCTTCATCTTGATTTTCTGGCCATTGACCCCGCCAAACCCATTACCATCCAGGTGCCTGTATCCATATCAGGAAATTCAGAAGGAGTTCGTCAGGGCGGTAAACTGCAGGTCCTTAACAGGAAACTTCTTATCAGTGGCTTTTTGAAAGACCTGCCCGACCAACTCAACCTCGATGTTACTGATCTTGTTTTGGGCAAAGCCATCACGGCCGGAGATCTAAAATATGATAACATACGGATCATGTCCCCGCGGGGTACCATCATCTGCATGGTCAAAATGACAAGGGCTTCAACTTCTGCTACTGCAACTGCTGTTGAAGAGACTGAAGAAAAACCTGCAGAAGCATAGGCATTGTACTGAATCATGTCTTATCTGGTAACAGGACTTGGAAACATAGGAACTGAATATACCGGTACACGCCACAACATCGGTTTTTCAGTGCTGGATGCCTGGGCCTCGTTGCGAAAAACAACTTTTTCCACCCTGCGGTATGGGTCGATGGCCTGTATTAAACACGCAGGAAAGACAGTATGGCTGCTAAAACCTTCCACTTATGTGAACCTTAGCGGTAAAGCCGTTCGTTATTGGATGAAGGAAGAAAACATCCCGCCGGAAAACCTGATGATCGTGGTGGATGATGTGGCCCTGCCTTTTGGAAAACTCAGGATGCGGGCACGGGGTAGCGATGGTGGCCACAATGGTTTGAAACATATTTCCTTAACTCTGGAAACAGAGGAATATGCCCGACTGAGAATAGGGGTAGGTGGTGATTTCCCAAAAGGGTATCAGGCAGACTATGTGCTGAGCCGGTGGAATGATCAGGAAATAAAGGAGTTACCCTTTATATGCAACAATGCCATTGAGGCGCTGGAGCTTTTCGTCCGGCAGGGGATTGACCGGGCGATGAATCTGGTCAACACAGCAGATCCGGGGAACTGAACGTATGCGAATAGATAAATACCTTTGGGCAATCCGGGTTTTTAAAACCAGGGCCGATGCGGTTGATGCCTGCCGGGGATCCCGTATAAAGATTGACGGGCAGAGCGTGAAACCTTCCCGGGAAGTTCGCCAGGGGGATACCATAGTGGTCAGGAAAGGAGCCGTCTGCCATGAATACCTGGTTCTAATGCCCGTTGACAGGCGCCAGCCAGCGAAGGATGTTCCCCTTTATGTACGCGATGTGACGCCTGCGGAAGAATTGAAGAAGCTTGCACTGCCCGCTGAAACAGTTGTTATTTACCGCAAGAAGGGAACCGGACGACCCACTAAGAAAGAACGCCGTCAATTGGATGAAATAATGGATATTAACGGGTGATCTCCAGAAGTTTAGTCTTGCCCCCGGGAATAATTTTCCAATAATTCACAGAGGCCGGGACCAGCAGGCACCCGTTTTCGGAACGGTAATAAACCCCATCTGTTTCTATTCCCAATGAGCCTCCCACTTCCAGATAGACCACAAATTTGTCTAAAGCGGATCCGTCGATTTCCATTGGCTGATCCAAATCCAGTAAACGTACCTTAAAATACGGTGAATCGGCCAGAACACCGGAAGTGGCAGGGTCAGGAATGTGTTTGCTGAAATTGATCGCGTCCAGGGCCAGTTCAAGGTGCATTTTCCGGGCGGTTTGGCGGTTGTGTTCCCTTCCCCAGTCGTACACCCGGTACGTGATGTCCGAAACTTGTTGTACTTCGGCAATGGTCAGTCCGCCCCCGCATGCATGTATCAGTCCGGCAGGAATGAAATAGCATTCACCATTAACAGGGGTGATACAATTCATCACCTGGGGCAAGGTTTCATTTTCACAATGGGAATAAAACTCCTCTGGTGTCATACCCCTGTTAAAGCCCAGATACAGGCGGGCCCCGGGTCTGGCATCCAGAATATACCACATTTCAGTTTTCCCGTATGCGTGGTGCATGGCTGCTGCCCTTTTGTCGTCAGGATGCACCTGAACCGAAAGAAAACCATTAACGTTCAGATACTTTATAAGCAGAGGAAACTCATCTCCGCAGGCATCATAAATTCCGGCTCCCACCAAATCGGCCAGGTACACTTCAAGGGCTTCGTTAATGGTGTTTCCTTTCAAAAAGCCATTCTCAATCACCGACACATCCCTGTTCAGGCCGCTCAGGACCCAGGTCTCTGCTCCCCAGACCCGGTCTATGAAGATGGGTTTAAAACTAAGAGGATACAGATTCGTGTTGTTGTTCATAATCAATGTTTAATTGAGAAGCAGGAGCCAGTTTTTTGTTCAGATAGAGCAAGGTCAGGCCAAGCAGAATTACAGAAGCAGCCAGTGCAATGTAAAAAATGGTATTGCCGGTCAAAGACCTTAAAGATGTATCTGCAGCCATCTGGGGGAACAAGCCTGCCAGTAGAAATGACAAACCGTTATTAATGGCATGCAGGGCTACACAGGCCCAGTAGGAACGTGTCCTGTAATAAACCCAACCTAGAAGACAACCTATCAGGAACGCCGGGACAGCCTGCCAGGGATTGGCATGGATTACGCCAAACATCAGGGCAGACCATGCTATGGCTTTCCAGGGAGCCATATGCTGCAACATCCCCTTTAAGGCAACTCCCCGCAGCAGCCACTCTTCCAGAAGGGGAGCGGCAATAACAACGGCAACAAAGGTAGGCAGGTTGTTTTCGGTCATTTTGGCAAAAATCTCCTTCATGAATTCAGGCATCTCCAGCCAATCGGTTAGGGGATCCATGATCACCGACATGGTAACGATCAGGACCGGCAGTGCCAGAATGAAAACAGGCAGGGGCACATTGCCAAGACGGGGTCTTGGGTTGGGATAGGGTGGCCTGTCCTGTTCCACGGCCCGATAGTAGTTATTGCGGGCGCGTAAATACACATATAAAAACACAAAGATGAAAGGAATCACATAAACCACAGGGGTGCTCCAGCCTGAAGCGCTGGTCAGGGAGAGGGTGCCAGGTCGTATCAGGTTAATTATGAATACAATTGAAGCGGTAAATATGGTGCCTGCAACCAACAGGATGGCCAGCATGATAAGCCATGATTCTCCCAATTTGGGTCGGTAATAATCAAAAAATTTTTTCATGGGATAAGATAGTTAGCTAAAATAATGGATTTGGGTATAATCCTGTGCGGTGCAGGGAGTGCAACCTGTCCACCACACCTGCCCGGTCTTCCCTGTAGGTGACACCAAACCAATGGGCTTTGGTATTCAACACGTGACAATTTCCTTCCCCTGATCTGATGATCTGGTTTACCATGGTAGGAAGGTGGTACTCCGATGCCGGTTCCTGAATATGCTGTGCCAGGAATTCAGTGACCAGGCGCTTTGCCTTTGGGTACACATCGGGCAGAAAACCCCAGCAATTCATTGAACACAGATCCCCGGGGCTTAATTCAAGAAGTTGAGGATCCTGATTATTGCCCGGTACGGTGCAATAAATCTTTCCATTATCGTACCGCCTGATTTTGAAACGTTCCACCACGTCTGTCAACAGACCTTCGCTGTTGCTGTGACATATCCCCCTGGATACGGGGCCCGAAGGTGACAGTGTGTTTTCCAGGCGGTACCCGACCATGGCGCAGGCACCCTGCTCAAGGTCTTTCCGGACCAGGAAGTCATGCAGAACACAGAAAGCATCGCGTCCGTAAAAATCATCTGCATTGATGATACCAAAGGGAGTGTCTACACATTTTGCCGTTGTTAGCAGGGCATGTCCTGTTCCCCATGGTTTTTCCCTGCCGGCAGGAGGGGTGAAGGGTGCCGGAATATCTTCCAGTTCCTGTGTTACGAATTCAAAAGAAAAGCTCCTGCCATATCTGGTAACACAAACACGGTTAAACTCCTCTCTGAAGGATTCCCTTATCACAAAAACGATCTTTCCGAATCCTGCCCCCAGGGCATCGTAGATGGAATAATCCATGATAGTTTCTCCGTTCGGGCCCAGTCCGTCTAATTGCTTAAGCCCGCCGTAGCGGCTGCCCATGCCGGCAGCCATGATAACCAATGTTGGCCGCATATTGAAAATCCTCTTATATTTGTTGTAGAAAATCCATTCCCATGTCTAAGCATTTCACATATGACCGTTTTTTGAAGTTGCTCAAAAACAGGTATTTTATTGTGACTGTGGTCTTCATTGTCTGGATACTCTTTTTTGATAATAACAGCTTAACCAGTTGGGTACGAACGCTGGGAGAATACTCGGCCAACAAGTCTCAGCAAAGATACTACAAAGAAAAGATTCATCAAACCGAAAGCAAGTTAAGGGAATTGCAATCGAATAAAGACTCCCTGGAAAAATTTGCACGGGAAAATTATTATTTTCACCGGCAGGACGAAGACGTGTTCATAGTCACGCCAGGTCCAGCAGATCCCTCAGATCGCTTCCCATATAGGTAGGCCCTCCGTCGCAGGGCAGTCCTTCCGGGTTATAATAAAACTGATCAATCCCAAAAACCTGGGCTCCTTCAATATCAGTCTGAAAATTATCTCCCACCATGATTGTCTCTTTTTTCTTTCCGTTGATAGAGGTAATGGCCGCTGCAAAAATTTTCGGATTTGGCTTATGAAATCCCACTTCCTCCGAGACGAACACCCGGTTACCAAAAAAGCGGTCTAAACCGCAATTCCGGACCTTGTCATACTGCACCTGTTTAAAACCGTTGGTTAGTAGAGCCATCTGGCAGCCTTTATTCCGAAGGTGTTCCAGTACCTGTGCGGCGTGAGGCATCAACTTTGTTTTGGTTGGCATCAGTTCCAGGTATTGCTCTCCAAGTACAGGACCCAGTTGACCGGCACCGGGTACTCCTGCCTGTTCAAGCGTAATGACAAACCGCACGTTGCGGAGTTTTTGCTGCGTTATCTGCCCTGCTTCGTACATTTCCCATAGTTGCTTGTTGCTGGCACGGTACATTTGATAAAAGGCTGCAGGATCGGCTATGTACTTCAGAAGACCGTGCTTCTGTATCAATTCGGTAATGCAGTCCAGGGCATTTCCTTCAAAATCCCAAAGCGTATTGTCCAGGTCAAAAAGAAAAAAGCGGTACTTCATGGAGAACAGGATTGCTAATGGCCTGTATAATTGAGTGGTGTTATCTGGAGCAGTTCGTCTTTCACCTCCTGGCTTATGTCCAGGTTGCGAATAAAAGCATGCAGGTATTCTTTATCTATGTGCATGTTGGTGCGGGTGAGCACCTTCAGGGTTTCGTAAGGCTGAGGATAGTTTTCCCTTCTGAGAATGGTCTGTATGGCCTCAGAAATAATTGCCCAGTTCTCATCAATATCTCTTTCAATGGCAGGCCTGTTGAGTAGCACTTTATCGAAACCTTTTTGCAACGATTTAAATGCCAGCAGTGTATGTGCCAGAGGAACCCCAAGGTTACGCATAACGGTAGAGTCTGTAAGGTCACGTTGTAACCGGGAAACAGGCAGTTTGGCGGCCAGATGGCCAAATATGGCATTGGCTACCCCAAAGTTGCCTTCTGCATTTTCAAAATCAATGGGGTTGATCTTATGGGGCATGGCCGAAGATCCTATCTCCTGGTCCTTAATATGTTGCTTAAAATAATTCATAGATATGTAAGACCACATATCCCTGCTCAAATCTATACATATGGTGTTGATCCGGCTCAGGTTGTGACACAGGGCGGCTATATGGTCGTAATGCTCTATCTGTGTGGTGGGGAAAGAACGTTGAATCCCCAGAGTGATGTTGAGGAACTTGTCGGCAAACTTGTGCCAGTCCATTTGCGGGTATGCCACGTTGTGCGCATTGAAGTTCCCTGTAGAGCCACCGAATTTTCCTGTGAAGGGAATCTGCTCAAGGCTTTTGAGCTGTTCATCCAGCCGGACTTTGAAGACCTGGATCTCCTTACCCAGTCTGGTGGGTGAGGCAGGTTGTCCGTGTGTATGGGCCAGCATCACTACCGGCGCCCACTCCCTGGACCTTTCTTCCAGCATATTGATGATCTTTCGCAACAAAGGAATGTATTCTTTTTGTATCCCGTGCTTCAGGCTCATGGGAATGGCCGTGTTATTGATATCTTGTGAAGTGAGTCCAAAATGGACGAATTCACAATACTTCTCCAGCCCAAGGGCTTTCATCTTGTTTTTAAGGAAGTATTCAACCGATTTTACATCATGGTTGGTGACTTTTTCCTGTGCCTTGATTACCTTGGCATCGGTTATGGAAAAATTCTTGTAAAGGTTACGTAATATAGGGAACCAGCGTGAATCCACATCTTTCAACTGGGGGAGGGGCAGTTTGCACAAAGCAATAAAATACTCCACTTCTACATGAAGCCTGTAACGTATCAGTGCGAATTCGGAAAAATACTGATTCAGGGGTGCCGTAGCGGCATAATACCTTCCGTCAATAGGGGAGATAGCAAGCAATGGGTTAAATTCCATGATGAAATGATTTGATTAATGCTCAAATATACTCATTTTTCTGAACAGCGTAATTATCCCTACAGCATGCGATACATCGTGAACACGAAGAATGGAGACCCCTTTTAACAGCAGCTGAAGATGAAGGGCCGAGGTGCTGACCAGCGCATTTTCAGGCGTTGTGCCCAAGGGAAGATAGGTCATTCTTTTTCTTGATATCCCTGCCAGTAAAGGAGCGCAGGGCTCCCCCTGTTCGTTCTCCGGCACCAGGGAATGCAGTGAGGAGAGGACCTCAAAATTCTGGTCAATATCCTTGTTGAATCCAAATCCGGGATCCAGGACGAATTCCCTGATACCATACCTGGCAGCCTGGTCCCTTACCTTTTGAAAAAAAAGGGTGATACCCCCGGGTCCTGCATATGGTTCCTGGTGCATGGCAATCCATGGCAGATCAAGAGAGGCGATCATAGGCAGCATGGCCTTGTCGGATTTCCCTGCAAATATGTCGTTTACCCAGAACCGGCCAAGTATTGAATAGGCTTTTTCCACGATCATGGGCCGGAAAGTGTCTACAGAAAAAAGAGCATCGGGATATGTTTCCCTGGCCAGCTTAAGCACGGGTTCCAGCCTGTTCCATTCTTCGGTTGGCGTTGGCCAGGATGCGCCGGGTCTGGTGGAGCAGGCACCGATATCCACTATGGCAGCTCCCTCCTGTAACATGCTTTGGATCCGTTCAAGAGCGCTGGCCGGGTCCATGGCACGGGAGCCGGCGTAAAAAGAATCGGGGGTACAGTTAACCACCCCCATAATGGCAGGGAAGCTGATGTTCATAAAACAAAAGTAATAAAAAACGGAAAAGGATTTTTTTATATAATTTTGTACTATGTTGATTGTTCTGGAAGGTTTGGACGGAGCCGGTAAATCCACCCAGTTGAAGGCGATGGAAGCGTATTTCAAAGAGCGCACCCGTATGGTACGCTTCATGCACTTTCCCTGTTATGATACACCTGTTTACGGTTCTTTGATTGCCCGGTTTCTCCGTGGAGACAGCGGTCCGATTGATTCTGTGGACCCCTACCTGGTCTCGTTGCTTTTTGCCGGAAACCGTTTTGAAATGGCTCCCCGTATAAGGAAATGGCTACAGGACGGGGAAGTGGTTCTTCTGGACCGGTACGTGTATTCAAACATTGCATTTCAATGTGCAAAACTCAAAAATCCTGCCGAACGGGAACAATTACGTGATTTTATTCTGAAGATGGAGTACGAACATTTTGGAATTCCCAGGCCCGATGTGAATCTTTTTCTTGATGTCCCGTTAACCTTTGTCAAAGAAAAACTGGAATCGCCCAGGCAAGGAGAAGACCGATCCTACCTGCAGGGGAAGGACGATATTCACGAAGCCTCGCTATCATTCCAGCAGCGTGTCCGGGATGTATACCTGGATCAGGCAGTGGACGATAAATCCTTCAGGATCATTTCCTGCAATGACCAGGAAGGGAGAATGGCTCAGTGGCAGGTAATATTTGAACGTATAATACCCTACCTGCCATGAGAAAAATTTCCAGGATCCTGCTGGGGCTGCTTTTTGTGTTTTCGGGTTTTGTAAAGGCGGTGGATCCGGTAGGTTCATCATTGATTTTCAAGGAATATTTCCACGCTTTCGGGATTGGGTTCCTGGAACCTTTTTCCCTGATCTGCGGCATCATACTGTCTGCCGTTGAATTCACGCTCGGAGTCATGGTCCTGCTGGATTTTCGCAAACGGATCGCTGCCTGGGGGATGTTTCTGTTCATGTCTTTTTTTACGATTTTAACCTTGATCCTGGCAATTTTTGATCCCGTGCAGGATTGCGGCTGTTTTGGAGATGCCGTAAAATTATCCAACTGGCAGACTTTTTTTAAGAACCTTGTTTTCTGGCCCTTTGCCTTGTTCCTTTTCTTACAAAGAAACAGGACCGCGCCTGTAGCAAGGGGAGCTGCCGAGTGGCCGGTCTGCATTTTCTTTGCATTAATCATCACTTCCGTGTCTGTGTACAGTTACAGGCACCTTCCCCTGATTGATTTCAGGGGTTACAAAATCGGGAACAATATTGCTGCCCTGCTGGAAGAAGCCCGTACGAATCCCGAATTTATCTTTACCACAGAGCTGATTTACACCCGTGATGGAAAAGAGAAAATTTTTCTGCCGGACTCCCTTCCCGACAACACCTGGACATTTGTAGATTCACGTACAAGAACAACGGCCACAGGTGTACGTCATAAAATAACTGATTTTTCAGTATTGGACAAGTTGGGGAACTCTGTTACCGATTCCATTCTCAAGGACAAGAGAACAGCATTGGTGCTGCTCATCGCCTCTGAAGAGAACCTGAAGGCGAAAGTTCTGGCCCCCCTGGAGCCACTCTTGGAAGAAAGCCGGGAACGCGGACTTCCATACTACGCCATCAGTGCCCTGCCGGCAGTTGCCATGCAGGAGCAGTTGCTGGAATACGGGATAGATATGCCTGTCTATATGGCAGACTTAAAGACAGTGCTTACCATGATCCGCTCTACGCCCGGCTTGATTGTGATGCGTGAAGGGGTGGTGCTGGCCAAGTATGGTTTCAGGGATTATCCCGATCCCCGGACGTGGACTAACCTGGTTGAAGAAGATCCGGAACTGGTGGTTGCCCGCACCAGGATCCACAACAGATTAAGAGCGCAGCTTTTTGTGGCCGGCCTGCTTTTACTTATCTTTTTCTTGCGCAAAGGATTCTGGTTTACGCGGTCACGTTTCTGATCAGAGTTTTCTCTTGACTTCAACAATGGTGTAGGCTTCTATGATGTCACCAACTTTGATATCGTTGTACCCGTCAATATTCAGACCGCAATCGTAACCGGCCTGGACTTCTTTGACATCGTCCTTGAAACGTTTGAGTGAGCCCAGCGTGCCGGTATATATTACAATACCGTCACGGATGATCCGCACCTTGGCATTGCGTGTGATCTTTCCTTCCTTTACCATACAACCGGCAATGGTCCCCACTTTGGATATTTTAAAAATATCCCGGACCTCGACGGTTGCCGTAATTTCTTCCTTTTCCACGGGGGCAAGCATCCCCTCGATACCTTTTTTAACATCTTCAATGGCATCATAAATAACAGAGTAGAGGCGGATTTCTATCTCTTCCTTCTCTGCCAGTTTCCTTGCCGAGGCCGAGGGACGCACCTGGAAACCTATGATTATGGCATTGGATGCAGTGGCAAGGAGCACGTCGGTTTCAGAGATGCCTCCCACTGCCTTATGGATGACATTGACCTGGACCTCCTCGGTTGAAAGCTTGATCAGTGAATCTGAAAGTGCTTCTATGGATCCGTCAACGTCGGCTTTTACAATGATGTTCAGCTCCTGGAAATTTCCAATAGCAATGCGGCGTCCGATTTCTTCCAGGGTAATGTGTTTCTGTGTTCTGAGCCCCTGTATCCGGATTAGCTGCTCTCTTTTTGCCGCCAATTCCCGTGCATCTTTTTCATCTTCCATGGCAAAGAAAAGTTCTCCTGCGGCAGGAGCTCCGTTCAGGCCGAGAACAGAAGCGGGAGTGGATGGTCCTGCTTCTGTGATCTTCTGGCCCCTTTCGTTGAACATGGCCCTGACCCTTCCGGTACAGCAGCCGCTCAGGAGTACATCGCCCTGTTGAAGCGTTCCATTTTGAATCAATATCGTAGCCAGGTAACCCCTGCCTTTATCCAGGGACGATTCAATCACCGTACCCGAGGCCCGTTTTTTGGGATTGGCACGCAATTCCAGCATGTCTGCCTCTAACAGGATTTTTTCCAGCAATTTGTCCACATTAGTACCTTTTTTTGCCGAAATTTCCTGGCATTGGTGCTTTCCACCCCAGTCTTCCACCAGGATGTTCATATTGGCCAGCTGCTCGCGAATCTTGTCGGGGTTGGCTCCCTGTTTGTCGATTTTATTTATGGCAATGATCATGGGCACACCTGCAGCAGAAGCATGATTAATGGCTTCTATGGTCTGCGGCATTATGGCATCGTCTGCTGCTATGATGATAATAGCCATGTCTGTGACTTTGGCGCCACGTGCCCTCATGGCCGTAAAGGCTTCGTGACCGGGGGTATCCAGAAATGTGATCAGGCGGCCGTTTTCCAGCTTAACACTATAGGCTCCGATGTGTTGCGTAATGCCACCTGCCTCTCCGGCAATCACATTGGCATCGCGAATGTAGTCCAGCAGGGATGTTTTTCCATGGTCTACGTGACCCATGACTGTTACAATGGGAGGTCTTTCACTCAGGTCTGCAGGGTCATCCTCTTCTTCCTGGACGGCATCCTGCAATCCTGCTGTGACAAACTCAACCTTGTATCCGAATTCTTCGGCAACCAGGACCATGGCTTCTGCATCTAGCCTCTGATTGATGGAAACCATAAGTCCAAGGTTCATACATGCGTCAATCACTTTGACAACAGGCACGTCCATCAGCGTGGCCAGTTCGTTTACGGTAACGAATTCAGTCACTTTGAGCAGGTTGCTTTCCATTTCCCTGCGTTCCTGTTCTACGGCCATCCGCTGGGTGACGATCTCACGCTTTTCACGGCGGTGCCTGGAACCCTTTGTTTTGCCCTTTCCTTCTGTCATGCGGGCATACGTCTCTTTGATCTGTTTCTGGATAGCATCTTCATCCACTTCCGGGTGAATGGGTTTAAACCTTTCTTTTCCACGACCTTTAGCACGGCCCGGGACATCGGCTTTGCGGGCAGATACTTTGTTCACGTCCACGCGTTCCCGGTGTGGTTTCTGGATTCTTTCGCGTTTGACTTTCTGATTTCCGGCTTTTGATTTTTCCTTATCCTCGGACGGTTTCTTCCTGTCAAAGAGGGAGAGGTCAATCTGTCCGGTGATCTTGGGTCCTGCAAGTTTTTCAAACTCAGTTTCTATGTGGACCGGTTCATCAGGTCTGGACGAAGGTGCCGGTGCGGGTTTCTTTTCTTCTTTTGGTTTGCTTCCGGGCCGGGGCCTGGGAGCAGGTTCCGCAGACGGAACGGCCACTGTTTTTTCCTCCCTGGGTTTTTCAAACTGGCTTAGATCAATCTTTCCCATGATGGTAGGCCCCTTTTCGCCGGTGCTCAGGGTTTCAGCAGCCGTAGAGGGCTGAGGCTTCACTTCTGATTTTTGTTGAACAAGAGGTTCTTGTGCGCCATGGGCTTCCTGCCCCGGGACCGGTTCGTGTTTTGTATCAGGTTCGGATTTTGCCACAGATTCCGTCCTGGCTGCAGATTTTGGAGTTGCTGCCTGTTGGGCATGGGCCTCAGGAGTGGCAGTGGTTACCGGTTCCGGTGTGGCTGCAGGTCCGGTCTTTGCATCGGATTCGGGCTTAAACGCAGGTTCGGTCTTTGCAGTGGTTTCTGGTTTAACCGCAGGTTCCTGTTTTGCAGCCGGAGCGGGAGCAGGTACGGATTCCGATTCTGCCTTGACTTTGTGTGCAGATGTTACAGGCTGTTCTTCCTGCGTAACATCTTTCACCTTAAGAATGATCTTTCTGGATTGTTCCTTAAGCTGCAGTTCCTTGTTAAATTCCTTTTCAACAAGTGCATAAGCTTCCTCGGAGATCTTGCTGTTGGGGGAAGGGTCCACTTCCATTCCCTTTTTTTTCAGGAAATCGGTAAGGGTCCCAATCCCAATGTTAAACTCCTTGACTACTTTGCTTATACGAATACCTTGTTTTTCCGACATATGATCTCCTTATTCTTTTGTATCGTTTTCAAATTCTGCCCGTAGTATGCGAATCACATCGGCTACCGTTTCCTCTTCCAGATCGGCACGCTTGACTAATTCGGGAATGGGGATGGCCAGAACACTCTTTGCGGTGTCACATCCGATTTGTTTGAGTGAATCGATGATCCACTGGTCAATTTCATCGTTGAATTCATCCAGCATCACGTCTTCTTCATCTTCATCCATTTCACGGAACACATCAATTTCATAACCTATGAGCATTCCTGCCAGCTTAATATTGGAGCCGCCCTTGCCAATGGCAAGCGACACTTCATTTGGCTTTAGGTATACCCCCACGCGTTTTGCCTCTTCATTGATCTTTATGGAAGAGATCTTGGCAGGACTCAGAGCCCTTTGTATTAGCAGCTGGGGATTGGTGGTCCAATTGATGATATCAATGTTTTCATTCCGTAATTCCCTTACAATGCCATGGATCCTGGAACCTTTCACGCCAACACAGGCACCTACAGGATCAATCCGGTCATCGTAGGATTCCACAGCGACTTTTGCGCGTTCACCGGGAATACGCACGATTTTTTTGATGGTGATCAGGCCATCGTAAATTTCGGGAACATCCTGTTCAAAAAGCCGTTCCAGAAATTTTGGGGACGTTCTTGAAAGGGTGATTACCGGCGTGTTATTCTTCATTTCCACACTCGACACGACGGCTCTTACCGTATCTCCCTTGCGGAAATAATCGCTGGGAATCTGTTCCGACTTAGGCAATAAAAGCTCGTTTCCTTCCTCATCCAGAACAAGGACTTCCTTTTTCCAGACCTGGTAGACTTCACCTACAACAATGTCACCTACGCGTTCCTTGTATTTGGCATACATATTGGCTTTTTCAATATCCATGATCCGCCCGGCCAGATTTTGCCTGAGTGTTAGGATTCCCCTTCGTCCGAATTCAGAAAGTTTTACTTCCTCTGTGAATGATTCGCCAACCTCGTAGGAGTCATCAATTTGGGATACTTCTTTAAGTGAAATCTGTGTGTTCGGGTCCTCTACGGTTTCCACCACCTCCCTGTTTCTCCAGATCTCAAAATCTCCTTTGTCGATATTGATAATGATAACAAAATTATCTGCATTTCCATACATTTTGGCAAGCTGTGAACGGAAAACATCTTCAAGAACGCTCATCATAGTAGGGCGGTCAATGTTTTTCAAATCCTTGAATTCGGCAAATGTACTGATCAGATTTAAACCTTCCATTTTGGGTAATCTTTTTGTTTGTAATAAAAAAGAGGACCAAGGTCCTCTTGCACGTTTTCCTAATCGGCTGCAAATGTAAGCATTTTAGTCAATTCCGACAAATTTATTTAGTTATTTGCATAATTTCATAAATGGAACGAAATTTGTTCGGATTTATTAATTCATAAGATAAAATGGAACTGACTGCCGGTATCATAGCCAATCATCTGAAAGGTGAAGTAGTGGGGAATCCCGATGTCATAGTCACCGCCATGGCGCGTATAGAACAGGGAAAACAAGGCACGGCCTGTTTTCTTGCCAACCCAAAATACGAAAAGTATCTGTATCAGACCAAGGCATCGCTGGTGCTCATAGACAGGAACTTTTCCCCAACCAGGGAAGTGCCTGTCACACTGATACGCGTTGACAACGCTTATGAGTCTGCTGCAGTCCTGCTGGGTTTGTTTTCCTCTGAAAAAAAGAAAACAGGATGGGAATTTCCCCACAGCATTTCACGGAAAGCTGCCATTGGAAGAAAAGTATATATTGGAGCGCACACTTATATTGGCAAGCGTGCCCGCATCGGAAACGGGGCTCAGATCTACCCGCAGGTCTATATTGGGGACAACGTAAAGATAGGGAGCGGAACCATCCTGTATCCCGGAGTGAAAGTCTATGATGACTGTGTAATAGGTGAGCGCTGCATCATTCATGCCAATGCAGTGATTGGATCGGATGGGTTTGGATTTGCACCCACAGCAGATGGAACGTACAGAAAGATACCCCAGACGGGCAATGTAATCATTGAGGATGATGTTGAGATAGGTGCCAATACAGTTGTCGACCGTGCAACTATGGGATCAACCATAATCCGGCGTGGTGTGAAACTTGACAACCTGATCCAGATTGCCCACAATGTAGAAGTGGGAGAAAACACCGTGATGGCCGCCCAGAGTGGCATAGCCGGCTCTTCCCGTATTGGGGCGAATTGCATGATCGGAGGGCAAGCCGGTATTGGAGGGCACCTGACAGTCGCCAACGGCACTCAGGTAGGGGCGCAGGCCGGGGTCATAGGTTCTGTCAAACAGGAGGGAAGTGTTCTGCTGGGTATGCCTGCCATTGATCACAGCCAGTTCATGAGGGCCTATGCCCTTTTCAGGAAATCGGGAAAAAAAGATAAATGAAACAACGGACGATTTCCGGAGAGATCCGGTTTACAGGAGTGGGCTTACATACAGGAACCACCAATCAAATGACACTTTGCCCTGCCCCGGAAGGATCCGGCATCTGTTTTCAGAGAACCGATATTCCGGGCGAGCCGGTTATGAAGGCCCTGGCAGATCATGTGGCAAGTACAGAAAGGAGTACCGTACTAATACGGGAGCAGATCAGGGTCGGGACCCCGGAGCATCTTTTGGCTGCTTTTTTTGGGATGGGAGTAGACAATGTCCTGGTAAAGCTCAGTGGACCGGAGGTGCCCATCCTGGACGGGAGCGCCTATCCTTTTGCAATCGCCATAAAAGACACGGGAGTGAGGGAGCAGAAGGCCGAAAGGGTATGCTACAATTTGCATCATCCGGTATATTATACAGACAAGAGTTCCGGAACAATGGTGGAGGTAGTCCCTGCCGGTTCTTTTTCTGCCCGGGTGATCCTGGATTTTGATTCCGGGGTCATTGGTAAACAGGAATTTGTTTTTGATCAGGGAATGGACTTTCTTGCAGAAATTGCCCGCAGCCGGACGTTTGTATTTCTGGATGATGTGTTGAGTCTTATAAAAAAAGGATTGATCAGGGGAGGGGATTTGGACAATGCCCTGGTCATAGCCGATAAGGATCAGAGTGAAGAAGACACCGCCATTTTACGTGCTATCTTCAAAAGGCCGGGTTTAAAGCTGCAGCGCGGCTACCTGAACGACCCGGCATTGCATTTTCCCAATGAATGTGCAAGGCATAAAATGATGGACCTGCTGGGCGATCTTTTTTTAGCCGGAAGACGTTTTAACGCCTCTGTAACAGCTTATAAACCGGGACATGCTGCCAATACTGCGGTGGCTCTCATGATAAGTGACCAAATCAAGAAGAATAGTTATGATACATAAATTCAGTGTTGTTCATCCTAAAGCCAAATTGGGCAAAGACGTGGAAATTGGCCCGTTCAGCACCATAGCTCAGCATGTTGAAATTGGCCCGGGGACAGTAATCGGGCCCAACGTGACTATAATGGATTATGTGCGTATAGGGAACAATTGCAGGATTTTTCCCGGAGCGGTGATAGGGGCCATACCCCAGGACCTGAAATTTGCGGGAGAGGTGTCTTCTGTAGAAATTGGAGATAATGTGACCATCCGCGAATATGCGACCATCAACCGCGGAACGGCGGCAAGTCATATAGGTGTGACCAAGGTAGATGATAATTGTTTGATCATGAGCTATGTACACATAGCACATGACTGTCATATCAAAAATAATGTAATACTTACTTCCTATGTGGGACTGGCAGGAGAGACCCAGATTGACGAGTATGCAATCATTGGCGGTGCATCGGCAGCCCATCAGTTTACACGCATAGGAACCCACGCTATGGTTTCAGGTGGTTCCATGATAGGGAAGGACGTGCCGCCTTATGTACTTGCAGGAAGGCGTCCTCTCTGCTACGGAGGGATCAATATCATCGGCCTGCGGCGCAGGGGCTTTACTTCGGAACAAATTGAAAGGATACACGATATTTATCGCATCATATACCAGGTTGGAATGAATATCAGTGATGCCTGCCGTAAGGTGGAAGAAGTGCTGGAAGTTTCGGAAGAGAAAAATATCATCCTCTCATTTATCAGGGCTTCACAACGGGGTATTATTCCTTATAAAGCCAAATTCATGGAAGAAGAATGACAGCATGAAGGCCATTTTTACTACGGCATATTGGCCTCCGGTAGCCTGTTTTGCGGCCCTGTTCCCTGACGGAGAATGGGTGTTGGAACAACACGAGCATTACCAGAAACAAACTATTCGAAACCGCTGCTCCATATGCGGTGCCAATGGTCCTCAGTGGCTCATCGTCCCTGTTATACGCAAACATGGATTCAAGACGCCCATACGTGAGGTCATGCTTGATCTTTCAGAGAACTGGCAGCGAATTCACTGGCTGGCCATAGAATCTGCCTACCGGTCTTCTCCGTATTATGAATACTACCGCGAAGAGATCAGACCTTTTTTCACGATAGGGGAGTCGATGCCTCTTTTTGAATACAATACCGCCATTCTAAGGTGGTGTGCCGGGGCTGTGGAATCATGCATATCTATTTCATATACTGAATCATACAAGGCATCATATAAAGAAAATGATTTTCGTCACCATGTGCCTGCTTACAAAGCCATCCCGTATTATCAGGTTTTTGCCCGGAAACATGGATTTGTCCCCGGGCAAAGTATTCTGGATTTGCTTATGAATGAAGGTCCTGAAGCCTGGAAAGTATTAAAAGCGAAAACCAAGGGTGAACAGGATCCTGAACTGCGATAAGGAATTGTATCCGGGTATTGAGGGACTCCCTGTATCATACAATGAAAAGCTTTCACCTTCTTTCAGGCGGTAAGATACGCCAAGGTCTGTAAAAAACTGATCTCCACGCAGGCCCAGTCCCCCAGAAACTATATGCGCAGGCTGATAACTGCGCTCAGGTGCTCCGTAAAAACTGTATCCGCCCCTTATGGCCAGCCGGGAAACGCGTATCTCGGCTCCGGCACGGAAATTATGGGCATACTTAAAACCAAACGTATCTGATCCATAGCGGATAGCCTCGTTATCCTGTTCAAAGGCCCATTTGTCATATTTTTCTGACATTTTCATGGTCCTGTAATCTGCTCCTTCATAATCAAAACTTATCAGACCCACTTTTCCAATGATAAAAGCAGTCCCTGCACTGAAACGCCAGGGAGTGCGCACATTATAGGAATAGGAACCAACGGGGCTGCTGGCATTTTTTTTCAGATCCAGAAATTCAGCCGTCATGTGTTCCTGCCATTCGTCGGTCAGTGACGTCCAGGCAGGAGTGGCGATACTTGCCCCAAGCCTCCAGTTGAAGCCAGGCAGGTTTACCGGTATGGCTATGATCCCCAGGTTCATATTGAAACCAATTCCGGTAGTGGTCTGATCGTAAGTGTGGGAAAAACCTGAATACCATGTCTGGAATGCTTCCGGATCCTGCGCTGTCTCTATGAATTTCTCATATGTTTTGTAGTAGACGCTTCTGAAATTCAGGCTGTAACCGAAAAAAATCCGGTTGTTGATGTTGGCTCCCATATTCAGGGTGTACTCACCCATACTGCCTATGGATTCTCTGGTAAAACGCTGGTCGAGGGGGCCCCCCACAACAATTTCTTCTCCATAGAGATTTTCAGGAGCAGCAATGTACTGATCTTGTGTTCCCGGGAGTGTGTCCAAAAGATAGGCGTTCCAGGCAAGAACTGATCTCCAGGATGCTCCTGAATCGTAATACGGATTGTAGTTGTCACCATGCTCCAGATCCGCCGAGAAGATACCGTTGGTCATGGTGGCAACCGGGGTGAGCCAGCTGGATTCGGAATTATTACGGCGCACGGAAGTACGTGTTGTAAAATCCTGAACTTTATTGTAGCCCAATGCAAAAGATAGAGATACCAGCCCCGAGCCGTTGGAGGTGTTCCATGATCCGGTGTATCCAAGGCTGGACAATCCAGGACGGGTATTACGGTCATTCGTCCTTTGGCTGAAGTAATCCACTTCCGAAAACGCAGTAACCAGGGAAGGAGTAATTGAAATTTCAGAATAGGGATACACGGCAGAAGCAGCAGGGTTCAGGGTTATGGAACCAAAATCTCCCCCCAGTGCCGTTACGGCATTGCCCAGTGCAAGAGAACGGGCGGTACCCTGGTAGTTGATCTGGGAATAACGCAAGGCATCCCAGGGGTTTTGTCCTGTAAGGGTAACAGGAATCACAAAAGCGATCAGGAATAAGAGCTTTTTCATTGTTTTGGGATCATATATGTTAATTCAAGTACCGATTATCTGCGGTACGAGCCGCCGGAACCGGAGCGGGAAGCACCACCGCCTCCGCCTGTACTGCCCGAGCTGCTGCTCCTGGAAGCACCCGAACTCACGGAACTTCCCATGCTGCTGCTTCTGGTAGCAGAAGAGGAAGAACTGCTTCTGTATGAAGAGCCGCTGTTATAGCTGCCCGTAGAACGGCTGTTTGAAGCGCTGCCGGAAGAGGAGCGGACAGAACGTGAGCTTCCTGGGCTGCCGGAATTTACGGTAGCCGAAGGCTTCTGGGTTCCCCTGTAAAAACTGCGGCTGCTGCCGGGGTTGGTAGTTCTGGAAGATGATTCTGAACGGCTGTTCTCACGGTTCTGCTGAGACAGATTGGACGATCTGCGGTAGAAAGTATTTTCTCTACCGGAACCTTCTGTACGTGCTTTTGTTGTAGAGGCAGGGTTCCTGTATACGGCAGAAGAACCTGTGGTCCCGGTTACCCTTCTGTAATTGGTGGTACCGCTTTCTGATATGATTTCTTTGTTGTTGTCAACTTTATTATCCACGACGTCTCTTGTCCTCTGGGCCCTGTTCCCCGAGACCTGCTCTATCTTAGGATTGGTCCTGGTGTAGGAACCTCCTGAGCGGACTGCGCCCTGGAGGGTAGGAGCATTACGGCCTAAATCCTGTCTCCGGTCATTCCTGTATTCATATCGGTCAGCTCTGCGGTCTGCCCTGTTATGGTAATAATGGTGGCCGTAGGGATAGATACCCCATATTCCCGAGTAAGACCACATGTGGTACCACGAAGGATAGTACCAGTAGTTGTAATACCAGTCATAATACCAGAAATCTCTGTACCAGGTGCGCGGGTACCAGTACCAGCTATCCCAGTAAGACATGGGCATGTACCAGTACCTGTATCTGTTCCACCCGCCGTACCAGGAATAATCATAGAAGGGATAGCCCCACCAGTTGCTGTAGTCAAAGCTCATGTTGATGGTCAGGGAAAAACTGTCCTCCGGGTCATCGCTGAACATTTCAAGTTTGCGTTCATAGGAATCATCCTGGGAGTTCATGACAAGATATGTGGTCCCCGGTTCTACATCAATATTGGCAACACCCTGGGGATCTGTGTAAACGGTTTCGACTTTACCCCCTTCCTTCTCTGCTGTTATGATTGTTTCATTTATCAATGCTTCTGCTTCCTGAGCATTAGCAAGCATATGAACCCGGGCCGTTACGTCCGGTCTGAAGTAGGTAGCATCGTCATACCTGGAGGATGCTACTTGATATCCTGATCCGCACGAAACTGCAAACAGTCCGGTGATCAGCATCAGATAGGGAAAAAACTTTTTCATTTTGCACCTCCTAATTTTTTATTGTGGCAAATTATGTACTTTTGCATCAAATATACAAAAAAACAATAATAAAACAAACAAATTTTGTACCAATAAATCCAAGGTGGCATGGCAAAAGAGATAAGGAACAGGGATGAAAACTATTCGGAATGGTATAACAACCTGGTAATTAAATCGGAATTAGCTGAAAATTCGGCTGTTAGAGGTTGTATGGTTATCAAACCCTATGGTTATGCCATATGGGAAAAAATGCAGGCCGAACTTGACCGCCGCTTTAAGGAAACAGGCCATGTCAACGCCTATTTCCCCCTGTTCATACCCAAGTCGTTTCTAAGCCGGGAAGCCGAGCATGTGGAAGGGTTTGCCAAAGAATGCGCTGTGGTCACCCATCACCGCCTGATTGCCGACCCGGCCGGGAAGGGACTGGTGGTGGACCCGGATGCCCGTCTGGAAGAGGAACTGGTTGTCCGTCCCACAAGCGAGACCATCATATGGAACACCTACAAAAACTGGATCAAATCATACAGGGACCTGCCCATTCTCTGCAACCAGTGGGCCAACGTAGTCCGCTGGGAGATGCGGACCAGACTTTTCCTTCGTACCACAGAATTTTTGTGGCAGGAAGGACATACAGCTCACGCCACCAGAGACGAAGCCGTGCAAGAGACACGCCGTATCATTGATCTGTATGCTTCTTTTGCCAGGGATGTAATGGCCCTGCCGGTATTGACCGGTTCCAAAACAGCCAGCGAACGCTTTGCCGGAGCCGTTGATACACTCTGTATTGAAGCTTTGATGCAGGATGGAAAAGCATTGCAGGCAGGCACATCCCATTTTCTGGGACAAAACTTTGCCAAAGCTTTTGACGTTCAATTTGCCAACAGGAACGGCCAGCTGGAATATGTATGGGCAAGCAGCTGGGGTGTCTCTACCCGGCTGATGGGAGCCCTGGTCATGGCTCATTCGGACAACCACGGCCTGATACTTCCTCCGGCACTGGCCCCCATACACGTTGTGCTTGTCCCAATTTATAAAGGAGAAGATGAAAGGACTTCCATATGTACCCATCTTCAAACCATCAGTACCCGTCTTCAGGCCCTTGGCATATCTGTTAAACTGGATGACAGGGATAATGTCCGTTCCGGTTTTAAGTTTTCGGAATGGGAGGTCAAAGGGGTTCCTGTTCGTATAGCCGTCGGGCCCAGGGATCTATCGGCAGGCACCGTTGAAATTGCCCGCCGCGACACCCTGGAAAAGCAAGTTATTCCCCTGGAAAGAATTGAAGAACATATACCACGGCTTATGCGGGATATTCAGGAGAATATTTACAGGAAAGCATTTGATTTCAGAGCCAGGAACACCTTTGAAATTGACAGCTACGATGAATTCCGCGAACGCATTGAAGAAGGGGGCTTCTTTCTCTGTCATTGGGATGGGACGGCCCAAACCGAGGCAAAGATCAAAGAAGAAACAAAGGCTACCATACGGCTCATTCCGGAGGGGGGAGACCTGCGGCCAGGCAAATGCATGTATACCGGAAAACCTTCACCGCAAAGGGTCGTATTTGCACGAGCTTATTAATATATTATGACCAATTCAGAAATACGCGCTGCAAGAAAGCAGATTATCCAGGTACTGAACGAAAAGTCTCAGTTAAAAAACAAAGTGTTTATGCAAACCCTGGAAGTGTTCAATCTTACAAAGGAAGTGTTGCACGAGATGAGCAACGACGTGAACGAACTTCTGGAAGACGGCGAAAACCGCCGTGTCCGTTTTGAATACCGTGACAGGGGCAAGTTTGAAGCCGAACTGAAATTTGCAGATGATATACTATTATTCAGTATGCACACAGATGTGTTTCAGTTTGACCGTGACCATCCCGTCTGGAAAAAAGATTATGTAAAAAAAGAACCTTTTTCTACTTACTGCGGGATGGTATCTGTATACAATTTCCTTACAGATTCATTTAAATACAATAGAAAGGACGATTTGGGCTACCTGGTGGCCAGGATCTTCATTAACAAGGACAAGAGTTATTTCACCGAGGGCAAGCGACAGGAGACAAGGGACCTGTCGGATTTTGGCAAAAGGACGATAGACAAGGCTGCGGTTGTGAACATCGTGGAAACGGCTGTTTTATATTGCCTTTCTTTTGATTTGCTGGCACCTCCTTATGAAACGGTAGCCCTGGCCACTGTAGAGCAGATGAACACCAAGATAGACAGTGCCAAAATGCAGACCGGAAAGCGTCTTGGATTTGAATTTTGTGCCGATGACGTTAAAGCCGGCCAGGATTAAAGCCATAATTCATTATGTATGAAAAAAATTGCATTTCTAGCTGTTGCCTTCATGCTAACAGCAGGTATTTCCGGCGCCCAGGAAAAAGTAAGGGTTGATTCTCTGGGAAAGGATACCGTAAAGGTTCCCACCTATGAAGAGTTGACAAGGATGGTATCCAGGCTGACCGCCAGGGTGGATTCTGCCAGACAACGGGCTGTGGAAGATTCAATACTTATAGCCCGCTTTATTGAACAGAGCCGTCAGGCAGCCCTTGCCAGCATGCCCCCGCCCAAAAAACCGACATTCTGGACCAACTCCCTGCTATCCCAGTTGAACTTTTCACAGACATCGCTTACCAACTGGGCTGCAGGAGGAAACAGCTCCGTTGCCCTGGGCGGATATATAGACGCCAAGGCCAATTATGAAAAGGACAAAATCCTGTTTCAGAACCGTTTCCAGATAGGTTACGGGTTTGTAAAAATGTTTGGCGATATTCTCAAAAAAACAGACGACAGGTTGTCTCTGGATTCAAAATTCGGTTACAAAGCCACAGAGAAGCTCTATTTTTCGGCAGCGTTCGGCATTAAAACACAGATGGACAAAGGATACAAATATACCAAGACAGACACAACACTGGTTTCACAATTTGTCGCACCCCTGTATTCCACACTGGCCCTTGGTTTAGATTACAAGCCTTTTTCATGGCTGTCTGTGACATTTGCGCCATTGACCGGAGGTGTTGTGGTTGTGAGTGTACCGGAATTGAGGGGAAGTTACGGGAACAAACCCGATGAAAAAGTACGTAAAGAGTTTGGAGCGCAGCTAAAAGTAAAGCTTGACAAAGAGGTATTCAAGAATGTAAAGATAGATACAGAGCTTGTCCTTTTCTCGGATTATCTGAACAAGCCTCAGAATATCCAGGTAAACTGGGATCTTTCCATATCCATGCAGGTGAACAAATTCATGAGTGCCAATATCCGCACCAACCTGATCTATGACGACAACATCAAAATTGCCGACAAATATGGTGTCAAGGCCGCGAGGGTGCAGTTCAGGGAAGTGCTGTCCACAGGGCTTTCTTATACCATATCAAACAAATAGCCATTCAGGCAAAACACATAGCCATTGAGGGCAGTTGAACATACTTTCAGGGAGGCAGCCGGGAGGTTGCTGGAAGGGTCGTCCGGCGGGATCCTGCTGGCAATCAGCGGAGGCGTCGACTCTATGGTGATGGCCCATTTATTTATACAATGGCTTGGGTCCGGGTCGGGAAAACCGCTGCAAAGGAAGGTCGCTGCAGCTCATATGAATTTTTCTTTGCGCCAGGCAGAAAGTGACGGGGATCAGGAATTTGTTGAAGCATGGGCCCGAAGGTACGACATTCCCGTTTATACCAAAAAAGTCCAAACCCTGGATTACGCATCGGGAAAAGGACTATCAACAGAAATGGCGGCCAGGGAACTGCGTTATCAATGGTTTGAGTCGCTGTGCCTTGAACATGGATTTTCTTTTATTGCGGTAGCTCACAATGCCAATGACAGGGCAGAGACCATGCTGTTGAACCTGATCAGGGGAACCGGGTTACGGGGGCTTTGTAGTATGAAAGAACAGAATAGTAAGATTATCAGGCCTTTGCTTAACGTACCCCGCACCGGTATTGTAGAATATGCCCGCGAAAATGAAATTGCCTACAGAACAGACTCAACAAATCTGGAAACCGTTTACGCACGTAACAAGATCCGCCACCTGGTGATGCCCGTACTGGAGCAGATTAACCCCAATGTGGTACAACGTATGGGGAAGAATGCAGACAACCTGTCGCAGACACAGTTGCTCCTGGATTCGCTGACTTTGGAAAAACAGGCAGCCTGCGCAACCCTCCGGGGTTTTTCCATCCCTTGCCTGGCACGCGGGGGGAATGTGGATTTCTGGTTGTATCAGCTACTCTCGCCTTATGGATTCAATACTTCGCAGATACGTGGAATTGCCATATCCATGGAGGGTCAAAGCGGGAAAAAATTCCTATCCCGGTCTCACATACTCTGGATTGAAAGGGAAGAACTGGTCATCCGGGAGCTAGCCAACGGGCTTACACTGGTTAAGCTGGGTATAGAACAGGTTGAAAGGACGCCTGATTTTGTCATACCCGAGGATCGGGGTTTGGCCGCACTGGATGCCGGTAAGCTGCAGTTCCCCCTGGAAGTAAGGAAGTGGAAACCAGGGGATAGATTCATGCCCCTGGGCATGAAGGGTTTCAAAAAAATCAGCGATTTCCTGGTAGATCAAAAGGTCCCTGCAAGTGATAAAAACGATATCTGCGTGCTTTGCTCCGGCGATGATATTGCATGGGTCATAGGATGGCGCATAGACAACCGCTTCAGGATCACAGACAAGACTACCACGATAATGATTTTTCATCAAAAGGCAGACGAGCCCGGATCCCGCCTTTTCCCAGAAGATCAAGTAGTTGTTTCTCTATAAGAGATTCAACACCCACAGACTTTTTTCCTGCAGGCATATGGATCAGGTCTATGATTCTGAATGGTTTGGGAAATGTTACCAGCCTGTATCCGGTTAAGCCGGCCATGCCGGCTGCCACCCGTATGGCATCTGTGAGCCCGCCCTGCTGGTCTGCCAGCCCGTTGCTGATGGCTTCTTTTCCAGACCATATACGGCCATCGGCCAGATTTTCGACAACCTGCCTGTCCATATGCCGGTTGTTGGCCACTGTCTCTACAAACCGGCAGTAAACAGATTCAACCTGCTCCCTGACAATTTGCAGTTCCTTTTCGCTTTTACTGTGATAGAGTGAATTAAAATGACTGTATGGGTGGGTGTCTACAGTTTCGTTGCGGATGTCCAGGATATCGGACAACGTTTTTTCCCCGTTGAACAAGATGCTGTAAACCCCTATCGAACCGGTCATACCGGAGGGTTGAACCAGGATTTTTGAAGCAGCACTTGCAATCCAGTATCCCCCGGAAGCCGCTACGTCGCCCAGAGAGGCAATGACAGGCTTTACCATTGCCGTCAGTTGGATTTCGCGGGTGATGATGCCCGCAGCCATGGGATCTCCTCCCGGGCTTTCTATGCGCAGAACTATGGCTTTAACTGTGGTGTCGTTGCGGTATTGCCTTAATTGTGCTGCATAAGTATTGGCAAAAACCTGTCCTGTCCCTTTTCTCATGGTGATATCGCCGATGGCATAAACGACCGCGATTTTTTCCCTGACAGGTTTCTGCCTGTTCATTTCCAGGTGCCTGATGTAATTCCGGAGCGAAACAAAGGGAAGTCGCTTTTCTGGCAATCCTTCGTAAACAGAGGACAGGTAAGCAATAACCTCATCCTGGTGCCAGACTTCATCTGCCAGTCCGGTCTCTTTGGCGTAGCCGGCATCTGTAAGGAATGACTGCATACAAAGACGGTCTATGGCTCCTTGTTCCATATGACGTGTCTGTTCCATCCCTGCTGACCAGTGTTCCCAGGCAGTTGCCAGGTAAGTTGTCAGTTGCTTTCTTTCCTGATCACTCATGCGGCTTGCAGTGAATGGTTCACCGCCTGTTTTATAGCTCCCGTGCCGGATAACCTGGGCTTCCACCCCAAGCCGGTCAAACAATTCCTTGTAATAATTGACCGAGGCGCTGAATCCCTGCAAAATAATGTTCCCTTCCGGATTTATGATCACTTTGTCTGCAGCCGAGGCCAGGTAATAAGCCTGCTGGGAATAGGCCGGAGCATAACTGATCACGGGCTTACCGCTTTGACGGAACAAGATCAGGGCATGGCGGATTTCTTCAATATGAGACATTTGGGCATTCAGGTACTGGGGGTCCAGAAATATCATCCTGATGTAAGGATCTGCCGCGGCCTGTTCTATAGCCTGGGCGATACCCAGGAAACCTGTGCCACCCTGCCTGATGTTCAGTTCGGGGGGAAGGAAGCCCAGCGTGGGCAAATCTGAATCCTGGGTGGATACACCTTCCTCGAATGTGATGTGCAATATGGCATTTTGGGGAATGGCAGGAGCCGTTCCGGCCAGTCCCAGGCTGATGATCGAAGTCAATGACCCTACCAGCAGGAAGAATCCGGTTATCAGAACCAGTGCACTTCCCAGGATGACGGCCGCTAATGTCTTAAGAAAATCTTTCATAACCGAGTCATTAGAAATTTTTACAAAAGTAAAATATTATCTTTGCAAACAAGAATGAGAAAATTGCCAGATATATTCTTCTGCCTGCTGATTGGTGTTTCATTTCTTACCTCAACAGCAGGTTTTTCAGTTCATCATTGCCTGCACGAAGATTCCCGTCATGTATGGCTGATATCGGCCGATCCTTCCTGCGGGGCAATACACGCCCGCGTTGGCCGCTGCAACGGGGAATACTGTGACGGGGTGCATGACCGGAACTGTTGCAGGACCGAGGTATTTTTCCTGGATGATCCCATCCTGGCCAGTCACGGCACAGATGCCCGTGAACTCATACAGAAACTTGCTGACCAGGATTTTGTACCGGTCCATGCCATCGGTTCAGGGCACGGGACAACGGGAATCCCGGCTGTCAGCCTGCTGCATTTTTTGCCTGTGAAACATGCTGTTTATCCCGGTAATCATTTGGTTCCCTTGCGTTTGTAATGAATTGTACACAACAGAGACCGTCAATACAATTTATTATTAAACACAAGTACCAAAATGAAAAAGATCCTTATCAGTTTATTTATTTTATTTCCATTCATTACCAACGCACAAACAATCCGGGGAAAGGTCCTGCTTGCCGGTCAGGGGGGAGGAACACAGCCCGCCGCAGGAGCTGTTGTTTATTGGGTTCCGGAGCGGGAAGGAAGCCGTGTGGAGCATTTGGTATACACGGCTAATGACGGTTTGTTCAGCATTCCGGGCGGAAAATCAGGAATCCTCGCTGCATCCTATATGGGTCACAGGGACGATACCATCCGGGTAAGTTCCGGACAGGACTTTGTTGAATTCATTCTGCAGGAAGACGCCGGTACCCTGGATGCTCTAAATATTACTGGAAGAAGACAGGCGAATTACATTTCCCACCTGGCCCCTGTCAAAACAGAGGTGATCACTGCGGCCGGTCTGTGCAAGATGGCCTGTTGCAACCTTGCCGAGAGCTTTGAAAATTCGGCCAGTGTCTCTGTGGGCTTCACCGATGCCGTCACCGGAGCGCGCCAGATCCGACTCCTGGGGCTGAGCGGGAATTATACCCAGATGCTGGAAGAGAACCGACCTGCCATGCGGGGGATCCAGGTCCCTTTCGGTCTTTCCTTTGTTCCCGGTCAATGGCTGGAAAGCATACAGATAGCCAAGGGAACCGGATCTGTTGTGAACGGTTGCGAAGCCATAACAGGTCAGATCAATATGGAATTCAGAAAGCCCACCACAGAATTGCCGCTTTTTGTGAATCTTTTCCTGAACGATGCGTTGCGCACAGAAGCCAACGTGGCCTCTTCGCTTCAGTTGAATGACCGGTGGAGCACCGTTGTCCTGGCGCACGGATCGGCAGACCTGATGCGGCATGATTCCAACGGGGACGGCTTTATGGATGAACCGCTAACCAATCGTTATTCACTGGCAAACAGGTGGTTGTATTCAGATGCATCGGGTCTTCAGCTCCGTTTTGGGTTCAGGGGACTGTATGAAGACAGAAAGAGCGGGGAAATGGACAACGAATGGGTATTGCCCGGGCAGGCAAGGGACAACGCCATATGGGGTTCGCGGATCATCAATAAAGGGGTTAATGCCTATGTGAAACTGGGCATTCCCCTTGTAAAACACGACCACGCCCATGACCACGCCCATGAACAGTTGCCAACGCTTGATCATGAAGCGGGAGCTGCTAACGGGCAGGCAAACGTACACGGCGGGGATTACGATCATGAACACGAACCTGCCCAAGCTCAAGAGGATGAAAGCCACATAGACCCGAACATTGCCCTGGTGCTGGATTACAACCTGCACAAGCAGAACGCCTACTTTGGCCTGAAAGATTACAACGCAATGCAAAGTGATTTTTTTGCCAACGCGATCTTCATGTCAAGCCTGGGGAAACACCATAAAATTACGGCCGGTGTAAGTGCGCTGGTTGAGAATCTTGACCAGGTACTGACAGACCGGTGGGCGGCTGGTGGAGAGGAATCTTTTGACCTGGGCCGGAAAGAAGGTGTATACGGAGCCTACGGAGAATATACCCTTGAATGGGGTGACAAGCTGGTTTTCATAGCCGGGGCCCGGGCCGATTACAACACCCTTTATGGGTGGCTTTTCACACCGGGTGTAAACCTGCGCTATAATTTTACAGATAACCTTGTCTTCAGGGCCAATGCAGGAAGGGGGTACCGCACTCCTTACAGCATTACCGACCATATAGGGGTGCTTTCTACCGGACGCAGGATATTATTCGAGGAGACACCGGAAGTGGAAGAGGCCTGGACCTACGGACTGAACCTGACATTGGTCCTTCCTTTCGGTCACGGAGGATCTTCCACGCTGAGCCTGGAATACTTCCGCACCAATTTCATGAACCAGCTCATTGCCGACCAGGAATACCTCTGGGATGCAGAGATTCCGTCCATTCTCTTGTACAACCTGCAAGGTCGTTCCTATACCAACACCTGGCAGGCAGACTTCACTACAGAGCCGTTTGACGGATTTTCTGTTCTGGCCACATTTCGCTACAACGATTCAAAAGTGGACCTTAAAGGACTGGGATTGGTAGACCGTCCCCTGACCAGCAAGTTCAAGGGGGTTTTGAATCTGCAATACACCACCCCCCGGGACACCTGGGTTTTTGACGTTACGGGACAGATCAACGGTCCGGCCAGGATACCTTCCTTTGCCACCGATACTGAAGATAAGACCTCTCCTGTTTTTCCCATGTTCTATGCCCAGGTTACCCGTAAGTTTAGAAATCTGGACATTTATATTGGAGGTGAAAACCTGCTCAATTACAGGCAGCCGGATCCCATCATTTCTGCAGATGACCCCTTTTCTTCCCATTTTAACGCAAGCCTTATATGGGGACCACTGATGGGAATAAGGGTTTATGCAGGCATACGGCTTTCCCTGTTCAGGTAAGAGTCATATATTGACTTATATTTGCAAAAGAAAACTGATTAACTCAAGAAATATGAGACGTTTTTTCACATGTATGCTTTTCTGCCTGTTTTCACTGCAGACCATAACGGCACAGGAAACGGGGGCCTGGATACGGATCAATCAGGCGGGCTATCTGCCGGAAGATATTAAAGTTGCCGTGCTAATCTCAAAAGAAGAAGCGTCTGTTACCTCTTTCCGTGTCCTGGATATGAGGACCGGGGCGTGTGTTTATTCCGGATCGGTGGAAGAAGGCACCATGAAAGAAGTACCCGGAAAAAAATGGGGTATGGCCTCGGCTTTCCGCCTGGATTTTTCAGGGTTAAAGGAAGAAGGCGGCTACCGGATAGTGATAGATATATCCGGGAAGGGCACGGTGGAATCTCCGGCTTTCAGGATCGGGACCGAGGTATACCAGGGAACAGCCGATTTCCTGCTCACTTACATGCGGCAGCAACGTTGTGGCGACAATCCCTTTCTGGATACACTCTGCCATCAGAGGGATGGTTACATAGTGCTGCATCCTGAACGCACGGGAGAGAAAATTGACGTGAGGGGTGGCTGGCACGATGCCACCGATTACCTGCAGTACCTTACCACCAGTGCCAACGCCACATTCCAGATGATGTTCGCCTACACACGGGCAGAGGATAAATCGGTATTCAAAGACCGCTTTGACGCTACCGGAAGACCTGGAGCCAACGGGATCCCGGATATTCTGGACGAGGTCCGCTGGGGTCTGGAATGGCTTTTGAAAATGAACCCCGGGGACAAGGTGATGTTCAACCAGATCGCCGATGACCGTGACCATGTGGGTTTCCGCCTTCCGGTGGGCGACAAGGCCGATTACGGGTGGGGACCCGACGGGGGACGTCCCGTCTATTTCATTACAGGGGAAAGACAGGGTCTTGGGGAGCACATTAACCGGACCACCGGGGTGGCTTCCTCGGCGGGAAAATTTGCCTCGGCTTTTGCCCTGGGGGCGGAACTTTTCAAAGAGCCGGACCCCGGTTTTTCTGAAAAAATGAGGGCCAAAGCACTGCCGGCTTATCGTTTTGCCGAGGAGAAACCGGGTAACACGCAGACCTGTTGCGTGGTCTCTCCCTATTTTTACGAAGAAGACAATTATGTAGATGACCTGGAGCTGGCAGCTGCTGTTTTCCACCACCTGGGAGCAGGAGAGCAATGGTTGCAAAAGGCCGATTACTGGGGACAGCTGGAAGAGGTGACTCCCTGGATGGAGCTGGGCCGGGCACGGCATTACCAGTTTTATCCTTTTATAAACCTGGGACACTACTACCTTGCATCGTCTGATTCTCCCCTGGCCGAAAAATACAAGGAATACATGCGCCGGGGACTGGAGCATATCTGGCAAAGGAGCAGTGACTGTGCTTTTATGAACGGGGTTCCCTTAATGTGGTGTTCCAGCAACATGGTGGCAGCGGCCATCACGCAGGCCGATCTTTATTTCAGGCTGACCGGGGACAGTACATACCGGCAGATGGAAGCCTCACTGCGTGACTGGCTCTTTGGGTGCAATCCCTGGGGAACGTCCATGATCGTGGATTTTCCGCGCGGCGGCGATTATCCCGAACGGCCACACACTTCCTACCTGCCCACCCTGGGCAAAAGCACTCCGGGCGGGCTGATTGACGGGCCACAGCTGAGGGAACGCCTTAAGGAACACAGCCAGTATATTTCCCTGGCCGACGGGGCCGAGTCTTACGCTCCGTTCAATCAGGGGGTCGCCCTGTACCACGACGAGATGTGGGATTATGCTACCAACGAGCCCACCATGGATGGGACCGCCTCGCTGAGTTATTACCTGGCCATGAGGGAAGCCGAGGGCAGAAAGGAAGCCGCCCGGCTTGCTGGTGAAAGATTACGCCCGGCAACGGAAAGAGACCTGCGCGGGGGCATCATCCGCATGAATCCGGGATCCCGGGAAATCTATCTGACTTTCACGGCCGATGAACGTTTTGAGGGGGGACGGACTGTGCTTGAAACATTGAAAAAGAACGGGATAAAAGCTTCTTTTTTCCTGACCGGCAATTGCCTGCGCGATGAGCAGTGGAAAGATCTGGTACAGGATATCATCAGCCAGGGGCATTATGTGGGGCCTCACGGAGACAGGCACCTGTTATGCGCTCCCTGGGAAGGAGACATTGAAAAGTCGCTGGTATCGGCAGACAGTCTCAGGCGTGATATTGCGGACAATATGGCCGAATTTGCGCGACTGGGGATAGATTTGTCGCAAATCCGCTGGTTTATGCCTTCCTATGAGCATTTCAATACAGAAACCGTACGGGTAAGCGCATCTATGGGACTTGAAGTGGTTCACCTTACACCCGGTATCCTTACCCGTGCAGATTATACCACACCCGACATGCCTTCTTACAAGAGTTCCAAAGCGTTGATAGGGCAACTGTATGATATTGAAAAAGAAAAAGGATTGGATGGCGCTATCCTTCTGATCCATCCTGGAACAGAACCGTCCAGGACCGATAAATTGTACGACCGGCTTGACCAGATCATCAGAACGTTGAAAAGGAAAGGCTATGTTTTTCGTCGCATGCCCTGATACAGTCAGACAAGCTTTTTTATTTATCTTTGCCGCGTCTAAAAAAGAATCCCGTTTATGTACAAAATCCTAAAGAAAAGAATACTGGCACCCGACATCTGCCTGATGGAAGTGTCAGCACCCCGTGTGGCATCCAGCGCACAGCCCGGACAATTCATCATTGTCAGGGTAGGCGAAAAGGGGGAAAGGGTTCCCCTGACCATCTGTGATTTTGATCCTGTGGCCGGTTCGGTTACCATTGTAACACAAAGGGTAGGCGCCTCGTCACGCAAGATATTTGCCCTGGAGGTAGGGGAATCCTTTGAGGATTTTGCAGGACCTCTGGGCGTTCCTTCCGAATTCATTCATCAAAGTGAAGAGGCCCTGCAACAAAAGAGATACCTTTTTATTGCCGGAGGACTGGGAACGGCACCGGTGTATCCCCAGGTTAAGTATTTGCATCAAAAAGGGGCTCATGTTGACGTGATTATCGGGGCTAAGACACGCGATCTGGTCATCATGGAAGAAGAAATGAAACAGGTGGCCTCACAGGTATACATCTGCACCGATGACGGTTCTTACGGATTCAAAGGGATGGTAACAGCCAGGCTTAAAGAATTACTTGATACTGGGGCACAATACGATCAGGCGGTTGCCATTGGTCCCATGATCATGATGAAATTCGTGACAGTAACCGCCCGTCGATACAATTTGCCGCTTATTGTGAGCCTGAACACGCTGATGGTGGACGGAACGGGTATGTGCGGAGCCTGCCGTGTGACGGTGGGAGGAAAAACACGCTTTGCCTGTGTGGACGGCCCCGAATTTGATGCCTACAAAGTGGATTTTGACGAGGCCATGAGGCGCCAGTCTATGTATAAGACCCAGGAGCTGGATGCGGATCATAAATGCAAAATTGGTTTAGGCAATGGATAAAAAATACAAGGTCCCTGTAAGGGAGCAGGATCCGAAAGAAAGGGTCCGGAATTTCCAGGAAGTCAGTTATGGGTACAATGCAGAAGAAGCCGCACTGGAAGCATCGCGGTGCATCCAGTGCAGGAACCCCAGGTGTGTGGGGGGGTGTCCGGTTTCCATCCGGATCCCTGAGTTCATAAAAGCCATACTGGAAGGGAATATGCCCGGTGCAGCATCCATAATTGCACAGGATTCTTCTTTGCCTGCCGTATGCGGACGTGTTTGCCCGCAAGAATCACAGTGCGAAGGGGTGTGTATCATGGGGATCAAAAACGATCCCGTTGCCATTGGGAAACTGGAGCGGTATGTAGCCGACTGGGCACGGGAAAATAATTATTCAACGGCCATCCCGGCTGTTCCCAACGGCAAGAAAGTGGCCATAGTGGGTTCAGGTCCCGCAGGCCTTGCCTGTGCCACCGACCTGGCAAAAGCCGGCTGCGACGTTACTATTTTTGAAGCTTTGCACAAACCGGGCGGGGTGCTCGTTTATGGAATTCCCGAATTCCGTCTGCCCAAGGAAGAAGTGGTGGATTATGAGATCAATCAGGTAAGGAAGCTGGGCGTGAAAATAGAATGCAATGTAGTCGTTGGCCGTACGGTAACCATTGATCAACTGTTTGAAAGAGAGGGATTTGATGCGGTTTTTGTGGGTTCCGGGGCCGGACTGCCAAAATTCCTGGGCATCCCCGGTGAGAATTTCAACGGGGTTGTATCGGCCAATGAATTCCTGACAAGGAGCAACCTGATGGAAGCATACTCACCAGAGGCGGACACACCCATCTACGTTGGAAAGAGGGTGGCTGTTGTCGGTGGCGGCAATGTGGCCATGGACGCGGCAAGAACGGCTTTGCGCCTGGGGGCCCGTGTAGAGGTTGTATACCGCAGAACGCAAAAAGAGATGCCGGCCCGGGTGGAGGAAGTGCATCATGCCCTGGAAGAAGGTGTGACTTTTCAAATGCTGACCAATCCGGTTGCTGTCCTGGGCACTGAAAAGGGGTGGGTAACGGGCCTGAGGTGCATTCGCATGGAATTGGGCGAGCCCGATGAAAGCGGAAGACGCAGACCGGTAGAAATACCCGGATCTGAGTTTGATATAGACTGCGATGTGGCCATCATTGCTCTGGGTACATCTTCCAACCCGCTGATAGCACGTACCACGCCGGGACTGGAAATTAACCGTCACAACGGGATCGTGGCCGATGAAAGGGGAATCACATCGCGCCCGGGTGTTTTTGCCGGCGGTGATGTGGTTTCCGGTGCCGCTACGGTGATCCTGGCTATGGGAGCCGGCCGTCAGGCGGCAAAATCAATCCTGGAATACCTGGGAGTCTGATCTCTTGTTGAATATTGCGGGAAGAGGAACCTATACGCAGGGTGTATTTCCCGGGGTCAACCACCCAGCCTGTTGCGGGAACGTAGGAAGAGAGACGGTCTATGGGAATGATGATTTGAATTTCACAGGATTCCTGAGGTCCGATCCGGGGTGTTTTTGCAAAACCTTTCAATTCCTGGTATGGTTTATCTGCCATGCCTTCAGGTGCGCAGGCATATACCTGTACCACTTCCCGGCCTGCTCTTGCTCCGTCATTGGATATACGGCACTGCACAATAATCCGGTCCGATTCCATGCGGACTACAGGTGGTGAATACCGGAATGAAGTATAAGAGAGGCCGTACCCGAAAGGATAAGCCACTTCTTTCCGGTGGCTGTCAAAATCACGGTAGCCCACGTATATTCCTTCTTCATAGATGGTGTAGTCTATGTTGGGCCTGTCTGCGGTTGTTTTTTTCTGTTTTTTCCCCATCATGGAAAGCCACTTCACGGGCACCTCTTCCTGCGGGAAGTTTTTGTGCGATGCCAGGTCCTCAAGGTGTACAGGGATGGTTACCGGAAGCCTCCCGCAGGGATTTTCCTTTCCCGATATGATATTGGCCAGCGCCCTGCCTCCTTCCTGTCCCGGCATCCAGGCCAGCAACAGGGCATCGGGAAGACCGGACCAGGAGGCAGTTTCAACAATGCCGCCCACATTCAGCACTACGATAACCGGTTTTTCTAATACCTGAAAAGCCTTGCAGACATTACCAATAAGTTCTTTTTCTTCTTGCGTGAGAAGATAATCCCCCTCTATTTTCCGGTCCGAGAATTCACCGGTCCGACGCCCGATGGCTACGATGGCTGCCTGGTTCTCAACCGCAGCAAGGGCGATGACTTCTGTCCCGGGATCTGTTTCTGCCGGAAGGGCCTGTCCCATGATCCGTTGGGAGATGGATTTCCATTTTCTTTTGTAAGCCCTGTCAACGCTGTCTATATAGCTTTGGTAGTGTTCTGTAAGTTGCGCATCCGGTATGTATCCGGCTTCCTGCAGACCCTCTGCCGGTGAAATGACCTGATCTGTATAAACTTCTCCCGATCCCACGCCTCCGGCGACCATCCTGTAGGAGGAAACTCCAAACAAGGCGATCCTGCTTATAGAGTCGTTAAACGGAAGGGCATTACGATTTTCCAGAAGTACCATTCCTTCAGCTGCCGCTTTACGGGCAATGTGGCGGTTCGCGGCTGCAGTTTTCCCGTCTGCAATTTTACCGTCGTTGTCCGCGTTTTCTGCACCGGCAGGATTGTTGTCATCCATCTGATTCCTGTAAGCATGGGAATCCAGCACCAGTCCAAGGACGCGTCTGACAGAAATGTTGACGGCTTCTTCGGGTAATGTTCCTTTTCTGACGGCTTTCAGGATGGCACGCCGTTGCCAGCCCCTTCCGGGCTCCAGCAGGTCATTTCCGGCAAGGATTTGGGCCGGGGCATTCCGGCCCCCAAACCAATCGCTCATCACCAGTCCTTTAAAACCCCATTGGTCACGGAGTATTCCGGTCAGTAACAGGCTGTCTTCCGATGTGTAAGTTCCATTGATACGGTTATAGGAACTCATAATGGTTTTGGGAAAAGATTCCCGGACCGCGATCTCAAAGCCTCTGAAATAGATTTCATGCAGGGTCCTCTGGTCTGCTATCACGTTGTTATTGTCCCGGTTTGTTTCCTGGTTGTTGGCTGCATAATGCTTGAGACAGGCTGCAGTCCCGTTTTCCTGTATGCCACGAACCATAGCCGAGGCCATAATCCCGGTGAGCAGCGGATCTTCCGAGTAATATTCGTAGTTCCTTCCGCACAGGGGGTGCCGGTGGATGTTCATGGCCGGACCCAGGATTACATCGGCTCCATGGGCCAAAGCCTCGGCTCCCATCGCTTTTCCCACCGCTGTCACCAGCGAGGTATCCCAGGTCGAGGCCAGCAGAGAGGCCGAAGGATACCAGGTAGTTGCGGTTGACCTGAGTCGCAAGCCGGCCGGCCCGTCTGCCAGCTCCAGTGACGGGATGCCAAGCCGGGACAGTTTTTTGGTTGCGCCGGCTGCCCCTATTGAAGATCCAAAAAGACCTTCTCCTGTAAGAAGGTTAACTTTTTCCTTCAGGGTCATGGCTTCCAGGACTTGTTCAGGATTGCTTTTGTTCAGCTTGACCGTCTGGTGCTGACTCCTGGCATTGGGGGCACAGCTGCCAAGGAACAGACCAGTAAGTAAAAGGATAATAATCTTTTTCATAAGCATAAATATCGGCCATTTTTTTCAAAGTATACAGTTTTCACGTATTTTTGCATAGACCAATACAGAAAATCATGGCACAAAAACCTTCTATTCCCAAAGGAACACGCGACTTTAACCCCGTTGAGGCTTCCCGGCGAAACTACATCTTTGACACCATCAGGACCGTTTTCAGGGAATTCGGTTATGCACCCATAGAAACGCCGGCCATGGAGAACCTTTCTACATTGTTGGGAAAATACGGTGAGGAGGGGGACCGTTTACTGTTCAAAATACTCAATTCAGGAGACAGCATTGTGCCCCTGGCCGGTAAAGTGGATCACGACCCGGCCAATATCGATTCCAATGCCCTGTCTATGATGGTTTGCGAGAAAGGACTGCGCTATGATCTGACCGTTCCTTTTGCCCGGTTTGTTGTCCAGCATAAGAATGAGCTGGCTTTCCCCTTCAAGCGGTACCAGATACAGCCCGTCTGGAGGGCAGACAGACCCCAGAAAGGCCGTTACCGGGAATTTTACCAGTGTGATGCCGATGTGATTGGTTCAGATTCGCTATACAATGAACTTGAGATGGTGCAGTTGGTAGATGATGTTTTCAACCGTTTTGGCATACGTGTCTTACTTAAAATCAACAACCGCAAGGTGCTGGCAGGTATTGCCCAGGTGATGGGATATCCAGACAGGCTGACTGATATCACCATAGCCATGGATAAATTCGACAGGAACGGTTTGGAAGGGGTACGCGGTGAATTGCTGGAAAAAGGAATAGCATCGGAAGGTCTGTCACGCCTGGAACCGCTGCTTTTGTTCAAAGGCATAACCACTTCAAAAATTGCATTCCTAACCAGATTGTTTGAGGAAGGCAAATCCGAGGTGGGTCTAAAAGGTGTTGAAGAACTCAAATGGCTGTTTGATATGATCGGGCAGGTGGGTGTTGGACAGTCCGTTGAGCTGGATCTGAGCCTGGCACGCGGACTAAATTATTATACCGGAGCCATTTTTGAGGTGAAAGCGCTTGATTTTTCCATAGGCAGCCTATGCGGAGGAGGACGGTACGACAATCTGACCGGAGTCTTCGGATTGAATGATATGTCAGGTGTGGGCATTTCTTTTGGTGCCGACAGGATTTATGACGTGTTGCTGGGATTGGATAAATTCCCGGATACTGTCATGGATGCGCCACAGGTTGTTTTTTTCAATATGGGCAGGGAAGAGGCCGTTTACGCGCTTGGTTGCATGAAAACTTTACGGGCATCGGGCATATCGTGTGAATTGTATCCCGATGAAATCAAGCTGAAAAAGCAGTTTGACTATGCCACTCGCAGGGGAGTACAGATGGTCGCCATTGTGGGGGAACAGGAAATGAAAAACAACCAGGTCACATGGAAAAACCTGGTGACAGGCGACCAGCAAACTGGTGGCATGCAGGACTTTTTTAATATGTTTGGAATTTAGGCGCATAATTTGTATCTTTGCAATTCTATATCGCGGAGTGGAGCAGTTGGTAGCTCGTTGGGCTCATAACCCAAAGGTCGGAGGTTCGAGTCCTCCCTCCGCTACCAGGCAAAACAAGACATCTGATGATGTCTTGTTTTTTTTTGCACCGTTATGGTTTAGGCACATACAATGCCCGATAAAAGTAAACAAATTTGGGTACGATGTGGGCTATCAGTTTCCAAGATATTTCAAATGAAAATAACCATTGCCTTCGGCTTCTTTGAATTCAACCGTATTACCGGGACGGATTTGATTGTCAGGCATAGTGCCGACCCAATCTTTGCCATACATATCGTGAATCCTTATAACATTGCCCGAATCGCTGAACCGGAATGTATCGGTGTCCTTGGCTCCATGGTAATAATCTACGGAAAGCACAAAAGTGCCGTCATTAAAAAAATCGGCATATTTCCAAATCTGAAGACCAATAGGAACTGCTGAAGGCTTTTCAAGGATGAGTTGCCAGCTGTAGGACGTTTTTGTTTCCGGAGGAGTTTCTGTGCATGACACTGCAGAACATAATAGAAGTGTCACAGCAAAAAAGAGGACCTGTTTTTTCATGATTAAGGATTTTTGTGGTTAGAAATACAAAAGTAACAATAAAGCAGTAACGAGGTGGAACCTCTTTTATCAAAAATAACTATATTTAAAAAACCATTTATGATGATCATGAAAAGAATATTTAACAGGGGTTTCTTGCCGGGCTTAGCCTCACTATTGATGATTGTTGCGGGCATCATGCTGATTTCCGGTTGCGTCCGCAAGTCAATGCAAAAGGAAATGGAACGGGTTGTTGAGCAGGTACTGGCTTACAGCACCCGGACCATAGAGCCGGAATTGAAACTGCTGAGGGTTACATTGGACAGGGCGCTAACAGACAAGGAGAAGCAGCAGATAAACCAGTACAGGGAGCAGGCTAAAATCATGATAGACAGCATGATAAATTTTCAGATGAAACTTTCTGAATTGAAAGGGGGTCAAGAGTACAAGCTTTCAGAGGATGAAATTGCATATTATAACCGTTCACAAAAAAATATGCGTCAGATCATCACTTCATGCTGGGAAGTACTGGATAACCACGAAGAGGACTTTGCCTTGATCCAAAGGGAGATGTATCCAAAAACACTTATCTGGCAAAGAGAAGTCATGGACATAGTGAGCAAGAACCTGCCCGCAGGTTTCCGGGATGAATTTGCCACAGAGGGCAGAGGACTTCAGATAATCGGAATGGATCGGTTGTCACCCAACAATATGCAGCAGGTCTTTTTCATCTTATACGAGCCTAAAACCAATTTCCCGCTTAACAAGCTCAAGGATATGCTACAGCGTATGTTAAAAGACAATCGTTGACCGGTGATTTAATGGACTACATCCTGCGTTTTTTTACTACACAGAGCATTTCATCCACAATGCTTTATATGTGCCTAGCTGCCTTTACAGGGTCAATGCTCGGGAAGTTGGAAATTAAAGGAATCAGGCTGGGTGTGGCAGGCGTACTTTTCACGGGCATTCTTGTTGCTCATTTTGGAGCACCCATTGATGCGCACACCCTGTATTTCATGCGCGATTTTGGGCTGATACTGTTTGTTTACAGTATTGGCCTGAGTATGGGTCCCCGGTTTTTTTCTTCATTCAAAAAAGACGGACTCTTACTGAACCTTTTTTCCATAGCTATTGTAGCCGGCGGCTTTGGAATAGCTTTTCTCATAGTCCGATTCACAGATATCCCTTCTGCTGCCGTAGCCGGACTCATGAGTGGTGCTGTAACAAACACGCCCAGCCTGGGTGCCGCACAGCAGGTATTGGTGGAACAGGGAGCAGCCCCTGCCGTAATTTCCAAAACGGGTATGGCTTACGCGATCGCTTACCCTTTTGGTGTTTTTGGGGTCATTTTAAGCATGATGCTGATACGGCGGTTTTTCAGGATAAATACCCAATCGGAGATGAATGAGTATCTTCGGTCCCTGGAGGGTAGTGAACCTGCGCTGCATAACGTGGAAATAACAGTACTTAATCCCGGGTTGTTCGGCAAAAGTATTGGTCATATCAAAAAGATCCTGGCCAGGGAGCTGGCCTTTTCCCGTATCTTACGCCATGGAGAACCCATATCAGGGGGTAATGATGAAGAAATCATCCGTAAGGGAGATATTATATGCGGTGTTTCTTCCCAGGATAATATCCAGACACTGGAACTCAAAGCCGGCGTAGTTTCTTTGGCAAAAATGGCAGATAATATTCCAGGTCCCCTGGGTATGATAAACATCCTGATGACCAACCAGAGAATTGCAGGAAAAACAATTCAACAAATCGGTATCTATCGCCGCTACCCGGCCAATGTAACGCGCATTTACCGTTCAGGCATGAAAATTCTGCCTACTTTACTGACAACCCTGGAATTGGGGGATACCCTGAGGGTGGTTGGCAAACAGGAAATACTAAATGATGTTAAAAGAGAATTGGGCGACTCTATAAACGAACTGGTCAAGCCCAATATTATTTCTATTTTTCTTGGGATTTTTACAGGAATCATACTTGGGAGTATTCCACTATTTATTCCCGGCCTGCCTGCACCGGCCAGACTGGGACTTGCAGGAGGACAGTTGCTGATAGCCATTTTCCTGGGACACAGGGGACGGATTGGCAAGCTGAGTTTTTACATGACCCCCGGAGCCAGTCTCTTCATGCGGGAGTTGGGAATTATCCTTTTCCTGGCCTGCGTGGGATTGCTTTCGGGCGGAAAATTTGTGGAGACCATTCTCAAAGGAGGGTGGCAATGGATGCTATACGGTGTTGCCATTACCCTCATACCTGTTTTGATTGTGGGTATTATAGCCCGTCTGATGAAAGTAAACTACCTAAAAATTTGTGGTTTCATGGCCGGATCCATGACCGATCCCCCTGCGCTTGAATTTGCCAATGGTTTAGCGCCCGTTCAGGCACAAGCGTCTGCATACGCCATAGTTTACCCGCTAACTATGTTTCTCAGGGTGCTCCTGGCCCAGATTTTTATCCTTGTAACCATGTAGACAGATCACTTGCAGCAATGCATGATAAAAGGCGTCCGTTGATGTGGTCACTGCGTTTGTCACAGCACGTTGTGCTTTCGCCGCAGATGTCCACACCAAGCACACGATAGCCGTGCATGATCTCTTTTATTATGCCCTGAAGCTGCCTGAATGACATGTTGCCCTGGTCCCAGTTGGTGGTAACAATTCCCTTGTGAAGCACATCTTTGTCTATAGAAATATAAACAGGCAGGGAGGGATTGGGCATGACAGGATAACGAAAAATTTCGGAATCATTTCCCATCACAGTGTAATCCTCTGAAACGCCAATGAATAAGACCTGTTTTAGGTAGGGATTGGTGTCAAGAGCCGTTCTGACCCAGCCTCCGCAGGAGAGGAAGTCCTCAAACATAGGGGGTTGCATGTCGTGATGGAAGTCTGCAACTACCATGATAAAATCTGTGTTAATCCTGTCTGTCCAGAATTTTGTAATGTAATGGTGATTGCCTGTGTCCAGAAAATGCACTGCCCTGAGCGGATGCGGTGCTATCCGGGCCTGTATGATCTTTGCTGCGTCCTGGTCGCAGTAACAATCCGAGCCTGGAATATCGGTACAATCTATTACTGTATGGTTGTAACCAAGGTAAAAATACTGGTTTCTGTAAACCTTTGTAAAGTCCATAATTATGACCGGAATGTTCATAATTTCTGACATTGAACCTTGTTTAGCGAATATACCTAAAATTAATTTATATAGTAATTCTCTATATATTTGCTTAAATCAAAGATTCAAACATATGATACTTATACGGGGGTTTGAAAAGGGTAAAGAGCCTTTGAAAGCTGTTTTCCCGGGCAAGTATATACAGGCAGGGAACGCGCTGTCAGGTTTGCCTTACATTATGGAATTATTTGGAAAAAACGGATTATTGCTGGCCTCGCCATCAGTGATATCAAATGTACTCCCAAAATATTCCAATATTGAAAGTGAGAAAGATATCCACCTTGAAACATTCCGCGGTGAATGCTGCACTGGGGAGATAGAAAGGATAACAGATATCGTTCATCATAAAAATGCCGATGTGATCGTGGGAATGGGTGGCGGAAAGGTGATTGACACGGCAAAGATTGTTGCTGACAAGTCCGGCATACCTGTTATTGTTGTCCCTACGATAGCCTCTACCGATGCCCCTACCAGTGGTTGTGCCGTGCTGTACTCGCCGGAAGGTGTTTTTGATTCTGTCTATTACCTGAAAATGAATCCACAGGTCGTGCTTGTAGATGAAACGGTCATTGCTTCTGCTCCTACGCGTTTTCTGGTCTCGGGTATGGGGGATGCTCTGGCCACCTGGTTTGAAGCAAGATCCTGCAAACGTTCCGGTTCGTCCAACGAATGCGGGGGTTACACCACATTGACAGCTATGGGTATCGCACGTCTGTGTTATCAGACATTGCTGCGTTACGGCTTGCAGGCAAAAAAGGATTGCGATCTGCATCTTACCACCCCTGCACTGTCGCACATCATTGAAGCCAATGTCCTGATGAGCGGGCTGGGATTTGAAAGTTGCGGACTAGCCTCGGCACATGCCATACACAATGGGCTGACTGTCCTGGAAGAGACACATGCTTTTTACCACGGTGAAAAAGTCGCGTTCGGGGTGCTGACAGGACTTCACCTGACCGGAGCACCGGCCAGGGAAAAGGATCGCGTATATGGTTTTTGTGAGTCGGTAGGGCTGCCCACCACATTTGAAGATCTGAACCTTGACAGGGTAAGCCGGAAACGGCTCATGGAAGTTGCTGTTAAAACATGCCATCCTTCAGAAGCAATACACCACGAAACAAGAAGGGTAACCCCGGAAGAAGTTCTGGCAGCCCTGTTTGCAGCTGACGATAACGGAAAAAAGAGAAAACAGAGAACCTATGGCAAAAAGCCCTGATAAACAGGAATTACTGAAGCGTTATTTTGTCAGCTATTCACCCAGGTTGACAAATTATGCCGTACGCTTTGTCACAAGCAGAGAGACTGCCGAGGATATTGTACAGGACTGTTTTATGCATTTGTGGGAAAAAATGGAGCAATTTGACTTTATCCACCTCAAAGCCCTTCTTTTTACCATGGTGCGCAACAAATGTCTGAATTACCTGAAACACAAAAATGTGGTTAATCTTTTTAAGGGCCATTATGTTCATGAAGCTGAGGGCGATGAAAGGATATATCATTACGATTTTGATTTTGGGCAGGATAAATTGCCCCTTTATGAAGAGCTTGAAAAACAGCTTCAGATAGCAGTGGATTCCTTGCCGGAAAAATGCAGGAAGGTTTTTGTCATGAGCCGTTTTGACGGATTCAAAAACCGGGAAATTGCCCAAAAACTGAACATTTCCACTACGTCTGTCGAGAAGCACATCAGAAAAGCGTTAAGCTCGCTTACTGCCTATTTTGAAAAGAAATATCCTTTCCATATATACATCATCGTATTCTCTTGTTTGCTATCCACTTATCTGGATTAGCATACCACAAAAACATATTTATTTTGATAAAATTACATAACAAGGGTTAGGTAAACCCACATCATATTGTTTAACCTATGAAATCACCTATCAGCATGATACCAGATCAGGAAAAAATCAAAGAGTTGGCAATCTCCTATTTTGAGGGAAAAATCCATTTGAAAGATGAGAGCCTGCTATTTGATTTCGTAAGTCAATCAAAAGAAAGCGAATCCCTTTTCAGAAAATGGGAGCAGGAGTGGCTCCGGGAACATAAACCAAGTCAGGAAACCCTCATTTTATGGGACCGTCTTTCAACCGGCTATAGGTGCAGAAAGAAACAACTGCTGGACTCTCCCATAGTACGTAAAAACATCTTATCAAGAAAGATTTTCCAGGCAGTGGCAGCGGCAGCTGTCTTTGCTGTTGTTTTTCTGGCGATTGAACTGGGAAGACGATCCGGGCAGGATGGTGGTTATGCTTTTGTGATTGAAACACAGAATGCGGAACAATCCAAAGTAATTCTCCCCGATGGTACCGTGGTGTATCTGAATGCTGCAACAAAACTAAGGTGCCCTGAAAGATTCAATCAAAAGCACAGGACCATGGAGCTGGAGGGAGAAGCGTACTTTGAGGTAGCAAGGAATGAGGATATGCCTTTCATAGTCAAGGCTAAAAATATACCCATAAAAGTTTTGGGAACAAGGTTCAATGTAACAGCCTATGCAGATGAACCATCTGTCACCACGGCATTGCTTGAGGGCAGACTGGAACTAGGAGGAGGAGATAAGAAGATCACCATGCTTCCCGACGACATAATCCGTTTTGATGTCAACACGAGTACCGTTTCAAAGTTTAGACAAAACGCGTCGCAATACATTTCCTGGACTGAAAGAAGGTTTGAATACAACATGATCACATTTGACGAACTCTTTAAGCGCCTCTCGCGTCAGTATGATGTCAATATCATTTTTACAGCTGAAAAGAAAATGGACAAAATTTTCAATATTTCCCTCAATAACGGGGAAACCATTACCGATGTCCTGGATGCTCTTTCTCTGATCATTCCTTTTACTACAAGAAGAGATGGAAAAAACCTTTATATAACATTCAAATAAATCATCATGCATATTAACCTAAACCTAAAAAGATTTGTACTCACTACAGGGTTGATCCTGCTGGGGGTATTTTCTTTCGGACAGACGATCACCCGGGAGTTTGTGAACGTGCCCCTGGTCAATGTTTTGAAAGAGGTTGAAAAACAGACAGGTATGTCTGTTATCTACGAAACCAGCGAGGTCAATGAATCGCATCTGGTTACCGCCAGATTTGAAAATGCATCTTTGGAAGAAGTTTTGCAGACGGTACTCGATGGTTCGTTATATTACTCTATTGAAGGCAAGATCATAGTGCTCCATAAGCAGCCTTCCGGTAAAGAGAAACCGGTTTTCCATGTCCAACAACAACAGGAGCATCGTGTTTCAGGTACTGTTGTAGACGAGTCTGGTCTCCCCATCATTGGAGCTTCCATTGTTGCCCAGGGATCTCAGACTACCGCCATTACAGATTTGGATGGGAACTTTTCCATCCTTATACCGGCCGATGGTGTCCTGATAGCTTCCTACATAGGATTTGTTACCCGCACAATTCCTGTCAACAACCAGACAGAAATAAACATAGTGATGATCGAAGACCGTCTTATCCTTGATGAAGTGGTTGTTGTGGGCTACGGTACTCAAAAGAAGAAACTGATAACGGGGGCCAACCTAAACATCAAGGAAGAAGACATCACCAAAAGAAGCGCCCAGAATGCTCTTGATGCACTTATTGGCCAAAGCCCCGGAGTACAGATCATAGCTTCTTCGGGACAGCCAGGTGAAAATTTCCGTGTAAGTGTTAGGGGTTTGGGAACTGTGGGTGATGCCACACCTTTATATGTGGTAGATGGAGTACAGGTAAGCAGTATATCCCATATCAATCCTTCTGAGATTGAATCTATTGATGTTTTGAAAGATGCGGCTTCGGCAGCAATTTACGGAGCACGGGCAGCCAACGGTGTCTTGCTTGTCACCACAAAAAAAGGGAAAACCGGTAAAACAGTGGTTGGATATGAAGGATTTGTGGGATTTCAGTCCCTGGTGAGAATGCCCGAGATGCTCAATGCACAGGATTATATGATGATCATGGACGAGGCCAGTATAAATTCCGGTGGAACAGCTTATGGCTGGTTAAGTGAATTCAAGATTGATCCGGCCAAGATCGGGCAGGGAACAGACTGGCTGGACCAGTTAGTGGTCAAAAATGCAAAAACCCAGAATCACGTGGTTAGTGTTAGCGGTGGGTCTCAGCTCAGTGTCTTTGCCTTGTCTTTGAGTTACAGCGGACAGGAAGGAGTGATTGGAGGTAAGGATTATTCCAATAATGAACGGTTTAATTTCCGGATAAACAGTGACCATAAAATCTTCAGGGATATTGTAAAAATTGGAGAGAATATTTCCTTATCCTATATTAACCGGAGTGGAATTCTTACCGGGAACCAGTTTAATAACATCATAAACGAAGCATTAAGAGCCACTCCTGTCTTAACGCCCTATAATGAAGACGGTACGGACTATGCCCCGGCAACCTTATGGTACGTTGATGAAGTGAATCCATTGGCATCACTGGTGATGAGAAATCAGAACAAAACACAGACAGCCAGGTTGTCCGGAGATATTTACCTGGAGGTTCAGCCCATAAAGAATTTAAAGCTCAGAAGTGTCTTTGCCCTGGATTACAATAATTCCAATTCGAGGAGTTATACACCGCAATTTAATTACGGAAGCGGGTTTTACAACGACACCGATTACGTGATCCAGCAGAATGCACTTAGAACCAGCTGGTCATGGGAAAATACCCTCAACTATAATTTCAATCTTAAAAATCACAATTTTGATATCTTACTTGGTATGCAGGCCAGGCAGGAAACCGGTCAAATGCTTTCTGCTCAAAAATATGATCTGATATTCAATGATTTTGACCATGCCTGGATACGCAATGCCACCAATTCGAATGCGAATATGGTCATTGTAGACGGATACCCCTACAACCTGGATAACCTTGTTTCTTATTTCGGCCGTATCAGTTATAACTACAAGGAAAAATACATGTTTACAGCAACGGTCAGGGCCGATGGATCTTCAAAATTCGGTCCTGCTAACAGATTTGGTGTATTTCCCTCTGTATCTGCCGGATGGGCTATCAGTAGCGAAGGTTTCATGGAGGGTGTGAAAGATGTGATCAGCTTCCTCAAACTGAGGGCCAGCTGGGGGCAAAACGGGAATAACCGTATAGCCGATTACACCTATCTTTCAACCATAACGACCACTTCTTATGCCTTTGGAGATAAGGACAACCAGACTTCCACCACAACGGGTGTCTATGAAAATTCCATGCCCAATGTTAATGTCAGATGGGAAACATCCGAGCAACTTGACCTGGGTCTGGATATGCAATTCTTTAACGGGAAAATACAGGCTGCTTTTGACTATTACAACAAAACAACAAGGGACTGGCTGTTACAGGCCGATGTGCTGGATGTGTTCGGTGCCCAGCAAAATCCGTATATCAACGGTGGCTCTGTAAGAAACAAAGGTGTTGAATTCGGGGCGTCGTATTTTGGCCAGATAGGGGACGAATTTCGTTTTTCCATAGGCGCCAACGGTGCATTCAACAAAAATGAAGTCATATCGATCCCCAATGTGGAAGGGGTCATACACGGATCACAGGATGTTCTGTTCAAGGGAATGCAGGAAATGAACCGAGCCCAGGAAGGTTATCCCATAGGCTATTTCTGGGGATTGAACATGCTTGGGATTTTCCAGAATCAGAACCAGATAGACAACCATAAAAATTCCGGAGGTAAAGTGATACAACCCTATGCCAAACCGGGAGATATCATCTTTGAAGACGCTAATGATGACGGAAATATTACACAGGCCGACAATATATACCTTGGACAACCTTATCCCACCACTACTATTGGATTGAATCTTTCCCTCAATTACAAGGGATTTGATTTCTATCTGGTTGGGAACGGCTCTTTTGGCATGCAGATCGCAAAATGTTACCGTCCGGCAGACCGCAAACAATACAATTATACCACGGATATTCTGGGCCGCTGGACAGGAGAAGGGACTTCAAACACCATCCCCCGTGTGACCAATGGCGATGAAGATAACGGGAATCGCTTGTATATGTCTCAACTGTACATAGAAGATGCCGATTTCTTCCGCATCAGCAATGTTACCCTTGGATATAACTTTGCCCGTTTATTCAAGCAAAAGTCAGTTATGAGCCAGTTGCGCGCTTATGTAACGGTTCAGAACGCACTGGTCCTTACCAGGTATTCAGGAATGGATCCTGAAGTCGGTTACAGTGGTGGTTCTACATGGGGATCCGGTATAGATCTGGGCTTTTATCCACGTGCCCGGACGGTCCTCTTTGGTTTGAGTATTAAACTTTAAAAACGACGGAGATTATGAAACATATCATAAAACTAGCAGCAGTAATCTTAGTATCGGTTAATTTGTCATCCTGTTCAGACGATTTTCTCAAGAGTGAGCCGATGACTCAGCTGACTTCAGCAAACTTCTATAAAACCCCCGAAGATCTTTATATGGCTCTGGTAGGTTGCTATCAGCAACTCAGGGGTGGTTACGGAGATTTTTTCCAGCTTCTGAACATTGCAGCAGACGATTGTTACGGGGGAGGCGGATATACCGATGCTTACGGCAACCAGATATGGGATGAGTTTACTCATTACAATGACCTGGAAATTAATCGTTACACATGGGCTTCAAAAGTCTGGCGCGCCATCAGAAGATGTAACGTTGTGGTGGAACAGGCGGAAAATATTGACTGGGGGGCTAACACCAAACTGAAAAATCAATATGTGGCCGAGGCCAGGATGCTCAGGGCCTACTGGTATTTCATGACACAGGCCTGTTTTGGTCACATTCCCCTGATCACAACATCGGAACAACTTGAAATTGAAGGGCAGGCAGATCCTGACGATGTGTACGCTTACATTGCAGAAGATTTGAAATTTGCTATTGAGAATCTGCCGGCAACCCGGTTCCAGGACATTTCCAAGGGCGATATAGGCCATGTGACCAAGTGGTTTGCGCAGGGATTTGCCGCCAGGGTATACCTTTTCTATACCGGATACTACGGCAAAAGTGAAATGCCCGGCCTGACCAAAATCCAGGTTACGGGTTATCTGAATGATATCATAACCAGCAGCGGGCACGCATTAGTTCCAAGTTTCAGCTCACTATGGCCCTGGTCTATGAGAAAAGATTACTGGTCCAAACAATCCCTTTACGTGGGTAATCCCAACCTGGTGTATGCCGGAGAGTACAATCCCGAGATCGTATTTGCCATAAAATTACATACGGGATTCTCCTTCTCTCATTCACAATACATGGGCATGAGGGGAGAAAAAAAAGCAGGAGATTATGACCCGTTTACTTCCGGGTGGGGAATGGCCACCATTACTCCCAAGGCTTACAATTGGTTTGAAGAAGGTGATACACGCCGTTTTGCCTCTATTGTTAATCTGGCTGCAGAAGGGATCCCCTGCGATGGAACGGATCAACGTGAATTCACCGGTTACGTACATAAAAAATATCAGAACCTGACTTCTCCTGTTGACAAGACAAAAGGTTATCCGCAATACCTGGGTGCCAGCAATAAGAATGCCAACCCCCAGGACCAGATCATCATGCGGTATTCTGATGTTCTGCTGATGGCTGCCGAACTTATGGTGGACACAAATCCATCCCAGGCTCTCAATTACGTTAACCAGGTCCGTAACAGGGCATTTGAAAACACTTCACATGCGTTGACATCTGTTACCAAACAGGATATCCTGGATGAAAGGGCCAGGGAATTTGTTTTTGAAGCCCTGCGGTACCATGATGTATTGCGCCAGGGACTCACCAAAGCAAAGCAAATCCTTGATGTGAAAGGCGAAATCGTATTGAATGGGAAAAATCCGACGACAAAAACCATCGACTGGCCAATTGAAAAAGAAGGCCTGTTCATGATCCCTTACAGTGATGTGTCTTTGTCAAACGGTAAGCTCCTCCAGAATCCGGGATGGTAAAGGTTCAAAAGCCGGGTTACACTTGTTTGTACCGTTTTAAATTGAAAATTATGAACAAAATACTTGTATTAATCATCCTGTTGTCTTTTTCAGGCATTGACCTTCAGGCACAGCAACCTGTATTGAAAAAGAAAGGGGATGCCACCCAATTGTATGTTGACGGAAAACCCATGCTGATGCTGGCAGGCGAACTGGGCAATTCTTCCAGTTCCAGCGAAGCCTACCTGAAAGATGTATGGCCGGGACTAAAGGCATTGAATTACAACACAATACTTGCAGCTGTTACCTGGGAAATGATAGAGCCTGAAGAAGGTGTATTTGATTTCAGTTCCGTTGACCACCTGATCCGCAGTGCCCGCCAGTACGATCTGAAACTGGTACTGCTCTGGTTTGCCAGCTGGAAGAATGCCGCCTCGACCTACATTCCCCTGTGGGTCAAAAAAGATTACCATAGATTCCCCCGGGCCGAAGATGCAAGTGGAAAACCGGTGGAGATCCTCTCTGCTGTATCTGAAGAAAACATGAAAGCCGATGCACGCGCCTTCCGTTCCCTGATGAAGCACATTGCCCAGGTGGACGAAACTGAGCATACAGTGCTTATGATGCAGATAGAAAATGAACCGGGCATACTCAATACCCCCAGGGATTATTCTCCTGAAGCAGAAGCGCTTTTCAACGGACCCATCCCGGAAGACCTGGCTCAATATCTGAAAAAGAACAAAAACAACCTTAGCAGGGACCTTGCAAAAGTTTGGAGTGCCAACGGGTCCAAAACTAAAGGAACCTGGGAAGAGGTTTTTGGTGAGAGCAAAATCGGCGGATGGAGCCACACCGGAGAATTTGACTGGCACGACATGTACTACTATACAGAGGAATTGTTCATGGGTTATTATTATGCCAGATATATGGGCTACGTGGCAGCCCAGGGAAAGAAGGAATACGATATTCCCATGTATGCCAACGCGTGGCTTAAAGGCCCCGATTACGGCTGGTCCGGAATGCACCCCGGAGGAGGACCGCTTCCCAGCGTCATGGATATGTACCGTTGTGCCGGACCGGCCATCGATATCTTGTCTCCGGATATATATGTGCCTCATTTCACAGAAATTGTCGAGTGGTATGACCAATTGGGGAATCCTTTGTTTATTCCCGAGACCAGGGGCGGGGAGCTGGGTGTTTCACGCCTGTTGTGGTGTCTAGGGGAGCACAACCTGATGGGTTTCTCACCTTTTGGGATCGATCGCAGCGCAAGGACCGGTCTTGCCGGAGCCCAGGCCGATCCCCTGGCACAGGCGTACAAGCTCATTGACGGGATGCAGGACATAATCCTGGAATACCAGGGAACCGACAAAATCCGGGGTTTCTTTGTAGACAATGACAACCCTGAACAATCCTTTGTTTTGGGCGAATATATTGTTACAGCCGATCTGATGCGCCCCAGAACATATGCCTCTATGGGAGCTCCTGCTCCCGCCGGGGTGAGGAATGTGCCTGAAGCCACGTCCGGGGGCGGATTCATCATCCTCCTGCCCGGCGGGGAATACATGGTCATGGCACGCAATGTCAATGTCAGGTTTGCTCCGGCTCAACCAGGGAACCTGCCTTATATAGGTTTGGGAACTTTATCCGAAGGTGTATTTGAAAATGGAGAATGGATTCAGGGAAGGGTATTAAACGGGGACCAGATCCATGGCAGCATATTTACAGGAACAGGATTAAAAATGAACACACTGGGCATTCAGAGGGTTACATTATACCGTTACGGTAATAGAGATATCAAACGCAGATAGTTTGGTTATTTAGTTTTTTAGGTTAGATGATAATCTTTCACCTCACCCTGTAGTGAGGTGAAAGATTTGAAATCTGAGACCGGATAGGAAACTACGCTTTTTATCCTTACATTTATTCACCCCTTCCTGTTCTGGCAGCATGTCGGCACCCTGCCCGAACATGACAGATAAACCACTAACAATTAAATAAATGTACCCTTTATGAAAAGATTACTGATATTGACAGGGGTGCTTCTCCTCTGCCTGCAGGCGAACGCCCAGCCTTACCTTCAGAGCTGCGCGGTTGACGTTAGTCAGGATTTCACTGATTTCAGCAACACGTATTTTTTTGCCGATTCCCTGGCCTCGTTTAATCCTGCAACAGCATCAGGGTCCATCCGCTGGAAACGTCACAGCCTTTTTGGCAGACAGGCTTTCAACACCACCAAAGTCTTTCCGCTTCCCCTACAGATGCTTGATTTTCCGCCTGACCAGTACGAAAATAATCCGCAGCTGCGTTTTAGTATCGATTTTATTTCCCCGGTAACCGTCCGGCTCAGGGTGTACACTTCGCCGGTCAACCTTCCGGAAGAAGAATCGCTCATGCTTGTGGGAACACCCCCGCGGGACGAATCCTGGACCTATACAAGGGGAAACGGCACACATACCTATACGGGCCGGGAAGGTAGCATTGTTATCAGGGAGTATCCCTTCACCATCATGCTCTGCGATGAGCGTGGCAGGGAAATGACACGCACAAGGCACTGGGCCGATAACGATTCCACCCAGATCAAGGTGTTACCTTTCCAGTTTATCAAAAGAGCCAGCGACAATATCCGGAGTATCAATCCGGTATTTTCCCTGCGTCCGAACGAAAGAATTGTGGGTTGCGGAGAGTCTCCCACCGCTCTGAATAAAGTGGGGCAAAAAGTACATTTGTTTGTGACCGATCCGCAAAGTCCGGAAGGGGACCAGATGTACAAACCCATCCCATTCTTTATCAGTAACAGGGGATACGGGATGTTCATGCATACCTCTGCACCGGTCACCTGTGATTTTGGAGCAACGCATGCCGGATCGGCCAAATTGTTCATGGCAGACGAAACGCTTGATCTTTTCCTGTTTTGGGGAAAGCCTGCCGCTATCATAGACCAGTACACCAACCTTACCGGTAAAGCCACCATGCCTCCCTTGTGGTCATTTGGCACCTGGATGAGCCGTATAACATATTTTTCACAGGAAGAAGGCTATGAAGTGGCCGGAAAGCTGCGGAAAAATAAAATACCGGCAGATGTGATCCATTTTGATACAGGCTGGTTCCAGACCGACTGGCAATGTGATTATGTTTTTGCTCCGGACCGTTTTCCCGATGCGCAAAAGATGATCAATGACCTGCTGGCAGACGGATTTCATATTTCCCTATGGCAGTTGCCATATTTCACCCCTAAAAACAAATACTTTCCGGAATTGATCGAAAAGGGCCTGTACGTGAAAAACCAGAAAGGAGGGCTTCCTTACGAAGATGTGGTCCTTGACTTTACCAACCCTGAAACAGTTGCCTGGTATCAGGAAAAACTGGAAGGATTGCTCAGCATGGGGGTAGGGGCTATAAAAGTGGACTTTGGCGAAGGGGCGCCTCTGAACGGCTATTATGCTAACGGAAAAGGAGGCCTCTACGAGCACAATCTGTATCCATTGCGTTATAACAAAGCGGTAGCCGATATTACCCGCAAAACAAAAAATGAAACGATCATGTGGGCCAGAAGCGCCTGGGCAGGATCACAACGGTATCCGCTGCATTGGGGTGGGGATGCTGCCAATACCGATATTGGAATGCTGACCACACTGCGAAGCGGCCTTTCCCTGGGATTGTGCGGGTTTTCTTTCTGGAGTCATGACATTGGGGGTTTTGTACAAAGCTGTCCGGAAGAACTATACAGCCGATGGCTCCCGTTTGGTTTTCTGACCTCCCACACACGCATTCATGGAGCACCGCCCACAGAACCATGGTTTTACAGCAACGAATTTATGGATGGTTTCCGCAGATCGGCAGAAATGAAGTACCGCCTGATGCCCTATATCCTGGATCAATCCCGGGAATGTACCCAAACAGGTCTGCCCATGCTGCGCGCCCTGCTCATAGCATACCCCGACGACCCGGTGGTCTGGCAGATAGAGGACCAGTATCTCTTTGGTAGTGACATGATGGTAGCTCCCCTGTTTGAGAGTGGCAGTGAACGCCTGGTTTACCTGCCGGTTGACCGCTGGGTGGACTATCAGAGTGGCAAGACCTATGAGCCGGGCTGGCACAGGATAGCTGCAGGCCAGATTCCTGCCGTGATCCTGGTCAAAAAAGGTGCCGTTATACCACAGGTCCCTGTGGCTCAAAGTACAGATAAAATAGAATGGGAAAAAGTAAAAAAAATTAAATATTAGCATGATAATGAAACGATATGCTTACAGCCTTCTGGCACTGACTATGCTGCTTCCGGTATCCTGCTCCCGGAACAGTGGTTCTTTGGATCCCGATACACAGCAACTCTTTATTGGTGAAAATATTGCCGTGGCCCCCACTGTTTATGGAAAAGTGAAGGGTTATATTTTAAGAGACATATACCATTTTATGGGTATTCCCTACGGAGCCAACACCGAAGGGAAAAACAGGTTCATGCCACCCTGTCCTCCTGGACCCTGGGAAGGAGTGCTTCCCTGTGTGTATTTTCCGACTTCGGCACCCCAGATAGTAAGGTATCCCCGCAATTCTGAATCCTATTCCGCTTTTGTGGATAGGTGGAATTACGACGAGATAGGAGAAGACTGCCTGCGGCTCAATGTGTGGACCCCGGCTCTAGACGAGAACAAGAGACCGGTCTTGGTATGGTTGCACGGCGGTGGTTTTTCAAGCGGTAATTCCATTGAACAGAACGGATACGGAGGTGAGAACCTTGCCCGTTACGGGGATATTGTATTCTGTTCTGTAAATCACCGTCTGAACGCATTTGGCTTTTCAGATTTTTCTGCAGCAGGGAGCGAAGCATTCAAATATTCGGGTAATGTGGGATTGCTGGATATTATTGCCGCACTGGAATGGATACGGGACAATATTGCCAACTTTGGCGGTGATCCGGGCAATGTTACCATCATAGGGCAATCAGGAGGTGGTTCCAAAGTGAGTGCCATTGCCACCATGCCTGCCGCCAAGGGACTGGTTCACAAGGCAGTTGCATTAAGCGGGAACTCCATTAAGGCGGGAAACCCGGAATTTTCGGCAGGCCTGGGCGCATTCATCCTGGAGGAAGCCGGTTTGCAACCTTCACAAATAAATAAGCTACAAGAAATGCCCTGGGAGGAATACCTTGCCCTTGCCAACCGGGCAGCCCTGAAATACAACAGCCGGTTGGCGGGACTGGGAATCAGGGGAGGATTCGGCCCGGTGGCAGACGGAACGGTATTGCCTGCCAATACGTATTTTTCGGCAGATGATCCGTCAATTCCCGATATTCCCATGATATACTGTACAACCTTCCATGAATGGAATCCCAACAGGGACCGTCCGGAACTGGAAAATGTAACACTGGAAGAGGTGACAGAAAACCTGAAAGAACGCTATGGAGAAAAAACCCTCGAAATTGTGGCAGCCTATGCCGGTCAGTTCCCGGATAAAGAGCCTATAGAAATCTGGGCCCTTATCAGTTCCAGCAGGGTGAACGTGATACGTGCAGCCAACATCAAATTGCAGCAGCAATCCCCCGTCTATGTAGCCTGGTTTGGATGGCAGCCGCCTTTGTTTGACGGACGGCTGCGTGCTTTCCACTGTATAGACATATGCTTCTGGTTCTATAACACAGACCTTATGGTCACCCACACCGGGGGTGGAAAGGAACCCAGAAGGCTTTCAAAGAAAATGGCAGATGCCCTGCTTAGGTTCATGAGAACAGGAAATCCCAACGGAGGCTCATTGCCATTCTGGCCTGAATATTCCATTGGAAAGGGTGAAACCATGGTGTTGAATACCCTTCCGGAAGTGCTCAACGACCCGGACAGGGAAGCACGCCTGGTCCTGGAACAGGTTATGTAACCTTTTACCTGGTATGATCCGTGATCAGAAAACGGTGAATTTTCTTGATAATTCCTGATATCGCCGAACCCGGAGCCCATTCTGTAACGGTTTGACATTGAACCATGGCCCGGACCATTTCCGTATCAAAGGGAAGGTTCCCTATTACGGGGATCTTTTCCTTTTTACAATAGTGGTGAATTTGCTCTGTCATGTCGGGGTTCAGGTCTGATTTGTTGACAACTACATATATTTTTATATGAAAACGGCCTGCCAGCTCCAGGATCCTTTTCAGGTCATGCAAACCACTTCCTGTAGGCTCGGTGACAACAACTACGGTGTCTGCACCGGTAAGAGATGCTATGGCGGCACAGCCGGTACCAGGAGGTCCGTCAATAATTATTGTATCTGCGCCTGAAGATTCTGCCGTTTTCCTTGCCTGTTCTCTAACCTTACTGACCAGTTTGCCTGAGTTTTCTTCTCCCGGAGCAAGCCGGGCATGCACCATTTTTCCTTTTCTGAAATTTCCCACGAACCATTTACTCTTATCCTGGGGCACCATTTCTATTGCGTTTTCCGGACAAATTCGGGAGCAAAGCCAACACCCGTCACATGAAGTTTCAACAATGGAAACCCTGCCTTCTGCGATGACTGGGTCGGGACAGCGTTCTATGGCTTTGAACCGGCAGTATTCCAGACATAAACCACACTGGGTACATTTGTTATTACAGATGACAGCTTTTTGTCCTGAAATGAATATTTCTGTCAGATAATTATCCGGATTCAGCACCAGGTGTAGATTGGCTGCATCTACGTCACAGTCTGCGACTACAACATGATCACAAAGCGTAGCCAGAGCTGCGGCAAGGGACGTTTTACCCGTGCCTCCTTTTCCGCTCAATATGCAAATTTCTTTCACTTTTGGCATGATCTTTCAATATTTATGAGCAATCGGGCAAAAGCTTGTCCATAGGACAAGTCTTCGTTTACCAGCAAACGGCTTTCTGAATAAATTTGCGCAATTTTTTTATCGTAGGGGATTTTCATCAGAAGAGGTATCTTTTTTTCATCAAGCCATTCATACATGCGGTCATCTCCCAGTCCGGCCCTGTTAATAACAACACCGAAAGGTTTGCTTAATTGCTCGAGCGTTTGGACTGATAGTTTCAGATCATTCAATCCAAATGGAGTAGGTTCGGTAACCAAAACCACAAAATCAGCCGGAACGACAGTTGCTATGAAAGGACAAGATATACCTGGGGGAGCATCCATAAGCATTATGTCGGCATCTGCTGTCAGGGTCAATGCGGCTTTGATCACGGGTACCGGTGAATATACGCCGATATGGGCACGTGCTTCTGTGATCAAAGCGTTTTCAGCTATAGAGAATGTTATAACTTCCCCGATGGTTTTTTCTTTTTCAGAGATGGCTCCGTACTGACACGCCGCCAGACACGCTCCGCAATCATGACACAGATCCTCAATCAAACAGATATGTTTCTTTTCCTGTAGGCAAATAATGGCATTGTAGCTACACCAGTCACGGCAGATCCCGCAATAAACACATTTTTCCTGATCTATTTGAGCAACGTTTTGTGTTATAGTCTTTCTGTCAATGACCCTGCCATGGAAAAATTCAGTCACATTAGGCTCTTCCGCATCACAGTCGGTCAGGACAACGTTTCTGTTCTCCCTAACCGCAATAGCAAAGAGATTGGTAGAGATAAAAGTCTTTCCGGTACCTCCCTTTCCACTGGCGATGGCAATTTTCATAACAGAAGACTTAGTGGTCACAGACATTCGGCCCGGTTTTCAATGCTCCCTTCATCCATTCCTGTATCAGAACTGCCGGGGTTTCAGAAGGAGCTCCCACGCAAACCTGAATATTCTGTTGGCTGAATAAATTTAAAGCCCTTTGCCCCACTCCTCCCGCGATGATGTGCGTGACTCCTTTTTCTGCCAGCCAGGCAGGCAGCAGTCCGGGTTCATGAGGCGGTGGGGTGAGATAGTTCTCGGATACTATAGAATCGTTTTCCGTTTCAAGTATGGCAAATTGTTGGCAATGACCAAAATGGGCACACAAACGACCGTTTTCCAATGGGATGGCAATTTTTTTCATACCTATTTATTTTTTGGGTGAGACCATTTCAATGATACGGCTGATCTTCATTTCCGTGTCATTAATGATGATAAGTTGGATCTTAAGGCTGTCGAAGATGGCTTTCACCTTTGCGCCGAATTCTCCGGATATAACTTTTTCGACGCCCCTGGAGGCAACCAGTTGAACAGAGGCGGGACCGGCACCTTCCATGGCTGACCGGTTTGGATTGGGAATGAACTCCATGGAACCGGTTTTGGTGTCATAGATAACAAAATAGGAACAGCGCCCAAAACGACTGTCCAATGTAGCTTCCGGGCTGTTCCCGGTAGAAGTGATCGCAATTTTCATGATATAAGGTATTTAAAACGTATCTTGTTCACATTGCCGCACGTGTGATGAGCGGCATAAAGGGCAGACAATGGAAGATTCTTCCTTGTCCGGATGGTTGAAATAACACTTACAGTTCCTGCAGAGGAACCATTCACTGGTAAAATATACCGGTCCGCCCTGGAAAATTATCGGGGCGCCTTCTGACAGGGCTTTGGCTAACTTGCGACGTGCACTTTCGTAGATACGGGCAAAAGTGGGCCTTGAAATGCCCATGTCCCTGGCCGCTTCTGTCTGTTTTTTCAAGACATAATCGCTTAACCGGATGGCTTCGTATTCATCATAATCCATAAGAATTGGAGCAGGTTCCTTATCACTATCCAGTCTGATTGCACGGAACCCCTTGAACTTTGGGGCATTAGAGATTTTACGTAATTTTTTTGGTCGAGGCATATAAAGAGCATATGTACTATACAAATATAATGAACATTTGACAACAAACAAAATTAGCATTATATTTACCAAATAATCAACTCATTTTAATATGGAAAATCAAAACGAAAAAATTTATGCAATGCCCCGGATTGGCGATCCTGCCCCGGAATTCAAAGCCGTGACCACTCAGGGTCCGATTCATTTCCCTTCCGATTACAAAGGAAATTGGGTAATCCTTTTCAGTCACCCGGCCGATTTCACCCCGGTGTGTACTTCTGAATTCATGACCTTTGCCGTTCTGGAAGATAAATTTGCCGAGGTAAACTGTAAACTGGTGGGACTCTCCATCGATGGTCTGTACAGTCATATAGCCTGGCTTCGTACTATCAAGGAAAAAATCCAGTACAAGGGCATGAAAGATGTGGAAGTTAAATTTCCCCTGATTGAAGACATCACTATGGAAGTAGCCAACAAATACGGCATGGTGCAACCGGGAGAAAGTGAAACAAAAGCTGTCAGGGCTGTCTTTTTTATTGACCCAAAAGGAGTGATCAGGACCATCATTTATTATCCCCTTAGCCTGGGCCGTAATTTTGATGAACTGTACAGGGTAGTGGTTGCCCTTCAGGCAGCCGATGCTTTTGGGGTAGCCATGCCCGCAGACTGGCGTCCCGGAGACGATGTAATCGTTCCGACAGCCGGGTCATGCGGTGTCGCAAAAGAAAGAATGGAAAGTAAGGACGAAATGAAATGTTATGATTGGTTCTTCTGCACCAAACCACTGGCAGAGGAAAAAGTCTGGTCAAAGCTCAAAAAGAAATAATCTTATTTTGGATTATTTGGAAGTATCGGCCTGGCGCTGTGCTTCTTCAATCATCTTTTCATTAGGCAGGATAAAAATCTCCACACGGCGGTTTTGCAACCTGCCTTCTATTGTATTGTTGTCGGCAACGGGTTCGTGAATACCTTTTCCCAGGGTTGTCATGCGGTTGATGTCTACCCCTTCGAGCAACATGAAATCACGTACGCTCCGGGCCCTTCTTTCAGATAGCCCCTGGTTGTATTCCACTGTTCCGGTGATATCTGTATGACCTATGATCTCGATATTGGTATCGGGGTTCTGGTTCATATTGGCCGCAAAACCCCGTAGGGAGGCCTTTGCATTCTCGCTAATTGCCGTTGAATTGGTGGCAAAAAGGATCCCGGATTCCAGGGTTACCTTGATGGCCTGGCCTTCGTTTACGATTTCTATGGAGGCATCTTCGGGAAGTATTTCTTCAAGCTCCTGTTTTTGCTTATCCATGTGCCGGCCAATAAGGATCCCAGCCACACCACCCACAACAGCGCCTATGGCTGTGCCAACGGCCGTGTTTCCGGCAGCGGCACCTATGCCGGCACCTGCAGCAACGCCAATACCTGCTCCTACGCCGGTTCTTCCAATAGTTCCGCACCCTGTCAGGGTAAGGGAAGCTATGAGTACTCCTGTAATAACTATTCTAAGTGTTTTCATATAAAGTTTGATAAATTTGTCATAAGATATGTAAAGATAATGAAAAAAACACTATTTATTCTGGTTTTTCTGAACGTCTGTGCATCAGGCGGACAGATAGCTGTCAACCAGCTTGGCTATTACCCCGGGCAGGAAAAAACAGCCGTTGTGGATGCGCCGTATACCGGTTCTTTCCTGATCGTGGACCATCAAAGCGGAGCCACTGTTTTTGAAGGAATAGCAGGTGAAATATCGCCTTCCCCTTTCTCGGGAAAGGTGCGTACCCGGCTTGATTTCACCTCTTTGGAAAGCCCCGGAATTTATCATATTATCACGGAACAAGGGATGGAGTCGCCTGCTTTCAGAATAGGGGACAGTATCCTGGCTCCGCTGGCATCTGCCGCGCTGGAAGCGTTTTTTTTACAACGGTCCACTCCAGGACATCCGGACACAGTGGTCCTGGTGCATGCCTCGGCCGCATCGCCGGACAGGCCTGAAGGAACTATCATCCCGTCTTCCGGAGGATGGTATGACGCAGGGGATTACAACAAATACATAGTTAATGCATCCTATACCACAGGACTAATCCTGGCCGGATACGAAAAGTATCCCCGTTACGCCCAAAACAGACAGTTACTTGACCAGGTGATGTACAACCTGCAGTGGAGCCTGACCATGCAGGACCCTGCCGATGGCGGGGTATACCATAAACTAACCACTCCTGAATTCGAGGCTTTCATAAAACCCGGTGAATGTAAAAAACCGCGTTATGTGGTGCAAAAAAGTATAACCGCCACATTGGATTTTGCGGCATCTATGGCGCAAGCTGCCCGCATATATAAAAATATTGAAGATTATGCCGCCACGGCAATGGTCATGGAGCAGGCTGCAGAAGCCGCATTTAGCTGGGCACTGGAGCATCCCGAAGCCTTATACAACCAGTTCCGGATGAATGAACAATTTTCTCCAGCCATACATACAGGCGCTTATGGTGATTTTTCTGCCGGAGATGAATTTTTCTGGGCTTCCTGTGAATTGTACCTGACCACAGGTAAAGAAATATATCTGAAAAAAGCCATGGAATATGCTCCCGAAAGATTCTCGGCCCCCACCTGGGGCAATGTCTCCGGGCTTGGTATTTTTGCTTTATTAACGCATAACAAGGCCACCGGCCTTATGAAAGAACAACTGGTCGCTTTCTGTGACAGCGTGGTATCACTGGCCGGGGGAGCACCATTTGCTTCGTCTTATGGCAACTCGGCGCGTGATTTTTACTGGGGGTGCCTGTCTGAAAGCTGTTGCGGAAACGCGATCTCTCTTCTCTACGGGTTCAGCCAGACCGGAAACAGGGATTACCTTATACAGGCTTACTATAATATGGATTACCTGCTGGGAAGAAATCCGCTGGGTTATTGTTACGTGACGGGAATGGGCACCAAAAGCCCTCAAAATCCCCACCATCGCCTGGCCCATACCGATGATATCCCCGGACCGCTACCCGGATTCCTGGTAGGAGGGCCCAATCCCGCCAAACAGGACGGATGTGTTTATCCTTCCGATCTGCCCGATGAATGTTATCTGGACGTGGTAGAATCTTACGCGTCCAATGAAATTGCCATCAACTGGAATGCTTCGCTGTTGCATCTTGCCGTGGCACTGCAAGAGCTGTCACCACTACTTTGATAATTATTTGCTGAAGCGATTTTCGATCACTTTCCAGTTAATGATGTTCCAGAAAGCTTTGATATAGTCTGGCCTTCTGTTCTGGTAATCCAGGTAATAGGCATGTTCCCAGACATCACAGGTCAGGAGGGGCTTCTGTTTCTTTGCCAGGGGACATCCGGCATTGGATTCCTGGGTAATGAGCAGGTTCCCTTCCTGATCCAGTACCAGCCAGGCCCATCCGGATCCGAATACAGAGGCGGCTGCACCTGAAAATGCTTCAACAAACTTTTCATAGTTCCCAAATTCTTTCTCAATAGCTCTGAGTAGTTCATTTTCAGGATGCTGCTTAACATCTGAGGCTGCTTTGAATTGCTCAAAATAAAAAGTGTGATTGAATACCTGGGCGGCGTTGTTGAACAGGGGTCCGGCAGGAGCCTTGGCAATAATGGATTCAAGGCTGGCGTTCTCGAAAGGAGTTCCCACGATCAGGTTGTTGAGGTTGTTCAGGTAAGCCTGATGGTGTTTACCGTAATGATAGCCTATTGTTAAGGAACTTATGGCAGGGGCCAGATCGTTGGCTGAAAAAGGCAGTACGGGTAGTTGGTGTGTCATAATAAATGGGGTTAGCTTATTCACAAATATACTCAATTTTACTTACATTTGTTATATGGATATTTTGAGACCGGGGAAAAAAAACGAAGCCCTTTACAAGCAGTTGGTACAGGAGCAGCGTGATATTTTTCTAAAGAACGCTGCCATCAACAGGCTGCCTGAAGACCTGGAAAGGATCAGGCAGGCGTATGAATATGCATACCGTGCACATGAAAAGCAAACCAGGAAAACAGGAGAGCCTTACATATTGCATCCTATTGCCGTAGCACGCATAGTGAATGAGGAACTGGGACTGGGAACAAATCCCATAATAGCATCCCTGCTTCATGATGTGGTGGAAGATACGCCATGCACCACAGAAGAGATCAAGGAGCTTTTCGGGGAAGACATTGCGTTCCTGGTTGACGGGCTGACAAAAGAAAAAATGGAGCAATATGAATTGTCCATGCAGGTGGATAACATCCGCAAAATGTTGATGACCATTCAGTATGACATTCGCGCCTTGCTTATCAAGCTGGCAGACAGGCTCCATAACATGCGGACACTGGCCGAAATGCCCTTGCATAAACAAATGAAGATCACAGGGGAGACCGATTTTTTCTTTGCACCGCTTGCCAACAGGTTAGGTCTGCATAATGTCAAGACAGAGTTGGAGAACCTAAGTTTCAAGTTCCGCTCGCCCGAAGAATATGTCAGGATCCAGAAGATACTGGATGATTATGCCATAGAAACCCAGGGAATAAGAAATCGCTTTGTGGCTTCCATTGAACAGATGCTGCGCGATCATAACATAAATGCCACCATAACGCAGGATATCAGGAGCGTTTATTCCATATGGCGTCATATGAAACAAAAACAAGTGCCTTTCCGTCGCCTGGAAAGTGTGTACATTTTCAACATCGTGTATGAATTGAAAACGGGAGGGCCCTGTGAAATATCAGAAAAGAACCAGTGCCTGGAAATCTATTCCCTGCTTACAGACCTTTACACAGAGCGTGTCGGGAGTTTCCACAACTACGTTGACAATCCCAAGGCCAACGGTTATGAAGCACTGCACTGCATGTTCATGACCGAACACGGAACATGGGCAGAGGTCCACATCAAGAGTAAGCGGATGCAGGAAGCTTCTATACGCGGCAGTATTGTCAATAGGCACAAACATATAGGAATCGGGGGCGTGGATGCCTGGGTGGAGGAATTCCGGGGAACACTCAAGGACATGGTGTACCATGATGGCTTCAACAACAAGGACGGTTTTTTTCTGGAAGGGGTGAAAGCAAACCTTTATAGTGACGATATAAGGGTGTTCACACCAAAAGGAGAACAGATTCTGCTGCCCAGCAATGCCACGGCGCTGGATTTTGCTTATGTGATCCACTCAGAGATCGGAGACCACGCCCTGTTCGCACGCGTGAACGGAATGCTCTGCTCTATCAAAACTGTGCTCAAACGCGGGGACAGGGTTGAAATTGGGACATCTTCAGCTATCATGCCGCAGAAAGACTGGCTGAAGGCGGTGGTCACCTATAAAGCCAAATCCTGTATAAGGAGCGCACTCAGGAAGCAAAACATATCCGTCAAGCCATCCAAGTATAAATTTGCCAAATGTTGCTCACCGCTTCCCGGTGATGAGTTGCTGGGATTCGAAGCCCAGGACGGGAGCGGAAAAGTATTTGTGCACACCCGCAATTGCGAGCACGCCATAAAACTCTCTACAGAGCACGGAGAAACGATTGTCAATGTGGACATAGAAGTGGATGATTTCACGTATTACCCTGCCCGTATTTATGCATTTGGGGTTGACCGTAAAGGGATCACGTTTGAAATATCCCAGATCATATCCGAAGAGTGGGGCCTGAACATCAACAACATGACCGTGACTACCAAAGATGCCCTTTTTGAATGTGATATCCTGCTTGAAGTCCGCTCTGCCAGGGAGATCAACAGCATCATAGCGCGGCTTGAATCGGTCCTGGGTGTTGAAGAAGTCCGGAGGAAGACTATCAGGCGGGATTGAGCATTTTCCCTGCTTCTTCAAGATCTTTGGGAACATCTATACCCTTGGTATAACCCGGCACTTCTACCATTTTTACCCTCATATTGTATTCAAGGAATCTCAGGTTCTCCAGTTTTTCTGATGATTCCAGGGGACCGGGTGCCAGGGAAGCAAAACGGAGCAAAGCTTCCCTGCGGAAGGCGTAGACCCCGATGTGCCTGAAAGCCTTAGCTTTATATCCTTCGGGATCCCGGGTGTAAGGTATGGGAGCCCTGGAGAAAAGCAGGGCGAAGCCCTGTCTGTCTGTCACCACCTTCACCACGTTGGGATTATCGAATTCCCCGGGGTCGCTCAGGGGAGACATCAGGGAAGCGACATCTACACTTCCTGCGTCCTGTTCTTCAAATACGCCGAGAAGGGCTTTCAGAGGACCTGCCGAGGTAAAGGGTTCATCGCCCTGAACGTTGACAATCACATGGGCCTTCGGGTAATGTACCGCTGCCTGGGCAATCCTGTCACTGCCACTAAGGTGCCGGCCGGTGCTCATGCAGGCTTCTCCGCCGTGGCTTACGATTTCCTGGAAGATTTCCCGGCTGTCTGTTACAACAACCACTTTTCTGAAGAGGCCAGTTTCCAGGGTTGCGCGCCAGGTGCGCACGATGACTGTTTCGTTTCCCAGCTTCTGCATGAGTTTGCCCGGAAAACGTTCAGATGCGTAGCGTGCCGGAATTAATGCAATGGTGTACATATTATTCAAAGCTATAATTTTCGAAATACTTCCTGATCTGTTCTCTCAGGTTCACGCGGATGCTGTCAATCCGGTAGGAAAGGGCCGGGATTCCCTGGTCAGTGAAACGGGCGCGTCCAAGGTCAATTTTATAATCTCCCGGGACTCCAAGAACGTCAATGCCAAATTTGAACGGAACGGGAGATTTGAGAAGGGAAATATGGTAATGAAACGTCCCGTCCATGTTATGGGATCCGGCTATGGCCGCCCTGTAGCGGTCCATCTCCATGATGAAAGGGTACACATCTACCCGGTTGTCTGCCACGGTGGCTTCCACGCGGATGCTCTCTATCAGGTTGAGCGCCTTTTTCCTGAACATCAGTTTGCGGGAGATCTCGGAAAAAGTCTCTCCGTCCAGAAGCACCAGGCCGTTCCCGCTGATGCGGCAGGCCCCCTGCAAGGTGGAAAGTATCAGGTTCATACTGGTATCGAGCTGCGAGGTGGCCGAAAACTGAATATCGGCAAGCCCCCTGAAAGACCTGATCATCGGGAACAAGGTGTCTATGGAGGGAAAGAGCCGGGTTACCTCTTCCAGCAGTATATCCTTCATTTCCATATTCAATCCCACATTCAGGCTGTCCTTGTCCGGCGTTGCGTACAAGGCGTCGATGGTAATGTCCCCGGCGTTTGAAGAGGCCTGGAGTTCGTCCAGCTGCAGGTACCGGTCTGCCGCACGCAGCATTCCGTGCAGGCCTTTCATCTGTAAATGGCGGTAATAAGCGTTGGATACGGCCAGAACCAGCTGCAGGTTCACGTTCCCCGGCACGATCAGCAGGTTCTGATAAACGGGGATTTCCAGGGAATCGGCCAGGCTGTCTGGTTCATTCATAGAGAACATTCCGGAACTGATTGCCCCAATCAGCTCGTTGCAGTCCAGGGTATCGCTCTGAAGATCAAAATTGAGCCCCAGGCGGCCCCGTCCCAGCAGGACCCGGCGTATATCGGTCATATACCCGTTAAGCAACAAATCAGATCGTCCTGCCCTGATCACGGTGTTGGCAATCTCGAGCCGGTCATTTTGCAGTACAAGATGTGCATCGTTAACCTCTGTGTTGAGCGGTATATAAGGTGTAGCAAATTGTATCTGGCCGGCCTGCAGTGTTCCGTTCACATTCCACCTGCGCAGCAATCCGCGCTCCTCCTTGTCCAGATCCAGGGACAGGTCGGCATAAGAGAATTCGTGACGGGGTCGTGTTCTGCGGAGCAGGAAAGCCTCCCTGCGTGCAGACAAGCCGGTTGTATCCCTGCGCTGCGGTCTGATATTGCGGCTCAGGTCTGCCTGCAGGTGCAGGTCCGAGATACGTCCCCGGTGAACGCCCATAATGGCCCCGGCTGAACCGGATTCCAGCGTTAGTCCTATAACCGGAAGGCTCTGGTCGCGGCTGTCGGGTGTAACCCGGAAGACTACATGTCCATTCCCCATCCCGATGCGTGTGGAATCATTTACATATACCTGCAGGTTCCTGCTTTTCAACGACCCGCTCAACGGCTGGACCTTGGTGCTGTCCATGGTGAACATGCCCGGGGTGCTGCCGGCTTTGAGCTCTGTTCCGGATAGGGCTGCCAATTCCCGGCCCTTGTAACGGATTTGCAGGCTATCGCTGCCAGCCTCAAGGTCCAAAGACGTTCCCGGGCTGATGCCCAGGAACACCCGGGTGGCATCGGCCCTGCAGAAAAGGCTGTAGGAAGGTAAATCCAGGGTAAATCCCTCCGTCAGGAAACTGCCCCTGAGCATGATGTTCCCCAATGCGGCCGGTGTGAGGTCTTTAAATCTGAAATCGGCTTCAAGGTCAGCTAAAACTTCCCCGGTTGCCTGACCTTTGGTAATGCCTTTTACAAGATCCGATAGATGGTCAAGGCGCACTTCCAGTCCGGCAGTAAGCTTTACAGCAGGTTCTTTTAACACAGAGGACAGAATCCCGTTCAGAGACAGGTCCAGGGCAGGACTTCTGACTTCCATGCCTTTTATTTCCAGGCTCCCGTGGTTGCCTTTCAGGGGATCATAGGAAGAGGTTATACCGGCTTGAATTTCAGGAATCATGATGCCTGTGGGAAGGTGCATAAAGCTTCCAGGGCCGGCCGTAAGGCGGGCGCTGAATACCGGGAATTCACCACTCTGGTAGTTATAGGCCCCGTTAAGGATAACAACCACATCCTTAAGCGGAAGGGACGATTCAAACGGTTTTTCGCGGGGTAGCAGGTTCAGTGGAATGGCGTCGTAAATGTCTGCAAGGCCGGCAGAATCAATGCGGCACACGCCCCGCAGTTCCAGGCTGTCTTCATGCAGGCCCATGAAACCGTTGATGTACAGGGGAACTTTTCCGAGTACTGTTTCACAATCCTTGAAATAGTAGTCATCAAAAATATTCTCAAGGGTTATTCCTCCCCTGACCAGGAATGGGATCCTGTCAAAGAGCAGGTTCTCTCCCACGATCAGGGTATTGGAAAAGGATTTGATGTCTGCGTTGTATCCCCCGCTCCTGAATGGAGCCCGGGCCGTCATATTTTCAATGCCCACGCTGTAATACACCGTATCCTTGTAATCGTGATACGTAAAGCGCAGGGTGTCGCTAACGCTCAACCGGCCAATGGAAAGTCCATAAGAAGGGGACAAGGTGTCCTCCGGTTCGGGAAATATATCCCAGTTTGAGCGGTCCTGTTTGTCTGTAAACAAATGAATTACAGCTTGTTCAAGATGAAGACGGGGAATGAAAATCTTGTGCAGCAGAAGGGCAGAAGGGCGAAGGGACACCTCCATTTTTCTAAAAGCCAGCAACGTATCCGCCCACTTTCCAGTACTGTCCGGTGCCGGCACCAGAATTTTTCCATTATCCAGTTCAGCGGTAATATCAGGAAAGTCCCTGAGCAGATGGGTCGTGGCCCTTGAAATGGAAACAGAAGCTTCCAGGTATTGGCTTGCATACCGGTTCACCAGAGAAGTCAGTCGGGAAGGGGTCAGATAAACGGTAACAGCGACCATCACGGCCATCAACAGTCCAAGGGCAGATAAGAAGATGATCAGAACAATGCGCCATCTTGTTTTCATGCCAGCGAAATTACATTTTTTATCCGTATGGCGCAACATTTAACAGATTTTGCGCATCTTTGCAATATGAAGAGACCACAATCCTTTTTCATCGCTTTTTTTGCCCTGATTCTGGCAATATCCGGCTGTAAAAAGGAAGACACGGTGTATTACATCAAAAGCAATCCGCAGGAATTGCATTTCAGCAACAACGGAGGTTTGGACACGGTGGCCATCAATTCAAACTCGGGATGGACGGTGACAATACCCCTTGGGTGGTGTAAAACCAACCTTTCTTCGGTCGGGACACCGGTTAAAACGGTTTTGCTTTCTTTCTCGGTGGAAAAGAATGCGACTACACAGGCACGCAGCCAGAATGTGGTTATCATATCCAAAGCCAACAGCAGCATTCAGTCTGTAATCAAGATATTTCAGGAAGCCGGCGATGATCCGGACGATCCTGATGACCCCGACGATCCCGACATGGCCGACACCTTGCTTATTGCCCCTGCTGTCTTTGAAATACCTTGTATAGGAGGCAATTACGAGTTCACCCTGGAATCCGATACCACCTGGACTTACCAGGGAAGCAGCGCTGCCTGGTGCAACCTGGCATCTGAACAGGTATCGGGCAACCGCGGGGAATACCAGCTGACCTTCAGTGCCGGATCATCTAAAGACACCCGGGCCAGGACAGCTTTACTAACCTTTAAAACAAGCAACGATTCCCTGGCTTACTTGCAGGTGACACAAAGGTCCCTTGGGATTTCAGTGGTAGAAGATTTACTGCTGTTCCGGGATGATGTCAACACGTTCAGGGACCTCAGACCCTGGATGGACAGTGACAGCACCATTCACCTGCTTGCAGACCTGGATCTTTCTGCCATATCTAACTGGACTCCTATTGGACTTCATACCAATGCCATGCTCTTTAGTGAGAACAACAGCAGTATTGCAGGCGTTTTCAATGGGAATAACCATACGATCAGCAACCTGTCAATCACCCAGACGTCTTACCGTTCTGCAGGCTTGTTCGGATATGTGAAAAAAGCCAGGATACAGGATATCACCCTGGATCAAAGCTGTTCAATCACCATAGTGCCGGGCCAGTATCAGACCCTGTCTGCCGGTGGTATTTGCGGAACACTGCTGGGAGGGACCATATCCGGTTGCCATTTTCAGGGCACGATCCGGATGACCGGCCTGAGCACTACAACCGCTACAGGCGGCATAGCCGGCGAAATTAATGTCGATGCCAGCCACAATGCATCCCTTGTCACTGATTGCATGAATAGCGGAGCCGTTCAGGGACTTTATGCGGTTGGAGGAATAGCAGGCAAATTGACCGGCAGCAGCATATCGTCCTGTGAGAACAGTTCCGCTGGCCTTGTAAAGGGTATGGGGCTGGTGGGAGGCATTTGCGGTCAATCCTGGACCAATGCTGTTATTGAAAACTCGGATAACTATGGCCGCGTGGAAGGCACAACAGAAAAGACGGGTGGAATATGCGGAGAGCAATTTAGCCGTTCACTGATCAGCCACTGTGTTAACCATACGGGAGCAATAGTCACGGGAACTTCACGGCTGGGAGGAATTTGCGGGTATGCAGCCAGTACCAGCAGTATTAAATACTGCACAAATGAGGCCGGGATATCAGGTGTTTCCGAAACCGGGGGCATATGCGGGTCTCAGTATCTTACCTGTTCCATAGAAGGTTGCAGCAATTCCGGAACCATCGCGGGTTCGGGAACCGGAGACAACGAAAACACCGGAATAGGGGGTATCGTGGGCGCGAATTTTGGTTCAGAAGTTTCCAGTTCAGAAAATTCGGGCACGGTGGATGGTCAGTCCACGGTGGGGGGCATAGCGGGATATACCAATTACGTGATCAAGAATTGCACCAATCTGGCTGCCATTGAGGGCGGCACTTTCATAGGAGGCGTTGCGGGCATGGCCGGGGGTACGGGTTATGTACTCTCTTTTCTGACAAACAGCGGTACGGTGACAGCATCCGGTGGTGCCGGGGGAATCATCGGGAACATCACCAATGGCATGTCTGTAAGTTTCTGTACCAACCAGGAAGCAGGAGTGGTTTATGCTTCTGCCGGTAGCGCAGGCGGTATTGCCGGATCGGTCAATAATTCATCCGCCACTGTATCGGACTGTGAAAACCACGCTCCGGTTTCTTCCGGAAAATGGGCGGGCGGCATTGTAGCCCTGAGCCAGGGAAAAATTCTGGATTGTCTGAATACCGGACAGGTGTCTGTGCCCGTCACCAATGACCCGGTCCAGAATGAAGAAGGGATAGTAGTTGAAAATATTACAGTAGCGGCTGGTATTGCAGGAATGACTTCCTCTTCGGTGGAAAATTGTGAAAACCAGGGTGCTGTCAGCGGCTATACGGCAGGAGGGATTGTTACACGTTTCACATCCAGTGTATCGTTATATAAGCTCAAGAACTGCACAAACAGCGGTCAGATAACCGGTACAAGAAGTGCAGCAGGTGTGGTCGCCACGATCACCAAAGGCGGAATCGCAGAAGCGTTAGAGAATTCCGGAAGTGTGACAGGACCGTATTGTGTGGGTGGTGTTGTGGCTGAAAACGTAAAGGGATCCCTTACAGACTGTGTAAATACCGGGACCATACAGGGATCGGAAACAGAGATTGATGATGAATTTTTTGCCCTGGGTGGCGTCTGCGGGATGAACGACAGCGGCAACATGACCAATTGCAGCAATTCAGGCATAGTGAGCAGGATTGGTCAGACCGGGAAGTACCGTTACGTGGGGGGCATGGTCGGGGTTACCGCCCGCGCCACAGGAACCGGAGGTTTGCTCAAAGGGTGTTCGAATTCCGGACCGGTAAGCGGCCATATTAGTGAAGTCCCGGAAGATTACAACTACGTGGGCGGATTCTGCGGCTTGTTTGCCTCGGGACCGGCTCCCGAAGATTGTACCAATACAGGCACCGTAAACGGTCAGCCTGCCAGTGATGAGAATATGTACGGAGGAACAAATTAAGAAACATAAACCATTATGACACCATTCAAATACTTACCATGCCTGATAGCTGCTGCATCTATGTTATTGCCGGCCTCCTGTTCAAGGGCACCGGAAAGGCTGCAGGTCATGTCTTTTAATATCAGGCTCTCGCTGGTAGATGACGGGGAAAACCACTGGGACATCCGCAAGCCGGCTACTGTCAGGATGATTGATTCACTCCGGCCCGATGTGCTGGGGGTACAGGAATCGGTTAAGGAACAAGTGGACTACCTGGTGCAAAACCTGCCGGACTATGCCAGGGTAGGGGTGGCGCGCGACGATGGAGATTCCATAGGGGAATTCTCGGCCATTTTTTACCTGAAAGACAAATATGAAGTGTTACAGCATGGAACGTTCTGGCTGAGCGAAACCCCCGATATCCCCTCTTTCGGATGGGATGCCGCCCATATGAGGATCGTGACCTGGGGCAAGTTCAAAAATAAAAAGACAGGAAGTACTTTTTTTACGTTCAACACCCATTTTGACCACAGGGGAGAGGTTGCCCGACGTGAGTCTGCCCTTCTCCTGGTGCAAAAGATCAATGAGCTCGCGCAAGGGGCTCCCATAGTTTTTATAACAGGTGATTTCAATGCCCAAGTCACTGACCCGCTCTTTGAACCGGTTAAGGCACATTTTTTGGATGCAAGAAAGGAAGCACCCGTTACCGATACCTTATCTACGTACAACGGATGGGGTACGTATGACAGAGCTCCCATTGACCACATTTTTTACCGGGGCGCCCAGGCGTTATCCTACCGTACAGTAACCGATCATTTTGGCGTGCCCTATGTGTCTGACCATTATCCGGTGTTGGCCGTTTTTGAATACGAATAATTAAAAGATATCATATCCATGAAGAAAAAAGGAAACCGTATGATCACGGGACTGATGGCAATGTCCCTGCTTATTTTAATGACCGCATCCTGCCAAAAAGATTATAAAGTGTCTGACCTTCTGGGAACATGGGCTTACCAGGACAACACACAATATACCATCACATTCCGCCAGGACGGCACCATGGGTTATACGGCCCCCGTTTCGGCCCCCTCGTATACGCCTACCTACACGCTGGATGGGATCTACATTTATGTCCGGGTCATTGTAGGCAGTGCCACCATAAACGATGTGGTCGAGATCCGTTCCCTGACCCCGACCACACTGGTTGTTTATTACGACGGAGACCTTCTTTTTGACGGGCAATCCCTGGACGGGGAATACACCCTGCTCAAAAGATAGCTTTTCCCCTTATAATTCTTTGATTCTGATATTGCGGAACCACAGCCTGGACCCGTGTCCCAGGAACCCTATCTTTCCCCCTGTCCTTTCCAGCCCGGGATGTTCCCTTTCGTCAACGGGGCCTGCCGATATATCTCCTTCCGTGATTACTTCACCGTTGAGCGTAACGCGGATATACGTGCCTTTGACGTAGATCTCCTGTTGGTTCCACTCACCGACAGGCCGAAGGGCATCACGGTTGTGTGCCGGGATCACTCCGTAAACGGATCCGTGGTACTGGTAATCCAGCAGCCATGGCTGGTAGATGGGATCGAAATGGTCCAGGATCTGGATTTCCATGCCTTCATAGGCAGCATCCCCTGTGCCGGGTGTACGGATGCCTACGCCGTTGTTGGCCCCCGGGGTGAGTTTGAACTCAAACCGGAATACGAAATCGGAATACTCCTTAGCGGTGTACAGGTCGCCGAATCCCTGCCCCGTGGGCCGGACTTCCAGGACCCCGTCCCGGGTCAGGTAATCGGTTTTGTTTCCTGTCCATTGATGCAATGTAGTGCCGTCAAAGAGCACGGTAAAGCCATCGGCTTCTTCTTCCGGGGACAGTTTGTAAGGCTCGGGACGCTGGAGTTCCCGCACGTAAATGTCGCGGTAGGCCACCTTGCTGCCGTGTGCCTGGAGCTCAATGGCCCCGTAGGGGAAGATCGGCTGTGAGCGGTCCCAGTAATTTTCCATGACCACATTGTCCACCACCAGTTTTCCGTTCAGGTACACAGTAACGCGTTCTCCCTGCATGCGAATGAAAAAGCTGTTCCATTCCCCCAGGCGGTTATCGGCCACGTGTGAGGGAGCAGCAGGATTTTTCAAATTGTTGTAAAGTCCTCCCGATCCCACCTGGGCGCCCACATGAACACGGGCAGTGTCCCAGATCTGCACCTGGGGTGAACCCCGCAGGTAAATGCCGGCATCGGCCTCGGGTCCTTCCGGGTAAAGGAGCCAGTCCACATACATTTCAAAATCCCCGTAATTCTTTGTGGTGCAAAGGTTATCGCCTTTGCCCAAAAACAGCAATTTGCCG
>Ga0209719_1000227_pt1 | contig 86387 bp, 80 predicted proteins | sample AD_JPNAS2_MetaG_FD_184421 | JGI IMG/M metagenome (GOLD analysis project Ga0209719, IMG submission 184421) | Active sludge microbial communities of municipal wastewater-treating anaerobic digesters from Japan - AD_JPNAS2_MetaG (SPAdes) (version 2) | ecosystem: Engineered > Bioreactor > Anaerobic...
TAGTGTTGTGTGCAATAATCATATTTGCATTAAAACATAGAGGTAATCCTTATTCTTTTTGGACAATATTTGCTTTTTTTTCCTTTTTTTATGCTCTCTTAGTTGTTTTACTAAACAATGGATTTAGCTGGCAGTATATTACGGTTAACTTGTTGTCTATGTTGTTTATTATTTATCCTGCTCAACTTTTTCAACGAAAAATATTTCCGAATTTCAGATGGAAAAAACTCAAACAAAATGAGAGAGGTGAGTATATTTTTGATTAAAAAAACGGATATAAACAAAAAAAATGAAAAGAAATATATACATCACAGCCATGCTACTTGTTGTAAATTTTTTATTCTTTACGACAAGAACGTATACGCAAAACATTAATTGTTTTGAAGAATACAAACCTTTTTACTTATTTTCGGGTAAAGCAAGCAAGGTGTATTACATTGATAGTAGCCTTGTTAACGGCACAACTGTTTACTCTGACAGCATTACGGTAAATGTTGCCATTGCTTACACCGACAGTATTGTTGCCGAAGGAGTTGTTGTTTACACAGACAGCAGCGTAACCGGACATACGGTAACTAACTACCCCATTGGTTTAAAAAATGACTTCCCATTTAAAAAAGCTTTTTTCCGTGATGACTACTGTGGATTTTGGAGAGGAATGACATCCGTTTCTATTTGGTTAGAACGGGTAAATACAAATAAATCTGATGATAAGAGTGGAATTTGTATCTTTTCATCGGACAATAAGTATATAAAATATGCTTTGATTGAAAATTCGGATAAAGATTTATACGACAAATACAATCCGCTTCAAAAAAACGACAAAAAAAACTTTTCTTTTTCCGAAAAACAGTTTTATAACAAAATGATAAATTGGGTGAGAGACAAAGCATTGGAAGGTTCAATAGTTAGCATCGGTAAAAAAAACAAAAAGTATATTATTCAATTATTTGATTCAAATGAGTGAGAATTTAATAATATAAATTGATAAAATGGATAAACAAAATGAAACGATTACATTATATTAAAACTATTGTTCCTTTGCTATTGTTATTTGCTTTTTTTACTTCTTTTGCGCAACAGGAAGTTAATTTTCTTCTTAATTTAAAAGAAGGAGCGTGTTTTAAAGTGCAGTCTACTACGTATTTATCGTCTACAGAAAATGTTTCTTCGGATAAAGAAAATAAATTTGAATTTACATCAACCACACAATTTCAAGTTACAAAAAAAACTCCTCTTTTATACGATTTAAGTTTTATATACACTGATTATTATTCTTCCATGAAAATGGGAGTAAAAGAAATTATCGTAGACCCTAAATCAGCAGATATGTTAAATATTTTAAACCCTTCAACTCAAATTGCAATGATAATGAATAAACCATTCTCAGCTAAAATATCGTATAAAGGAGAAGTTATAGAAGTCAAAGAAAATAAGAATATTGAAAAAGAATTTAAGAAAAAAACAAAAAAACTTTCTCCTGCTTTACGTGAACAAGTTTATCTCTTTATAAATGAATTCATAAAAAACGAATCATTACCTGCTGCAATTGAGAATTGGACAAGTTGCATCCCTATTTCTACTGTAAAAATAGGAGATAAATGGACTGTTAACAAAGATTCTACTAGTACGGTACATTACACTTTTGTTGAAGAAACAGATTCTTCATATATTATTAAAGGAAAAGGGAATACAGCAACAATAACAACAAATGAAATTCAAGAAATGCACATGACTATCAATAGAGAAGAAGAATTTACACTTACTATTGAATTTGACAAACAGACTTTTTTGCCAAAAATCATTATAAAAGAATCTAACACATCAACTATTGTTGAAATACCTGATTATCCTGCTTTTTCACAACCACCGAAGCATTCCCAAAGTACACATACGTTAAAAATAAGTAGTTGTCAATAGAAAAAACACATTTATGAAAATACTTAAAGCGTTAATTCTCGCTTTTTTATGTGCCGCTTGTTTAGTTACAAATGCACAAGAATCGGAAAAAAGCAGCAAATACATTTATCCTATAATTGAATCGGATTCTGCTTTTCAAAACGCTATTCTATCGCAAAAATATGTTGTGGTTGATTTTTGGGCAATTTGGTGCAGACCTTGTAATTTATTTTCACCCGAATATGAGCAGATTGCAAAAAAATTTCATAAAAAAGCAGCTTTTTATAAATTAAATATAGATAAATGCCAAGCCACTGTTATAAAGTATAATACTAAAATAATACCTGTTATTATTATTTTTAAAAACGGAAAAGAAGAAAAACGATATACCGGACTTACTGCAAAAGAAAGAATTATTTTCGATTTAGAAGAAATTATAAAAAAAGACAAACAATAATGAGGACATTTTATCTATTTATTTTATTCCAAGTAATTATCTCGGCATACTCTCAAAATCACCTTTGTTCCATACTGGAACACGATACGACAATTATTTTCAACCACCTGCAAGCAGACTATTTAGACGATTATCAAGTTGCTTTAGACAACGAACGCATTTGGTTTTATAAGTACAATGCGTCTTATACAGATGCTAATGAATTTACCCTTTATTGCTTTTATATGAATGAAACGAAAGTTGATTCTTTTATCATTAAAATTCCTCGTTTAAATAGTTCTCTACGAAAAGACTACTATGATAATTATAAGCTTTTTACGGTTTATAATGATTTTATTTTACTCGGATATGACCGTTATCTACTTATTCTAAAAAGGAACAATAATATATTTAAGATTTATAAAAAATTAAAACTTAACATACAATTATCACCTGAATTTGCTTCATTTATCTCAGAAAACAGTATATTCTTGGCAAGAAATGAAAATTACAGTTTATATCCTAAAATAAAATCAAATACACAAATAACAGTATATACTCTTCATCCGAAAAAAAAGGTCTGCACCATACAACCGTTTTTTCCATTTATTGCTTCCACACATTGCAGATATGGAGGTGACTTTTTCTCTGTCAACTCAGACAGAACATGCATATCATTCCATCAAAGAACTAATTATCACATAGACCTATTCGATACAAACTTATTGTTATGCGAAAGCATTCATTTGACGCCGGATTATTGGCAACAGCTACCTGAAAAACAAATCCGGTTGATAGATAGTTCTCAACAAGCATATATTCTGATTTCATGTGTTATGCCTCTATTAAAAAAATATTCCTTTTTAGATCACGTATATTGGTTGGACTCAAATACGATATTAACAAAATATTTCAATCAAGACATGTGTTATTATGATGTCATTAAGAAACAAAATAACGAATGGAACATTTTGAAATCTCAATTAAATGTTAATGTTCCGAACACAAATAATGAAATAATAACAAAAAAACAATACTGGATTGTAAAGCAACATTTGGATAAAGTGTTTTTTTATAAAAACAAAATGATTTGCGTTTCTGCTATTCCCGATATTAATCCCATTGGAAAAACTATTGAAGCATATACAAGTGATAAAACAACTTATTTTGAAAATAAATCAGCTTATTTTTCTATTAGCATATTTAATCTAAAATATCCTTAAAATGCCTCTAAGGTTTTACCATATAATTATATTACTGCTGTTTATTCCTATCCTAAAATCGCAAAACTTATCCGATTCAAGTTTTGTATTTACCATAGATAAAAAAATCACACCACTGTATGAGCATTCAAAAACAATAATCGTTGTTATTCCCAACATCTATTGTTCCGGCTGCGTAAAAGAAATTTCATCTTTTTTTAGTAAACAAATAAAAGAAAATTTCTCATTGATTATTCTTACAGAAGGGTATGATAATAATCCCTCATTTAACAGATCCCAAATCAACCACTTCACACAATTATTCCCATATTGTAAAGGCGTATATTTCGAATTTCCTGAAAGAATGTCAAAGGAAGAACGCTTACGTCGAAAATTAACATCCTATTTCAACTTATCCTATCAACCCTCAGCATATCCTTTAATAGTACTTATAAGCGAAGGGTCATATCTGTTATTCAAATACAATGAGTTCAATAGCAAAACAAAAAAAATAATCAAAAAATTTTGCCATTCAAAATCATAATTATCCGATAAAAAACAGAAAAACATTCTTAAAGCATTGCTCTTTGTGCATAATTTTATTATTTTTGCAAAAAAAAAAATTGAAATGGAATTAAACACATTAACAGCAATTTCCCCTATTGATGGACGCTATTATCATCAAGTAAAAGTCTTATCGGAATATTTTTCGGAATTTGCTTATATTCGGGCAAGACTATTGGTTGAAGTCGAATACTTTATTGCTTTATGTCAACTACCTCTTCCTGAATTAAATAAAATAGACTCAAAACATTTTCCTACTTTAAGAAAACTTTATAAAGATTTCTCTTTCAGCGATGCAGAACAAATCAAAAACATCGAAAAGACAAGCAATCACGATGTAAAAGCGGTAGAATATTTCTTAAAAGAAAAATTCAACCTCTTGGGTTTAGCCGAATATAAAGAGTTTATCCATTTCGGATTAACGTCTCAAGACGTCAACAACACGGCAATCCCCTATTTAATCCGAACATTTCATAAAAATGTATTGGAAAATCATTTCAACACTATTATCCTTAAATTATCCGAGCTTGCCGATACTTGGCAAAATGTGCCTATGTTAGCTCGCACACACGGTCAACCGGCATCGCCCACTACCTTAGGAAAAGAAATAAAAGTTTTTGTTGAACGATTGGAAAATCAGCTTTTTCTATTAAACCAAATCCCTTTTAACGGTAAATTTGGCGGTGCTACCGGCAATTTCAACGCACATCACATAGCTTATCCTAAAATTGATTGGATAAAATTCAGCAATGTTTTCCTTAGCGAAAGTTTGGGATTAAAACGACTACAAACAACCACACAAATAGAACATTACGATAATATGGCTGCCTATTTCGATACATTAAAACGTATCAACACCATTTTACTTGACCTCAACAGAGATATGTGGACGTATATTTCAATGAATTACTTTAAGCAACAAGTAAAAGAAGGAGAAGTAGGTTCGTCGGCAATGCCTCACAAAGTCAATCCCATTGATTTCGAAAATTCGGAAGGCAATATATGTATTGCCAACGCATTGTTAGAAGGCTTATCGGCAAAGCTGCCGATTTCACGCTTGCAACGCGACTTGTCCGACAGCACCGTTATACGAAACATCGGCGTTCCGTTAGCACACAGCACCGTAGCCTATCTTTCCACATTAAAAGGACTTAACAAAATAATTATTCATCATTCCGTTATCAATGAGGATTTGGAAAAAAACTGGGCAGTAATTGCCGAAGCCATTCAAACCATACTTCGCCGTGAAAAATACCCTCAGCCTTACGAGGCTCTCAAAGCATTAACAAGAGGAAAAACAACTATCGACAAAGAAACAATACACCATTTTATTGACACCTTAGAAGTAAGCGATAAAATAAAAGAAGAATTAAAACAAATTACACCACAAAATTACATAGGTATCGTTCGTTAATATCATACAATAGAAAAATAATACATGCAGCATATCCGAAATTTTTGCATTATCGCCCACATTGACCATGGCAAAAGCACTTTAGCTGATAGACTATTACAACAAACTAATACGGTAAAAGAAAGAGAATTTCAAAATCAAGTATTAGACAGTATGGATTTGGAGCGAGAAAAAGGAATTACTATTAAAAGTCATGCCGTTCAAATGCAATACGAACAAGCCGGCAAACAATATACCTTAAACTTAATCGACACGCCGGGACACGTTGATTTTTCGTACGAAGTATCGCGTTCGATTGCTGCTTGCGAAGGTGCTTTATTAGTAGTGGATGCTACACAAGGAATTCAAGCACAAACCATTTCCAATCTTTACTTAGCTATCGAAAACGATTTGGATATCATACCCGTTTTAAACAAAATGGACATGCCCAGTGCCGAACCCGAAGAAGTAAGCGAACAAATTATTGACTTATTAGGCTGTAATAAAGAAGACATTCTACAAGTAAGTGCAAAAACAGGCGAAGGAATAGAAAATGTTTTAAATGCTATTATTCATAAAATAAGACCGCCTGAAGGAGATGAAAACGCACCTTTACAAGCACTTATCTTTGATTCGTTTTTCAATCCTTTCCGTGGCATTATAGCTTATTTTCGCATTATGAACGGACAAATACATAAAGATGATTTTGTGAAATTTATTGCTACAGGAAAAGAATACCATGCCGATGAAATAGGCATATTATCACTTAGCCGTGAACCTCGCAACACATTGAAAGCCGGAAATGTAGGCTATATTATATCGGGAATAAAAACAGCAAAAGAAGTAAAAGTAGGCGATACGATTACCCATGTTGAACGACCAAGTAAAGAGTCAATTGAAGGATTTAAAGAAATCAAACCCATGGTGTTTGCAGGAATTTATCCTGTCGATGCCGACGATTACGAAGAACTGCGTTCTTCTTTAGAAAAACTACAACTCAACGATGCTTCATTAAGCTACGAACCCGAATCGTCAATGGCTTTGGGCTTTGGATTTCGCTGCGGATTTTTAGGTTTACTGCACATGGAAATCATTCAAGAACGCTTGGACCGTGAGTTTAATATGGATGTAATCACAACAGTACCTAACGTTTCTTATAAAATATATACTACAAAAAAAGAAGTATTAGATGTACACAATCCATCGGGTATGCCGCCGCTCAACCTAATAGAGCGTATCGAAGAGCCTTATATCATAGCACAAATAATTACCAAAACAGAATACATTGGTGCTATTATGAAATTGTGCTTGGACAAACGCGGCATGCTAAAATCGCAAATATACCTCACTTCTAATCGTATAGAAATAACATTCGAACTACCATTGGGCGAAATTGTTTTCGATTTTTACGACAAGCTAAAAAGTTGCTCTAAAGGATATGCTTCTTTTGATTATCATATCAACGATTACAAACCTTCTAAACTAGCAAAATTAGATATTTTGCTCAATGGCGACCCTGTTGACGCCCTTTCTACCTTAATACATGTCGATAATGCTTATAGTTTTGGAAGAAGGATGTGCGAAAAATTAAAAGAACTCATTCCTCGTCAACAATTCGATATTGCCATACAAGCTGCTATAGGCTCTAAAATCATTGCACGAGAAACCGTAAAAGCTGTACGAAAAGATGTTACCGCTAAATGCTATGGAGGAGACATTTCGCGTAAACGAAAACTTTTAGAAAAACAGAAAAAAGGCAAAAAACGCATGCGACAAATAGGAAATGTGGAAGTACCACAATCAGCATTCCTTGCCGTATTAAAAATAGATTAATTTTCTCTTTCTCAAAAACGCCATTTTGTTGTAAATATACACCAAAATTTTATTAAAAATTTTCTCGAATAGGTTTATAATTAAAAGATTTTATGCTATCTTTGCAAATATTTTGCAAACTAAATATATTATAAGAATATTACTTTATGGATAAAAATACGGTAGTCGGTTTATTGTTGATATTGGGACTTTTAGTAGGCTATAGCTATTGGGTAAGTCCATCGAAAGAAGAACTACAAGAAAGAAAAAGAATACAAGATTCTTTAAATTTAGTGCAAAGTAAACAAGCAATCGAAAAAACCGCTGTAGCAACAGAAGAAGTCAGTACAAGCAATACTATTTCCACAACCGACACCATCACCACCCCTATTTCGTATGAAAAAGAAAAATCAAAATATGCTGCATTTGTCAGTGCATCGCAAGCACCGGAAAATACACTTCCCATAGTAGTAGAAAATGATATTTACAAACTCTGTATAAGCAAAAAAGGTGGACGAATAGAATCCGTCGAATTTAAAGACATATTTACTTACGACAAAAAGCCCGTTGTCCTATTCGATACCAACAGCAATAAAAACTATTTCGGCTTCACTTTTTTCTCTAACTACTTAGAACTTAACACTAACGATTTTTATTTCACCCCAATATTAACGGATAACAATCATATCCTAAAAGTAAGTGGTGAAGATTCGCTACAATTAATTATGCGTTTGTATCCTAATCTTGAAGAAAATGTTATAGATACGAATAGCTACATAGAATATGTTTATACAGTAAAAGGAAACGATTATTACACAGGCTGTAAACTTCGTTTCAAAGAAATGGACAAATACTTAAACCAAACACAAACAGAACTCTCTTTGCGTTGGATAACTCAACTACAACGACAAGAAAAAAACTATAAAAACGAAAAACTAGCTACCACCATCTATTATAGTGATATTGAAGATGTAGAAAACTTAAAAGAAAGCGACACTAAATCCGATTCTATTTATTATCCGACAAGTTTGAAATGGATTTCTTTTAAACAACATTTTTTTACCTCTACCATTATAGCAACCAATGAATTTTCAAACGCCACTATGGTTGCCGATATAGATGCCTCTGACAATGAGAAAACAAATTCATTAAAAACATTAAAAGCCAACATCTCATTCCCGATTCAAAACTTCACAAATGATGAGTTCGCATTTGGATTTTATTTCGGACCCAACAAATACAATATCTTAAAAAAATACAATATTGAATTAGAAGACCAAATTCAATTAGGAGGAAATTGGATATCTTGGATTAATAAATACGCTGTCATTCCTATTTTTAACCACTTTGAAAAGTTAAATTGGAGTTATGGAATTATAATTTTAATTCTAACAGTCTTTTTAAAACTGCTATTATTCCCATTAGCATACACCAGCTATATGTCGACGGCTAAAATGCGTGTCGTTAAACCGGAAATAGAAGAAATCAACAAACGCTATCCCGACCAAAAGGATGCTATGAAAAAACAACAAGCCATCATGGCAATGTATAAACAATTAGGAATTAGACCTATGGCTGGCTGCCTGCCTGTGCTGTTGCAACTTCCTATACTCTTTGCTATGTTTCGATTTTTCCCATCTGCCTACGAATTAAGACAACAAGCCTTTTTATGGGCTGACGATTTATCTTCTTACGATTCCATTTTAGACCTTCCATTCAATATTCCTTTTTATGGCGACCACGTCAGTTTATTCACTCTATTGATGACAGCAGCAACATTAACCTATACTATTCTCAATAATAAAATGATGTCGTCTGCCGGTAATGCACAACAAATGAAGGCTATGAAATGGATGATGTACTTGATGCCTATCATGTTTTTAGGAATATTCAATAATTATTCTTCGGGTTTAAGTTATTATTATTTCTTAGTCAATATCATTACTTTTATTCAAATGGGAATTTTCAGACTTGCAATTAATGAGGAGAAATTACGTGCTAAAGTATTAGCTTCCAAAGCAAAGCCTGTAAAAAAATCGAGATGGCAACAGAAGATGGAAGATATGGTCAAAAAACAACAAGCAGCACAACGAAACTTAGCTAACCAAAGAAAAAAACGTTAATTGGAAAATTTAAAATAACACATAAATAAAATATTAATTAAAATTTAAAATAATGGCAAAAGGAGCAATTGTAATAGAAATAGAAAGATGTAAAGGTTGCGGTGTTTGCATCCCCGCTTGCCCAAATAAAGTTATAGCCTTATCTAAAAAAGTAAATAGTAAAGGTTACAATTATTTGGAAGTCCAAAACGATAGTTGTATTGGTTGTGCAAACTGTGCAATCGTATGCCCTGACGGAGTAATAACGGTCTATAGGGCAAAGTAAATAAAGTTATTAATCAAAAGTAAAAAACAATATGAAAGAATTAAGATTAATGAAGGGAAATGAAGCCATAGCCGAAGCAGCTATACGCTACGGAGTAGATGGCTATTTTGGTTATCCGATAACCCCTCAATCAGAAATTTTAGAACATCTCATGGCGGAAGAACCCTACAAGAAAACAGGGATGGTAGTTTTACAAGCCGAAAGCGAAGTAGCTTCTATTAATATGGTTTATGGAGGCGCAGCTTGCGGCAAAAGAGTAATGACTACTTCTTCAAGCCCCGGTATTAGTTTAATGCAAGAAGGACTATCCTATATCGCAGGAGCAGAACTTCCTTGCTTAGTAGTTAACGTAGTTAGAGGAGGTCCCGGTTTAGGAACCATTCAACCATCACAAGCCGACTATTTTCAAACTACAAAAGGAGGCGGACATGGTGATTACCGTTTAATAACCCTTGCCCCGGCTTCCGTACAAGAAATGTACGATTTTGTAGGATTAGGATTTGACTTAGCTTTCAAATATAGGAATCCTGCCATGATTCTCTCGGACGGAGTAATAGGACAAGTAATGGAAAAAGTTCAGATAGAAGACTATAAACCCCGTTGGACAGATGAATACATTAAAAAAAGTTTTCCATGGGCTACCACAGGAAAAAACCCCGGTAAACCTCACATAATCATCACCTCTCTTGAATTAGACTCAGAGAAACAAGAAAAAGTAAATATTCATCTTCAAAAAAAATACAAAGAATGTCAAGAAAAAGAAGTTCGCTACGAAATGATTCATTGCGACGATGCAGAATATATTTTCGTTGCTTATGGCTCTTCGGCACGTATTTGTCAAAAAGCTATCCAATTGGGTAGAGAAAAAGGAATAAAAGTAGGTTTATTACGACCCATTACCTTATGGCCCTTCCCCTCTAAAATATTAGGCGAATTAGCCGATAAAGTAAAAGGAATGTTATCGGTAGAAATGAGTGCAGGTCAAATGGTTGAGGACGTATTATTAGCTACTAAACACAAAGTTAAAGTCGACCATTTTGGTCGTTTTGGAGGCATTATTCCAACTCCGCAAGAAGTACTACACGCATTAGAAACTAAAATAATTGGAGGATAATCATTATGAGTAAAGATATTATAAAACCCGAAAATTTAGTATACAGAAGAACACCCGTTCTTACAAAAAACACCATGCACTATTGTCCGGGATGTGGACACGGTACAACACATCGTATCGTCGCAGAAGTAATAGAAGAAATGGGCATACAAGAACAAACTATCGGTATTGCCCCTGTAGGTTGCGCAGTATTAGCCTACAATTACTTTGAAGTAGATATGCAAGAAGCAGCTCACGGACGTGCCCCGGCTTTAGCAACCGCCGTTAAACGATTGAAACCGGACTTTTTTGTTTTCAGTTATCAAGGCGACGGCGACCTCGCTGCTATTGGAACTGCCGAAACAATTCATGCTTGTAATCGTGGAGAAAATATTACCATGATATTTATCAATAACGGTATTTATGGTATGACAGGAGGACAAATGGCTCCTACCACCTTAGAAGACATGAAAACCGCAACTTCACCCTATGGTAGAGATATTGCAATGATGGGAAATCCACTGAAAATAACCGAAATAGTAGCTCAACTTCCCGGCACATGTTACGTTACACGACAAGCAGTATACACACCTGCATTAGTTCGTAAATGTAAACGTGCTATAAGACAAGCTTTTGAAAATCAAAAAGAAAACAAAGGCGTATCGTTTGTTGAAGTTGTTTCCAATTGCAATTCAGGTTGGAAAATGACACCTGTTGCCGCTAATCAATGGTTAGAAGAAAACATGCTTGCTTTCTATCCACTTGGCGACCTAAAAGTGTCAAAATAATAATTCACGGAATGTCAAAATTTAAAATTATAAAACAATGACTGAAGAAATAATTATAGCTGGTTTTGGAGGACAAGGAGTTCTTTCGATGGGAAAAATACTTGCCTACTCCGGCATGATGCAAAATAAAGAAGTAAGCTGGATGCCTAGTTATGGTCCAGAAATGAGAGGTGGCACATCGAATGTTACAGTAATCATTAGCGATGAGCGAATAAGCTCACCTGTGCTTTCCGTATTCGATACCGCAATCATACTCAATCAACAATCTCTTGATAAATTTGAAAAATCGGTAAAACCCGGCGGTATGTTGGTTTACGACCCCAATGGAATATCACGCCATCCGGAGCGAAAAGATATAAATATCTATCAAGTAGCTGCTACCGATAAAGCAGGAGAACTGGGAATAGCAAGACTGTTTAATATGATTGTATTGGGCGGATTTTTGAAGTATAAACCTATTATTCAAGAAGAATTTATGAAAAAAGGACTTGAAAAATCACTTCCCGAACGCCATCATAAATTAATTCCCGACAACTTAAATGCAATTAAAGTTGGTGCTGAAATTATAAAAGAATATCATACTATTTAATCGGCTTCAATTATTCAATTAAGCATCACATAAAGCAATGATATTCATTTACTATTCTAAATAGTATTTTATAATAATATAATTTTCATTAAAATGGTGTTGAAACAAACACCATTTTTTTGTTTTTTTTAACAATGTACATTTTTTATTGTTATTTTGTATATTTTTGTTTTCTAAAAAGAAAGATATTTTATAATGAAAAAAATAAGCTTTTTAACTTTATTTATTTTTTATTTATGGAATAGCTCCGGACAAATTATTTATGATAATATAGGTAATTTCAATCAATTTAGAAATGGTTGGGCTTTAGTAAAACTCAACAATAAGTATGGTTTTATTAATAAAAAAGGTGAAGAAATTGTTGCACCTATTTATGACAATGTTTACACATACGACCCAAACACCGTAGATTGGATAAAAGTGAAATTAAATAATAAATACGGCTTTATTGACAGCACAGGAAAAGAAGTCGTCTCTCCTATTTACGATGAAATAAATAACTTTAACTATTACCGCTATGGATGGGCAGAAGTAAAACTAAACAATAAATACGGCTTTATCAATAAAGAAGGAAAAGAAGTTGTTGCTCCTAAATATAACGATTTATACAGATATAGAAGCAATATGGTAAATTGGATAAAAGTAAAACTAAACAATAAATATGGTTTTATTGACAACGAAGGACAAGAAGTAGTCCCTCCTATTTATGATGAAATAAGTAACTTTAACTATTACCGCTATGGATGGGCAGAGGTAAAACTAAACAATAAATACGGCTTTATCAATGAAAAAGGAGAAGAAGTTGTTGCTCCTAAATATAACGATTTATACAGATATAGAAGCAATATGGTAAATTGGATAAAAGTAAAACTAAACAAAAAATATGGTTTTATTGACAACGAAGGACAAGAAGTAGTCCCTCCTATTTACGATGAAATAAGTAACTTTAACTATTACCGCTATGGATGGGTAGAAGTAAAACTAAACAATAAATACGGCTTTATCAATGAAAAAGGAGAAGAAGTTGTTGCTCCTAAATACGATGATTTATATAGATGTAAAAATAAAATAGTAGATTGGGTAAAAATCAAGTTAAAAAACAAATATGGCTTTATCAACGAAAAAGGAAAAGAAATAGTTCCTTGCATTTACGACAAAATCTATAATTACAGTGAATATCAATCTAATTGGGCATTAGTAAAACTTAATAATCGCTATGGTTTTATAGATACCTTGGGACAAGAAGTGGTAAAACCACGCTACGATAAAATATACAAATTTAATAGCAATAACCATAAGGAATGGGCATTAGTAAAACTTAACAATAAATACGGTTTTATTGATTTAAATGGAAAAGAAGTTGTAGCACCCATATACGATAGTATTGGAAATTATGGAGAAAAACATCCTTTTTGGGCAGAAGTATCCATAAATAATAAAAAAACTTTTATCGATGAAGACGGAAATACGGTTATAAAAAAGAAATAAAAATGTTAGAAAAGAAAATTACACCTATTATCATTTATCTCTTATTATTTTCAATGTACTTCAATGGTCAATCTCAACCTTTAGAAGCCACAGAAACCCATGCCCTATTACACGTGAGTGTAAGTAGTATGGAAGGCAATCCCCGTGCAGGCGAAAGTATCTCTCTAATTGGGCAAAAAACAAAAAAATCGTTTACAGGAATTACGGATAGCAAAGGAAAAGTTTCGCTACTTATTCCCGAAGGAGACATCTATACTATCATATATAAAACTATCGGAGGTAATACTAAATATGATGAAATGCCAATTCCTGATAAAAAAGGTATTTTCACTTATCAACTCAATATCAGCTATAATCCTCCAAAAACCTATACATTAGAAGACGTTTTTTTCGACACTAACAAATCAACTCTGCGTCCCGAATCTTATAAATCTTTAAATAATCTAGTCGAATTATTGAAAATCAAACCCGGTTACGAAATCGAAATCGGCGGACATACGGATAATATAGGCTCTGCCGAATCTAATCTTACACTTTCACTAAACAGAGCAAAAGCCGTAAAAAATTATCTTGTCAGTAAAGGTATCAACGAAAAAAGAATAACTATAAAAGGTTATGGCGATACACAACCCATTGCAAGCAACGATGACGAAAAAGGAAGACAGCAAAACCGTAGAACGGTTGTAACAATAACAAAAGAATAAATTTAGTCTAAAGTATTAGGTGAAATTTAACTACAGACTAACCCCTTACATCTGCTAAACACTCTCTTACACTAAATGTTCTTTTCTCAACAAATCATTAACGGTTTTGACGGGTGTAAATGTAGATAAAGGAACTGCAACAAAAAGAGTTATCCAATCCGACATAGCACCATTCCATAAACCGGGATGTTCGAGTGATTTTAAATTCTTGCCATTTTTCGATTTTAATGAAATAAAATAACGACTTTTATCTGTGTATTTTAATAAATTAAATTTTTCTCCTTTATAATTTTTTATTCCACACACTAAATCAACAGGATTGAAATATTCGGAATTTTCTAATATTTGTAATTGACTGCTATCGTTTAAATTTATTTCAGAAGTTTCTACTATTTGAAGTGATGTTTTTCCATTCGTATCTTTAGTCCAAAATGGTCCCCCTCCCGGCTCATCTTCTCGCTTTACCATACCACAAACCCGAATAGGACGATTCAGCATATCAAATAATATGTTTTGTTTTGAGTCTTTATTTAAATTATGATAATTTTCAGGCAACAAAATCTGCAAATCCTTCTGTATAAACGCCTCCGCATCAAGCAATTCTTCTGTTGTCATAGTTTTATTTTCTATAGTTTCTAAATACTTAAAGCATTGCCGTTGTAATTGTAGTAGCAAAACTGTTAGTACTTTTTTATATACAATGGTGTCATCTTTCCTTTCATCGGTGGTAACATTATCAATGTTTTTAATAAAAATAACATCTGCCTCCAAACTTGATAAATTTTCCAATAAACTCCCATGCCCTCCCGGACGAAATTCCAAACTTCCATCTTCATTCCTAAACAATTGATTATCTTCCGTTAATGCAATTGTATTACTGCTAAGCGACTGGTAAGAAAAATCGATGCTATAATTTACCTTGAATCGTTTTTCGTAAGTTTCAACTACTCTACTTGATAAACGATTAAATAAATCAGTATGTTCGGGCGATATGGTAAAGTGCAAGTACACTTTATTGTCAGTGTTTTTAGCATATAAACTTCCTTCTACCAAATGCTCTTCAAAAGCCGTTCGCAATTCTTGTGCATATTGATGAAATATTAATACACCTTTCGGTAAAGAAGCATAGTTTAAGCCCTCTTTAAACAATAAATCTTGAACTATCGGCTTATAATCTTTTTCATTTAATAGTTCTTCTATATTAATGTTTTTTTCAGCAAGCGATTGTTTTAATGGCTGATAAAAAGCAAATTTGTCTAAGTTTTTTATTAACAAAAAACCTTGCTTTAAAAAAGAAACTGTCTCATTTGATTGAGGTGTGTATTTTTCGTAAAAATTAAAAATATCTTTAAACATGCGAGTAGCTGCCCCCGAAGCAGGAACAAACTTTAACAACTTTTTATCTGTAATTTCTTTGTCAAAAGCAACTATATATTGATTAAGTTCTTCTTTAGTCAATACTTGTATACCTTTAGACGAAGTCGCAGGTGCAATAACGTGCACAAAACAATTACCTTTAGTGATAATACTTATTTGATTCTTTACTTCATCAACAGATAAACCAAGCTGCTCTATCTGTTGTATATCCTTTGCTGTAAAATTTATTGCATTGCTCATAGCTATTGTTTTTATTACTTCTTTTCATTTTCAAAATATTGCTCTAATAAACGAGCAACGTATTTACCAAACACATCGAATTCTATATTCACAATGGTTCCTACTTTAAAATTACGGAAATTAGTAACTTCATAAGTATAAGGGATAATAGCAACTGAAAACATTCCTTTTTCCGAATCCACAACCGTCAAACTTACACCATTAACCGAAATAGAGCCTTTGGGAACAGTGATATTATTTTCTTGAGGGTCGTATTCAAAATAATATCTCCAACTTCCGTTTTCATCAACAACCTTTATGCAGCGTGCCGTTTGATCAACATGCCCTTGTACGATATGCCCATCAAAACGTCCGTCCATTTTCATACTACGCTCTAAATTCACTTCATAACCGATATTCCATGTTCCCAAATTCGTTTTGATTAAGGTTTCCTGCATGGCTGTTACAACGTATTGATTTTTTTCTTTGTCTATTTTCACTATCGTTAAACAGCAACCATCATGACTCATACTTTGGTCTATTTTAAGTTCATGAGCAAAATCTACCTCTATCACAAAATGCACATTGGTATTTTCACGAATAATATCAACTACCTTACCTGTTTTTTCAACAATTCCTGTAAACATAATTATTTATATTTTATTTTTTTATCTGACTATTGTTATACTTCCTTGTAAAAATCGTGTACGCAGACCATAAAGAGTGTATTCTTTTACATCACACGCATAATAATAAACTCCGTCTACACACTTTTTATTATTACTTTGATTTGTTCCATCCCAAAGAATATCAGGATTATTTGTTTTAAAAACTAAATTACCCCATCGATTATAAATACGCATATTGACGCTTTCAACCATTTCATAGGGTTGAAATGGCATAAACACATCGTTTACACCATCTCCATTGGGAGAAAAAATATTAGGTAAACGATAGGGATTACATAAATCTATATCAAAACATATTTTATTGCTAAATTTACTTTGATTTTCAATAGTGTCAACAGCTACAATAGTAAAACATCCTACTATTGATTTTAAGTTTTTCATTATATGATTTTGTTGGTATTTGTCGTGTATAGTATCTAAAATACGATAATCCTCATTTATATTATTCGTATAATAAATATAGTATTTAACTATATCTTCCAAACAAGTATCATTTGGCAGATACCATTCTAATTCTATGTTATAACAATCTGTTTCTCCTTTTAAAACAGGAGTACAAGGTACCACATTATCATACGGTATTGCACATTGTATTTGAGATTTATTATAAAGCGGTCTTACAATAGTTGTATCATCGTAATAACCTGTAGAACGAATATAGTAACAATATTCACTGCCATTTATTAAATTTTCATCTTTATAATAAGATTGATTAGTTATTCCTATAGAATCAAAAGTTAAAGTTTGTTCATTCAATCTAAAAATAGTATAAAATGGATTGTGCCATGGAACATTTTCTTCCCACGACAACAGCAATGCTTGATCCGTTGAATCAATTGTTAAAAAAACAGAAGATGCCCTATCTGAATAATCTATTAAAAACGGTGAACTTGTATTATTATACATTCCTAATTGATAATAATACTTATTTTCTTTGGTATTTAATAACGTATCTAAATAAGTTGTATCGTTAAATCCGAAAAAACTATGTATTGTTACAAAATTTGACGAATCATTTTTTGAACGTTTTAATGATAAAGAATAAGGACCGGGATACTGTACTGAGTCTATATTTGTTGGCAATATCCACTTTAAGAATATTTTTCCATTTTTTAAATCCGTTTTTTCCACACTCACATTTGTAATTACAGGAAGATATTTTTCTATCATCATACACACTTCTTGCGAGGCATAACTTTCTGCATCATCCTCATAATAAGCTACTACGAGATAGCAGTATTCTATTCCATGGTTTAAGCCTAAACCTTTATTATCATCCACAAAAACCGTATTGCTTTGCAACTTATTTTGTCCTATTAACTTATATGCAGTATAAGCGGGAACACCTGTTTCGCAATGCGAAGGCACAAAGCCCGACCTTCCTTCTCTACGATATATTTTATATCCGGCAGCATTACTACAAGTAGAATCCCAAGATAGAATAGCTGTCTTTTCAAACGATGCAATTTGAACGTTTTTTGGTGCGGGAGCAACCACCTGTACGCTTACAGTTTTAATACTTACCAAACTAACAGGTGCTCCATTATCCTTGGCTTTAAAAACAATAGTATAAGGTTGTTTTTGAATATGATTGCAGTTAGTATACCATGTAAAATAAGTATAAACCGAGTCTCTACCTGATATAGGCTGATTAAAATGAGCCAAAGAATCTTGCAAATGAAAAATAGAACTCGTAGCTGTTAAAGTAACTATTTGTGCAAAATCAACATCTCTCGCAAGTACTTTAAACGAAAAAACATCACCTGCATTAATACAAGTATCCATAATCGTTTCTATTATAGGTGGATTATTATCACACGCCATAATAATAATTTGCATATCACGTACAACAGAACCTACTTTCACACCATATCTATACTCTTCTATTAAAATAGCTATGTTATACTCACCTTGTAATATAGGAGAATCCCAATAAAAATCACCCGTTTTTGCATTAATACCAATACTATTAGATGCCGATGGCATTGTATAGCCCGGTATATCTTGTCCATTATAACCTCTACACTTCACTAAAGAATACACTAAGCTATCTCCGTCCAAATCAACTGCTCCCGGATTATGATAAAATGGCTTGCCTACACAACCAATATCAATAGGGGGATTTTCAAGTACGGGAGAATTGTTATAATTAAAAAATGGATTAATAATTAACTCCGATTCTATATAAAACGGAATATCAACAGAATTTGGAACATTAATAATTCCTTGATTACGATTAGGATCTTCCATTGATATAATATAAGAACCCATTGCAGGATAAGTATGAGTTCCTATATATACATTTTTTTGCACTTCATTTCCCATATTTATTTTTGATGTCCTTTTGAGCATATTAGAAGTCCCATCACCCCATAACACTTCCAATTCATCCCTATCGGCCGGACTTGGACTATAAGTGTAAGTAATAAGAGTAATTTTATAGGTCAGTCCTCCAACATGCTCATATACAATCTCTCCTGCCCGTTCATGTGTGGCATATACATACACAGAAAAAAAAGTAAGAAGAACAAACAGATAGAATTGTTTCATATTATACAAAGCAATACATTAAAATATTAATGTAAAAATAGCATTCTTATTGTTTAAATAAATAAAATAATTCTTATTAACCAATGTTATAAAAACAAAAGAGAGAGATCATATACAATGTCTCTCTCTTATTGTAGCATTTTTTACAATAATTTATTTAATTAAAGTTACATGACCAATATATTCATGATCCCGTCCGGTAAAGTCTCTTGCTATTATACGATAAGAATAAACGGTAGTATATGTTACCGGTTTACCATCAATATTTCCATCCCATCCCTCTTCCGTATTAGTAGTTTTAAAGACTTTTTGTCCCCAACGATCAAATACTTCTAATAAATAACCTTCTTCTACATATTCAGACATCTTTGGCTTGAAGATTTGATTTTCACCCTCTTTACCAGGTGTAAAAGCATTGGGAATATAAACCGTTAGTTCTTTATAAACGTGTATTTTTTTAGTAATACTATCAAAACATCTATTGGCATCTTCTACGTACAAAGTAACATAATAATCTCCTACTTCAGAATAAGTTACTCGAGCAACACTACCACTTTCCGTAGTTCCATCTCCAAGATCCCACAACCAGATAATAGGCTTACCTTTGGTATTATCTGTCAATGTAAACATAATATTTGTAGCTACATTATAACTATTAGCTACAAAATCAGCTACAGGACCTTCGACAAATGCTACATCATAAGTAGCTGAATTTTCACAAACTCTATCGCTAACTGTTACAGTATAAGTACCCGTTGGTAAACTATCAATATAATATTCATCTCCATTGCCCGGATCCCACATGTAAATTAAAGAATCATTATAATCTACCGAATCATTAAAGTAAGCTTTTACAGATATTGCTAAATAACCATCTGAACGATGACAGTATTCAGGAGAATTCGTATCCAAAGTGATTTCAGGAATAGGATGATCAAAAATATGAGTTTCAACTGTATCTACGCAATTAGGATTATTACCTGCTAATACTATAACTTTATAACTTCCTGCTTTTAATCCGGTTTTTGAATCATCCGGAGTAGCTATATCCAATGGCTCATTGTTATAATACCATGAATAAGATAATGGCGGTATAGGATTACGTGTAAATACTTTAATAGCACCATTCGATTTTGTACATGTTTCATGCGTTAATTTATCTACCGATACGATAGGATTTTCTAAAATAGTTACTTCATAATCTTTTGTTTTTTCAGGGCAATTATTATTATCAACGACCGTAACTGTGTAGATACCAGGTGCTAAATCTTCAATGTTTTGAGCTACAACCGGTGGATTAGGATATTTAGATGATGGGAACTCATCTGATGTCCATGAATAAGTATAAGGTGGAGTGCCGCCTTCTGCATGAACTTTGATATAGCCTGGAATACGACAGCGTTCTCCTACTAATGTATCTAGTTTTATTACCACATCGGTAGGTTCTTTGATTTCAATTGTATCATGACGGAAACAACCATTGTCGTCTATGGAATAAACTACATAATGCCCGGCTTTTAATTGCTCTCTTTTTGTCAGTGGAGTACTATCGCCAACGCTCATCATGTCCTCCCAATAATGGAAAACGGGATCAATATATTCTCCCTCTACTTTTGTAATATTAATAGTGCCTGTATCAAAATCATAACAAGGATTATCGGTAGTAGTATATTTAATAATAAACTCTAAATCATCAACATAAATAGTATCGTATCCTTTACAACCGCGAGCATCTATTCCCATAACAGTATACATGCCTCCTCTATCTATAATTGCTGACGAGTCTGTTTTTACACGTTTTACACCGCCCCATTGATAAATGTCGGCGCCTTCAGCAAAAATCTCCGTTTCCGTATATTTACATATGACAGGAGGTGCATCTATTTTAACTTCAGGTGCCGGATAAGAGTACACAATAACAGAAGCAGTATCCGCACAACCATTTTCAGTATAAACCGTTAATAATATTTTATAATGACCCGTATCCTTAAACGTATAGCTAAGTGCCGAATCGGCAGTAACATGTTCTGTCCCTTGATTCTCACTTATTTTTGATATATTCCAATCCCAATAAGACACCTCTGAACCGGAAGCATATGCATGTTGAGCTAAATGAACTGTGGTCGGATAACAAATGTCAGTCAAAGAATCACAAGTAAATTCCGGTGCTATCATTGTTTTAAAAATCTCAGCTGTAAGCGTTGAAGTACATCCAATAGCTGAAGTCATGGTAACTTCATATATTGCACCATCCGGTGGATTTTGAACCGATAGTTTTTGTTTGTTTCCTACTACCCCTCCATTAGGACCTCTCCACACATAAGAAACAAAGCCTTCCGGTGCTTCAAGACGTGCCACAGTAGCTCCTTCACAAAACTGAACATCAACTCTCATAGGACGACATTCACCGACAGCATAACCATATCCATAATGTCCTCCATAACCGCAATCTGCCGTTGCTATTACTATATATACTGTTTGTCCTATTAAAGGATACAAACTAACCCCTACCGTAGTCCAATCTCTCCAACGTAGTTGAGAACTACAGTCAATAAATCCCGGAATACCGGCACCACAAACTACCGCATAACGATTGCAAGGAACATTTAAAAGATTTCCATTAGCATCTTGAATACGCAATTCAAAATACGGTTGTGCTTCTGGCGGATGACTAGGATCATTGAAAACCACTCCAAAGTGCAATAACAACAAAGCACTATTAGTATCAACCGTTAATTGATAAATAATAGCGTCCGCTTCATACATGGTATAGTCATTTCCTATTCTTGCACTTTGTGTAAATCCATCGGGTACTAACGCTAACTGATCATTAGGATTACCATTACAAGTATGTTGATCATACCCATAAATATCGGTCATAATCGTATGCCGACCTGCAACAGCTGTACTACCTGTCCAAGTCAAAGCAGAATATGCAGTATTGCCAACTCCACTTGAGCTTGATATTTTACACACCCAATTGGTGAAATTTTTGTAACTAAAATCCAAATTTGGACATGCAGACTGTTGTACTTGTGCTTTTAAAGCAAAACTAAAAACTATAATTAAACAAGTTATTAGTAGCAACTTAAAATTAAAAATATTTTTCATATTAATGTTTTTTTATAATTAGAATCCTCTTTTTATTATTTATGATGCAATTACTACTCTTTTTGTTGCATATAAGAAGTAATTATTTTTTTAAAAAAGGATATTTATAATCAGTTGGTGGCAACAATGTTTCTTTAATTGTTCTTGGCGAAAGCCAACGTATTAAATTTAAATAACTTCCTGCTTTATCGTTAGTCCCTGAAGCTCTTGCTCCTCCAAAGGGTTGCTGTCCAACTACGGCTCCTGTGGGTTTATCATTAATATAAAAATTACCTGACGAATATCGCAAATATTTATCAGCTATCATGATTGCGTATCTATCATGTGCAAATATAGACCCTGTTAAAGCATACGGAGATGTTGCATCGCATAATTTCAATGTTTCTTCATATTTATCATCTTCATATACATAAATAGTTAATACCGGACCAAATATTTCTTCAACCATGCTTTCGTAATCAGGTTTTTTAGCAAGTATAAGAGTAGGCTCAATAAAGTAACCTACTGATTTATCACACTTACCTCCATAAATAATTTCAGCATTTTTTGATTTTTTTGCTCTTTCAATGTATCCTGCAATATTATCAAATGAACTTTCGTCTATAACTGCATTCACAAAATTGCTAAAATCTCTCACATCACCCATTTTAACCTCTTTCAACATATCAATTGTAAGTTTTTTCACATCTTTCCATAATGACTGAGGAATATATGCTCTGGATGCTGCCGAACATTTTTGTCCTTGAAATTCAAAACCTCCACGTACCATAGCAGTAGCTACTTCTTTAGGACAAGCCGAATTATGAGCAAAAATAAAATCTTTTCCGCCTGTTTCTCCCACTAATTTTGGGTAAGTATGATACTTTTCAATATTTTTTCCTACTGTTTCCCAAAAGCTTTGAAAAACACCTGTTGAACCTGTAAAATGTATGCCTGCAAAATTAGGATCATTTAATACGGTATCGCTAATAATTGCACCCGAACCCGGCATAAAATTAATAACTCCTGCAGGCACTCCTGCTTCCATTAATATTTTCATAGCATAATAACTTGATAACAAGGAAGTAGTTGCCGGTTTCCAAACCGTAACATTCCCCATCAATACAGGACTGATATTTAAGTTAACAGCTATAGCAGTGAAATTAAAAGGAGTAATGGTATAAATAAAGCCTTCTAAAGGACGATACTCGATGCGGTTGATACAATCTTGAGGCGATAAAGGTTGTTGTGCATAAATTTCTGCCGCAAAAAAAGGATTAAATCGCATAAAATCAATAGCTTCACATGCGGAATCAATTTCCGCCTGCATCGCATTTTTTCCTTGACCTAACATGGTAGCCGCATTCATTACATAGCGATATTTTTTAGCAAAAAGCTCTGCAGCTCGTAATATAATACTACTACGTTCAATCCATGGTAAATTAGCCCATTGTTCTTTTGCTTTCATAGCTGCATTAATAGCCATTTTTACTTCTTTTTCCGTACATTTATGATATGTGCCTAATACGTGTTTGTGATCACAGGGCATCACTACCTTGCCCAATTTTCCAGTCTTGATTTCTTTTCCTCCAATAATAAGCGGAATTTCCACCTGCATACTTGCTTGTCGTTTTAATTCTTCTTGTAAAAGTTTTCTTTCTTCAGAACCAGGAGCATATGAGTAAACCGGTTCATTTTTTGGTTCTCTAAAACTAAAAATTGCGTTATTCATATTTAATTAATGTTTTATATTATAATATATTTTTTATTCTAAAAGCTAAAAGCAAAGCCAACATGAATGTCAAATACACCAAATTGTGCTATTTCTTTTACTGCATAGGGTTCTTTATTAACTACATAAGATTCATAATCTATCGTATCTTCCCATATCGTAGTGTAATTAAAGCGTAAATAAGACCAGTCAATGCCAAATTTAAATTCCGTATTTTTTGTAATGGCATATAACACATCCATTCCTGTTGTAAACGCAACGCCAATTGATAAGGTGTTAGCTATAGGAGCTTCGTATTTAAAATTATGCGTTGTCGTTTTATAAGTTCCATCGAATTGTCGCTCTTTAAATTGATATGTTGCTTCATAGGGAGGAACCAATGCTATTAGTGGACCTATATTCCCCTTTAACTGAAGATTAAATCGAGGTAATGGATTAAAATTACCCAATACACTAAATTGCACTGTAGTAAGTAACCAATTATCTACTTTTACTTCCGGTGGATTTACGTCCATCCCTGCTACACTAAGATTTTTCACTATTTTATCTTTATTCGTGAGAAAATAAAATCCTTTTATTTCAGTTCCTAATGCAACCGTATTGGTATTTTTTAAAACTCCATGCATAAAAATAGTAAAATTAGCACCAAAAGGACATTTTTCAACCTCTAAAGCATCCATTAAAGCTATATCACCTCCCAAAGTAAATCCTATATTAAACTTTTTAGCTGCTATCCCTTGTGGGTAAGTCATGATACCACCTCTACGTATTTTATTTTGAGATTTCTTTTGCTCTACTCCTAAATTTCTTTGACGAAATTTCTTGCTCGATTTTTGACTCTCTGTTTTATCTTGAGCATAACCCAAAGACATCATCATACTAATAGCAACAATGCTGATAAAAATTCGTATTATATTTTTCATCTTTATCTTAATTTATGATACTATAATGACATAATAATTTTTCTTTCCTTTTTGTATCAAAATATATTTATTATTCAACAAATAATCTTGATTAACAAGTATTTCTTCTAAAACTTTATTTTTATTGACAAACAATCCACCTTCTTTTATTAAACGCCGTAATTCTCCTTTTGAAGAAAAAACATTTGCTTTTTCCACTAACAAATCTACAATATTAATTGTATTTTCAATAGCTGAACGAGCGACATTAAATGTAGGAACTCCTTCAAATACAGACAAAAACATTTCTTCAGACAAATTAGCTAAAGCATCAGCGGTTGATTTTCCAAATAATATTTCAGTTGCCTCTAATACTTTATTATAAGTATTCAAAGAGTGTACACATATAGTTAGTTCAGTAGCAATAGTTTTTTGTAAAATTCTTAAATGAGGGGCTTGCTCATGCTCTTTTTCCAATTGTATTATTTCTTCCTGAGGTAATAAAGTGAAAATACGTATAAATTTCTTAGCGTCTTCGTCTGAGCAATTTAACCAAAACTGATAAAAAGCGTATGCAGAAGTCTTTTGCGGATCTAACCAAATATTTCCACTTTCAGTTTTTCCGAATTTTCCTCCATCGCTCTTTGTTATCAATGGACAGGTAAGTGCATAAGCTTCTCCTCCGCACACTCTACGTATCAATTCCGTGCCTGTAGTAATGTTTCCCCATTGATCCGAACCGCCCATTTGCAATCGGCAATTTTTATGTTGATACAAATGCAAATAATCAAAAGCTTGTAATAATTGGTATGAAAATTCGGTAAAAGATATCCCCGTTTCCAAACGTTTCTTAACCGAATCTTTAGCCATCATATAGTTAACAGAAATATGTTTACCTATATCTCTAATAAAATTTAAAAAAGTATAATCTTTTGTCCAATCGTAATTATTTAATAGTTCGGCTGCATTATCAGAAGAATCAAAATCAAGAAAAAGTGAAAATTGTTTTTTTATACAGTTTGAATTATATTCAATTGTTTCTCTTGTTAATAGCTTACGTTCGTCGGACTTAAAAGAAGGATCCCCTATCATACTGGTTGCCCCTCCCATTACTATCAAAGGTTTATGACCATGTAATTGTAAATGTTTTAACAACATTATACTTACGAGATGTCCAATGTGTAATGAATCGGCAGTCGGATCAATACCGACATAAGCTGCTACTTTTTCTTTCTTTAGAAGCTCTTCCGTTCCCGGCATGATATCCTGTATCATACCTCGCCATCTCAACGTTTCAACAAAACCCATACGTTTTAAATAAATAAAACGCAAATTTACATTTTTTTTTTGTACAAAACAGCTTTTTCTATTAAAAATTTTGAAATTACAGCAAGAAGTTTTCTGTTATTTTCGTGATGTGTTAAAAAGTAAATATTTTTACTATTTTTTTGCCGATTGTATACAAAAGCATTTTAAAAGCAAATATTCTATTATTCAATAATATAGAAATTCTATATCTTTCTTTTAATTTTAATAATTTAAAAAATAATATATTTGCTTTATTTTGCTTTTTATCGTTTTTCAAATCCAAAGGCGGTGAAATATTTTTTCTCCAGATAATTTCCTCCATTTTTTGAAATTTTTCTTCATAAGAAATATTTATTTTATCGGGAAGAGTAATATGCTTTAATATCAGATTATTAATAATTTTATACGATTTAAAAAGATTTGTTTTTACAAAAACATTTTCTATTTTCTGCAAATCAATTTCAGCGTAATATTTATTGAGAAAAACAGCCCAATCGCATAAATGACGAACAGCAATAGAAGAACTTATCATATGCGATGCCATATGTCCCATAATATATAAAGCATTGAAAGCGGACGATGGCACATAAGCTTCCTGATTACCTATCATCACTTTTTCGCAATTTTCTACTCTTGCTTCTTGTCTCAAAATAAATTCTATATGTTTATTCTTTTTAAAAATCCCATGCCAATTTAAAAACCACTGATGATTTTCCACATATATATTTTTCCAATAAAAAACACTGTGTTTCGGATTGACATTTTTATCTTTATCAAATTTTATCCCTACAGATTCTATTAATTCATTTCCTTTACTAAAATCGTCAAAAAGATAAATATCTATATCTCCTCCTTCGCGATGAAACGGATAAGGATACAGCATAGATAATCCTATTCCTTTTAATATCAAAACTTTAATATTATTTTTAGCATAAAATGCTATCAATGTTTCCAATGTCTCGTATTGTTTATTGTATCGTTTTTCCATAGCATCAACATTGGCAGTCCATTTTAGCAATAGCTGTTGAGGAACTTTTATTTTATCAATCCAAGGGAATAAGCCGTCATAGGCAATTCCCATTACTCCCTGAATAGATGCTTGTTTGAATATAACTTCCCAATCCTCATTGTTCATGCCGGAAAATAAGTCATAAAGCGGTTCGTTTTTCCATAAACCACTCTTTACTAAAGCCAATAAACGTTTATCATTTTGATTCATACAAAATAATTTTTTTATATATCTTTAATAATAAAGAACGAAAAGGCAGTAAAATATACCACAGATAAGACAATAAACGCCATTTTAATGATTTACATTTTATCGTTTTTCCATTTTTTCTCTTAATTTGCTGTAATAATGCAACAGCATTCTCTATTTTTATTTTTTCCGTATGTTTTGCAACGGCATCTCCTTGAAGTAATAAGATTTCGTTATTTTTTTTTACTATTCTATGTAATAAATAGCTATCCTTATATTTAAACAATATTATATCCATTTTTTTTAGTTCCGTTTTACACAATGGAACAAGTTGTAAGATGTCGTTTTCGTGAATAAAAGGTAGCATACTCGTACCTTTAGCACGAATAGTAACCGTTTTTCCGGCTGAAATTTCTTCTATCAAAAAAGCAAAAAAAGTATCACTATCAATTATTCTCATCGTAATTTTTATTAAAAAGAGCTTGATAGGTTAGCATTACACTTTCTTGATTAGGTAAACAATCTAAAATATAAACCGGAACATTTTTTATTATTTTCGATAAAGTAGCCGTTATATTATCCACTAAATAGGAATTGTAAGCAAACATAGGCGGACAAGAAGGATACAATGCAGCAATTGCTTCCAATGCACTTAGTTTTTTAATTGTATTTTCTTTTGCTTGTCTTATGCGTACGAATGCTTTGAGTGGATAATGTTCATTTTTATAACAATCTGTTTTCCCACTCCACATTGAACCATAAGCAAGTACATTTTCATTAAATCCTCTCACTATAGGACTATCATCGTTGAGTAAAGAAACATTTGAAACATGTTCAATCCATAATCTTGACTGGGTACTTTTTCCTTCTCCCGATTCTCCTAAAAACAAAATCGCTTGATTATCATGTATTATAGAAGAAGCGTGTAGTGCTAATGTAGAATGCGAAACAGTTGCCAATCCGTAAGCTATCCATAAAGCAAATGTAAACTCGTAAGGTTTGTAGCTTCTCCCATCAACATAATTTGTGAAAAAATGAAAGTTATTTTCTTCCGATAGCATCAGCAACGGTTTTTTTTTCTTTTTAAAATCCATTCTAAAAAGAAAGCCTTTATCATAGCTGAATAGTTTACAAATTGATTCATCAAATTCAAATTCCGATAACTGCTTGATATTTTGATAATTTTGCGGTGATATTTTCCAATCTATTATGTCTGACTCTAAAATTACTTTAAATAATAGTGCCTGATTGCTTTCTTCTTTTTCTAAAAACGGCAATCCGTAATGAAAACGCTGAAAAAACTGTGAGGGCGTTTTCGATACTATTCTAAATCTATGATTAGCAACTATATAATCCATAAATCAAGTATTAATAATTCGCTTATTCTCTATATCAATAATTTTCGTGCAACAATGTAAAGAAGTTTCTCTGTGTGCTATCATCAGAATGGTCAAGTTTTTTTCGCTTTCGAGTAGTTGTTGTATGGTTAATCGAATATCTTGTTCGGTTTGTGCATCTAAAGCAGAAGTTGCTTCGTCAAAAAACAGCACTTCAGCATCTTTATACAAAGCACGAGCTATTCCCAAACGTTGTTTTTCTCCTCCTGATAAACGATTGGTTATTTCGCCTATTTTTGTATCCATTCCATCAGGATAAAGCGCAAATAATGATTGCAACTTTACAGTTTCCAAAACCTTATTTATTTTATCTCTATCTATTTTATCATTATCGAGTGTCATGGCGATGTTTTGAGCAAAAGAAGCATCGAAAATAAAAACTTCTTGAGAAACATAAGCAATCATATTTTGCCATGCTTTTAATGTTTTTGGTGTGAGTTCTTCGTTATCAATAGTTATTTTTCCTTTTTGCGGAAAATAAAATCCCATTAATAAATAAAAAAGTGTCGTTTTACCTACGCCTGTAGCTCCTTTAATTCCAACACATTCTCCTTTTTTAACCGAGAAAGACAAAGCTTCTATAATTGGCGTATTTAATTCATCTTCAAAAGTGTAGTATATATTGTCAACATGAATGGCATTTTGAAAAGTCAATCTATCTTGACAGCTATCTTCTTCCTTTTCCACAATCGTTTTCGTATTGATATTTTCACTAATAATATCTATAGCATATTGGTTAAACTTAATTTGCATCCAACGACTTACTACAGTGCGTATTGCCGGTAGCATACGCAAAGCTGCTATGGAAAATACGGCAAACAAAATTTTCAAAGTACTTCCATCCGTATGTAAATTCATCAAAATCAATACTATCATTCCAATTACCACTCCCATTTCTAATATTAGAAACGGCAAATTGGATATACGTTCATTTTTTAATTTATAAAATTTGAGCAATTCCAAGTTGGAATCAAAACGTTTTTTTATGGAAGCAAAAGCTTTATTAAGCACTATTTCCGCATAGCCTTTAAAAGTTTCATTAATTAATCTATTTTGTTGTCTACGCACCTTATGTTCTTCTTTCCCATAAGTTTCTAATTTACGTTTTACTACAAATACATAGGCAATGCTAATAGGTAAAAAAACGATAAGCAACATCAAAAACACCGGTGGATTGTAGCATAAAACCGTAACAAGCAATAAAAATATTAAAACACCTTCACTTATAATATTGACAATAGATGCCAAAACATTAAACGCTAATGCCGAACTTGCACTATTCACTTGATGAGTAAGTGTTACCGGATGATTTTGTTTCATAAAAGTCAAATCTTTATGAAAATAATCAACAAACATTAAGTTGGTAAAATAATGATATAGTTGGAAATAGTATTTGTTTTGGAAATTAATTATAAAAATATTTAAAATATTTTTCACTAAATAAACAAGAAAAACACCAATACATATTGCTATAATAAAATAATTGATAGATGAAAATCTCAAATATAAAAATATTTTTTCAACCCACATATTCGACATTAAACTGTCGGGGTCTAACACCAACATTAAAATAGGTAAGACGGCTGCCAAACCAATAAAATTCAACAAAGCACGAACTATAGATGTAAGAACCACACCATAAGTTTTAGGTCGCATTGATTGAGGAATAAGAGAAAGTATTTTTCGCATATTATTTTTCAATCAGCTGATAGGCAACAAGTTTATCTATCCATTTTCGGGCATCTTCTTCTGCTTGCTTAGCTTCTACTTTATAACGAGCTGTTAAAGACCTTACAACATCTTCTATTTCAAAGTCTTTATTTGCAAACTCCTTCCACAACCATTCTGAAGTAGAATTTAAAGATACAATTTTAGTTAAATCGGTGCTGTATTCACCTTGAATAATAATTACTTTTTCGCCTGCAATATCTCTTATTTTATGTTTATTATTGATACGCATATTATTTTATAAATTTTTGTTAAAAATGCAAAATTACATCTTTTTTATAAACAAGTTAAATACTGCCATTTATTTTCAGTTAAATAAATTAAAACATTACCAATAAAACCATTATGATAAAAACCTTTTAGTAGAAAAATAAAAAAACACATGAAAATTTATCATGTGTTTTAATTGTAAAACGATTGAATGAGTTTTATTCAACTATTTTTTATTCGATTTTTATCGAACTTTTGCAAGCATTGATAATTCGTGGCATATCTTCAACTTTTGTTATTTTCATTGCTTGTGTCGGATCAGCTTGTGATACAAATACTAAAACACTAAGGTCATCAATAACTACGGCTTCATTGCTGATAGTTTCAGGAATAGTATACGTAAATGTTTTAGAGTAAAGTTCTCCTTTTTTGTTTTTCGGTATTGCCTCACCGGAAACACCCGTAATGAATGTACGCAACATGTGGTTGTGTTTGTATTTGCCAGTATTTTTATCATACATTGCAGGATAGAAAGTTTCTCCATTAACTTGTGCTCCCCAAATATTGTCTTGCAACAATACAATATTAACAAAGTTTTTTCCTTCCGCTACCGTAACACTATCGGTGAAGTAAACTTGTACTTTACATGTTAATTGACGAGTACTTTTCTTAATAGTAGTTTTAGCAGCTACATTAGCATAGGCTTTTTGATTAAATAGTTGTTCGGCTACATATCCCCAAGCTCCTCTGTTAATTGCATAGGCATATTTATTGTCTCCAAGATTAACGAGCTCTCTGCTCACAGCTCCAGTGGGAATAGCACTTACTCCAAATGAATTAAAAAGAGTTGTCCCTTCATTTGTAGTATAAGCAGCAGCCAAATTTCCTGCGTGTATATTGATTGCCCAAAACTGATTCGGCCATAATTTGCTTAACGAATCTGCTCTCCTATGTCCATCGGGACAATAGCCACAATTAATACCTGTGTACTCTTCTAAAATTACCTTTCTGTTTTCAAGTGTTTTACTTACAAAAACTTCTTCTTTTGGTTCTTGTGGTTCATCATCATTAGGACCACACGATGAAAATGCCAAAATAATGCTTAATCCAAGAATGGATACAAAAAATTTTTTCATATTAATAAATATTATGTTAAAAATAGTTTAAATTATTATTAAATTTTAATTATATACTTGTAACGTAAAATCATCAATTAATGTTGCTTGATATTGTCGTAATGGCAATTCCGCTTTACTATTTGAATAAGGATATCCATTCAAAATATTAAAAGAAGAACCACATAAACTGTCGTATAAAGTTGAATTTACGATACTTACCCTTCCTCCTTCTTCCCAATCATAAGGGCAAGCTCTGTCGTAAGCATAAAAAGTAGTCATATCGAAACGATATACAACAATGCCACTAATTCCTCCTGTGAAATATTCATATCCTCCAACATGAATTAAATTGGTGGAATTAATAGAAACAGTGAAATTTACATGCCGTATAGGAATGGTTGTGTTTTGCATATCGCACGCATTCATTAATAAAGAAATACCTATGACAGCGCCTAATTTTCTCATTATGTAATACCATTAATTCAATTGAATGCAAATGTATAAAAAAAAACAAAAGAAAAAGATAATAATGAAAAAAAATAAAAAAATTAATGTTTAATTGCTAACGTTGTCGTCAGCTTTTCTCTTTTCACCTTTCCTTTTAAATTAAAATAATCAATAACAATAATATAAGTTCCAACGGCAGCTTTTAAGTTTTCGTCTGTTGTCCCATCCCAAGTAATCACTCCGTCTGTGTCTAATAAAATATTGTTAGCTAAGGTTTTCACTTTTCTTCCTCCGACATCGTATATAGTGATAGTAGCTTTATATCCGGCTTGCTCCATTTTATAAGTAATATGAAGTAAATCGTTATAGCCGTCTTGGTCGGGAGAAAATATTTCGGGATAAGTAGCAAACTTGCTAACCGAAACTTTGCTCTCGCTATAACAGGAGTTAAGATAACAAGGAGTGGCATAGCCCACAGTAGATGCTGCCGAATGCCAATTAGAAGCATCTTGTGTTTTTCTGTCGGGATGTATGCGTTCCAAACTAACACCATCAACCGACTTCAATAAAGGATAGTGCATGCTTTCTACATAATCAAAACGGTCGATTACTTTATTGTCGGACAATAAAATAACAACTCCTTCTTCGTTAGCATAAATTGGGAAACTATTCATTTTAATAAAATTATCTTCGTTTTGATAGTGATATTGCAATTGAACAACAGAAGGATTAGTGCTAAGCAACGCATAGTTTTTCGGAAAGAATTGAAAGCCTTCTTCTATAATAATTTTTCCTGTGTCAATTTCATCTTTTTTCAAAGTAGATAAACGTAAGTTTTTTAAATCAAGAATTTTATCCGAACGATTGTATATTTCTACAAAATCGACACCGTCATCTTTAGGATTAAACAATACTTCGTTAATAATAATATCAAAAGAATCAATCGTTTGTGTGTATCCGAAAAAAAGAGACGATTGTAGGGGTATCATATTGCCTGCACAATCAATAATGGTATCGCATATACTTAATCGATAAATAATTCCACTATTAAGACTATTGTTTAAATGAATTAAAACAGCTTTCATTTCCTCGGAAAGAACGCTAATACTGTCTATTTTTATTTTTCTATCTATTTGATAAGCTCTTGGATTACAAATATTTTCGCCCAACATTTTTTCCGAAAAATACACTATTAAATGTAATGAATCCGGTGTACTAATACGTTTTATACGCGGGGCAATATTGTCGGAATTAAGGGTGTAAACCGAATTTTTCTGTCCCGGTGTTCCTCCTTTGCTATCAACAGACGAAGTCCAGTTATTTGCTTCATTGCAAGGATTATCGTAATCTATCATTTCGAGCGACCAGCCTCCGTCTTTTTTACTTTTATTATGCCATTCGGGCGTAAATTCAACGGAATGAATAAAGTTGTCTTTATTGTCGTAAAGTCTGATGAGCTGTCCCCCATCAGTAATGCTCATGCTTGACACTGCCACGGTTTTACCGTAAACACTCATCGCACTCACATTGCTTTTAGCCGTTACAATAATGTGTTCCAAAGGAGACAATACGGCTTTTTCCACTGTCCTGATATTTTTCCCAAAATACAATTTCCATCCTTCTATATTAATAACATAAGGACTTCTATTGATGAGTTCTATGTATTCTACTTCAGGCAGTTCTTGTTGAGGAGCAGGTTTTGCCATAATCTCATTTATCACTACATCGAAAATAGAAGAACGGTACAAGAAAAAAGTGAAAGCCGTATCATTCATCGGATTATCTGATAAATCTAAAACATTAGCAATGTGTAACGTACATAATTTATTGTATTCAAAAGCAGAATGAAAACACAACAGCAAAGCACTATAATCGGAGTTGAAAGCAACAATAGTATCGGGATGTCGATTATTTGGGAAAATAGTATAATTCAAGCGATTAAGAGCCGACATAGAATCCAAACTTTCGTTAAAATAAAGACTAATAGTTTGTTTTTCTTCATCAATATACAGAGAGTCAATGTAAGGAGGTTCTTTGTCTATGTAAATTTCATCGCAATAAATATCATCGAAATAAAATTTTGTGCTATTGGATTTAGTATAGGTGCAAACAATTCCTAAATGAGTCATTTCAAAGTGCATACTGTCTTGGCATTCGTTTTCGAGTAAAAATACTTTTTCATCTTCATTTGCTGTAAACAACTGCCAATAGCCACTATCGGAATAAATTATTTTTACAAATATAGAAAAACTGTTAGCTATCGCACTGTCTTTTCCACTCATTAAAAGTTGGTGTTGATTTCCACTTTGTTTATAAAAACGGATAGCATCGGCATTGCCATTTTCACCAAAACGAAGATAATAACCTTCGAGTGCGGTGTCGATAAGGTTTTCGGTATTAGAGGCAATATAAAATTTTGCATAATTATTGTTTGAACCGGCAAAGGCTAATTTTATCCAAAAACTCCATTCTGTTTTTCCATGTACGGTTTTTGCCATAGAGGATAAATAAGCAGTTCCGGCAACAGTTGCATTTAATTGCAATTGCAATGCATTGTTGACAGTAAAACTATCAACATTGCCGTTCCATGTAGGATTATTTAAAAGTTCCTTATCCGAAAAGTCTTCATAAAACTGTGAGTATGAACACGGAAATATGAATAAAAAGAATAATGCCAATATGTATTTGTTCATAGTGTTTTTTTTGTAAAAGTACAATTTTTTTCCAATCAAAAAAAGACGCTAATAAAAAAATTATTTTTTATTATCCAAAACGCTAATAAACAGCAAATAAAAAAAGCGTTATAATTATTTATTACAACGCTTCAACTTATTAAACTTAAAAATTAACTCCCCCTTTAAAAGAGTATATGAAAAAATTTATTTTTTTGCGAAAAAATTTTGCACTTCAGACGACGGAACAATAGCTTCCTTAAAAGCGTAAGCCCCTGTCTTTTCCGAACGTTGCATTTTGATTACTTTAGCGTATCCTTGATCTTTGCTTTGTCTTAATGTAGCAACTGCTTTCTTTGCCATAATTCTAAATTATTTAATTTCTTTGTGTACTGTTACTTTCTTTAAATAAGGATTATATTTCTTTAACTCCAAACGATCGGGAGTATTTTTTCTATTTTTCGTAGAAATATATCTTGACATACCCGGAACTCCCGATGCTTTTTGCTCGGTGCATTCGAGGATAATCTGTTGTCTTGCTTCTTTGTGCTTCTTTGCCATAAATCCTAAGTCAAAAAATTATTAACGTTTTTTTAAGGTCTGCAAAAGTACAACTTTTTTTCATATAAAATCGAAATTTTACAAAGATATTCAAAAAAAACATTTCTATTCTTTTCTAAAACCTACGGCAAGTTTAAATAAAGCAATAAAACTTACCGAAATAACACGCTGATTATAAGCTATATAAATTTATTTCCAAATAAATATTCAAAAAACACCCCTTATCCAATCAATTTGATAGTAAAATTTAGTAATTTTGCATTCTTAAAAAAGAATGGCAGTGGAAGATTTAAAATACTTTAAACAATTTGATATTAAGTTCTCTACGCTAGCGATAGGCATACATGAATTCCATCTTGATATCAAGAAAAAATTCTTTGCCAAACATAAAAACGAAGAAATTATAGATGCAAACATACAAGTATTATTAGAATTAAACAAAAAAGAAAATTTATGTATATTTAATTTTACAATAGATGGGCAACTGACGTTACAATGCGATATTTGTTTAGATGATTTAGCATATCCCATTCATACTGAAGAAACGCTTATCTTAAAACTATCGGAAGAAACTACAGGAGAATACGAAGACGAAAATATATTATTTGTCAACACAAATGAACACATATACAACATAGAACAAGTTCTTTATGAAATAATATATGCACAAATACCCATGCGTAAATCGCATGAAGACGTAGAACAAGAGTGCAATAAAAATATGATTAAACAACTAGAATTATATACAAGCAAACAAACACAAGCAATAGACGATAGATGGGAAGTTTTGAAAAATTTAAAAATATAATAACATGGCACATCCGAAACGAAAACAATCAACTACTCGTAGAGATAAAAGAAGAACTCACGATAAAGCAACAGCACCTCAATTAATGGAATGCAAAAACTGCGGTGCAGCTGTTATTTACCATAGAGTATGTCCTGAATGCGGACACTACAGAGGCGAACTGGCTATTGAAGCAAAAGAAGCATAAATAATGCATTTAAACACAATAAATTACTATTATAATAACAAACATCATAAAAAATAGTGATTTTTTTGTGCTATTGAATAATTATGTATATTTGCATAAATAAAAATTATGAAACATAAATACGGTTTTTTATTTTTAAGTACTCTATTTTTATTTTCATGCTCTAATAAAAATGGAAAGATAGATGCTTCCGGCTCTTTCGAGGCAAATGAAATCATTGTATCTGCCGAAGGAAGCGGTAAAATCATGGATTTAAAGTTAGAAGAAGGGCAAACCTTAACAGCCGGTCAGTACATAGGATATATTGACACCATACAGTTATTTTTGCAAAAACAACAACTTAATGCTCAGATAGAAGCTACTTCAGCTCAAATGGCTGACGTCCCAAAACAAGTAAGAGCTCTTCAAGAAAAATTAAGCGGCATGATGATTGAAAAGAAAAGATTGCAAAGCCTTTTACAATCCAATGCTGCCACCAACAAACAAATGGACGATTTAAACACCGAAATCCAAGTTGTAAGAAGTCAATTAGATGCTACACGTTCCAATTTAAACGTACAAAACAAAAGCGTATTGGCTCAAATTGACGGCATGCAATACCAAATTGCATCTTTGGAAAATGCTATAGAAAAATCGCTCATACACAGTCCTATCAATGGCGTTGTGCTAAAAAAATACGTCAATCGACATGAACTCATTTCTACCGGATATCCTATTTTTAAAATAGCCGATATTTCAAAAATGACCTTGAAAGTTTATGTATCGGGAGATCAATTATCAAATATCAAAATAGGAAAAACTTGCGATGTCAATATCGACAAGCTCAACGGAAAACAAAAGACGTATAAAGGTAAAATAACATGGATTTCGAGTGAATCGGAATTTACGCCAAAAATGATACAAACGAAAAACGAAAGAGTCAACCTTGTTTATGCAGTGAAAATCAGAGTGGATAACGATGGAGATATAAAAATAGGAATGCCCGGCGATGTGATTTTCAATTAGTTTTAAAATTCATCTATGCCAATCGTTGAAAGTGATAACATATCGAAAAAATTCGGAAAAATAGAAGCTTTACAACAGGTTTCTTTTTCGATAGAAAAAGGAGAATTGTTTGGCTTAATAGGACCCGACGGTGCCGGTAAATCAACACTTTTCAATATTTTAGTTACCTTGCTTAATCCCGACAGCGGCACTGCACGCATCATGGGCTATGACCTTATAAAACAATACAAAGAAATACGTAAAATTATCGGTTATTTACCCGGTCAGTTTTCACTTTACAAAGATTTGAGCTGTATCGAAAATTTAGAGTTTTTCGCCACTCTCTACGGAGAAAATATCGAAAAAAACTATTCGCTCATACGACCGATATGGGAACAACTTCTTCCTTTTAAAGACAGACCTTCGGCTAAGCTCTCGGGAGGAATGAAACAAAAACTGTCTTTATGCTGTGCTTTGATACACAGACCTTCTATTTTAATATTAGACGAGCCGACCACCGGAGTTGACCCCGTTTCTCGACAAGAATTTTGGGAAATACTGCAAATGTTAAACAAAGAAAACATTACCGTTTTAGTTTCCACTTCGTATATGGACGAAGCTTCGCTATGCAATCGCATAGCATTAATACAAAAAGGAAAAATATTAAACATCAACACTCCTGCTCAAATTCTTTCCGAATTTAAAGGTCATTTGTTTGCCGTTCATTCCGAAGAAATTTATCAACTACTGCTACTGCTACAAGAAATAGAATGGATTGACAATGCTTACGCTTCCGGACAGCAAGTCAATGTAGTACTCAACAAAAAAAACGATGTTGAAAAATTAACCGAATTAATAGAAGAAAAAAATATTTCATTTTCACATATACAGGCTATTAGCCCAAATACCGAAGATTGTTTTATTCAACTTATGCGTTCACAACAAGAAAACACTTAAATAAAATACTATGGACAACTTTCAACACTTAATTCGAGAATTACCCGATTTTCCTCAAAAAGGAATTCTTTTTTACGACATTAATCCCTTGTTATCAAACTGGAAATCATTGAATGCTATTTCTTTTAGCCTTGCTGAAAAAATAGCAACCATTGTGCCTTATGCCACCAAAGTATTATCGATAGAAGCACGCGGTTTTATTATAGGAGGCATACTATCCAATGTGTTAGAAGCAGGTTTTGTTCCTATTCGCAAAAAAGGCAAACTTCCCCCCTATGACACCTTACGCAACATCGAATACCAATTAGAATACGGAACCGACAGCTTGAGCATGGATGTTTCCCTTATCAATTATCACGATAATATCGTTATTTTCGACGATGTTTTAGCTACAGGAGGCACTGCCGAAGCAACTTACAAACTATTAAAAAACGAAATCAACAATGGAAAATTAGCAGCGTTTAACAAAAACAATATCTGCTTCGCTTTTTTATTAGAAATAGAAAAATTAAAAGGAAGAACTCATCTTAGCCGACAAACAGGCATACCCGAAAACAATATTATTTCACTGATAGTTAAATAAATAAAAACAAACAAGCGATATTCGGCACAATATTTCTATTTTTTTTGCAAACAATAAGAAAATTATTGATACCTTTGCAAAGTGAAATTATTAATATACGAATGTTGTATGTTGGTTATGTGAATAAGACGTTAGCGGTAACTTTAAAGACATGAAGTTTAAACGAAAAGTGCAATGCAAAATTTTAAAAAATTACTTGATGAAGTATATTATTACAAGCCATCTGATTCTGATATAGAACAATGCGATAAAAATCAAATCAAAAAATTTCTATGCTATGTCGAATTGATTACAATGGCTGAAATGAATGAAGAAGCAAAAATACTATTTCGAGGAACAAAATTAAAAAAATTAAATTCAAAATTGATTTCTAAATTAAATTCTAATAATAGTTTATATGATGGATTATTCCTCGTTGGAGAAAAAGCTAAAAATTATCTTAAAAAGGAGAATGAAATACCTCATCCCATAAAAACTATAAATACTACTTGTCGAGACACTACTGATTGGATTTATGATGAGTATAAAAAATTACCCCTAAAAAATATTGGGACTGATTATTTTCAAGACAATCAAAATAAAAATCGTTTTTCAAAAGAGTTAGAAAAGGATTCTTATTTAATAGATTACTATTTGAAAGGATTGCACACATGGAATAGTGATTTTTTAGTAAATTTTGTATCTGCTTCATCAAGTTTTAAAGTGGCTTTAAATCAAGGGAATGATTTGGTAATTATTTTGTGGATGTCAGATATTTATTCAAAACATGTGTTAAGTCCATCTTTTTTAAAACAATATGAAAAAGTATTTAATAAGAAAAAGTTACCTAAAATTAAAAAACTTTTTAAAGATGAACAAGAATACTCTTTTAAAGGTTTTATTTTACCTCATTATATATTAGGGGCATATATAAAAAATGAAAATAAAATAGTAATAAATCCAGCACTTTTAGAGAATAATAAGGAAAATTGGATACAAGACGGTTTTGATATTGACGGAGAAAAATTTTCAAAATTCATAAAACACACTAAATATGAAAGATTTTTAATGCTTCACAATAATGAGAAATTTGAAGAAAAAAACGTTTACTAACATAAGCTATAACGCATGCTGATTCCTTTGAATTGCAAATTTTTATAATTCGATATCCACCATTTTTATAATCCCTCAACCCTTACACAAGCAATACTCAACAAAATATTTTTATTTTTATATTAAACAAAAACTCACATATAGATATTCAACAACTTATAAAATACACAATGAAAAATTTTAAAACCATATTAATTATTAATATACTCGCAGTAAGTATGTTTTTTTCATTTACATCGTGCTATTCCGATTATTTAACAATTGATTACGAAGTTCATTGGGGTGCTGTTTGGAACCATAATCATACAAAAGCGGCTTTTGTAGCTTCAAAAAGAGCCTACCGTCCTGCAAAAGGCATTGCCGCTTTCCCCGATGGAGGAACACCTCGGTATTTAGTAGAAGATGTCGGACTTTATGTTTTTGATTACGAAAACAAATCACTCGAAGAGTTGATTACCTTTAATGACTTAGCTAACTACATAGGCACTTATAGGTCAAGGTGGAGTGTAACATTAGCACTAAGCGACAGCATGGTTTATTACTTACTGTCGCCCGTATCTGTGGATTGGGAAGCATCGTTAAAAGAAAAATATGAGCAACCCCGTGCCTTTAATATATATACCAAAACCGATGCAACTGTTGATTCTACGGTGTTCGATAATCTTCTTATCAAATCGGAAAAATGCGATTTAACTTCGCTTAATAAAGAACTTGCGAAAATTCCTTTGGCGGATTGGGGTTTGAAACCGCAAGAAATATATCCTAAATCGGACAAAAAATATATTAAAGAAACGATTTACCTGCTAAATCCGTCATCCAAAACTCGACGGGCTGTAGTCGAGCAAATAATAGCAAAACAAAGTAAAGCTGAGATTGAGTTGTTACTCAAAAAAATGGATGATTATAAAAATAGTCTTGAAGGATCTGAAAAGACCATATACGAACTGAAATCAAAGGACACCTATGAACAAATTAAAGCATTGTTATAAAGCAATTTGCCTTATTGTACTTGCCGTTTATACAACAAGTAACGGATGGGCACAATCGGAAAGTAAATGGGAAAGTTTTGCATTGAATGTTCTTGCTTACGACGATGCACCCGTTGAACCCTACCCTGAATCGAACCTATTTGATGGCAACAGCAAAACCTGCTGGGTATGCGGCTCATATACAAACAATAAGCCTAAAAGTACACATTTAAAAATGCCTCGTAACGACAAGGTGTATCTTAATATTTTTACCGGATACGGAAAGAGTCGAGAGCTGTTTTATAAAAATGCCCGCCCCCGAAAAATACGATTATCGGTCTATGCAAGTGTTCATCCCGAAGGATATGTTACTGAAATTGCCGATATATATGAAGGACTTAAATACCCGCAAGAACAAATCATAACATTAGTTGATACTTTTGGTATTCAAATAATTGAATTAGATTTTTCGCAAAAAGAATTGAATGAATTCAGCAAGAAAGTATATCGGCAAGCAAGGTCATATTTTGAGCCACCCCTACTCGATTCGTGTTTGATTGTAAAAATCGATATAGTAGAATCATTGCCGGGGACTCAATACGATGATATCTGTATTTCGGAACTTTTTTTAAGCGGAGAAGACTGCACATTGAACAGCTCAACTCCGTCGACACCAATAAAAAAAGTTTACATCAACCAAGCCGAAAACAGCCTTCTAATCGATGACGCTCAACACCAAGGCGTAGTAATTTATCAAGATTCACTGTCGGTTTTACAGCTTATCGATGTATCAAGCGATAATAAATGGGCTATTGTACTATCGATGCCGACTGAAGTTGAAGGAAGGACTGAAACATTTTATCATCTCGTAAACATAGCAGACCGAAAAATTGTCAATAACGAGATAGGAGAATGCAGAGGCAATTACCTGTCGGGCAGCGAATTAACTTTTAAAACCAATAGTAAGGGACAGCTAATGCTAACATACAGGGCTAATGATGGCGAATATTATAGCATTGAGCTAAAATGATATCACTCAAATTACCTATTGAATTTTAATTTGCCTATCGTCTTTTTATTTTTTTTATCAAACGATAATAAAATTATGTATACTTTTGCAAAGTGAAATTATTAATAATAAAAATAATATACGAATGTTGTATTTTTGTTACGTAAATAAGACGTTGTACGCCATAAAAAAAACATATATATGAGAATAATATCGACTTTGATTTTTTTAGTAACAATTACTACGACTTTCGGGCAATATATTGATGGTCCGGCTAATATCCGAAATAAACCAAATGGAGATAAGTTATTTTCTATTAACAATTTGGGGTCAATTCAATTAGATGAAGAACTGCAAAATGACTGGAACAAAATTTATTTGCACTGTTTTGTTAAACCCAATCAATTAATTAAAAGGAAAACAATTAAAGCAAATAGTGTATTATTAAATTCTAAAGGGGATAGTATTGGATATACATTAACAGAATTTCAGGTTAACGAAAATTTCGACGAGAACTATCGCGATTACAACAAATTAGAGTTTATCTACATTGAATTATCAGGATTTATGTATAAAGACAATATAAAGCACAATATAACATTTGAAGAGATTTTAAATAATAAACCTTCATATCTTGATAGTTGTCAAAACACATACATAACATATCAAGAGGAAAACGGAAAATATATAACCTTGATACATAAATGCAATATGTATGAAACTTCAATTCTAATCAACAATGATTATGTGCCAATTTTCGTGAAAGAATTCCAAGATATCAAAAGAATTTCCTGTGTTGAAGGACAAGAATCAACAATAAAATTAGAAATGAAATCAGATTATTTTTCTGAAACTATAAAAACAAAGATTTTTACTGTCGAAGCGGACGAAATAGAAATTAATGATAAGCTAATTAAAGCTGTTAAATATGGTTGTTGTGGTGCGGAAGACTATTATCAGGCATTCAATTCATTAACCCATAACAAATTAATGGATTACGAATCAAAACTTTACATAATCGACATACCTAATTCTCCAATTGAAGGATATTTAGGTTTTTTTGTAGCAGGTTATGAACCAAAAGAAGAAAAAATGATTATTGGCACATTGACCTTCACAGATGGGGATAACATAATAAACAAAGTAAATTTTGTCACACAAGATAAACAAAAGTATGATAACATATTCAGATTTGTTCCCGATATGGAATTTATTGCATTAAATACCAAAGATAATGTTAATCAGAACAAAGATAGGATAGAATTATGGACTAAAAATTTTTCAAAATCACCAAAGGATTTAACCGATTTTCAGTTTATAATCAAGTTCTATGACAAATCAAACAGTAAAACTTATATTCAAAAATTAGATTTCATTAATGGATATATAAATGGAAATAACAAATCAGAATTTGATATAATGATTGATAAATAAAAAACAGTATACAAACGTTATAAGTTCAAAATTCACAAATGTATTTTTGTTACGTAAATTAGATGTTATACCTCACTTAACAATATTATCGTATGAATAGAATCCTTTCCACAATAAAGTTTGCTTTTGCAATTCTGTTGTTCTTAAGCACAGTAAAAGCAGCATATTCACAGAATAGTCTGCTACATAATAAAGACGCTAACACTTTTGTAGAATTTTTCGAGGCTTTAGAGTTTTGGAAAGAGTTTGAAGAGTTTGAAAAAACAGAATTGAAAGGTCAATACTTCAATATTGCTCTGAATAATTATGGCTATTTATTGTTAGTTGAATCACTCGGAGAATACCGTGATATTGCCCCGGAGAAAAAAGAGCTTCTGAATCACTTCTTTAAGGCTATAGGCATATACGAGCAGGCAAAAGACCTTTTCAATAAAGAGGTATTGGTTAAAACGGATGCAGGAAAATATTGGTTCCCAATTCAAGATGAGCTATTGGGGTATTGGAATGATGAACTAAAGAGTGGCGACAAAACTTTAATCTACATAAGATTCTATGGTTCAACGAATAAACTTTCAGAAGGTAAGCTGATATTTGCTATTAACGCTTTTAATTCAAACTATTATGATGGCTTATGGGAAGAAGCCATAAATAATTTTAACGATGCCAAAGACACTATCGGCTTGAGATGTGTTAATCAACTCATCTCCCTTGACCCAAATGATGGTAGAAACTATGCCATGCTTGGATTTTATTACACTGTGGTTGGTGCAGAAAATTTAAATAATCAGCTTACTTTCAATAAAGCCGATTCTTTATTCTCAATCGCAGAAAAACTTTCCCCCGAATATAGCTTACAGTACTATCAACATGCAATATTAAAATTCTATATGCATGATTATGTTCAATCCTGGCAGTATATTGAAAAAGCAAGAGCTATGAATGAAGAAGGAATTGAACAATCTGTTATTGATGAGTTGGAATCAAAGCTCCCCTACAAAAAATATTTAAAAACAAAGAAATAAAAAAGGACTTTAATTGTCATATTTTTTCGATTTTAAGTATAAACCTAATTTTAGAACATGACATCATTTTTTTTATTTTTGCTTCGTGTTAGGTGTCGGATGCAATAACATAAACCAAGTATCGTTAATAATAATAAAAAAAAAGAAACTATGGCAACAAAATATTTAATAGCATCCATCTTTTTTACGGCAACATTCCTATCAGCTTGTAAAAAAGACAACTTAAGCATTCAAGAAGGAACCTATAAAGGAATATTTACCGTAACTTACAATTCGGTGAAAGAATCCGGAAAAACGACCTTAGAATTGAAGAACGGAAGATTTTCCTGTTCAGGAAATCCTAATAGAATACCTGTCGGCGGTTCAGGAACTTTTTCTTATGATGAAAACACCATCACTTTTAATGATGAAAATGCTTGGACTGCGGACTTTGATTGGAATTTAATACTTAACGGCAAGTATTACTATACATTTGACGGGAAAAAACTAATATTTTCTTCCGACAAGAATAACATGGGCAACTACAAATATGACCTTAAAAAACAATAATTACTGCACCAACAAGCGTTTACAAAATAGCGGGAACAGTGTTTTGTATGACAGTTTTTTACTTCAAAATCAGAAATCAAAAATTAGGTATTGACAATAATGTTAAAAAATGAAAATACTAACACCCATAAACTTACTTTTAATCATTACTTTTTTAGCTTGTAATTCTATTCCTTCAACCGATACTAATCAAAATGATTCAAGCATTAAAGACACAAATAACTCCGTAAACGCCGAGAATTCCGAAAGAATTTTAAGTGCGGACAAAGCTTCCGTCGGAATGACCATTAATGAGCTTAAAAAAGCATATCCCAATGCAAAATTTGTTGAAGAACCCGTTTCCCTATACGGGGTTGACGGTGAAGGAAAAGGATTAGTTGTAGTAAACAATAATGAAAGATTACTTTTTGTGTGGACATTAGAAGGTGATGATAAAATTAGAGGAATTACAATCTTGTCTCCTTCCATTGTAATTGACTCAAATGTTGCTGTAGGAATGCCTTTGCAAGAGTTTCATAAAAAATATCCTGACATAAAACTAACTATTAGTCTGATTGACGAAGATATCGAATACTGTTATGTAAAAGGTAAAGAATATCTAATAGAATTTTTGACACAACCCGATAATAGAGTTGGAGAATACGAGATGGAAGGCGTAGAAGCCGAATCAATTCGAATTTTAAGACCTGACGCAAAAATAGACAGAATATCACTATATTAGATTTTGAAATCGGAAAGAAGATTGCTTTTTTTTATCCTTTCTCGTTCGATAAATTGTGTATCTTTGCATCTTATTTAAATATTTTATCTAATTGATTTATTGAAATATCAAAAAACACAATAGAAAACGATACACAAACGTTATAAGTTCAATATTTACAATTGTTGTATCTTTGTTTTATAAACCATACATTAGCAATAACATAAAAAAACATACTAATACCTATGACGAAGAATAATTTAAAAATCTTTACAGTTGGATTAATTCTTATCATAACTTCACTATTAAGTTCCTGTCAATCGAGACAAGAAAAGACTAAGACAATTATTAAAGAAATACAACTTATTGAGACTTTTAAAACCAGCTATCATTCTCAGATTGAAACAATTAAACATATAGCAACAGGCAATGATAGCATTAAAATAATTGAATTGGAAAAGAGATTAACTGATGATGAAATTGCTAAACGAATAGAATCAGCTTTTAATCAAGGATTTAGCGATAAAGAACTCAATGACATTTACAATTTTACTCAGACAAATGCTTTTAAAAAGATTTTAAATTCAAATGAAATCCATGAATTGATTATTTCTTCATTTAAAGATATAGACAAAGAAATTGAGGAAATAACAAATAATTTAGAGCAAACTATTAAAGAACCAATTGAGAAATTTGAGCCAATTCCTATTGACTATGATAAAAAAATTAAAAGGAGAATAAAAAAAGAATTTCAACCATGAACAACACCAAAATATCCATTCGTTTTTTTAATGACCGAGAGGTGCGTGCCGTTTGGGACGAGGAAAACAACAAATGGTGGTTTTCCGTCTTAGATATTGTGGCTGTATTAACCGACCAAGACGACTATAATAAGACAAGAAATTACTGGAAATATCTAAAAGCCAAACTGAAAAAAGAGGGAAATGAACTGGGTAGTGTTACTACCCAATTCAAATTAAAATCGCCCGATGGGAAAATGCGACTTTCAAATGTACTTGATTACGATGGAATTATCGCACTTAGCAAGCAGTTTCCTTCTACCAAAGCCAACCGATTTATAGAGTGGTTTACCTATAGCGACGAAACAATTGACGGAAAAAGCAAAGCCAAAGCTTACGCTCTATTTGAAAGTTCGTTGATTGACAACATTGAAGTTGGCACTACCAAAGGATTACAGCAAATTCATGCCTATCTTTTTGGCGGTTTATATGATTTTGCAGGGAAAATTAGGCAAAAAAACATCTCAAAAGGCGGATTTCAATTTGCTGCAACTCAGTTTTTAGACAATACATTGAGACAAATTGAGCAAATGCCGCACAACACATTCGATGAAATTATAGAAAAATATGTCGAAATGAATATTGCTCATCCTTTTATGGAAGGTAACGGCAGAAGCACTCGCATTTGGTTGGATATGATGTTGAAACAAAACCTAAAACGTTGCGTTGATTGGAGCAAAATCAACAAAAACGACTATATGCAAGCTATGGAAAAAAGCGTTACTAACAGCAAAATATTAAGCGATTTGCTGAAAAATGCACTTACAGAAGAAATCAACAGTCAAGAAATGTTTATGAAAGGTATTGATTATTCCTATTATTATGAGGAAAATTAAAGCCGGCAATAAATTAAAACAATAAACAAACGATAATAAAAAACATTATTAAAAAAAATACGTTACTCTATAAAACCCCATATAAATTTTGAAAGAGAAAAAATAAAAAAATTAATAAACATAAAAATAAAAAAAATGAAATTCAGACTTTTGATTTTAACATTATTATTTGCTATAAACCTTTATAGCAACGAAATTGACACGGTAAAACTTACTTCAAAGATTAAAGACGTAACCGTATTTGTTGATGGTGCACAGATTACAAGAGAAGTGAAGACAAACGTTGTAAAAGGAAAACATTTTTTCGTATTAGAAAATTTACCCGCCGAAATAAATCCACAGAGTATTCAAATTGACAATGACCAAAAAGGGGAAATTCTTTCTGTAAAACACGAATTAGTTTATCCGACAGGAAAAAGTAAAGCAGTTTTAGAATACGAAGAAAAAATTAAACTTCAAAAGATAAAACTGCAAGAACTTACCAATCAAATAAATGTCTATAACACAGAGGAAAAAATATTATTAGACAATAGCGTTTTAAACAAAAAAGACGGAGGAACATCGGTAACGGAAATCAAAGAAGCATCGGCTTTTTATCGCACAAAACTCAATGAGATTAAGCAAAATAAGCTTAATTTAACCGTTGAGATAGATGTAGTAAAAGAAAACATTCAAAACTTATATGTTGAACTAAACAAAAAAGCATCAAGTGAGAATAAACCATATAGTAAAATTGTTTTCACTTTTAACAGCGATAAACAGATAAGTGCCAATTTCAAAATTAGTTATTATGTTTCATCTGCAGGATGGACGCCTTTGTACGATTTTAGAGTGAATGATATTACCGAACCATTGAATTTGATTTACAATGCCAATATTTTTCAATCAACAGGAGAAGATTGGAATAATGTCAATTTAATATTATCAACTAACAGACCCTCTTTAAGCAATGTAAGCCCGGAATTAGAAACGTGGTTTATCGAAAGAAAATATAATTATCCAAGAAAAAATATCGCTGAAGGACAGTCTGCATTACAAGGCTATGTTTCGGATATGGAAACCGGAGACCCTATTTCTTATGCAAACATAAAAGTCTTTCAAAATGGAAAATTGATTATAGGCGGTATAACCGACCTTGATGGAAGATACTCTATTAAGCCGATAAAATCAGGTTACTATGATATAACAGTTTCATATATAGGTTATAAATACATAGAAAAAAAATGGGTGGCATTAAATCCGGATAAAATTACTTATCTTGATTTCAAAATGCAATCAAGTACTGAGGTATTAGCAGAAGTTATTGTAGTTGAAAATCAGGTAACATTCAGTAAAGATCAAACATCTTCTAAGGTGTCTAAACGACGCTCAGCTAAATCTTCTGCTATGGAAAATTTTTATTTTGATGAAGAAGCAGAAGAAAGTAGTAGTGCCTCAAGAAACGATGAAGTTGTGATGATTGACGGCTACGAGTCAAGCACAAACATTACAAGCATTGAATACAAAATAGATATCCCCTATTCCATTCCATCAGACGGTAAAGATTATAGCGTCAAAATCAAAGAAGTAAAAATTCCTGTCAATTTCATTTTCAAGAGTGTTCCAAAACTCGACAAAGATGTCTTCTTGATTGCTGAAATAAAAAATTGGACAAAAATGAATCTATTATCAGGTAAATCAAGCATTTATTATAATGGGGTTTTTACCGGTGAATCTGAAATTGACGCAAAAAACTTAAAAGACACATTGGCAATTTCTTTAAATAGAGATAAAAATATTTTAGTTGAAAGAACAATGCTAAAGGAAAAAAATGAAAAGCAGATTATTGGAAATAACATTAAAGAGACTATTAATTTGAGTATCACAGTAAAAAACAATAAAACCGTTAAGACTACAGTTTTTGTTGAAGATCAATTTCCTATCTCAGAAAACAAATCAATAGTGATTGAAAGGCTTGAAGATTCAAACGGTAAAGTAAATGATAAAACAGGAAAAGTAACTTGGGAACTCGAACTTGCACCGAATGAGAAAAAAGAATTGCTTTTAAAATATTCGGTCAAATATCCTAGTTATATGAAATTAAACATTGAATAGCTGATAAAACCTCATATAAATTTTGTGAGGGTGGAAATAAATAGTGGATTCAATGTTTCGTACGACAGTTTTGTACTACGAAATACTCGTCGGACACCCCTCAGCCGTTATACAAACGATATTTAACAAAATTTATAGAAAAATATTTTTAATTTTTATCAAAAGATAATAAAAAATAATATATTTTTGCAAAAAATTATAATTATAAATTGTTGTAAAGGACTAAAAAAACAAGAACTAAATTAATAACCTAAAAAAACTTTAAACAATATGATAAAGTTCCTCCATACAAAAATAGCAAAATCACAGAAAACTATATTCATATATCACAAAAAAACATTCTGCAAATTAGGTCTCCTTTTGACAACTTTTGAAACAGATAAATTCACCAGCCTTTTGAGCAAAAAGCTACACTTATTCAACCATAAACGGAGCGTTCTCCGTACCTTTAAAGCAATAAAAATTGGGATACAAACGAGTAATATACACAATGGAACTTTTCAACTAAAATTCGACTTTATCAACCAAATTCAATACTTATATTAAAATTCTAAAAAAAAAATTATGACAACACAATTTAAAAAATGCCCATTTTGTGCAGAAGAAATAAAAATTGATGCCATTAAATGTAAACACTGTGGTGAGTTTTTGAACAAAAAAGAATATTCGCAAAATCAACCTCCCCCTGTAAATGAAGAAACAAAATCAGAATCCACTACCGACAAATCTGAGCCTACATTTTCAAATAATCAGACAACTATTTCAAAAACATTATTACCAATGAATTTTACAGGTGCAATTATAACTGCTATAATAGCAATAATTCTTTCATTTATTGTCTTATTTATCAACAAAACATCCAAAGTATATTCATTTTTTTTTATAGGGTATTTTTTCTTTTATGTTGATTTACTTTTCTATTTCCGAAAGTATTTAAATTCATTCAAAGCAACAAAAGCAATTATCTTGACAAATTGGAACATTGCACTAAATATAATGATAGGTTTGGTCATTGTAATATTAGTATTTATAAGTGACGGTTTCACCTATGAATTTGAGGAGTATTATCAAGAGTTTGATGAATATTCTCAAGTATTCGGATTGGCAATTTTTCTCGCTTTCGTCCTTATTGCTGCTTATATCTCTTTAATAGTTGTTTATATTAAATTAGGTATTGCATTACAAAAAATTAATAATGACTTTATTGGACTTCTAAAAGAATGTGGGGTAGCAATTGCATACTTGCTCCCTTTTGTAATAATACTATCTATTGTAGGTATGACCTTAGATAACACAATAACAAGCACCATTGCCACAATAATATTCAACATTCCAATCATAATAATGATAATGATATTTTCTAGGGCACAAAATTTTATTTCATCTCCTGAAAAGTATAATAAAGATTTTTTTAAAACTGTCACTGACGATCAAAATTCAAAAGTTTGTTCAAATTGTGGCAAATCTAATTTAACTGATTCAAAATTTTGTGAAAATTGCGGAACTAAACTAAATTAAAAAAACATGGTTTATTGTAGACATTGTGGTTATAAAAACGAACAAACACAGCACTTTTGTGTAAATTGTGGAGAGCCGATAATAAAAGCAGAAGAAGCAGGAAAAAGTTCAATTGAAAAAAAGGAAAAACTACACAATTCAATAGATAACAATAAGCAGCCCTCAAAAAAAAATTTATACTGGGGCTTATTTATTGGTTTTATTGCACTTATAATTGTTATTGCCTTCTTTGCAAGAGACTGCACGTCGCAACAAAACACTGAAGATATAAGTTTAAATAACAACAGTTCTATCGAAGTATTATCCTTTGATTTTCTACCATTGTACATTAGCAATGAATTAATCCCTGTAGTTTGTAAATATTACAATGATATTGGTCAATCTATAATTGATATCGAAGTTTATAACGCTAGTAGTTCAGTTCAGCGGTTTGACATCAAGGTTGAAATACCTGATTTAAGCAATATTTCAGAAAACACCTTTGAACTTCAACCATATGCAACAGAGATTTTAGAAATTCCACTTACCTTTAAATGTAAATTCTTTCAGATTAATGAGAAATTAAACACACAAATTAATTTCAGTATCTCACAAGATGGTAGATATATATATAGAGAATCTGTACCAATAAATATTGCATCAAAAGGGACAATGATTTGGTCTTATCAAACACTATTCGATATGAAGGAGTTAATTGCTTGTTTTGTAAATCCTCACGATCCAAATATTGAAAGAATCGTATCGGAAGCAAAAGAACTTAAGTATGATCGTCGTCTTACTGGGTATCAAATAAATGACCCCTATATGCAAGCATTTGAAACCAAAGAGCAAATAAAAGCTATTTTCCTTGCATTAAGAAATATTGGAACCTCTTATGTTAATAGCACACTAACTTTTACAAGTGGTCATACTCAAAGAGTAAGAACTCCATCCGAATCAATTGAAAATAAGCAAGCAAATTGCATTGATGGTGCTGTTTTATTTGCATCCTTATTTGAAAACATTGGATTAGAACCATTAATAATAATTGGACCCCAACATGCATTTGTTGCTGTAAGAAAAACACCCGGAAGCAAGGAGTGTTATTTCTTAGAGACAACTGTAACTGGTGAAACAAATAATGAGGAAACAATTTGGGATTGGTTTTCATATTTAGACACTGATGATGAAACTATTTGGGAGTTATTTTCACATTCAGACCCTGATGAGGACATATTTGAAAAAGCATTAAATGATGGAAGTCAAACTTTTTCAAAGTGGTACAATGAAAATACTTTTGAACTTGTTGATATAAAAGAATGTAGAAACAAGAACATTTTACCTGCTTTTTCTTGTGATTAAAATGAGTATAAAATGGAAAAACAATAAAATGGAAACATATCAGGATGCATAATCAAGCTTATATACTTGTTGATGAAACATGTGTATTCTCAAAAACATTCCGTTGACATAACAAAAAATAAATTCTAGCACCACATCTTTTTATGCAAGTAGAGTCTAATTGAAGATTTCGTGATTGATAGGATAAAAAAGCATCAAATTCAAGTAAATTATACATAATTAACAATGTTTCGTACGACAGTTTTGTACTCCCCCACTTTGGCAAATAGCACTATTAACATGCGTTGTGAAAAAACACAAAACAAAAGAAAATAAATCGACAGAAAATTTCGTTCTAAAATAAATAACAAAAAATTAAATAACATGAAAAATACACAATGTAAAAGTGCCATATTTGGTCTTATTTTAATTGCAGTCTTATCAACAAGCTGCACAACAACAAGAGTAGCAAGTTTGACAAAATCTGAAAATGAAACAGTAGAGTTGTTTACAACAAAAATTCCCGATAAGAATTACGAAGAAATTAGTTACATTCAGACAGAAGGGGGAATTTTTCACACGCCACAAAAATTACTTGATGGACTTAAAAAGAAAGCATCCGAATTACAAGCTGATGTAGTAATCAATATTCAATACAATTTTCAGGCTTGGTATCCTTTTGTTTCCGGAACAGCAATTAAATATAAAGACAAGTAATTGTAACACTTTGTTAGCAATCAACAATAAGACATTAACAAAGGCTAAAACCAAGCAGTAGAAAGCACCGTCCGTTAGCGATAATTTTATGATAAACCAACAGCGTGTAGAAAAACCACAAAACAGAAGTCGACTAAGAAAATTCTTAGGCAAAGAATTCTTTATTATAAAACGAAAAATCAACTGGTTATTGGCTGGCAATAATTTTGCAAAAATCGACGCTACAATCAACTACGATAATTCACTCATTAAGCACAAATCTTTTCTATTACGACCCTTGAAAGATGTTGAAATGTACTTGCAACACAATAAAGTAACAAATCTAAAAATTGCAATTAGCCATATTGACAAAGTGGTTATTCAACCCGGACAAACATTTTCAGTTTGGCAAGTTGTAGGCAGACCTACTAAATCAAAAGGTTATCTTGAAGGTATGACCCTACATAACGGAAAAATTTCTAAAGACATAGGCGGCGGACTTTGCCAATTAGGCAACTTATTATATTGGATGGCTCTTCATACACCTCTGACAATTAAGGAACGTTGGCGACATAGCTACGATGTGTTTCCCGACATCAACAGAACCATTCCTTTTGGTTGCGGAGCAACTTTGGCTTACAACTATATTGACCTGCAACTGCAAAATAATACAGACAAGTATTTTCAAATTAATTTATGGCTTGATAACGAATATTTGAATGGAGAAATTACTTGCAACACAGACCTGAAAACAGAATACAAAATTTACGAGACAGACCACACCTTAAAACAACAATGGTGGGGAGGCTATACAAGACATAATAGAATATGGAAAAAAATTACGAATCTTACTGACAACACTACAAGCGAAGAACTTGTTACTGAAAATAATGCAATCATGATGTATAATCCTCTGCTTAACAAATGAAAAAAATTACGATTAACATAAATAGCTTAATGTCGCATAAATTTAAAATATCTTCATTTTATTTTCTTGCTAATTATTATATAATATTTAAATGATGAAAAACAATTTATATCCTTTTTATTTAAGTGTTTTTGGGATAATCTTAATCATTATTAGTCCCTCTCTGCTGTCTGACGGAATGTTTTTAGATGGTCTTTTATATGCTGTAATATCAAAGAATCTTGCAAATGGTATTGGAGATTTTTGGCACCTACACCTCACCAAAACATTATCCCCTATTTTTTTTGAACATCCTCCGTTAGCTTTTGGTTTGCAGAGTTTGTTTTTTAAAATTTTAGGCGACAGTATTTTTGTTGAAAAACTATATTCCTTTTTAACTTATGTTGTAACAGGAATTATTATTGTTAAAATATGGAAAAAACTGATTATAAACAACTCAAATCAAACAGCTTGGCTACCACTTCTGTTATGGATAACAATACCTCTTGTTTTTTGGGCAATACCCAATAATATGCTCGAAAACACAATGATGATTTTTACAAGTTTATCCGTTTTATTTATCTTAAAAAGCTTCGAAAACAGACGTTTTCTTTATTTATTTCTAGCTGGATTATCATTGTTTGGAGCTTTTTTATGCAAAGGTTTTGTTGGTTTATTTACATTCTCATTTATTTTTTGGATATTTATAATCAAACGAAACATTAACTTTAAGAGATTTTTTATAGATACTTCTGTATTGTTTTTTTCAGCATTGCTACCCTTGATAGTTTTATACTTCACTGTTCCTGAAAGTATTGACAACATTTTAGCATATATCAACAAGCAAGTTGTCGGTAGTGTTCAGAATGTTCAAACCGTTGAAACTCGTTTTTTTATTTTGATACGATTATTTCTTGAACTTATCCCAATGTTCTTACTTATTATATTGCTAGTTGCATTTACATTTAAAGTGAAATTTTCAAACTCCAATATTAAATGGTTTTGGGTTTTCCTATTACTTGGTTTATCAGGCGTTATCCCCATCATGATTAGTATGAAACAAAGAGGATTTTATATTTTGGCTACATTTCCATTATTTAGCATTGCATTTGCATTGTTGATAGTAGAACGAGTTGATTATCTAATGAAAAAAATTAATACAAAAGGAGTTAAATTTAAAATATACAAATATGCAAGTATATTAATTTTTGCAATAGGTGTCTCTCTTGTTCTATATAACTCAAATAAAATAGGTAGAGATAAAGATAAAATAGAAGACGTTCACTCTGTCGGAGATATTGTTTCTAAAAATACAATAATAGCAATAGAACCGAAAATAAGAACAGATTGGTCATTGCATGGTTATTTTGCCAGATATTATTCTATTAGTTTAAATCATAATGTTTCAGCAAATGAAAAATATTTATTGGTATATAAACATAGTGATTTTGAGATTCCTTCACAATACGCTCTTATACCTTTAGAGCTAAACAATTATGAGCTTTACGAAAAACACTAATTGTAATAGGTAGTATATTTATTGCCAAAAGAGTGCTAAAATTTCTGCATTTCAGCATCTAATAAATTACTATTTTTGCAAAAAAATTACACACTTTTTGGAATACTACCAACTTTTTTCAGTTGATAGTTGTTTTTTCCTTACGAGAAGTAAAAGGAAATAAAAACAGGAAAAAAGCATTAAAAAAAGCAAAAAAAGTAACTCCATCTTGTCTTTCTAATGTATCGTCTGTCAGCATAGCGATAAACATAATAATTAAAAAAGCTAAAAAGAGATTGTTTTGCCATTTACGAGAAGCTATAACAGGATACAGCAAAGAAAACAGAATAATTGCAAAGCCGACAATTCCAAACTGTATCAGAAAGAAAAAATACTGATTATGACTTAATTTCTCCGTGTCTTTCAGCGATGAATTGCTCAAATACAATTGCTCGGCAAACGCATCTTTCGCATCACCTGTCCCTACTCCTACCCAAGGATGTTTCAAAAAAAGTGCATACGCATTTTTCCATAATTCAAAACGTTGCGGCAGTGTGTATCCGGATACTTTTTTGCTTTTATTATAATCGCTCAGTTCCCATAATAAGCCGTATAAACGTGCTTTAAATCCAAAATTATCAAGATAAACCACATTAGCTACTCCTTTTTCTATATGACGAATATCTTCGTCCGATAACTGTAGAACCCCTGCTTTATCCTTACGCAAACCCTTTGAATTTAAGTACCTGATTAACGTTTTCTTTCTATCTTCAAAATCAATAGTGCTTCGTTTGTTCCATTCGCTTCTTAATTCATCTTCACAAACATAAGCTAAAACATAACTCCCATTTTCAATTAAGCTATGTTCTATGTTGTGGGTGTAAAGATTTCCTTCGGCTGTGTATTTATCCGCTTTAGCTACTACAAAATCTACCGTATAATACTGCTTTATCAAGACTGTAGTATAAACAACAAAAGTAGCGATAAAAGCAAAAAACACAAGAGGCAACGCTATCCTATAAAATCTATTTTTAGTTTCAACTACTTTTTTCAATATCAACAACACTCCTATCGATACCAATAAGATAATTGCAGTTAACGCTCCTATATAAAAAACAAGAAAGAACAACCACATTAAATAGAATGAGAGTAAACACTTGACATATTTTTTTTCTTCTTTTTGAAAAATCAAATAAACGGCTACGGCTATTGCAAAACAAAGATTCATCTCAAAGCGAATATAAGAGATAAATACGGCTATTTCGCGTTTGTCGATTAAATGGCTGTCAAGTTGAAAAACCAACATTCCATAAACAGAACTAATAAGCAAACCAATAAGATATACTTTTAATAAATGGTTGATTTCAATACGGCTCAAAGGCTGAGAAGAAGCAAAAATAATCGGCATAAACAAGAAGGGTGTTTTCATCCAAATATCTTTCCACGCCTCCTGATAATTGTCGGTAAGGAAAAACCAAATAAAATAAACAGTAAATAAACAAAGACTTGCAAATAAAATACGGTTATTTTTCAGTCGGTTCCATTTTTCTATAAACTTGCCTTCCAAAAACCAATTTGCCACTAAGACTATCCCGCCAATGGTCATCAAAGGGCGACAAAAAGGAATGCCTAAAAGCAAAAGCATAATTGCTACAAAAAACACAAAGCGATGAAATATCGCTTTGTAGTATAAAAATGTAGTTTTAAAATGCTTATTTTCCGACATTTCCTTTTAATACTTGCTCGTATTGTGCTTTATCTTCTATGATTGCTTTTGCTTTTTTAATCTCAGGGTCCATCAATAGAGATGCTTCCGCTCTCCCTTTTTGATAGTAGTAACGCGACACTATCTCTAAGGTTAACAGCTCCTTGATTTCTTTTTTAAATCGCTGTAAATCGTTTGTTTTATCTTTCTTTATCATTTCTTTCAATTTTTCGATTTCTTTTACAACATCGGACGAAAATTTATCGTCTTCTATGCTCTTTTCTAAAATCGCCAATTGTTTTTCGCTATATGTTTCATATTTTACGTCTTGAGTAGCAAAATATTTTAAAAAGTCATCGTACATAGCATCTGTAAAAACAAAGTCTTTCACAGCCGGAATGCTATTGTTTCTAAACTTGAATTCATTGGCATAATTAAATAAGATTCTATTTTCTATCATCGTCAATAAAATAGTGCTGTAAATATCCGATTCTATTAAAATATCGGGTTCTACTCCTCCGTAATCATACACTATTCTTCCTTTTTTCGTCTTGAATGCTACCGCACTCGAATCCGCCTTTGATTTCGACTGTCCTTTGTCGTCTCTATCGGCATAATCGTATTTTTGAATACAACGCCCCGAAGGAATATAGTATTTTGATACTGTTACTTTTAGCTTTGTATTATAGCTAAGAGGAACAATGTTTTGCACCAAACCCTTTCCGAAAGTACGTCTTCCGATTACCAATCCTCTGTCTAAATCCTGAATAGCCCCTGCAACAATTTCCGATGCCGAAGCACTCATTTCGTCAACAAGAATAACCAATGGTATTTTCACATCAACAGGCTCATTACGTGTATAATAAAATTGATTTCTATCTTGCAGCTTTCCTTTTGTACTCACAACGAGTTCGTTTTTAGGAACAAACAAACCGACCAAATCAACGGCTTCGTTTAACAATCCTCCTCCGTTACCCCGCAAGTCAAGTACCAAAGCCGTTATGTTTTGCGATTTGAGCTGTATAAATTCATTTTTCACATCCATCGCCGCTTTTTCCAAAAACTGCGATAAGCGAATATAACCAATATCATCGGTAAGTTTCCCCGAATAAGAAATATTAGGAAGTTGAATTTCTTCTCTGACAATATTTTTCGTAACGGTCGTTTGTTTTCCGTAAGGCATAATTTCTAATTTGACCGATGTGCCGGGCTGTCCTTTCAAAATAGAACTGACATCGGCAACCGTTTTTCCTTTTGCACTTTGACCGTTTACACTCATTATTTTATCTCCCGCTTGCAAACCGGCTTTAAAAGCCGGCGAACCTTCATACGGTTCGGCTATCATCACATAATCGTCTGCTTGCTGAACAATAGCCCCTATTCCACCATAATGACCTGTCGTTAACAGTTTAAACTCCTCCATTTGCGATTCGGGATAATAAACCGTATAAGGGTCTAATTTGTTAAGCATCGCATTAATCGATTCTTCGACCAAGATATTGGGATTAATATCATCCACATAATTTTCATTCAACTGTTTTAAAAGCGTAGCGTAAATATCTAAATTTTTAGCTATTTCGAAATCATTACGAACAAAACCTACTGAAACGGATATTACTAACGCAATACTAAGGGCTACTATAATGCCAATCTTTCTTCTATTCTTCATATAAATAATTTTAAAAAAAACGAAATATAAGTGTTTTTATTGCTGTTTATTTTCTATCTAAAACTAAGACAAAGCATCTACTATGTTTAAGAAAAAATGAACGATTAACTTATAATCGAACATCAAGGTAAAAAAGAAACCGTAAACTGCTCCGTAAAAGTGGGCATTATGCCCAATATTATCTATGTTTCGTCTTGACATATAAGCTGAATAAATTAAAAACAGAATTCCAAAAATAAATGCGGGTATGCCGATTGGAATAAAGAAAATATAAATTTTCTGCATGGGATAAAGCAAGATACCTGCAAAAATTACCGCCGATGTAGCTCCCGAAGCACCCACAGCATGGTAGTTATAATCGTCTTTGTATTGTTTTAAATCACCCATGGTTGCTACTACAATAGACGAAAGATACAATAACAAATACATAAAATATCCTTTGGTAGCAAACAAATAAACATAGGTTTTCTCTAATAACCCACCAAACATCCATAAAACAAACATATTGACAAGCAAGTGTACCCAATTAGCATGAATAAAACCATAGGATAATACCCTATACCATTGTCGCCTGTGTGCAACAGCATAAGCATTGAAAGACAATGCATAAAAAACATCTTTTCGATTAAATGCAATAATAGAAATCAGTACGGTGATTGAAAGTACAATTAAATTAACCATCTATATATTGATAAAAACATAAGTATGCAAAAGTAGTAAATTTAACAATAATTTTTGCCTTACAAATGAAAAAACTCAGCATTTGATAAATAGCAATACTTTCTTTATTCTAAGAAAAGAAAAATTATTTAAAATAAAAACACTGTACGATACGTTTCGTTAAATAGTAAGCATCAAAAAAAAACAGTTATGAATAAATATATTTTCTTTCTTCTATTAGCAATCACATTTAGTTTAAATGCAGGTGGACAAACCAAGTCTAAAATAAAAATAGATTGGCTATACTTACCTATGGGTGTTTTTACCATGGGAAGCCCCTTAGAGCAAGCAAAAGGACAAGTTGCTGAGGCACCTCATCAGGTAACATTGACTGGGTTTAAAATGAGCAAGTATGAAATTACCAATGCCCAATATGCAGCCTTTTTAAATGCGAACAAGATTGGCAGCGATGGAAAATATGCTGCCGGAGCCTATCCTACACAAGTACTAATTTACGAAAGTAACGGCGAACATGATTGGGGTTTGCATTTTGTCAATGGAAAATGGGTACCTGTTGCGGGCTATGAAAACAATCCTGTGATACGGGTTACTTGGTATGGTGCCTCGGAATTTGCTGCTTACATAGGTTGTCGTCTGCCTACTGAAGCTGAATGGGAATATGCGTGCCGAGCCGGAACTAACACTCATTTTAATACAGGCAGCTGTTTAAGTGCCACACAAGCCAATTATAATGGAAATATTCCCATGGAAGGCTGTAGCGAGGGAGTAAATAGAGGTAAAACAATGCCCGTAGGCAGCTTTGCACCCAATGCTTGGGGCTTATACGACATGCACGGCAATATATATGAGTGGTGTAGCGATTGGTACGGAACATATTCAAGCGATGCACAATTAAATCCTAAAGGACCTGAGTCAGGCAAGTGGCGAGTGTATCGCGGTGGTAGCTGGGCAAGCATTGCTCTCTTTTGTCAATGTGCGTATCGTAACAATAGCGAACCGGAAGATAGCGGCTATACTATTGGTTTTCGTGTAGTTTCCGATAGTAAATAAAAAAATGAGTACAATTTACATATCTAATTTTCAACACTACACAAAAGTTATAGAAGCAGTACATAGTGTAAAGCGTTCGTTATGGATTGGTACTGCCGACATCAAAGACCTATATGTAAAACAAGGAAGTAATGCTGTTCCTTTTCTCAAAACACTTGCTCATTTAATTGACAGGAAAATAGAAGTAAGACTGATGCATGCAAAAGAACCGGGACCCAATTTTCGTAAAGATTTCGACAAATACCCATCCTTAATCAAGAATTTAGAAAGAGTATTGTGTCCTCGTGTGCATTTTAAAGTCATAATTTATGATTTACATACAGCCTATATCGGTTCAGCCAACTTAACAGGAGCAGGTATGGGCATGAAAAGCGAACATTCACGCAATTTTGAAGCCGGCATATTAACCAACGAACCTATATTGGTCGATCAAGCGATAGAGCAGTTTGATGAAATTTGGATGGGAAAACATTGTCTAAAATGCAATCGCAAAGCCTATTGTGGCGATAAAATAATATAAAAACGCTATCTTACTTATTTTTAAAGAAAGTAGCATCTTATTAGAAAATTAAGGTAAATATATTTCTAATAATCGGCAACTTTTATTAGGAATAAAAACCGCCTCTTCGATAACGGCGGGCATAAGCACACACTCCCCTTTCGATATCGTTTCTTCTCCTCCATCATATCCGATAAGAGCTTCTCCCTCAACACACATATAGATTACAAAGCTATCCGTTTCTATGTATATTTTTTCTACTTTTTGGTCAAAGAATAGTAGATTGGTAACAAAATAGGGCGAACGAACAAGTAGTTGCGTTTTATTTTTTTTAGGAGAAATGCGTATCGGTTGATTGTCATTATTTTCATAATCTATTGCTTGATAAGCCTCTTCTATATGCAAAGGACGCAATTTCCCGTTTTTATCTTTTCTGTTGTAATCATACAAACGATAAGTAATATCCGATGTTTGCTGTATTTCGGCTAATAAAACACCTTTTCCAATAGCATGTACTTTGCCTGCCGGCAAATAAAACACATCGCCGGCTTTGGTTGGTACATAATTCAAAATTTCCTCTAAAGTCCCTGATTGTATGTGATGTTCTAATTTTTCTTTGTTGACAGGAGTAGTAAAGCCTACATTAATTTTAGCTTGCTCATCGGCATCAAGCACATACCACATTTCCGTTTTCCCATTTTCTCCGTGTAATTGTGCGGCAAGCCGATCATTGGGATGAACTTGAACCGAAAGATCGCTATTGGCATCAATGAACTTTATAAGTAGTGGAAAGTGTTCGTTATAGGTATCGAATACTTTTTCTCCTACCAAATCTCCCATGTACACACCTACTAATTCGCTCAAGGTGTTGCCTTTCAGAAATCCATTACTGACTTTATTCGAGTCGTTATCAATACCCGATATTTCCCATGATTCGCCGCAATTGGGAAGCGGACTAAAGTCTTTATTTAAAATTGTTTTAATTTTATTACCCCCCCAAATTTTTTCTTTCAATATGGGAGTGAACTTTAATGGATACAGCATAGTTAAAGTTTTAGTAAAACTTTCAATTATAATAAGTATACAATCACTTACTTGTCAAGCAAAGTGATTGTAGAGATTAAATCTCCCAAGTATCTCCGCTATTCAATATATCGTCAACACATTTAATGTTTGAGGTTGCTTTAGCATCTATCATTTGCTTTTCTAGCAACTCATCGTAAGTAGGCGATGGTACCGAACGTATTACTCCCAAGGCAATAGGATAATCGGGCCAATGCATATCTGCCAACATATTATGCAATCCTGCGTCTTGTTGCTGAGCATCATGTACAAGAATATCTTTTTCTGTTATTCCATTTTCGCCAATGGTAACTACTTCTAAACCTCTTGAACCTAAACGAATTCCTTTATTATTGTCTTTACCGAATATCATAGGTTCGCCATGTTTCAATATTAGTTGTCTGTCGGGAGCAGTAGCTCTATCAGCGATAGCTTTATGTGCTCCATCATTGAATATCACACAGTTTTGTAAAATCTCTATCACTGATGTTCCATCATGTTTAGCAGCTTCATACATAACATCTCCCATTAATTTCGTATTATTATCCACCACTCTGGCATAAAAGTTTCCTTGAGCAGCCAATACTAATTTACCTACATCGAAAGGTTTTTCGATGGTTCCGTAAGGAGAAGTTTTTGTTACTTGTCCGAATGGAGTTGTAGGAGAATATTGCCCTTTTGTTAATCCGTAAATTTGATTATTAAAGAGTAAGATATTTAAATCCACATTTCTTCTAATAGTATGTAAAAAATGATTGCCGCCTATAGCCATAAGGTCTCCATCACCGGCAATAACCCATACACTTAATTTTCTATTCGATACGCTTACTCCGGTAGCAATAGGCGTAGCACGACCGTGAATTCCGTGAAAACCAAATGTATTCACATAATATGGAAAACGAGAGGCACAACCTATTCCCGATACAACACAAAAGTTTTCGCGTTTGTAGCCTATTCTAGGAAAAATACTTTGCAAAGTAGCTAAAATAGCATGAGAACCGCATCCGGGGCACCATCTTACCATTTGATCACTTGCAAAATCTTCTTTCGTTAGCGGAACTGTCGAACGTTCTATCATTGAATAACTCATTATTTATCCTCCTTAAAATATTTGATTAAATGTATTGATTAATTCTGTAGTAGTAAAAGGTATTCCTTTTATCTTATTGTATTTTATATAGTTAAATTGAGGATGAACAATACGCAAATAATTCGCAAATTGACCATCATTCAATTCACATACAACTATCTTTTTAAATTTAGCAAATATATCAGCCGTATTTTTTGGAAGCGGCATAATATATTTAAAATGAGCTAAACTTATTTTCTTACCTTGTTTCTGTAAATTTTTCACAGCTTCGTAAACCTGTCCTCTTGTTCCACCCCAGCTCACTACTAATACATCACCACTATCTTCGCCTATAATATCTTGTTCGGGAATATAATCGGCAACTCTTTGTACTTTTTCATTACGATTGCTGACCATTTTGTCGTGATTAATAGGATCGGTAGAAACGGCACCAAAAATATCTGTTTTTTCCAAACCTCCTACCCTATGTTCCAAACCTTCGGTTCCCGGTAATGCCCATTGACGAACCAATGTTTTTTCATCTCTACGATAAGGTTTATAATTAGGATCTTTGGCTTTAGCAAGAGGTGGCGTAATGCTTGGCATATCGGCAACTTTTGGGATTCTAAACAGTTCAGTTCCTTGTCCAATATAGCCATCGGTCATCAAAATAGCCGGTGTCATATGTTCTAATGATAATTTAGCCGTATTGTAAGCCATTTCGAAACAATCGCTGGGCGAAGATGCAGCTGTAACAATGCAAGGGCAGGAACCATTACGACCATACAATGCTTGCAATAAATCTGCTTGTTCCGACTTGGTAGGCATCCCTGTTGAAGGACCGCCTCTTTGTACATTAATAATTACCAACGGCAATTCCGTCATAACAGCCAAACCTATTGCTTCCGATTTTAACGATAAGCCGGGTCCCGATGTAGACGTTACTGCCATAGAACCGGCATAAGAAGCTCCTATTGAAGAACATATACCCGCAATTTCGTCTTCGCATTGCATTACACGTGCATTCAAAGATTTATGACGTGCCAATTCTACGAGTATGTCGGTTGCCGGCGTAATAGGATAAGAACCTAAAAACAACGGTCTTCCCGAACGTTCGGAAGCGGCTAATAAACCCCAAGCTGTTGCAATATTTCCCGAAATATTGCGGTATTTTCCTTTTGGTAAAACTGCAGTAGGTATATGAAAACGTGATTCTATGGCTTCTATACTTTCAGCATAAATATAGCCCGCTTTTAATACTTCTATATTGATTTCCGCAACTTTCGGACTCTTTTTAAATTTGTCGTTAATTTGTTTAAATAATATTTTTAAGTCTCTATCATAAATAAAAGCAACTATCCCTAAGGCATACATGTTTTTAGTTCTATCAGCATCTTTTATATCCATGCCTAAGCTGATGGCTATTTCCTTTGCTTGAGAGGAAATGGGTGCTTGAATGATATGATAACTCGATAAACTACCATCTTCTAATGGGTTAGAGGCATAACCCGCTTTATCAAATGCTTTATCTACAAAAGCATCCACATCAACAATAATCGTTCCGCCTAAGGCTACCCATTGTAAGTTTGCTTTTAATGATGCAGGATTCATTGCCACTAACATATCACACTTATCCCCTATTGTTCTAACTTCTCTTCCTATGTGAACTTGATAGCCCGAAACGCCTGCTACCGTATTACGAGGTGCCCTTATTTCTGCAGGATAATCAGGAAAAGTGGATAAATCGTTACCCGACATAGCAGAAGTATCAGAAAACAATGTTCCAGTCAATTGCATTCCATCACCACAATCGCCTACAAACTTAACTACAACACTTTCTTTTTCAATTACTTCAAATTTCTTTTTGGTCATAATTACGTATATATTAATTTTAAAGAATATTTATATTTTTATTTTTGCAAAAGTATAGCTTTTATTTGGATTAAACCAGATTTCTTTGAAATATTTTTCCACTATTTTTAATTAAAAATTTAAATAATACTTGTAGAACTGTTTTTTGTACTATTTCAAAGTATATAAACAAAAAATTGCCCCTGAACGGCAATTTTAATTCAAATAAAATAATAGAGTGAAGCTAGTAAATATAGCTTAACACTTCGCTCTAACAGAACAATGGGATTGCTTTCAAATTGTAGCGTCCTAAAAAAAGTTGACACATATTATTTTTCACTTTCTTAATCTTTTATGCAACGCACAGAATAAGCATGACTTTTATCATCGTAACCCCTAAAGATAGTACTATCATAGTGAACTAAACTTCGATAGTAAGCCTTATCCGATTGATCAGTAGCTGTCCACCAGTAACCGGCAATACGAATATTCCATAATAATCGGTCTTGGTTATTACGAAGACCACCCGGTAAAGCTGTAAATCCGGATTCATTAGTAGCACCTTCGTTAGGGGTAGTCCAATGAGTAGTTCCGGTTTCTTTTAACTTTCCACCTTCATTTTTTCCTCGCCAATTATATGCATTTGCTTGTTCTTCGGTCATACCCAAAAACTTTTCCAATTCTTTCCACTCCGCATCGCTGGGTAAATGCCAACCGGCCGGTGAAGCTGTCTTGGCTGCTTGCCAATTATATAAAACTCCATAAGTTGTATAATTACTTGTAGCTTTAGCTTCACTTACATCCGTTCCATTATACATATAAATATAACAATACGGGTCTGTAGTAGAACTTGTAGCAGCAGGTACAACACTTGGCAAATATCTTAGATTTTCAGCCATCCATACCTGATTGCCAATTTTTACTGTTTTATACACATTGCCATCACGTGAATCAGTGAAGGTGGTTGCATCATTGTTATTGTTATTGTTGTTATTCCCGTTATTGTCATCATTATTGTCATCCCTACAACTAACTGCCAACAATAATCCCATTACTAACAATGGATAAATTAAAATACGAATTTTTTTTGTCATAATAGTTAAATTTAATTGTGAATACTTTATTTATAAATTTTAAAAAAATTTCTTGTATAATTTAACACTGTTATCTTTGAAAATAAGATATCTTTGTTTCTTAAAAAATTTATCATCATTCATCAAATTTACATATAAACTCTTTATTATAAATCTATTAATTAAAAAAAACATCTCTCTTATACTATCCCTTATTCAAACAATAGAAACACTTTGCAAAAATAGTATTTTTTTTAAATCAAATAATAATTTGATAAAAATATTTAAGCTATTATTTTTTAAGCAGTTCTTTTGGTGCGCAAGCATGAGTTACGACAAGTGTTACTTTATTTTTTGCAGTATTAAGAATGCTATCCATTTCGGCAATGACAGCCATGGATTCGGTAGAAGCAAAGAAAAACCAATCAACAAACAAATAATAGTCGGATTTTGGAAGCATGGATTCATCAAGCACCGTATCATTTAATAGAAAGATATTGTCTTTTCTAAGAAATTGATGCAGCGATATTCGTTTAACAATCGATGCTTTATTGTTTACGATTTTTATTCTATAAAGAGGCTGACGATCAACAGAATCTCTGATTAAACAATTTAGAATGAATTGAGGCAATAAACCGTAGCAGCTCGGTGCTATAATTTCTTTTCCTTTAGAATCAAAACACTTCACGTTGGGAAGAGGAAATACGATTGAATCTTGCGTTCTATTATAATATGTTAAAATGGAAACTTTGTCAAATCCAATATATGAAGCTGTAAATTCACAAATTTCATTTTCTTTTTTAACTTGTATGCTATCGAAATCAAGAGGTTTGCTAGCAATATTATTATCCATATTGTTAGTACAAGATAAAGAAAAAATTAGCAGTAAAAGAAGCCAAGGATATTTCATATTGTTAATATTTTAAAGCAATTTAATTAATCAGAAGATTTTTTTAATTTGCGATTTTCATTTTGCAAAAATAATATTTTTTTTAAATCAAATAATAATTTTATTAAAAAAAAACTTTAACTGCTCTCATTTTATTTTTTTAATTAATTCTTTTAATAATATAATCAATTTTATCTTGTATTCCAGTGGGATTTATCTCTATAACAGTATCAATACGATTATTATTTAAAGCAATAAAACCACTGTATTGAAAAAAACCTAAATCTCTAAAATCATCCGTATAGTCGAAAATAATATTTTTAGCCGTGTCCGATAAGAAACAGGATATATCAATACCTTGACCATAAGAATTAATAATTAACAAAGTGTTTTTTTTATTTATAAAATGTTGACTTGCCATATCTGAAAAAAAAGATTGACAGTTAGGGCAGCCTTTTTCTGTTATATAAACTACATATTTTATTGATTCTATATGAATACTATCGGAAATTGCATGTAAATATTCCTTTAAATCATCGTACTTATTACATTGACTCGTATTGTTTTTGCTGTCATTTGAACTACAGCTGATAAATAAGATAATAAATAAAACAAATAACTTATTTACTGATTTTAAATACCGAAAATTTAACTTTTTTAACAGAATCATACTCTTTTTTAGTGCTTGAATTTTCAATTAATATGCCTTTTGATGTAATAATAAAATTATTGGGATCGTATATGTTTGATTCAAAGTATTGTTCGTTTAGCTTTTTGAAGTCTTTATCATAAATATGTATTGAAAAAGCTCTATGCGGACCTCTTATTTTAGCATTTTCGTTCACTTCATGCAATGTAATAACATAATATAGGTCATTTACTTTATCATATTCGATTTTTTTTATGTTTGCTTTTGTTTGAAGGATAACATTATGATATTCGTAAGTTGAATCACTTCCTACTTTCAAAAAAGTATTTCGTAAAGAGGTATAGGCTGATTTCACATAAAATTCCTTTTCTAATTGTAAAGTATTCGGATTTATGATTAGAATTTTGTTGGAATAAGAGCTGAAAACAAACAACTTATTATTGATAAAGCAATAGTTTGCACTTCCGGGTCCATAATGATTTATGTCGGTGAATTTGTAATATAAACTATCTGCTCCTAATCTATTATTGTTGTCTTTGATGTTAAATGCCAAGAAATAAGGTGCAGAATAGCGATTGTTATTAACATATTTTTCGCATTCGTACTTGTTTGTAGGGGCTAGTTCGTTTTTAAGAAATAGTCTGTCATAATGAAGATATAATATATTATCGTTGACTACGTTACCGTAGCGAGAAACATCAATTTCGAATTCGTCATTAATGGGTGTAGTAATTATAGTATCCAAAAATATTTCTTTCCAACAACTACCTTCTTTATTTAGAAAGAAAATCCTATTGAGATAATTGTAATTAGTTGTTAAAATAATAGTATCCAAGTCAACCAAAATAAGCCTATTGATGTAATTGCCTAAAATAGCATCTTTTAATGATATTTTATATTTCAATACGCCCTCAAGTGTAAAGATTTTTAATTCTTTAAAGGTACGCACATCAGCAAAATAAATGAACTCTTGATGGTTTTTTTTATCGTAGAAACGTCCTGAATTAAAGAAAGAAGGCTTAAAATCCGTATCAAAAACAAGCTCATCCGCTTTAATGAAATGAACTTGCTTATTGTTTTGACAAGATACCAATAATAGGCAAATAAATAAAACTGTAAAAAAAGATTTATTTTTCATTTTCATTTATAAATGCGATTTTCGTTTTGCAAAAATAGTGTTTTTAAGCATAGAATTTATCGCTCAATGTTTTTTTTCATTTTTTTTGTAGGATAAACACAAACTTCTTTCCTATTTTTTTTCTTAGTAGATAAAGGATGCAGTAATAAAGGGCAAGAAGTAAAAATGAAATTAAAATAAGAATGAGTTCTTGTTGAATAAAATGATTTCCAAGTATAAGGATAAGAATTAAAATAAGCACCGGCAGCAAATAAGCATAAAACACCGCTTTGAAACCTATGGAAGTTGCCATTTGTACATCAACAATTTCTTCCACTTGATAATCTTGGCTATTAGGACATTTTACTTCTATCAATCTTTCTTTTGCATTGAAAACCATGCAAGATTTTTTCCCGTCACAATGCTGACAGGCTTCGTTAACTGAGATTTTAACATATACGATACCGGCTTCAATCTTTACAATTTTTCCTTCATGAAGCTCTTGTCCTATCGACATATTTTATTGCATTAATACACTTTCTATCGCTTTGCGCATATCGTCTTCCAACATCATACCAAGGGCAGATTGCGCTTGTCCATTCATAGGGCAAAACAAGAAAAAAGGAATGGAATTGATGGCATAAGCAGTTGCCAATTCTTTATTTTCGTCAATATTAACTTTATAAAAAATCACCTTTCCTTCGTATTCTTTGGCTAACTTTTCCATAATGGGTTCCATCATTTTACAAGGACGACACCAATCGGCATAAAAATCAACTACGCAAGGAAGTTTACCGTTGTATTTCCAATTAGGATTATTTTTATAATCGTGTACCAATTTGGCATACTCATACATATTTAATTTAATAATGGAAGCACCCTCTGTAGTAGTTTGTACTTGTACTTCTTCAGCTTTAACGGCTTCGGTTATCTGTAAATCAGAGCCTGCAACTTCGTTTTCCTCTTTATGTGTTTGTCCCTGACAAGACATTAACAAAAAACTTAAATTCAATATGCTAAAAACCAATCGTTTCATATTTTTATATTTTATATTTTCAAATCTTTCATTACTAAACAATGATAAGATTAAAATGTTTGATTGTTTTTTTACAAATTCAACTATCTGAAATGAAATAAAAGTTAATAACTTAGCAAACAAAACCGTGCTTCCAAGCGAAAAATCTTTTATTCCGCTCATTTCTTTTTCATTTTACAATTTTTAATACTCTACTCATACTTCTGTAATTATAGGCAATAATAGCAGCAATAATTCGTTATGAAATAACAGCAAAAACATTAGCTAATATAGAATTATTTATATGAAAATCAAAGTTATCAACACTTCTAATCATTCGCTTCCTTCCTACGAAACCATTGCATCGGCAGGAATGGACGTAAAAGCCTTTCTCGAAAATCCCGTTGTATTGGCACCTTTTGAAAGAAAACTTATTCCTACAGGATTATATATAGAGTTACCCATTGGTTACGAAGCACAAATTCGCCCCCGCAGCGGTTTAGCCATTAAGTCGGGTATTACCGTTTTAAATACTCCCGGCACAATCGATGCCGACTATCGTGGCGAAGTAAAAGTAATTATCATCAATATGTCGAATGAAAACTTCACCATTCATAATGGCGACAGAATAGCACAAATGATAGTATCGAAACATGAGCAAGCCGAGTGGGAAGAAGTTGAATCATTAACAGATACGGAAAGAGGCGAAGGTGGTTTTGGACATACCGGAAAAAAATAAAAATATGAAGAACAAAAAAACACTTTTTCTTATCATTTGTTGTTTTTTCTTGATAGTAGGCGTTTCGGCACAAAAAAAACAAAGAAAAACCGATAATAATGAAGCTGCTACTATCCTGAATGAAAAAACAGCTGTCGAAAATGCAGGTAAATTCATAGATGCCGTTAAAGAACGTATTATCGGCAATATTGATGCGGCAGAAACACAACTTCGTGATTTAATTATTGCCGAACCCATGAACGATGCCGCTCATTTTGAATATGCACAAGTATTAATCGCTCGCAATCGCATACAGGAAGCCATCTTAGAATTAAAAACAGCAATTCAACTCAACAAAGAAAATATATGGTATAAAATTTATTTAGCCAATCTTTACAATATGACACGTAATTTTTCAGAAGCCGAAAAATTATGGAAATTAATTGTCGAAAAACAACCCGATAACCTTGAATACCTCTACTATTATACCTTTGCACTTATCAATCAAAACAAATTGAAAAAAGCCATTAAAATGTATGATAAAATGGAAATGCAAATCGGTATTAACGAAGAACTTATAGAAACAAAACATAGAATTTGGTTAGATTTAAAAAACAAAAAAAATGCGGGTAAAGAATTAGAAAAATTAGTAGAAGCCTTTCCAAACGAAATCAGATATTATCTCATAGTAGCCGATTTTTACAATAAAAATGATATGAGTAAAAATGCTATTCCATACATAGAAAAAGCAAAAGAAATAGAACCTAACAACCCTGAAATCAACATTATTTTATACAATCACTATTTAGCGAATAAAAAATACGACAAGGCTTTTAACGCTTTAGAGAAGATTTTTGCTGCTCCCTCGCTGCCCGTAGAAGAGAAAGTGAAAATCATAATGAATTACTATCCCTTAATCACACAAAATCATAGGTATAAAAAAGAAGCTTTTATATTGTTGGATACTTTAGTGAAAACACATCCCGAAAACCCGATAACATGGTCGGCATACGGTGATTTTGCAATCGCCATTGGTGATTACAATAAAGCTTCGGAAGCCTACGGAAATGTATTGGAACACGACCCGTCGAAATATGCAGTATGGGAACAGTATCTCTCCTTACTCATTGAACTGAATCAATGGGAAAAAGCATTCGAAAAAAGCCGAGAAGCTATGGAATTATTTCCCACCCAAACACTCCCCTATTTTATAAACGGATTAGTAGCGATAGAATTAGGCGACTGGAATACGGCAATAAGTTCTTTGGAAAAAGGAAAAGATTTTGTTATTGATAACGAAAAACTATTGGAAGAAACGTATTTTTATCTTGCCGAGGCATATCATCAAATAGAAAACCATCAAAAATCGGACGAATATTTTGAAAAAATATTAAGCATTTCTCCCAATAATGCCATAGCTCTCAACAACTACGCTTATTTTCTCAGCCTACGCAAAGAACGATTGGATTATGCTCTCGGTATGGCTAAAAAAGCCAATGAATTAGAGCCTAATACGGACATGTATGAAGACACTTACGCATGGATATATTTTCAAAAAGGTGATTTGGAAAATGCAGAATATTGGATAAAAAAAGCATTGCATAACAATAAAGAAACCAGTACGGAAATATTAGAGCATTATGGTGATATACTGTACGAAAAAGGAGAACACACTAAAGCATTAGAGTATTGGAATAAAGCAAAAGAAAAAGGAGAAAGCTCGGAACAACTTTTAAAAAAGATAGAAAACTTACAACATTAATTTTCAGACAATGTCAGCCGATAATAAAGATAAAAACGAATGGTCGATAGAAGACGCATTAAAGAAAATGCTTGAAGACAATGCTATTAAAAACAAATACATTGAATACAAAATCATAAGCATTTGGGAGGAAATTGTAGGTGCTTTTATCAAAAAACATACTACGAAAATTCTCCTAAAAGAGAAAAAGCTTTATGTTCACATTAATTCTCCTATCATTAAAAACGAATTGCTTATGCAACGTTCACAGCTTCTCAGCAAGCTACAAGAAAAAATAGAAAGCAATCATATAGAAGAACTTATCATAAAATAATAAAAACAATGTTTGAGTGAAAATATTTTTTTATTCAGCTTTATAAATAATCTTTTATTTTGTATATTTGTATTTTTTAAATTTAAAAAAAATGAATATCGAACTCAGTGAAAATTATTCTTTTGAAGAATATCGTAGTTTGTTTTATAGAATTTTAGATGAGAAAAAACTCAATAAAACATCTGAAAGATTCCATATTTTACGAGCTATCTATGACACGGACGGACATTTTACCGTAGATACTCTTTACAATAAATTAAAAAGTAAAAAATATCAAGTCAGCAAAACTACCATTTACAATACACTTTCCCTTTTAGAATCGTTTTATTTAATCGAAAAACACAATTTCGGAGGCAGTTGTGCTCAATACGAAAAATGCGATACTTCTACTTCCCACGACCATATCATTATAATTGATACGGATGAAATTATAGAATTTAAAAACGAAAAATTAGACCTACTGATTAAAGAAATCGAAGACACTTACAAGCTCAAAGTTGCACGACGTGCGTTTACTTTGTTTTGTCATAAAAAATAATTCAATAATCTATCCTATAATAACATTATGAATAAGAAAGAACTTATCCGATTGATTCAAAAAAAGAAAAGTTTTCTTTGTGTAGGTTTAGATAGCGATATATCTAAAATTCCACCCCATTTATTAACAAGCGAAGACCCTATTTTTGAATTTAATAAAGCCATTATCGACGCTACCTTAGCTTTTAGTATTGCTTATAAACCCAATCTGGCATTTTATGAGGCAAGAGGTTGGAAAGGAATTTTAAGTCTCGAAAAGACAATAGCTTATATTCGCTCTAAACAAGAGAAAGTCTTTCTTATCGCTGACGCTAAACGTGGCGATATCGGCAACACTTCTACCCAATATGCCTTATCGTTTTTCGACAATGAAGATGAAAATCTTAATTACGATGCTATTACCGTAGCACCTTATATGGGCGAAGACAGCGTAAAACCATTTTTAGCATTTGACAATAAATGGGTCATCTTATTGGCTTTAACTTCCAACAAAGGAGCCGATGATTTCCAATTACTTAGCTTTAATAACAAGCGACTATTCGAACATGTATTAGAAACATCAAAACAATGGGGAAATGCCGACAATATGATGTATGTTGTCGGAGCCACCAAAGCCGAAATGTTATCGGATATACGTAAGATTGTTGCCGACAACTTTTTATTAATTCCCGGTGTTGGAGCACAAGGCGGTAGTTTAGAAACTGTCGTTAAATACGGAATGAATCACGATTGCGGACTTATTGTCAATGCTTCACGTAGCATTATTTATGCTGCCGACGATTTGGATTTTGCAAAAAGAGCTGCCGACGAAGCAGAAAAAATGCAAAAAGAAATGGCTGCTTATTTATAAAAATTAATTATTTTTCGAAAACAACAAAGGTTGCAAAATACGCATCGCTTCGTCTACACCATTGATATTGAGAAGAGTAATGGTGAGTTTGTTATTGTTTTCTCTCATATAACATTTTCCTTTCATGTTTTTCACATAATCCAATATATGTGTAAACTGTTCGCTTTCATAATAAGAAGAGTCTTGATTGCTAAGAAAATGACCTACAAGTCTATTTTGCTTGAGAACTATTTTTTCAAAACCTATATCTTTTCCTAACCAACGTAAACGAATGCTATTCAACAACTCCATTGTTTGCCAAGGAACAACACCGAATCTATCGGTAAGTCTTGCTTCAAAATCCTTCAATTTTTCTTCCTTAGTAATAGTATTTAATTCTTTATACAAGATATATCTTTCGTTTCCATTGCTAATGTAAGAATCCGGTATTAAAATCTCCAAATCGGTTTCAAATACACATTCTCTGATGTATTCGTGTTCTTTATCATCATCAATGATATCGTTTGAGCGCAATTCAAAAATGGCTTCTTCTAATATTTTCTGATACATTTCGTAGCCAATATCCGCAATAAAACCACTTTGTTCGGCACCTAACAAATTACCCGCACCACGTATATCAAGGTCATACAAGGCTATATTAAAACCACTTCCTATATCCGAAAACTCTTCTATCGCACGCAGGCGTTTATTAGCCGTATCGGATAAGACATTGGCAGGCGGTGCTAACAAATAACAAAAGGCTTTTACATTCTTACGCCCTACTCTTCCTCGTAGTTGATGTAAATCGCTTAAACCATAATGCTGCGCTTCGTTGATAATAATGGTATTGACATTCGGAATATCCAAGCCAGATTCTATAATCGTAGTTGTTACTAATACATCATACAGATTATCAATAAAATCTATCATTGTTTTTTCCAAAACTTTGCCTTCCATACGCCCGTGAGCAACGGCTATTTTTAATTCCGGAAAATTTCGCTGAATAAGGTCGGCGATTTCGTATAAGTTGTCAATACGATTGTGTACAAAAAACACTTGTCCGCCTCTAAATACTTCTTGTTCAATAACTTTTTTAAGCAATTCTTCCGAAAATTGATGACGCTCGGTTTGAATAGGATAACGATTCAAAGGCGGTGTTTGCATAATAGAAATATCGCGTGCCCCCATCAAAGAAAACTGCAAAGTGCGTGGTATAGGCGTCGCCGTCATAGTGAGCGTATCTACATTGACGGTAATGGAACGTATTTTTTCCTTTGCTTCTACTCCGAATTTCTGCTCTTCATCAATTATCAGCAATCCTAAATCTTTAAAAACTACATCTTTACTCAATAAACGATGAGTACCTATCACTATATCTATCTTTCCTTCTTTTAAATCTTTCAGTATTTCGGTTTGCCTCTTTTTCGTTGTAAAACGGTTGAGATAAGCTACCTTAGCAGGAAAATTCTCTAAACGTTCGCTAAAGCTATTAAAATGCTGCAATGCTAAAACAGTAGTCGGCACTAAAACAGCAACTTGCTTACTATCACATACCGCTTTAAATGCTGCACGTATTGCAACTTCCGTTTTCCCAAATCCTACATCACCACAAATCAACCTATCCATAGGAAAATCGGATTCCATGTCTTTTTTCACATCATTGGTTGCTTTCAATTGGTCGGGCGTGTCCTCATAAATAAACGAAGCCTCCAACTCCGTTTGCATGTAATTGTCGGGCGAAAAAGCAAAACCCGACGTAGATTTACGTTCAGAATAGAGCTTCGCTAAATCTATTACCATTTCTTTCACACGGCTTTTAGTCTTCTCTTTCACCTTATTCCATGTATTGCCGCCAATACGGTGCAAAGCAGGCGTAGTCCCATCTTTTCCTACGTATTTAGATATGCGGTGCAAAGAATGAATGCTAATGTATAAAATATCATTGTTTTTATAGACAATTTTAATTGCTTCTTGTTGTTTCCCATTGACTTCTATTTTCTCTAAACCTTCATACCTTCCGATACCATGGTCGATATGCGTTACATAATCGCCTATCTGTAAATCATAAATATCTTTTAATAAAACCGATTGTTTGTTTTTATATTTATCTTCTACAGCATAACGATGGTAGCGATTAAACACTTGATGATCGGTATAAAATGCAATTTTATGGTCTTTATCGACAAAACCTTCATGCAAAGATAAATTGACATAATGAATGATGTTTTTCTCAATATCGGCTTTATATTCTTTCGATAAATTACTATATGTTGCGTTAGTTTCAAGTATTTCGTGAATAATACTACGCATACGCTTGAATTGATTGGGATTATCGGAACCAAAATAATTAATGATTCCTTTTTCAAAATTTTCAAACCAATGCGACAGCAACCAATCAAAATTACGATTAAAACTCATCGGATGAATCGTATTGAATGAAATAAGCCTAGCATTTTTTAATAAAGACGACGAAAATTCTACTGTTGTATAGCGAGTTATTTCCTTAAAAAAATCGCAAGAGTCTATAAACAACTCTTCCGCATCTTTATTCTCATCGGAAAAACTTTTGGCATTTTCAACGCAAAGTGCAAAATCATCTATCCATATCTTACTGTTTTCATGAAGAATAGAGAAAAAACTGTCTTGCTGATTTTTATCTAATTTATCATTGACACTCGGCAGCAACACTATCTCGTTGATGAGTGTTTTTGACACTTGACTTACAGGATCGAACAAGCGTAGAGATTTAATTGTATCGCCGTAAAATTCAATACGACAAGGATATTCTTCAGCAAAAGAAAATACGTCTATAATTCCACCTCTCACAACATATTGTCCCGGCTGAAAGACATAATCGTTATAAACAAAATCATTTTCAGCCAAAAATTCAATCAAATTGTCCATTCCGATTTCTTCGCCTTCAAAAAGTCGAAGACTTTCTTTCAGTATTTTATCATAAGGAAAAACCTTTTCGAATAATGCATCAACATAAGAAACAACAACTTGAACTGAGTTATTGGCTATTTGCTGTAAAACACGCGTGCGAAGTAAAACATTATAACTATCAAGCTCATCTAAAGCCGTCATTTTTCTATAAGAAGAAGGAAGAAACAAGACTTTTCTATCGAAGAAATCGAGCTCTTTTTCCCCATAAAGCTGCTCCATATCGTTGTAAAAAAAAGCAGCTGTTTCTTTATCTGCGAATACCAACAAGTGCATATCCACACTCATTTCCACACAGGATTTTACGACAAAAGCCTTGGCACCACCAAGTAAACCATTGATTTGTAAATTATTTACCTTAAGCTTTTTGAGTTCACCGCTCAAATGTTTTGTAATCGCCGACTGCCGATAGGTCGTGAGTATGTCCTCTATCTTCATTATTTTTTTATAAGGATACAAAAGTACTAAAAATTCAGCCAAACATTTTTCCCGAAACAGTTTTAATCATGAAATCGCCATGAAGCACCTATTTTAAAGTGCAATCCTTTAGCCGGATAATGAGGTAATAAATAATAGGTACGAGGAAAAACGCTCTCTAAAAAATTCCCTAATACAAAATGAAAGTAAAAACGTTGTACTTTCACATTCGTAAAAAAATCAAAATAAAAATAATTTCCGATTTTCTTTTTATCCTGAAAATAAAACTGCTGCATAATAGGATTATAAGCATTGGCAAAATAAGGAGTATTGTATAACATTTCAAATCCTAATTGCATAAACAAGGCTTTCTTAAACATAGGAAATCCATAAAAAACAGCTTCTCTTGTCGCCAACCATGGCATATTAATATACTTATTATCACAATGTTGCACATAGGCATTCACATCAAATCCAAAACCCTTGTAGCGAAAAGGAACATAAGTAGCCATTTGAATAATGTTAGCAGGAGTTTCTAATTGATTAGGCTGTAAGTCGCTTCCTATTATCATCCATTTCTGTAAGTTATAATAATTAAGGGCTACACAATACCGTTCATACTGCCATTGAAGTCCTAATTGTAGAAATAATTGTTTTTTCAATGAATAATTTTCCCAACTAAAAGTATTGGCAAAATAATAGGTGTAGAAATAATCGGGCTGAAAGCGATAGAGGATAGCGTTGAATGCAAGAAAATGTTTTTTATCGTTTTTGTTTTTAAAATGCCATATAATGGATGATTCCGATGTAATATCGTTGGAATTATAAGCATTCAAACTATATAACAAATTAGTTTTTAAATCCAAATAGCGAAACAAACGCAAATGCACATTGGCAAAAGGAGTCAATTGAAAATTGTAGAAATTGGTTGAACTGTCCCCTACTTTCAAATAGGTGTGAGCAATGCCAAAAACCAAGTGTAAAAAATAACTTTTTGACATCAGCAAGCTATCGCTGTGCAAATAATTAGTCCACATTAAACTGTTTCTCAACTGATAGGAATTGACCGAATCAAAAGTTACTAACGAATCATAATTAATTTCGCCGTAATTGTGAGGATTTAAATTATCATCTCTATACAGAGATTTTAATTTTGTAAACTCTATGTCATGTACAATATAGCCTAAATTTATCCTTTTTTGATTGCTATCCAATTTCATTTTCGACAAGCTGACATGATGTCTGAAAAACAAATCATGATCTTGATAATTATTACTTGCATTTGAAAATGTAACCGCTATACTTCGGGGCGGCAATTTCTTGTTTTCAAATAAAGAATCGCTATAAATACCGCCATTTTCATTTAATCGAAATAAATTATAAATGTATGCAAAAGTAAATCCGTATCGTTTTCTATGAGTAAAATAAGAGAATCGAGTCCCTACATTGACATCTCTTACAGCTTGTCGCACATAAATACCTTCTGCTATAATGGTTCTAAAATCTACTTCAAACACTAAATTTTTAATTGTTTGAGCATGTACCACATCAAACATATTTTCTTTTCCCGACGCCCACTCATAGTCTATACGCGTATAAGATTCAGGTGTATAATACCATTTCCAATTTTTAAAATTACGATGATATTCGGCATAAGGCATGGTTTTATAATGAAATCCATGTTGGCGTTGAAACGTAAAATTCATAGGAAAACATGCTTGCCCTATCAAACCCGTATGAGCATAAAGATGCTGTGATGCCGACAATATTTCCGTTCTCTGAATACCGTGTACGGAAGTATCAACATCAGAATAAGTCTCTATTTCAGGAAAATAATTATTAAAATAAAATGATGATACGGGAACATAGTTTTTTGCCGATTTATCGCCCATAGGCATGCCGGCAGAATCGCTTTCCGTATAATTCTGCGAATACATTGCCGTATTCAACAAACACAGCAACATCACACCCAGCAACTTACGTGTATGTTTTAAATTCTTGCTCACAATGCAAAATTACTATTTTTTTTCAGTTAAATTCTGTATATCTTGCTCTATTCGCATTGAATTTTCGACCAATACAAACGAATCTCTCAATTCATTAATCATGGCAATAGGACTGGTAGCCAAAGAAAAATCTTCGTCTACGATAGACATGTTGGGATGAAATACATTTACTAATTCTCTTATGCAAACATCATCACTTTCATTCAATTCCGCCTGCATATAACGTAAAAATTGAAACAATCGAAGTCCGTCGATTTTATGATGAAAAGCTTTTCTAAAACTGGCAGGAGTTTTATAATTGTTCCTTAATTTTGTCCACAAATCTTCCTCTTTGTAATGTTTTTGTAAAAAAGAAATCAAAATAGAATCTACATCTTTTTCAAAAATAGTATCAATAAGCTGGTAGGTATTAGCTATAGAATCAAATAGTTTATAATGAAAAATAGGATAGCGTGAAAAGTTACTTGTTTGAAAATCAGCTATCGCCGTTCCCGTTCCAAAAGTTACTCTGTCGGAATAGCGAGCCGACGGATAAACGGTGGTAGAAGTATATAATTTTAATTTTCCATACTTAACTATTTTCTGCAAAAAGTAAAAATCCTCGCCCGCCGTTTGAGAATCAAAACCGCCAACTGCTTTATAACTTTTAATAAAACAAGCTATTGCCGAACCAAAAGCGGTAAAAGCATAAGGACTATTGATACGTAACATATTGTACATATAGTTTCTCAAATACAACTCATAACGCAACATAGCCCTGTCTTGCTCTTCTATTCCCGTCAGATTATGATAATAAGGAATATTTAATGCTTCGATTTTTGTATAAGTTTGAAACGTATTGACAATTGTTGCTACAAAATTACTGTCAAAACTTGTATCGGCATCCATACTAATCAAAACATCAGTATCTTCCGCTCTTTCCAATATACTATCAATTACAGCCTTACGAGCTACGCCTACCCCGCCTTTTTTCTCTTCCCAGCCTTTTCCCTTACTCGTTTTATCTATAATGTGTATGTCTAAGTCTCTATAGCCCTTTTGCAATGTCAACAACAACTCTTGATTGCGACGGCAAATATCCGAATTCTCATTGTACCACCACGAGTCGGGTTGATTAATACAAATATAAACATAGATATTACGGTCGCATTTTTGTTCTGCAATACAATCTAAAGTCTTGAACAAATACTTGTTCTCATCTAATACCGGAATAGCAAAATAAACGTCTAACACTGCTTTTTTTTATAAAATAAATTTGTCGGTAGCCACTATATAACAAATTTGTTTAAAATATGTTTATTTTTATTTATCGAAACGTTGATTAATTTCGTCCCAATTGATAATTTCCCATAAGGCATTTAAATAATCGGGGCGACGATTTTGATAATCAATATAGTAAGCATGTTCCCAAACATCAAAAGTAAGTATGGGTTTCAAGCCTTTTGTTAAAGGAGTTCCCGCATTACTTTCTTTTGTTATTTCCAAATCCCCGTTTTTGTTTACTACCAACCACGCCCAACCCGAACCGAAAAGAGTTGCCGCCGCCTGATTAAATTCTTTTTTAAACTCTTCCATTGTATTCCATTTTTTTTCAATCGCTTTAAGCAAAGCGTTCGAGGGAGTTCCTTTCCCTTTAGGTGCAAATTGATAAAAATAGAAAGTATGGTTCCATACTTGAGCAGCATTGTTGAAGATTCCGCCCTCTGAATTTTTGATAATATATTCTAAATCTTTATCTTCTAATTCCGTTCCTTTGATTAGGTTATTCAAATTATTAACATAAGCCTGGTGGTGTTTACCATAATGAAACTCAATGGTTTTTTGACTAATAACCGATTCCAATGCATTCGGACTATAAGGTAGTTTCGGTAATTCAAATATCATAACGTTAAGTTTTTATACATAGATGCTTTACATATTGATAAAAACAGCAAGCAGTAGCATCTAACAACTGTTATTGTTTTTTTGCAAAGATACAATTTTCTTATATAAAATTTTATCAGACGATAAAAAATTAATTTATTTTTATCCGTCGAAAAGATATTTTGTCTTCTTTTTAAATAATTTTTACGAGAAGATTTTACATTATATCTTAAATATTTCATTTTCTATCAATCATATAGTGGAAATTAAAGGTATTTTTTATTGTAATCATATTCTTCATAAAAAAACAAAAAAGATATGTAAAAAATAAGTACTTTTGCAAAAATTCAAAATGTAAAATATTTTACAACATCAATTAAAATAAAACTTTAACCATATAATTCATCAGCAAAGTGGTTTACACAAAAAAAAATAAGGAAGAAGAACCGAAGGACAATAAAAAAAAGAGAACAGCCGGTAAAAAAAGAGGAAATAATCCTTTGAATAAAGCTATTTCCGACAGTGGTTCCGATAAACGTAAAGCACGCAAAGATTTTTTTGATAAAAAATCGGAAGAAAAAAAACGTTTTGAAAAAAAATCAAACAAAGAATCTTCGCATAAGAAAGAAAGAGAAGAAAGAAGTTTTCGTTACAATAAATCCGATAACACTCGCCGTTTCAACAAAAGAGACACGCAATCTGCGTCCGAAAAACAACATTCGGCAAATCTGAAAAACAAAGAAGCAACGCCTTCGAAAACTAAAAAACGTAACGTTACCAAAGAATCTGAAATTCTTTCGGAAATCGTCAGTATCAGGCGTAAAGAAGGACGTGGTAGCGAACGTAAACCCAAAATCCTATCGCTCAACTGGAACGAAGAAAGAGGACCGATACGACTCAACAAATACATTGCCAATGCAGGTATTTGCTCACGTCGCGAAGCCGATACATTAATTGAAGCCGGTGCCGTTACCGTCAATGGAATTGTCGTTACCGAATTAGGTACCAAAGTAATGCCCACTGACGAAGTGCGTTATGAAGACAAAATACTGCAAAGAGAAAAACCCGTTTATCTTTTACTCAATAAACCCAAAGACTACATCACCACTACCGATGACGAACACGACAGAAAACATGTAATGATGTTGGTAAAAGACGCTTGTCCCGAAAGGATTTATCCCGTAGGTCGTTTAGACCGTAACACTACGGGTTTACTGCTATTTACAAACGATGGCGAAATGGCAAAAAAACTAACACATCCGCGTTACGGTGTTCGCAAAATCTATCATGTTGAATTGGATCGCAACCTTGATTTAGCAGATTTTGAAAAAATAGTCAATGGCTTAGAACTCAACGACGGTGTCATTATCCCCGACGAAGTGATGTATGTAGGTGAAAGTAAAAAAGAAATTGGAATAACACTGCATTCGGGAAAAAATCGTATCGTACGCCGAATATTTGAACATTTGGGCTATAAGGTAGAAAAATTGGATAGAGTAGTCTATGCCAATCTTACCAAAAAAGATCTTCCACGCGGACATTGGCGTTTTTTGAAAAAAGAAGAAATCAACATATTAAAAATGAGTACCTAAATGTTAGAATTTTATAAATACCACGGTGCCGGCAATGATTTTATCTTACTACATGACCCGGATAAAACTTTTGATACCCGTCCGAATTATATCTATCAATTATGCCATAGGCGATTGGGCATTGGTGCCGACGGCTTGATTTTAATACACAGCCATCATCGGGAAAATATTGATTTTGAAATGCGTTATTTTAATGCCGACGGCTACGAAGGCAGCATGTGCGGCAACGGCGGAAGATGTGCCCTCGCTTTTGCAAAAAAAATGCAAATCATTGCTGATGAAGGTGTTTTCATAGGTGTGGACGGCGCTCATTATGGAAAAATCATTAACGAAAAAGGAAATCTTGCCGAAATTTCGCTACAGATGAAAAACGTAGAAAACATTGGCAATTTTGAAGACGGTTTTTTTCTTGACACAGGCTCGCCTCATGTGGTTAAATTCGTTGAAAACATAAAAAACATTGACGTTATTACAGAAGGAAAACGCATACGACATCATCCGCATTTTCCGAAAGGAACCAATGTGAATTTTGTAGAAATCAATGATAATTACTTATTTGTTCGCACCTTCGAACGTGGCGTTGAAGACGAAACACTGTCGTGTGGAACCGGTGTAACTGCCTCTTCCCTATCCTATTCCATGAAAAAAAACATCAATACGGTTAATGTAAAAACATTAGGTGGTGAGTTTACAGTTAGTTTTCAGAAAGAAAATAATAGTTTTAAAAACATCTTTCTGCAAGGTCCTACCTGTTTTGTCTTTAAAGGATTTTTAGAATAAATCTTAAAAAAAATCAATCAACCGGTGGTTTAAAATCGCCACGTGCAACCACCACTTGATAACCTATTTCCCGCATTTGCTCTTTTAATAAATCAAGGTATTCAGCAGCTTCTATTCCCGTCGAAACTTTATTATCGTAAATCATGTATTTTTCTCTTACATCTAAAGGCGACAAATTAGGCATAACCACATTAGCCCCAGCCAAAATCCCATGCACTCTTCCGTCATCGTTAATGCTACCCAAGGCAGTGGTAGACGGCAATAACGAACCCGGCAACATAATTCTTAATATAGCCAACATATAAAGCGTTAACTCCATAGTTCCATTTTTCTTGTCGGCAAAAGGTGTTTCATGATGCGACATAAAAGGACCTATTCCTATCATATGAGGTTGTAAATCGGAAAGAAAGAGTAAATCTTCCGCTAAATGTTCAACGGTTTGATAAGGCGAACCTACCATAAAACCACTTCCCACCTGAAAGCCTATTTCTTTCAAATCATACAAACATTTCTTTCTTGTTTCGCTCGACATGTTTTTGGGATGCAAAAGCGAATAATGCTCGGCATTAGCCGTCTCATGACGCAAGAGATATCTATCAGCACCAGCTTGATAATAAGCTAAATATGTTTCTTTCTTTTTCTCTCCTAAAGACAAAGTAACAGCACTATCCGAATATAGTTTTTTGATAGTGGAAATAATATCTACCATTAATTTATCATTGTAATAAGCATCTTCGCCTCCTTGCAATACAAAAGTACGGAAGCCCAAATCGTGTCCTCTTTTACAACAATCGAGTATGCTTGCTTTATCCAATCTATACCTGCTAACATGAGCATTACTTTTACGAATTCCACAATACAAACAATCGTTTTTGCAATAATTCGACAGCTCAATCAATCCTCTTATGTATACATCTTTACCATAGTTTTTCTCTCTCACTTGGCGTGCTTGTCGGAATAAATATTCTGCTACATCAGCATTTCTTTTTTCGATTAAAACCACAAACTCTTCTTTGGAAAGAAGTCTTTTGCTCACCAATTTATCAATCAAATTTTGCATACAATTGATAGCTTACTACATGATTTAGTATTTGCTTTCAGTTATTTCTTTTGGATTATCTCTTTGAAAAGCACGGATTTCAAAATAATCCAATGTTGACAATATATGGTCGAAAATATCGGATTGTATGTTTTCGTATTCCAACCAATTGGTAGTGGCGGTAAAACAGTAAATTTCAAGAGGCAAGCCGTATTCGTTAGGCGGCAATTGACGTACCATAATCATGGCATCTTTGCGTAATCGCTTATTTGATTTTAAATATTCTTGTATATAAATACGCAGCACTCCCACATTGGTAAGATGTCGTCCGTTAGGACCATACACAAGACCGCTTTCCGATTGATTTTCCGCCTCTAATTCTTTTTCTTTCTGTTCGATATAATCTTTAATTAAATGGATTTTTTTAAATTTCTCAAGCATTTCAGGCGTACATTGTTTAATGGTTGTAACATCTATATTAATAGCTCGCTTAATTCTTCTCATTTCCTTTTCTTGCATTCCACGCCAATTTTTCACCGAATTATTGAGTAATTGTTTAACGGGTACGGTTGAAATGGTATTGTCGAAATTTCTTATTTTAGCCGAAACAAGATTGACTTCTTCCACTGTACCGCTTACCCCAAAATTATCGAGATCTATCCAATCTCCATTACGAATAATATCATTGGTAGACAGCTGAATACTGCTAACAAAACCCGTAATCGTATCTTGAAAAACCAATAGCAAAACCGCCGAAAAAGCTCCCAATCCCGCCAAAAGCCCTACAGGTGATTTGTTAATAATAATAGAAACAATCAAAATAAGAGAAATTAACCAAAAAATAACGGCTACAATTTGCACATAACTTTTAATAGGTTTATCTTTTGTCCCTTCTCGTTGCAACAAAATAATAGCAACAGCATTTAAAAAATAAATAACTATCAAAGTGCAATTAATAACTATATAGATATTGATAAGTGCCGTTAAAAACAATTCGGAAGAACTGCCGATAGGAAAGCACTCGCCTATCATTTTTTTAATAAACAATGCAGGCAAAAATATTGCTACCTGATTGAAAAATTTTGTTTCTACCAATGCTTGTTTCCATTCCGATTTACTGATATTAATACGCACTAATCGAAGTATAATGAAACGCAAAATATAGTAGAGTATCGCTCCCAATATAAACAAACTCACCGCTATTATTAATAATGCGATTATTTTTGAGTAAGTATAATTTAAGCCTACTGAAGTAAAAAAATCTATTAAAAACGTTCTAATCCACTGTAACATAACATTTTATTTTTTAACATTAATATGCTACAAAAGTAAATGTTTTTTCTTAAAATTTCAATGTAATATCACTATTATAAAAAATAAAACTATTTCTCTTGTTAGTAAACCTTCAATAACCCGCCGGCAGATTGAGCTTGTCGAAATGAGCGGGTATTCTTTGCGTTCTTTGCGGTTAAAAGAATGAACAATGACGAATAAACAATTAAAAATTACGAATGGACGCTTCGAGTACTTCGACAAGCTCAGTAACCAAGCCTCAGCGTCCACTAACAACCCCTCTAAAGCGAGCTTATTGCGTTGTAGGTTAAGTGCATTTTTTAATTATTTCGTTTTGTAAAGATAGTGTTTTTATTTGTTTTTTTAGTTAAATAAAAAATCGTTATTCCTTCACAAACTTCTTTATAAGATTGCCTTGTGAGGTGGTAAGTTTGAGAATGTAGATGCCGG
>Ga0209719_1000231_pt1 | contig 85689 bp, 87 predicted proteins | sample AD_JPNAS2_MetaG_FD_184421 | JGI IMG/M metagenome (GOLD analysis project Ga0209719, IMG submission 184421) | Active sludge microbial communities of municipal wastewater-treating anaerobic digesters from Japan - AD_JPNAS2_MetaG (SPAdes) (version 2) | ecosystem: Engineered > Bioreactor > Anaerobic...
CTGCATCTGGGCGGCTCTGATATTTTTATCAATGTTGCCGGCGGAGTAAAAGTCGAAGAGCCGGCGGTTGATCTTGGAATAGTTGCCGCCATGGCATCCAGTTTTCTGGACAAGCCCATTGATGGCCGGACGATCGTTTTGGGAGAAGTGGGGCTGGCCGGCGAAGTCCGTGCCGTCTCTCAGATGGAGATAAGGATAAAGGAAGCGGCGCGTCTGGGCTTCACGCGGTGTCTGATTCCGAAAACCAACGCGGCTCAACTGGAAAAAACAGCCAAAATCGATATTTGTAAAATCGGTTCCCTGAAAGAAATGCTGGACTATTTATTTTAATTAATATAAATCCCCTCCGTGCCCTTGACATCTCAAAAATGGTGCATAAAATACGTCTGTTAAAACAGCATTCTTAAATTTTAAAAATCAGGAAAGGAGAGTAAAGTTTATGAAAATCAGACCTTTACAAGATAGAATCATTGTAAAACGTTTGGAAGAAGAGCAGAAGACCAAAGGGGGAATCATCATTCCCGATACAGCTAAGGAAAAACCGATTGAAGGTAAAGTCATTGCCGTGGGCAAGGGCAAAGTAGCCGATGACGGTAAACTCATCAAGCCCGAAGTCAGCGTGGGCGATAAAGTCCTGTTCAGCAAATACGGCGGAACGGAAGTCAAGATCGACGGCGAAGAATACCTGATCATGAGAGAAGACGACATTCTCGGCATTATCGAAAAATAAGAAACTACTAAGGAGGAATATATACAATGGGAGCAAAAATACTTCTTTACGATGAAGAAGCAAGAAAATCGGTTTTGAAGGGCGTCAATACACTGGCCGATGCTGTTAAAGTTACACTGGGCCCGAAAGGCCGAAATGTTATTATCGATAAAAGTTACGGTTCCCCGACGGTGACCAAGGACGGCGTCACGGTAGCTAAAGAAGTGGAACTCGAAGATAAATTTGAAAACATGGGCGCACAGATGGTCAAGGAAGTCGCCAGCAAAACCAGCGACGTCGCCGGCGACGGAACTACCACCGCTACCATTCTGGCTCAGGCCATTTACCGTGAAGGCGTCAAGGCTGTTGCCGCAGGTTCCAATCCCATGGACATCAAACGCGGTATCGATAAGGCTGTTGAGACCGTCGTAAAAGAGCTCAGCAAGATGAGCAAACCCACCAAAGATCAGAAAGAAATCGCCCAGGTCGGCACCATTTCCGCCAACAACGATGAAACCATCGGCAACATCATCGCCGGCGCCATGGATAAAGTTGGAAAGGAAGGCGTCATTACCGTTGAAGAAGCCAAAGGCCTAGAAACCGAACTGGAGATCGTTGAAGGCATGCAGTTCGATCGCGGTTACCTGTCTCCTTACTTTGTGACCAACGCCGATAAAATGCTGGTCGCTCTGGAAGATGTTTTAATTCTCATTTACGAAAAGAAAATCAGCGGCATGAAAGACCTGCTGCCGATTTTGGAACAGATTGCCAAGATGGGCCGTCCGCTGCTCATCATTGCCGAGGACGTTGAGGGCGAAGCGCTCGCCACGCTGGTGGTCAACAAGATTCGCGGCACCCTGCATGTAGCGGCCGTCAAGGCTCCCGGTTTCGGCGATCGCCGCAAGGCCATGCTGGAAGACATCGCTATCCTGACCGGCGGCAAGATGATCTCCGAAGACATGGGCTACAAACTGGAAAATGTGAAACTGGAAGATTTGGGACGCGCCAAGAAGATCACCATTGACAAGGACAACACCACGATTATTGACGGCGCCGGCAAACGCGCCGAACTCGAAGGCCGCGTGAAACAGATCCGCGCTCAGATCGAAGAAACCACGTCCGATTACGACAGAGAAAAACTTCAGGAAAGACTGGCCAAACTGGTCGGCGGTGTGGCCGTTATCAAAGTCGGCGCCGCAACCGAGTCCGAAATGAAGGAAAAGAAAGCCCGCGTGGAAGATGCTCTGCATGCGACCCGTGCAGCCGTGGAAGAAGGAATCGTTGCCGGTGGCGGCGTGGCTTATCTGCGCACCCTGCCCGCACTGTCCAAGATGGATCTTACCGGCGACGAACAGATCGGCGTCAATATCGTGAAAAAAGCCATTGAAGAACCCATCAAGATGATCGCCTGCAATGCGGGCCTCGAAGGCAGCATTGTGGTCGAAAAAGTCAAAGAGAAAAAGGGCGCCTTCGGTTTCAATGCCCGCACCGATGAATATGAAGATATGATTTCGGCCGGTGTCATTGATCCCACCAAGGTTACCCGTTTTGCCCTGCAGAACGCGGCGAGCGTTTCCGGACTGCTTTTGACCACGCAGTGCATGATCGCCGACAAGCCTGAAGAGAAGGGCGCCGGCGGTGGAATGCCCGGTATGCCTCCCGGTGGCGGATATCCCGGAATGGGAATGTAGTCACGACGGCATTCACACGGCTACCTTTGTTGGCAGCGTCGTCGGCTTCCTCAACGTATTAGTAATACGCCTGCGGAGCCTCCTCCTCGCCGCCTCGGTATCCGGGCGAATGCGACGCGACTCTAATATATAAAGTTAAAGCCCCCTGTCCAATCGGACGGGGGGCTTTTTTTATTGGGAGACTCAAATTTTAAAGAAAAATACCCTGATTTGTGTTCTGTGAACGAATGTTATTCGGATCAATCCGGTTGGCAACCGGATTGATGATGTTCCGGAAAGGGGACTTTCTGTGTTGAAAATGAAAAGCCTCCTTGTCGGGGACGGGAAGTTTTGATCCTTAAGACATCCGATTGATTTATCTTTATAATAATCCAACAATAGTAACGATATTGGGCACGTGGTCAGTTCAGTCGTCACCCCGGCGGCGGAGACTGTTTCGTAATAGCAGAAAGTGCTATCCATACCGTCATGCCGGTGAAAACCGGCATCCGGAACTTGGCGAAATTACCGGATCCCCCCGTGTCAAGCACGGGGCAAGCTCAAAGTCGCGCTTCGCTTGCACGGAATGACAAAAAAGTAATGACGACACAGTCTCGGAGAATGAATATATTGGAATTTGCGTTTTTCAGGTCTTCAGGATTGTTGGCTATCTGAATCAGATAAAAAAATAACCATGTGTTGAAAAACACATGGTTATTTAAGCTAACTTTAAGAAGAATAATTAATGAGCGGATATCGCCAGGCTGCCCCTCATCTGATGAATGTCTATTCCGGCAGTATATAATGTGCCTAAAGACTGCCAGTTTGTATTCAACTCTCTGTCTGTGGCAAATCCAAACGGGGACGTTATGGCTGCATTCGGGGCAAAGAATACCGTGGGCACTCCGAGCACAACAGCCGTTTGACCGCTGCCGTTGGTGCCGACATCAATAGACAACGTACCGGTAACGATCATGTCGAAAGTTGAGGGGCTTCCAGGCCATGCGTATGTCGTTCCATCCGACATCGTAAAGTTTTTTGCACCGAAGTAACCCGCGTTCGTGTAGCCCGAAGTTTGCTCACCGTCGATATCGCTCCAGGACTGAACAATGGGTTTGCCCGGAATTGAGAAAACAACCCCATACAGAGGACCGGCGGCAACAGGAGAAGTGCTGCTGAATTGAATCTCCACCCCCTGCTGTCCTGTGGAGGAGTGGTTTCCGATTCGCAGATAGCCGGTACCTGCAGAATTTGCGATGAGGGCGAATTCACTCATGTAGGCTGTGCCGAAATCCTGTCCAAGCGTTTCTGTTGTGCCGGAACTTAATGTCTGAGAAATGCCTGACGGATGGACCATAATACTTGGCATGCCGATGAATAATTTTGTTGCGCCGCCGCTGGTGCCGACGTCAATCTTCATTGTCCTGTAAAGAGAAATAAAAGAACCTGTGGGAGGAAAAGCAGGATTAGGAAGTCCTAAGCTTACGAAAGGATCCATGCTTACATTTCTGACGCCGATCCAGCCTTTTTCTGTGTAGCCGCCGCAATCGGTACAACCGTCACCGTCTCCCCATGATTGAATGGTGGGAAGAAATTTGCCCGCAACGTAGAAATTGGTGTCAAAGAAATAATCTCCTCCATAAGTGTTTTTCCCGAACTGAATAGTCACACCTTCCTGAGCTGTCGTGGATGAAAGTTCTTCTTCAGTCAGAGACACTTTCTTGGCCAGAGCAGCAAAAGGCAACGTTACAAGGAACATCATGACGACAACGCAAACCACAATCTTCTTCATATTCTTCTCCTTAAAAAATTTTTAAGAGTTGACACCTAATATTTTTTAATTTTTTTCTGTAAGATTTAAGGCTCTGAATGTCTAAAACAAGCCTTGTCGGTTTTTTACGTTATTTGCAAGGAGTTGTCAAGAATATTTTATAATTTATTTATAATTAAAACAGTAATTTTCAAAGAACAATCATTGTTGTTTGAAGAAGTCATAGGTCAAAAAATTTTTACAGATCGGGTTCGTCCGCCCGGCCGGATTCAAACAAAAAAGCCGGTGCGTTTTTACATGTTTTTTTACACGAAACGGACCGGCCTTTTTTGAGGATATTTTAATAATTTATCGGTATGTCAGTTTTTTTAAGGCTTCTATGCGATCCTCAAGCGGCGGATGGCTCATGAAAAGAAGTTTGAGCCCGTGGCCGGAAGGCTTGCCGTTGATGCCGAAAGCCGCCATCTGATCGGGCAGCGGTTCAGCGGTTCCTCTTTTGAGCGCTTCGAGCGCGTTGATCATGTTTTGCGTTCCGGCCAGTTTGGCGCCGCCCGCATCCGCTATAAATTCCCGTTTTCTGCTGAACCACATCACGATCACACTGGCCAGGATGCCGAAGACGATTTGCGCGACGAGGGACGTGACGAAAAATCCGATGCCGTGGCCTTCTTCTTCATTTTTCAGAATGACCCGGTCCACAAAATGACCCACAATGCGGGACAGGAAAATGACGAAGGTGTTCACCACCCCCTGAATCAGGGACAGGGTGATCATGTCGCCGTTGGCCACATGGCTTATTTCATGGCCGATGACCGCTTCGACTTCTTCCTTGTTCATCGCGTGAAGCAGTCCCGCGCTGACGGCCACCAGCGCCTTATTCTTGTTCATTCCGGTGGCGAAAGCGTTCGGGGACGGAGAGTTGAAAATGGCGACTTCCGGCATGCCGATATTCGCCATCTGAGCATGTTTTTTCACGGTGTCCACCAGCCAGGTTTCAGTCGCACTTTGGGGATTGGTGATGACTTGCGCGCCCATCATGCGTTTGGCCATCCACTTGGACATGGCCAGCGATATAAAAGCGCCTCCGAAACCGAATACCGCCGCGAAGACGAGCAGGTTAACCATATTAAGATTCATGCCGCTTTCGTCTAGAATACGGTCGACACCGAGCAGACGCAAAACAATGCTCAAAACGACAAGCACAGCGATATTGGTCGCGAGAAACAACAAAATTCTTTTCATTTTTAACCTCCTGAGTTAAAAACTGCCCCGGGCAGTCATTGACGGTACGTCTTGACAATTCTTTTTGTTATTTTAATGGCAAGAACCGGGATGTCAAGTCTTTATCGTGAAAAAGTCCCGGATTGTTTTTCTCCGGAAGATGTTTTTGCGGGATTGGGCGGAAGGAATCGGATTATGGGCGCTTTGATTGTCGTTCGAATTGTTTTTTCCAAGGGTACGGACTCAACCGGCACCCCGAATTTGCTTGACACAGACAACCATCTTGTTTCAAGATATCTGCACATTCAATCATTATTCAAAGCGGCCAACCAGGAGGAATCAAAATGAAAAAAAACGATGTCGTACAGTATCCTCAAACCATCAGCGGTTTTGAATTTTTTGTCAAGTTCATGGCGTTCGTTGGACGGATTCCATTTGTCGTCTATCACGGGATCAAGGGGATCAAATCGATTAGCAGCAATCGCAATGCCTCCTGGGGATCGCTTCTGCAAAAATCCGCACTCAAGTATCCGAACAACCCGGCGGTGAAATCACCCGACGGCACATTGACCTATGCCGAACTTAATGAGAAGGCCAACCAGTTTGCCCATTTTCTGCTGTCGAAAAACGTTAAAAAAGGCGACACGGTTGCAGTATGTCTTGAAAACAGGCCGGAACTGCTTTTTCTTTATTGCGGATGCGCAAAAGTGGGGGCTGTATGCTCTCTCATCAATACAAATCAGAGAGGGGATTCTCTGGTACACAGTTTCAATCTCAACAAGGGGAAGGTGATGGTGGTCGGAGAGGAGTGCTACAGTTTCTTCAAGGACGTGAAGGACCGAATCGACCTTCAGGGATCGGAGCTTTGTTTGCTCAGGGATCCGGCAATGAATCAATTAAAGGCGCCCGAAGACATTACGGATCAGCTTGCCGTCCTGCCCAAAACCAATCTTTCCGAAACGGGCGGGATCAGCCTGAAAGATACGATGGCCTACGTCTATACCTCGGGAACAACCGGCGGGTTGCCCAAAGCGGCGGTCATCACCCATAAGCGGGCTATGTCCGCGACATTCTGGTTCGGAAGGGTCGTAACGCATGTCAAGCCGAAACACACCATCTACATTCCCCTGCCTTTTTTCCACACCAATGCCATCACCGTGGGATGGCCGCCGGCCCTGTACAGCGGAGCGGCAGTTGCCATGAGGCGGAAATTCAGCGCGAGCGGCTTTCTCGACGACGTGAAGAAATTCCAGGCCACGCATTTTGTCTACGTGGGAGAAGTGTGCCGCTACCTGATGGCACAGCCCGAAAAAGCCGGCGAAAACAAGACCACCCTGAAATACATTATCGGCAACGGCCTGAGACCGGATATCTGGATGGCTTTCAAGAGGCGTTTCGGCATCAGCAAAATATACGAATTTTACGGAGCGGCCGAAGGGGTCGGCGTGTTTACCAATCTTATGAATTTTGATTATACCGTGGGAACCAGTCTCACGCCCTTTGCCATTGTCCAATATGATATCGAAAACGATTGTCCGGCGCGCGATGCCGGGGGCTTCCTTATCAAAGTCGCCAAAGGCGACCCCGGCCTCCTGATTATGGAAATATCTGAAAAAACCCCGTTCCCCGGTTATACCGACAAAAAGAAAACCGAAGAGAAAATTATCCGCAATGCCTTCAGGAAAGGCGATCTCTGGTTCAATACCGGCGACATGCTTCGCAATATGGGATTTCGTCACGCGCAGTTTGTCGATCGCCTCGGCGATACCTTCCGCTGGAAGGGCGAAAACGTCGCAACCATGGAAGTGGAAAAAGCGCTGGATTCTTTTTCCGGCGTGTCCGCTTCGGCGGTTTATGGCGTGGTTATGCCGAAAGGCGACGGCAGAGCCGGTATGGCCGCCGTGATAAAACAGGAAGGGAAAGATGTTGATTTTGCCGCGCTGGCAGAGCACCTCCGGTCCGTTCTGCCCAAATACGCGGTGCCGATTTTTATCCGTTTTGTCAATGATTTCCAGTGGACGGCAACGCATAAGATCAAGAAGAACGATCTGAAAAATGACGGATATAATCTGTCGGCGATCAAAGACGGCCTGTATGTTCTCCTGCCCGGAACCGAAACATACGTTCCCCTGAATGACGCCATCTATCAGGACATCATGGCCGGAAAATATAAATTTTAAGAGACTTGTCTGTAGCCGTTTCCATGGCAGGTGGGTTCGCCTGACCATATGGAGACATTGAGATTGTTCGGCTTATCGGGTTATTCAATCTGTCTGTGACGCCTAGATCTCATGAAGTTTGCTTGCAAGTGTCGGAATAATATGGTAGTTCACTTCAACTTAACCAGGGCGCCTGCAGAGGTTGTCCTGGTTTTAGATTGTAAAAAGATTATTCGTGACGTGATCACTTAAATACAGGAGCAAACAATGGATTACAAAAAGACCCTGAATCTTCCCCAGACGGATTTTCCGATGAAAGCGAATCTGGCGCAGCGCGAGCCGGAAATGCTGAAAAAATGGGAAGACATGAACATCTATAAAAAGATCAGACAAATGGCCAAGGGGAAAACGCCTTACATTTTGCATGACGGTCCTCCTTATGCAAACGGCAATATTCATCTGGGCACCGCTCTCAATAAAATCATAAAGGACATTGTCATTAAATCAAAAAACATGACCGGATTTGACGGTGTCTATGTGCCGGGCTGGGATTGTCACGGCCTGCCGATTGAGCATCAGGTGGATAAGGAACTGGGCGCCAAAAAGGGGGCGATGTCGCAGGTGGAAAAGCGCCGCGCCTGCAGGACCTATGCGGAAAAATATGTCGACATTCAGCGTGAACAGTTCAAGCGTTTCGGTGTTTTCGGCGAGTGGGAGAATCCTTATCTGACGATGGCCTATCCTTACGAAGCGGTCACGGTTGAGGAATTTGGGAAGCTTTATCTCAACGGCAGTGTTTATAAAGGAAAAAAACCGGTTTACTGGTGCGCCACCTGCAGAACCGCGCTGGCGGAAGCCGAAGTGGAATATGCCGATCATCACACGCCGTCCATTTACGTGAAATTTAATTTTGTCTCCGACATTGCCCAGGTGCTGCCCAAACTGGCCGCCCAGAAAGTGGCGATGGTCATCTGGACCACGACGCCCTGGACGATCCCGGCCAATCTGGCGATTGCCGTCAAGGATGATTTTATTTACGTGGCGGTGAAAATCAATGACGACGTAATGATTGTCGCTAAAGACATGTTGGATTATTGTCTGGACGCCTTTGGATATCAGGGCAAGTCCTATGAAATTATCGATGAGTTTAAGGGCGCGGTTCTGGAAGGTCAGAAATGCGTTCATCCGCTGATTAAGAGAAACAGTCTGTTGATCCTGGCGCCGTTTGTCACGCTGGATGCCGGAACCGGCGCCGTGCATATTGCTCCCGGCCACGGTCAGGAAGACTATGAAATCGGCCTCGAGTACGGCCTGGATAATTACGCGCCGGTGGACGACGCGGGAAAATTCACGGAAGATGTCGAACATTTTGCCGGACAGTTTGTTTTCGACGCCAACGACAGCGTCATCAAGAAACTCGATGAAGTCGGCGCGCTTCTGGGGCATGTGCCGATGCAGCATTCCTATCCGCACTGCTGGCGCTGCAAGAAACCCATCATTTTTCGTTCCACGGAACAGTGGTTCATTTCGATGGAGAAAAACGATCTGCGCAAGAAAGCGCTGGAATGCATTAACGAAGTCACATGGATTCCCTCGTGGGGGAAAGACCGCATCTACGGCATGGTGGAAAACCGCCCGGACTGGTGTATCTCGCGCCAGAGATTGTGGGGCGTGCCGATTACCGTGTTCTATTGCGCCAAATGCAAAAATGAAGTGATGACCAGGGAAATGATGGATCATCTGGTGGCGCTGGTGGAAAAAAACGGAGCGGATGTCTGGTTTGAAAAAGATCCAAAAGACCTGATGCCGAAGCATACGACCTGTCCGCACTGCAAAGGGACGGAGTTTACCAAGGAAGTGAATATTCTGGATGTCTGGTTCGATTCGGGAGTCAGCCACGCGGCCGTTCTGGAAAAACGTCCGGATCTGAGTTCGCCCTGCGACATGTATCTGGAAGGCAACGATCAGCATCGCGGCTGGTTTCATTCGTCCCTGCTGGAAAGCGTGGGTACGCGCGGACGCGCGCCGTATAAGAATGTTCTGACACACGGCTTTGTCGTGGACGGGGAAGGCAAAAAAATGTCCAAATCCGTCGGCAACGTCATCGGCGCGGAAGAGGCGATCAATAAATACGGCGCGGAAATCCTGCGGCTGTGGGTGGCGGCGGAAGACTACACCGACGACATCCGCATTTCCGAAGAAATCCTCAAACGCCTGATGGAAGCCTATCGCCGGATCCGCAACACCAGCCGTTTCATTCTGGGCAACCTCTACGATTTCAACATGGATAAGGATGCGGTGGCGTACGAGCAGATGTCCGAGCTGGACCGGTGGGCCCTGCATCGTTTGCAGGAAGTCATCAAACGCGTGACGGAGGCTTATGAACGGTATCAGTTCCACGTGGTTTTCTACACGCTTTACAATTATTGCACCGTTGATCTGAGCGCGCTTTATCTCGATGTTTTGAAGGACCGGCTCTACACCAACAAGGCCGCTTCCGCGGTGCGACGCTCCGGTCAAACGGCGATGTTTATCATTCTTAACGCGATGACCAGATTGCTTGCGCCGATTCTGACCTTTACGTCCGAGGAAGTCTGGGCGGCGATGCCGGACTGGACCAACAAGGAAGATAGCGTTCATCTGGCGCAGTTCCCGGAAGTCAGCGGCACCTTTTTCAATGCGGACCTGGGCGAGCGCTGGAAAGCGATGATCGACGCGAAGAGTGAAATTGCCAAGGCCGTTGAACAGGCGCGAAAAGAGAAAATTGTCGGCCATTCGCTGGATGCGCGCATCACGATTGCAGCGCCGGAAAAACTGCGGGCGTTGTTTGCCGCGCATCTCGAGGACTTAAAAGCGCTGCTGATTGTGTCGCAGCTGCAGCTGGCCGATGAGCAGGATATTGCCGCACCCTTCCGGAGTGCAGAAATTGAAGGGCTCATGGTCGGTGTTGAGAAAGCCCGCGGCGCCAAGTGCGAACGCTGCTGGATTTATGACGAGTCCGTCGGTGCCGACGCGCAGCATCCGACCATCTGTGCCCGCTGTCTGCCGAATCTGTAAAAAAAGGAGTTCTCTTTGAAAAAGAATATTATCATTTTTGTTCTGGGAGCGGCTGTCATCGTCGTGCTGGATCAGATCACGAAAGCGGCTATCGTAAAAAAATTCTTTCTGCATGAAACCCGTTCGGTGATTGACGGTTTTTTTAATCTTGTTTACGTAATGAATCCCGGCGCCGCCTTCGGCTTTCTGGCCGGCATGTCCGAGATGTTTCGCTCTCTGTTTTTCATCGGCATGACCCTGCTGGTCATGGCTCTGATCATTTATTACATCGCGAAAAGCAAATCGGAAAACATGTTCTTCGTCGTTTCCCTGACCATGATCTTCGCGGGCGCCGTCGGAAACCTGATCGACCGGATTCGCTTTGGAGCGGTTGTGGATTTTCTTGATTTTTACATCAAAACAGCCCACTGGCCGGCATTTAATGTGGCTGATTCAGCCATCACCATCGGTGCTGTGTTAATGATCTGGGGTATGGTCGCGGGACGAAAACGAGAGGCTGTCTGATCATCACGTTTTAAACGTTGAGAAGGGTACGGCCTTGCACTGTGGATTGCAGGTCACAGCATTTTATGTGGCGGAAATTTACGGTTGTTTTGAGTCTTTGAGTTTCTGCAATTCTTCCCTGTAGCTTTCCGCCTGAGCCCGGATGGTTTCGATTTCCTTTTGCGCGTGTTCCAGTTTTTCTTCCTGCAGGTGTCTTTCCTGCCTGTTTTTTTCCTGGATTTCATCGATGCCCACGTAAACGGCCAATGCTCCTCCGAGCAGCAGGAAAATCGGAAGGGATCCTTTAAAAATCGTCATAAAATCCGGCCAGAAGAAAATTAAACTGACCAATCCGAAGATAGCGGAAATGATTCCCCCGATGAGCAACGACATAGTGTTCCCTCCGGTCAAGATGATGATTTGAAGACATTTTTTTTCTATCATAAAAAGACCATTCCGGCAAGATGCAAACAGATGCTGTGAAATGTGAAAATATTGCTTGATTTAAAGCTGTTCATCATTTAAACGTATAAAATCATAAAGATATGAGGTGAACATGATAGAGCCTGATTTTGCCAAAGGAGACGGTCTGATTCCCGCGATTGTCCAAGATGCCGAAACGAAAGACGTTCTGATGATGGCTTACATGAATCGCGAATCGTGGGACGCGACTTTAAAAACAGGAAAGGCGACCTATTGGAGCCGGTCGCGGAAAAAATTGTGGTTGAAAGGCGAGTCCTCGGGCAATGTTCAGATCGTCAAAGCGGTTTTTATCGACTGCGATGAAGATACCATTCTGTTACATGTCCAACAGATAGGAGATGCCGCCTGCCATACCGGTCACCGGTCCTGTTTTTACCGCAAGTTGGAAGGAAATGATTTTGTTGCCGTCGGAGAAAAGATTTTTAATCCAGAGGATGTGTATAAATGAAAAATTTAAAACTGGGAATTCCCAAGGGCAGTCTGGAAGCCAATACCATCGATTTATTTAAAAAGGCGGGATGGCGCATCACCAGCGACGCCCGAAGCTATTTTCCCGATATCGATGATCCGGAGATTTCTTGCAAGCTTGTCCGGGCGCAGGAAATGTCACGTTACGTTGAAGACGGAACGCTGGATCTGGGCCTGACGGGTATCGACTGGATCATGGAAAATGATTCGGATGTCGTTGTGGTGCAGGATCTTATTTATTCCAAGGTGTCCACGCAGCAGGCCCGCTGGGTTCTGGTTGTCCGTGACGATTCTCCCTACAAAAAGATCGAGGATATGGAGGGAAAGAGAATATCCACGGAATTGGTCAACTTTACGAAGAAATATTTTGCGGAAAGAAACATCAATATTCATGTTGAGTTTTCCTGGGGAGCCACCGAAGCCAAGGTTGTCGAGGGGCTGGTGGATGCCGTTGTGGAAGTGACGGAAACGGGCTCGACAATCAAGGCCAACAAATTGCGCATCATTCATGAACTGATGAAAACCAACACTCAGTTAATCGCCAATCGCGCTGCGTGGAAAAATGCATGGAAACGCAAAAAGATTGAGCAGATCAGCACCATGCTGACCGGTTCTTTGCAGGCCATGGGGAAGGTGGGTCTGAAACTTAACGTGTCCAAAGAAAATCTGAAAGGCGTTATCGGCCTGATCCCCTCACTGAAATCTCCGACGATTTCCGGTCTGTCTTCAGACAAATGGTTTGCCATTGAATCGATTGTTGACGCGAAAGTCATGCGGGATTTGATTCCGAAACTTCTGGATGCAGGCGCTCAGGGTATTATTGAATATCCTTTAAACAAGGTTATTTAGCGGAGACAACGATTATGGCGAGAAAAGCGAAGATTGTCCGTAAGACAACAGAGACGGATATTCGTCTTGAAATCGATCTGGATAAAACCGCCGGCAGCAGCATTGAGACCACCATTCCGTTTTTTAATCACATGCTGGAGCTGTTTGCGCGTCACGGGTTTTTGAAACTGATCGTCAGAAGCAAGGGGGACACGCATATTGACGATCATCATCTGGTGGAAGATCTGGGCATCTGTCTGGGCCAAGCGGTGGCTAAAGCGCTCGGAGACAAAAAAAACATCAATCGCTACGGATCGGCCCGTGTGCCGATGGATGAATGTCTGTGCCAGGTGGATATGGATATCTGCGGAAGGCCTTATCTGATCTATCACGTGAAAAGCGGCCGGAGAAAAATCGGCAAATTTGATCCGGCGCTGGTCAAAGAATTTTTCAAGGCGTTTACGGATCAAAGCGGCATCACGCTGCATATCAATTTTCTGTATGGCGAAAACATTCACCACATGATTGAATCGATATTCAAGGCTTTCGGCCGTGCTCTCAGAAATGCCGTGTCCCTAAACGAAAACATCAAGGGCGTTCTTTCCACCAAAGGAAAGCTTTAGCCGGTTGGATTCTGCTTTTCTGTGGAAAGCAGCGTCATTCATACACCGATCCCTTATCGGCGGGACCTGTCCCGTTGATCGGGAGTCAAGACATCGAGGTGAGATCATGGTTGCCATTCTCCGCAAATATTTTTGTTTTATTGTGAGATTTGTTTTTGTCGCTTTGCTGGCTTTTCCTGTCATGTCGCAAGCGCTGGATAAAAAAGCACAGAGCGATGAAAGCGAAAATCTGATAGCGGTCATCGCCTTTCAGCCGTTAAGGCCGGAAGGCGGCACCGGAAATACCGTCCTCTGTCCGATTTGCGGGAAGGCTTCGGCCGGCGGCATCATACAGGAGGGGGCGGAAAAAATCGTTGAAGAAATTTTTGTAGAACAACTGAAGGCAAGAGACGATATCGTGTTGGTACCCGCGGAAAAATTACAGAAAGCGACTCAAAAATATTCTACCGACAGCATGAAAGATTTTCAAGCAACCGGCCTGCTGAAGATCGGCAGGGAATTGAAGGCTGATTTCCTGGTTGTCGGTTATGTTTACCGTTTTGCGGAAAGGGTGGGCTACCGGTATTCATCGGAACATCCGGCGTCTGTTGTTTTTGAAATTCATTTGATTAGGACTGCCGACGGCAAATCCGTCTGGCGGGGATATTTTGATAAAACGCAACGATCTCTGATGGAAAATGTTCTGGACATCTCTTCGTTTTTCAAGGGCGGCGCAAAGTGGATGACGGCCCGCGAACTGACGGAACTGGGCATGGAGAACGTTTTCCAGACGTTTCCGGATTTTCAGCCTTAATCCATCATACGCGGATGCGGCGGATCGTGAAACCCCTCCGTGGCGGGTTTTAGACAATGTGACGAAAAAATTAAGCCTTGCTGTTTTTGTGACATGCCGTGATTTCCGACTGAACCGTTCAGGGCTCTTCTTATTTTGAAGGAGTGAAGCAATTGATTATTATTCCGGCGATTGATATCAAAGATGGGAAATGTGTGAGGCTGGCGCAGGGCAAATTTGATCGTGTGACAACGTATGCGGACAATCCCCTGGATATGGCGCTGCTCTGGGCCCGAAAGGGTGCGGAATTGATCCACATCGTTGATCTGGACGGTTCGGTTGCCGGAAGACCGCGCAACGCGGATATCATTCTGAATATCGTGGAGAACATCAATGTTCCCGTTCAGATCGGCGGCGGCATCCGGGATATGGAGACGATCCGATTTTACCTGGATCAGGGTGTCTCCAGTGTCATTCTCGGCACAACCGCCCTGAAGAATCAACAGATTGTTCGCGAAGCCTGTACGGTTTTTCCCGGCAGAATTATTTTGGGCATTGACGCCCTCAATGGAAAAGTTGCCGTCCGGGGCTGGACGGAAAACACGGAGAAAAATGCGGTTGACCTCGCCCGGCAGTATGAACCCTATGGCGTCAAGGCCATCGTTTACACGGATATCGAGCGCGACGGCATGGGAACCGGAATCAACATGAAAGCGACAAGAGAATTGGCCGATTCCGTCAGCATTCCGGTGATTGCCTCAGGAGGCGTGGCATCGATTGCCGATGTGGACAACCTGATGGTCGTCGAAGGCGGCAGCATTTTCGGAGTGATTATCGGTCGCGCGCTGTATACCGGCGCCGTCGACCTGGAAGAGGCAATAAGCAAAACAAAAAAAGTGACCCGCACGTAACAAGAGGAGGTGGCGTTCATGTCGGATTGTGTTTTCTGTAAAATTGTCCGGGGAGAAATCCCCTGTGCCAGGGTTTTTGAAGACGAGCATGTACTGGCGTTTGATGATATTCATCCGATGGCCCCGGTGCATGTTGTAATCATTCCCAAAAAGCATATCGCAACGTTGATGGATGTCGATGTTGATAACTCGGATGTGATCCATCGACTGACGGCTGCCGCGCAGAAAGTCGCGCGAATTAAAAAAATCGACCAAAGCGGTTTCCGCACGGCGATTAACTGCAATGCCGAGGGCGGACAGGTGGTTTTTCATTTGCACGTTCATGTGCTCGGCGGCAGAAAATTGCAGGACGAATTGGGATAACGAATGGAAGGTGAAAAAATGGATATCAATGCGAAATTAAGTGAAGAAATGGTTGCCGCTGCCAAAGCCAAAGACAAGATCAGGCTTTCCGCGGCGCGGATGCTGAAAACGGCTCTGCACAACAAGGAAATCGATCTGATGCGTCCGCTCCATGAAAGCGAGATGCTGCAGGTTCTCTCCTCGATGATCAAGCAGCGAAAAGATTCCATCGAACAGTTTGCCAAAGGAGGCCGGACTGATTTGGTGGAAAAAGAGGAAGCAGAACTGAAGTTTTTACAGGAATTCATGCCTGCCCAGATGTCCGATGAAGAAGTCGATGCGTTGATCAAAAAAACGATAGAGGATGCCGGCGCCGTTTCCGTGAAGGATATGGGCAAGGTGATGAAAATCCTGATGCCCAAACTGACCGGTGTGGCTGACGGCAAGGCGGTTGGTGAAAAAGTGAAGGCTTTTTTATCCCAATAACATCTCCGTTCTTCAGGCTGATAAAAAGCGGACAAACAGGATGAATCGTGTACGTTGATCAAAGCAAGATTGAAGAAATCAAAAACAGATTGGATATCGTCGATCTTGTTTCCGAATATCTCACCTTGAAAAAGGCAGGCCGGAATTTTATCGGCCTTTGCCCTTTTCATCAGGAGAAGACGCCCTCCTTTACGGTGAACCGCGATAAGCAGATCTTCTACTGTTTCGGTTGCGGCGAAGGGGGCAATGTCATTACGTTCCTGATGAAAATTGCCGACAAGACTTTTCCGGAAGCTATCAGAGACCTGGCGGTGAAAACGGGCGTTGTTCTGCCTCCGGTTTCCTCCGGAAAGGAAGCCAGACAAAAGGACTTGCTCAAGGAAAATATCGTCAGCTTAAATTCGAAAGCGGCGCAGCAATTTTCGCGCAATCTTTTTTCTGCTTCCGGTACTCCGGCCCGCCAATATCTTCAGCAGCGGGGTATTGCAGAGGATGTCGTCAAACAGTTCCGTCTCGGATACGCGCCGGACACATGGCGCTCTCTGACCGATTTTATGGAAAAAAGCGGCCTTTCGCTGAAACTGGCCGAACAGGCCGGCCTGATCATACCCGGTAAGGAAGGGGGTTTTTATGACCGGTTTCGGGGGCGGCTGATCTTTCCCATAGAAAACGTTTTCGGTGAGATCGTGGCTTTCGGCGGGAGAATTTTGGGGAAGGGCGAACCCAAATATCTGAATTCACCGGAATCGCCGGTTTACATCAAGGGCAAAAATCTTTACGGATTGAATAAAGCGAAAGACGACATACGAAAGAAGGATTTTGCGCTGATTGTCGAGGGATATTTCGATTTGATTTCATTGTGGAATGCCGGAATCCGTAATGTTGTCGCCACTCTGGGTACGGCGCTGACCAGGGATCATCTGGATCTTCTGCGACGCTATTGCGTGGACGTGGTTGCCCTGTTTGATCCGGATGAAGCGGGGAAAAAAGCGCTTGACCGCAGTCTGGAATTATTTTTAAGTACGGAAATGAGGGCCCGGGCTTTAATCTTGCCCGACGGATATGATCCTGATGATTATGTCCGGAAATTCGGCCAGGATAAGATGGAAGATCTGATTGCTCTTGCCCAGCCGCTCAGCGATTATTATATTGAAAATGTCATCGGGGGCGGCAGGACCTTTGAAGATAAAAGAGATATGGTCAAGACGGCGATGACGTTTCTCAGCAAAATCGGCGATCAAAAAGAAAAGAACCTGTTTATCAAACGTATAGCGGAAAAAACGGGTTTGAATGAAGAATTGCTGATCAGAGAAGCCTACAGCCGTGTTTATTCGGGGAGGACCGAAACAAACCGGAATAACCCGGCTGTGAATGTTCATCACGATACGGTGGAGTTGCATTTGATTCAACTGATGATGGAATATCCTCAGAAAATCGTTCAGGTGGAAAACGAGAATGTGCTGGATTATTTTCTACAGCCCGATATCCGAAAACTGGGGGAAAAAATCATCGATGCCTACAAACTCCTCGGCTTCGTGGATGTCGGTGTCATTTTATCGACCGAAGAAAATCAGGCATTGCGGGAAAGAATATTTCAGCTTATGATCAAAGCCTTGCCGGCCGAGGATGATGTGCTGGGAAAAATATTGACCGATAACATCCGGCAGATTAAAAAACGGTGGTTTAAGGAGCAGCATCGTCAGATCAAAATAAAATTAAGCCGGGCGCAGGATAGCGGCAACGAAGAGATGGTTCATCAGCTGCTTTATGAAAAAGAGCAAATGCTCATAAAGGAAAAGGAATTGCAATCAACAGGTTGAATGAACGACGGGAGGATGGCTTTCGCGACGCGGAAGGGTTCAACGGATTTGTTCCGTCGTGTTTATGGAACCGGGGTTAAAAAAAACATTTGAAGGAGATGCCAGATGGCAAAAGAAGTTCAGTCCGACGAAGTCAATAAGTTAATTTCACTGGGAGAAGAAAAAGGTTTTTTAACTTACGATGATGTCAATGACGCCCTGTTGCCCGATGTGACATCCGCGGAACAGCTGGATGATATTATTACACTCTTCGGTGAAAAGAACATCGATATCATTGACACGGAACAGGGCGAAAAGCTGACCCTGAAGAAGTCGATGAAGGAAATTACCGACGTGAATCTTAAGGAAGCCCTGGCCATTTTACCCAGTGCTGAAAAAACGGGCGATCCCGTGAAGATGTACCTGCGCGAAATGGGGTCGGTATCCCTTCTAAGCCGTGAAGGGGAAGTGGAAATTGCCAAAAGGATCGAAGAGGGCGCGCGCGAAACCATGGCGGCGATCTTCCGCCTGTCGATTTCCATCGATGAGGTGCTGACTATCGGAGAGAAACTGATATCCGGCGAACTCAAAAGCAAGAATGTTGTCGACAACGTCGAAGATGAAGAAGGCTTCATTGAGGAAGATGAGCATAGGAACCGTATTTTGAAGCAAATCAATAAAATCCGGGAACATTACGATATTATCAAAGCGACGCGTGTTAAACTCAAATCAAAAAATCTTACCCAAAAGAAAAAAGATACACTGCATGCCGAATTGAAAAGACGCATAGAATTCATTGTCAGGCTCTGTCGCAAGATCCGTTTTAGCAAGAAACAAATCCAGCGTTTTATTCAACGCTTACGGAATTATGCAGACGAGATTGATGCTGCGGAGAAGATTATTTCACCGTACAGGAAAGAAACAAAAACATCCGCCCGCTCGAAAAAAGATAAAAAAGGGACCTCGCGGAAGGAAGCGGTTCAGGCAAAGGCACCCGGAAAAAATGACGCGGCAGTCAAGGAAGCGCAGAAGAAGATAAAACAAATCGAAAAAGAAGTCGGCATATCGGCAACGACGCTTAAAACAATCATCAGGCAGATTGAAGACGGCGAAAGAAAAGCGGAGAGAGCCCAGCGGACGCTGGTGGAGGCCAATCTGCGTCTGGTCGTGAGCATTGCCAAAAAATACACCAACCGCGGATTGCAGTTTCTTGACCTGATTCAGGAAGGCAATATCGGGCTGATGAAAGCGGTGGATAAATTCGAGTATCAGCGCGGCTACAAGTTTTCCACTTACGCTACCTGGTGGATCAGGCAGGCGATCACCCGTGCCATTGCCGATCAGGCCCGGACAATCAGAATTCCCGTCCATATGATTGAAACGATCAATAAACTGATACGCACATCCCGTTATCTGGTGCAGGAACTGGGACGCGAACCCACTCCGGAGGAAATTGCCAATAAGATGGAGTATCCGCTGGAGAAGGTGAGAAAGGTTTTAAAAATCGCCAAGGAACCCATTTCTCTGGAAACGCCCATCGGCGAGGAGGAAGACAGTCATCTTGGTGATTTTATTGAGGATAAAAGAGTCATGTCTCCTTCGGAAGCGACGATTAACATCGATCTGGCCGAGCAGACACGGAAAATTCTGACAACATTGACATCCCGCGAGGAAAAAGTTTTACGCATGCGCTTCGGAATCAGCGATCGATCAAATATCCTCACCCGGGAGGATATGATTGTGACAGATACTCTTGAAAAGATGCCGGAACTTCCGGAAACGCCTGAGATGCCCGAAGTTGCAGATGCTTTGTCGATGAGCGGCACGAAGAATAAAACGCGAAAACGTTACACAAAATAATAAAATGTTATTGACAATATGAGTATTTGTGTATATCAACTCACTCTTTAGAAGATACTCGGAAAAGGAGCGGGCCTATAGCTCAACTGGTAGAGCCACCGGCTCATAACCGGTAGGTCCCTGGTTCGACTCCAGGTGGGCCCACCAGACCCAACAAGACAGATGACGGAAGAAAAAAAAATATATCAGGAAGTTCAGGAGATTTCCAAAATAAGCTTCCTGACTGCCGTAATGAGACGCACGGAGTCATCATTATACGGCACAGACAAGAAACCCGTGAAGCAGTCTGCTCAAAAAATGCACCCCTAAAAAGGTGCTTTTTTTTTAATGACACTCGCTGAGAGCGAACGAAGTGAAGCTCGAAGCGCAAGTGGAATTATCCCCGTAGTGAGGCGAATGGGGATTGACACTCGCTGAGAGCGAACGAAGTGAAGCTCGAAGCGCAAGTGGAATTATCCCCGCAGTGAGGCGAATGGGGATTGACACTCGCTGAGAGCGAACGAAGTGAAGCTCGAAGCGCAAGTGGAATTATCCCCGCAGTGAGGCGAATGGGGATTGACACACGCTGAGAGCGAACGAAGTGAAGCTCGAAGCGCAAGCGGTAGTGAGGCAAGCTGAACGATAGTGAAGCGTAAACCGAACTATCCAATCCCGGTGTATCGGGGTTGGATACTATTCCTGCAGCGAAGCGGAATGGATTCTTGTTAAGAGCAAGACGAAATAAAAAAAATGACCCTGAACTTCATGTCAGGGATTGAAAAAAAGAAGGAGAAGATGATTGAAAGAGCAATTATTATTACTGATAAAAATTCAGGAATGTGATTCCGAACTGGTGAAGTTGTCCGCAAAGAAAAAAACACTGCCCGAGAAGATCGAGACACTCAATAAAGAATTTAATGCATTTGAAGATGGCATAAAAACCAGCAAAGTTAAGTATGATGAACTCAAGTTGCGTCATACGGATAGCGAAAATAAAATCAAGAAAATCAACGAAAGCATAGTCAAAACCAAAGAAAGAATGCTGGAAGTTAAAAATAATAAGGAATATCAGGCGATGCTCAAAGAAATTGAGATTGCAGAAAAATCGCGTGGCGAAATTGAAACCTCGATCATTTCCATACTGGATGAATTGGATAAACTTTCTGTGCTGGTCAAAAAAGATGACGACGTATTGAAAGAGAGAAGACATCAATACGAACAGGAAAAGAAAACGATCGAAGATGAATTGAATGCCGTGGACACCGATGCGGCGAACTGGGAACAAAAAAGAGGGGATTTACAGAGAAATGTTCCTGAAGATCTGCTGGTCCGATACGAAAGAATCAAAAAACGAAACAGAGGCGTTGGCGTGATATCGGTCTGGAAATCGGTCTGCAACGGGTGTCACATGAACATCCCCCCTCAACTCTATAACGAAGTCCAGAAGTCGGAGGAGTTGTTCAGTTGCCCGAACTGCAATCGGATTATCTATTTTAAAGATATGGTCAAGCCATCATAAGGGATATGTCTGAAAAATATTACAAACTGTTCAGCGACGGCGCCTGCCGGGGGAATCCGGGCATCGGGGGCGCGGGGGCTGTAATCACCGATGATGCTGATCATGTGATTTGGGAAGGAAAGGAATATCTCGGTCACTGCACCAATAATATTGCCGAATACAAAGCGCTTATTCTGGGACTCAAAGGTGCCCTGTCTCAGGGATATAGAAACCTTCAAATATTTTTGGATTCGGAGCTTCTGGCCAAACAAATCAACGGCGCCTACCGTGTCAAGAATGAAAATCTACAGACACTCATGAAAGAAGTCCGTCATCTTCTGGTGTCTTTTGATCGCGTTGAGGTGAAACATGTCGCGCGTCTGTACAACAGCCATGCAGACAAACTGGCCAACCTGGCCATTGATGAAAAAAATTAGTTTTTAGGGATTGAAACGAAAGATCATTACCGAACAGTTGTCCGTTTTTTTTCTTCATCCAGGGCTTTTTTTACCTGCGATTCATGCGCCGAGGTTTCTTCTCTGATGTTATTGATCAGCAGGACCGCACCGGGATCATTTGAACTGAAATAATTATAAAATTTGTGTTCGATGATGGATTGCTCCAGGCTGAGGCTGAACGATAAAGCGTTGACGACGGAGTATTGATGGTTCTCTGTCTTTTTATATTTATCGCGGATATCATCGATAATCGATCGAATCGTGTAGGTTTTGGTCATTTTTTCATCAAAGGTCACATGGCCGCTCAACGCGAATGCTTTTAAAGTGCGGACGTATTCGGCGTGTTGCAATTCTTCCCGGCTCATCTCAGCCCAGAGATCCTGATGTCCGGGAAATTGCTCGGCGAACGATTTATAGAGATTGGAGATTTCCATTTCCAATTGCTCGAGAAAACCCAGCAACTGCATTTGATAATCTTTCAGCATGTGACGTTACTTTTCCGCGTTATTTTTTGTAATGTTGTCCGGTGACGGCCATATTGTCGCGATGAATGATTTCATCATAATCCTTGTGTCCGAGAACCTGACCGATTTGTTTTGTTTTTAATCCTTTGATTTTATTAATTTCTATGGAATTATAATTCACCAGTCCTTTCGCCAGGATCGCACCATTGTTGTCCACGCAGATGACCGGGTCTCCGTGGTCAAAGCGCCCCTCAATGTCAATGATTCCTGAAGGAAGAAGGCTCTTGCCCTCTTCCAGCAGTGCTTTTTTCGCCCCGTCGTCGATCACGAGTTTGCCGCGGGGACGCAGGGTGAAAGCGATCCAGTACTTCTTGCTGTTCAAACGATCCGTCATGGGTAAAAATAAGGTTCCGATTTCGCGGCCCGTCATAATATCCGTCAGGATATTTTTCTTTTTTCCGGGCGCGATGATGCAGGGAATGCCGATAGCCGTCACTTTCTTGGCGGCTTGAACCTTGCTTTTCATTCCTCCCGTTCCCGAGGAGGATGTTTCTTCAGTCGCCGCGGCTTCAATTTCTTCAGAAAATTCAGAGACGACACTGATCAATTTCGAATTCTTGGATGAGGCCGGATTGCAGGTGTAGAGGCCGTCAATGCTGGTCAGGTTAATAAAGAGATCGGCTTCGATAATATTAGCAATCATCGCGGCGAGATTGTCATTGTCGCCGAATTTTATTTCATCCACCGCAACCGTGTCATTTTCATTGATAATGGGAATCGTTCCCCACGCCATCAGTGTGGAAAGGGTGTTGCGGATATTCAGGTATCGCTGGCGATCGGTCAAATCGGAAAGCGTCAAAAGAATCTGCGCCACATAAATACCGTTTTTCTCGAAGGCTTTGGAATAGACGCGCATCAATCTGCCCTGACCGATGGCTGCGGCAGCCTGTTTTTCAGGAATACTTTTCAGATTTTCCGTGATCTTCAACCGGTGTTTTCCCGAGACAATCGCTCCGGAGGTTACCAGCACGACCGCATAACCTTTCTTGGCGAGATTCGCCATTTCCAGCACCAGAGAATCGATGATTTTCAGATCGAGACCGTCATCTCCCGTCAGTACGGCCGAACCGACTTTGATCAGAATTTTTTTTGCGCGCGTGATGATATTTTGCCGAATATTTTCCATGACATCAACTCTAACCGGTTTATTTTAACTTTTCAGCAATCCTGTTTAATATTTCCTTTACCCCTTCGCCGGTGACTGCTGAAAAAGCGTGTAATATTATGCCCTTTTTTTTGAATAGAGCAACTTCTTTTTTGATTTTTTCCCGGACAAACGGAAGATCAATTTTGTTGATCGCTGCGATTTGCTCTTTTTCGGCCAGAGCCGGGTTATATTTTTTCAGCTCGTCGTTAATCGTTGAGAAATTGGACCAGGCGTCGGTATGGGGGGTCATGGAGACATCGATAATATGCAACAGCAATGACGTTCTTTCGACGTGTTTCAGAAATTTATCGCCCATGCCCATGCCCTCATGAGCGCCCGGAATCAGTCCGGGAATGTCGGCAATGACAAAATTTTTATCGTCTGCATATTGCACGACGCCCAGATGCGGCGTAAGCGTGGTGAAGGGGTAATCGGCAATCTTGGGTTTGGCTGCGGAAACACGGGAGATAAAGGTCGATTTGCCCGCATTGGGGAAACCGATAATGCCCACATCGGCCAGAAGTTTCAGTTCGAGTTTGAGCGTGAATTCATCGCCTTCCATTCCTTCCTGGGCGAAGCGGGGCGTCTGATGCGTTGAGGTGGCAAAGTGAGAATTGCCCTTGCCGCCGATGCCGCCACGTGCGGCAATATACGTCTGTCCCGCTTTTGACAGATCGGCAAGCTCTTCTCCGGTATCAAAATTTTTGATGATTGTTCCCACCGGAACGGAGATTTCCAGATCCGGAGCACTTTTCCCGGTGCGGTGATTGCCGGAACCGTGGCCGCCGTTCTTGGCGATTTGATGCTGCTTGTATTTTAAGTCCAACAGCGTGTGATGACTTCCCGTTGTGCGAAAGATGACATCGCCGCCTTTGCCGCCGTCTCCTCCGTCCGGACCACCTTTCGGGACAAATTTTTCCCTCCGGAAACTCACGCAACCGCTTCCGCCGTGTCCGGCCTTGACATAAATTTTTGCTTCATCGACGAATTTCATAACCTTGTTCAGCCGTATGTTCTTTTGAGTTAAGATAAACTATATTTAATACGTTGATCCCTTATTCCGCATACGCGGGATAATCCGGCTAGCCAATTCCAATGCACTTCGTTTTTGGAATTGGAGCCTCATTAAAAACAAAAGGCGCTTGAAGTAAGCGCCTTAAATGGTTGTAATCGATCCGATCGAATATTCTTATGCTGCGTAAACGCTTACTTTCTTCCTCGTCTTATCAAGTCTTTCATATTTTACAACGCCGTTAATCAGGGAAAAAAGAGTGAAATCTTTGCCCATTCCCACGTTGTTGCCCGGGTGAATTTTTGTTCCTACCTGTCGCACAATGATCGAGCCGGCGTGAATTTGTTCTCCGCCGAATACCTTAATTCCGCGTCTCTGGGAATTGCTGTCTCTGCCATTGCGGGAACTTCCCTGACCTTTTTTATGTGCCATGACTTCCTCCGCTTATATCGAAATTTTCTTAATTTTCATGCTGGTTAGATTTTGACGATGACCGGTTTTTTTATGGAAACCTTTCCGTCTTTTCATATGGTAAACAGTAAGTTTCGGTCCTTTCTTCTGGGCGATAATTTCACCGACAACTTTGGCGCCGTCCACAAAAGGTTTGCCGACTTTTATCTCTTTATCGTCGGAGACCATCAGCACATCGCTGAAAACGACTTCATCGCCTTTATTCCCGTCCAGTTTCTCGACGGATAAAATGTCGCCTTCGCTTACCTTGTGCTGTTTTGCTCCTGTTTTAATCACTGCGTACATAACGTATCCTTATGAAAATTGAATTAAGACTGATCTTTATAGACAAAACGTCCCCGTTTGTCAATAAATTTTAATCCGGACAGGAGAAATATTTCTATTTCTGCGAAAAATGGATAAGTTGCTGATATCATATGAAAAGTAAAAAAATAGAAACATTTTATGCCGTGATACGGTGCACTGGCAAGAAACAATTTCACCATGTCGGGGCAAAAACGAATTTGAAAAATACTGTTTATTTTTCTGCGCAGTTATGAAATAAGAAAAAAATACGAACACAACCATATACTATAAGAACCATGTGCCGTTAAAATCATACAGTTCAACCAAGGAGGTTTATCATGAATGCTGGCGCACCAGTGGCGCTCATCAGCGGATGTTCAACGGGAATCGGACGTTTCCTGACCACGGAACTGGCGAAACGCGGCTGGCAGGTGTTTGCCACTGCCCGCAACCATGCGGCCATTGAGGATATGAAAGCGCCAAATGTGCAAACCGCCGCCCTCGACGTAACGGATGAAAAATCGATTAAAACCTGCGTGGAATCGGTCATGGCCAACGCCGGTAAAATTGACATGCTGATTAATAACGCCGGTCTTCTGCTCATCGGCCCCTTGTCGGAACTGGAAATCAGCGAGTTGCGCAGGGAGTTTGAAACAAACGTCATCGGACTGGCGGCTTTGACCCATGCGGTTGTGCCGCACATGATCAAAAGAACATCGGGAAAAATTGTCAATATCAGCAGCATCTCCGGTGTTCTGAATACGCCTTTTTCGGGCGCGTACTGTTCCACCAAAGCGGCGGTGACCTCCTATTCCGATGTGTTGCGCATGGAACTGAAACCTTTCGGGATCGACGTGATTACCGTTCAACCGGGCGGCATCAGGTCAAATTTATCGGATAACGCCGACAAAGGGCTTGAACGTTTTCGAAAAACGCCCTATGCCCCGATAACCGATTTTATTGTCGATCGTGCGCACATGTCGCAACAGGGTGCGACACCCACGGACGTCTTCGCGAGACAACTTGTCGACAAACTCGTGAAAAGTAAAACACCGAGAATCATCCGCATCGGAAAGGGGGCGACGATGTATCCCTTTGTCGCCAAATTGCCCCGTACGTTTACGGACAGACTGCTTTCCCGGAAGTTCGGGCTGGACAAACTTTAGGAAATTCGTCAATTAAGAAAATAGCGTTTGTTGGTGCGCGATTATTTTCTTGACATAAAAAATCACGGCACTTATATTTGCTCCATCAAAACTTGCTCCTCGTTCGAAAATACAATGTGGCAGTGAGATGATTTGACATGAAATACGGCATTATCGCGAACCCTGTTTCCGGCAAACGCTCTGTAGATGACAAAATCAAAATTTTAAAAGAAGTAGCCGGTATTTTAAAAGACGCCACCATTGCCGGTCTCGATACAAAATCTCCCGAAGAATTCAGCACTGCAGCGCATGACCTTTCCCAAAAAGTGGCCAGGCTGCTTGTCGCCGGTGGGGACGGAACCTTTTCACTGGTGATGAACAGCGTTTCCAGAGACATCCCTCTGGGATTTCTGCCGTTCGGTTCCGGCGATGTCCTGCGCCATACCTTCAACCTTCCCCGTTGTCCCAAAGAAAATGCTCTGTTGATTCAGAAAGGCAAAGAATATTTGCTGGATGTCATTTGCTGCGACGGGAAAACAAAAGCCTTGTTCGCGAGTATCGGCATTGAAGGAAGTATTCTGTTAGAACGCGATAACTATCTGGAAAATAATTTGACCGGTTTTACCGCCTATGGTCTGTCGACATTAAAAATTTTATTTGACGGATACATCAAGGCTGATTTGCGTGTTTTGATGGACAAAAAGGAAATAAGAACCTTCAACTCTCTGACCGCCGTTATTACAAAACTTCCCTACTACGGCTACGGATTCAAGGTTGTCCCTCATGCTCAATTTGATGACGGATATTTGCATTTGCTGATCCTGAATGCCGGACCCATCGGCACGCTCTATGCTTTGGCAACTTCTCTTGCGGGGGGGAACAGAATGGGAGAGTATTACAAAGCGAAAGAAATTGATATCACCACTTCAACGGAGCAATTGCTGCAGCGCAACGGCGATCCGGAAAAAGAAAAGCGAAACAATTTTTCCTTCAGGATTTTACCCAAAGAACTTAAACTGATTTTTTAGTGAACTGATTCCCCCGTTCAGCCAAGCCTTTTTGACCTGGCCGCAAATAAAAATAATCCGTAGAGTCCAAAAAACTCGGCTGATCTTAATGCTATTTGGAATGGAGAAACTCCATGAGGCAATTTAATTCAGACAGGCGTCTGATCGTGAAAACAGCGCAAAAGCTTGTTGAAAAGGGTTATCTTGCGGCAACCGGCGGCAATATTTCCGTGCGGATTAAAAAAGAAAATGCTTTTGCCATAACACCGTCCAATCGCAATTACATGACCATGACCGCGGCCGATATTTGTATTCTTGATGAACACCTCAACGTGCTTTCGGGGCCATGGAAACCATCCATGGAAGCGGCTTTGCACGGTGCCGTTTATAGAACACGCGGCGATGTCAACGCCGTTATCCACACACATCAGGTTTATGCGGGCGCGCTGACAATTATCAAAACGCCGCTGCCGGCGCTGTTTGATGAGCAGGTGCGTTTTCTGGGCAAAACGGTGGCGGTCATTCCTTATGCTCCTTCGGGATCCGTGCCTCTGAAAAACAATGTTCTCCGACACATCAAAAACGGCAACAATGCCTTCCTGATTCAGAATCACGGCGCGCTGGTTTTAGGTCACGACATGGATCGCGCCGTTCATAATGTTGAAATTCTGGAAAGATATTCTCTGGCGTATCTTCTGGCGATTTGCAGCGGGTACAGGGTGAGCAAAATTCCCATGAGGATGCGGGAGACGTTTTTCAAGATGCTGCGTCAAGAGCAAAAGAAACTGCAGAAAGACCATTGCGGTTCGAGGAAAAAATAAAAGATACGGATGATTGTTTCATCCAATCTGCCACGCCGGCAATTCACCCAGCGCCGTTGATTCTTTCAGGTAGACAATATCATGCAAAACGGCCGTGCGCTGTATCTGCTTCAAAAGATGTCGTGAAGATTCTTTTTTCATGGCGGTTGCGGGATGCGGCGCGTACGCGCAAACGAAATTCCACATCTGTTCAAGAGCGTTTCTGAGATTGGCTTCGACGGGCGGGCAGCGAAGCAGCGAAACCAGTTCCGGATAAATCTCATGGATTCCCTTGCCGCTTTTCCGGGATGTCACCCAACCGCCGATGTATTTGTATTCAGCTTCATCGCGCGCCATGACCGAATATTGATGCTGCGCCCATAGCTGCTGAACACTATTGGGCAACGGAATGCGTCCCTGTTCTTTGTTGACGTATTTCTTTTTCAGGATGGAGAATTGAGACGTCGGAGAATCGACAAATACATGCGGCCATTTTTGCGGTTGCGTTTTGATCATCGCCGGCGACCTGTCCGTGAAACCGCGCAGATTCATTTCCGCCGCCAGTAATCTGTGGCGCTGGCTCAATGCCCAGCCGAAACCATGCCAGCGCAGCGTTTCCGGATGCCGCGAATATCCTTTTTTATTGTGCTGGATGATGGAAACAATCGCGTGCAGCTCGCGGTGTTCACCCAATAAGCTTTGCCGGTTTAAATAACCGGGATTGACGTCCCAAATTCTCACAAGCTCTCCTTATTGATAAAGCTATCCGAGCAGTGTTTTGGTTTTGACCACCCTGATTTGACGCGATTCGTCGGGGTCGGATTTCAGGATGTGGGCGATGATATCGACAGGCCTGGCCGAACCTTCCTGAACAAAGGATACGATAAATTTTATTATTTTCTTGTCACGGTCTAGGGAAAGCATTTGCACAAAAGGACGAATGTCTTTGGTTATGGTTTTCCCTTTGGATATTTTCTTGATGTTGAAATTGGATGCCGCCAGAAATTGATCGATGTTTGCTTTTATGGCGCTCATTCGGGGAGCGTCGGTAGCGGCAGGCAGTTGCAGTTCATATTCGAATCCCCTTGTCGCTTGAGCGATAGCATTTTCTTCCGGAGATAGCTTTCTGATTTCCAAAATTTTAATACCTGTGGGAAGCAGAGTGTTGATTTCAGTTCTTAATAAATCCAGACTGCATGAATATTCCTGTGCGTTGATGTCCATATATTCCTGTCTGCTTTCCATGCCTACAGCGGTTGCCGTGGCAAAGGAAATCTTGGGATGCGGATGAAAACCACCGGTATAAGCAAGGTTGATGCTGCTGCGGCGCAAGGCGCGAACCAGAGCGGTGGCTAGTTCCAGATGAGACAGGAATCCGGCGCTTTCCATTTTATTAAACATAACCCGATATTTTTCTTCTTGTGCCGAAGAAGTCTCGGGTGCCAAAGACGATGGCAACACAGATTTGTTTTCGTTGTCTGCGGCGAGAATATTTTTCGTGATCGAAAAATCGCATGCTCCGCAATTCCGGCAAGTCTCAAACCGGCAATCTGCTGTTGCCGTCTGCTGAAACGCTTTCTGCTTTTCCTCCAAAAGGAATTCACGGCTCACGCCGCAGTCAATGTTGCCCCATGGCAATTTTTCGTCAGTCCCGCGTTCGCGAAGGTAGTCGTCGGGATGAATGTCCGACTCGGCGATGGCTTCTTCCCAGAGGTTGAAACGCAGAATATCAGACCAACCGTCGAAGCGGCAACCTTTGCGAAACGCATTTCCCAGAAGTTTTCCCGCTTGCTCATTGCCGCGCGAAAAAATGCCTTCCAGAAAACTCATCCGCGCGTCGTGCCATTTGACGCTGAGATTGCGGTTTTTGATCCGCGTGCGGATGAAATCCTGCCTTTCATAAGTTTCTGCCAGTGAAATCTGTTTTTCCCATTGAAAGGGAGTATGCGGTTTGGGGACGAAGGTGGAAAGACTGATGGTAACCTGACCGCGGTTTTTTGCCGCGCGCAGGGTTTCATGGCTGAGATTGACGATGCCTTCCCAGTCCTCCTGTGTTTCATGAGGCAGGCCCAGCATGAAATAGAGCTTGATGGATTTCCAGCCGGCGGCAAATATTTTATCCGCGGTGGAAAGTAAATCTTCGGAGGTGTTGCCCTTGTTGATAACCAGACGCATTTTGTCCGTTCCCGCTTCGGGCGCGAGGGTGAAACTGGTCTTGCGCGTGCGCCTGATTTCTTCCATTAAAGTCGTGTTGAGGGATTCCACACGCAGGGAAGGGAGGGCCAACGCCACCCGCTTTTGACAATACCGGTTCATCAGGCCCTTTACCAAAGGTTCTAGACAACTGTAGTCGCCGGAGCTGAGGGATAAAAGCGATATTTCTTCATGGCCGGTTGCCGCGAGCATCTTTTCAGCCATTTCCATAAGCAGGGCGGCGTTTCTTTCGCGATAAGGCCGCCAGATCATTCCCGCCTGGCAGAACCGGCAGCCGCGGGTGCAACCGCGCGCGATTTCCAGCGTGATGCGGTCGTGAATGGTTTGCATCAGCGGAACAACGGGTTTGAGGGGATGCCTCCAGGCATTGAGATCGCTGACGGTTCGTTTTTTGATGATTTCATTGTCATGATGAACGGCGGGAACATACATGCCGGGTATGTTCGCCAGTTCGCCAAGCAGCCCGTTTCGGGAGATGGATTTTATTTTGCCTTCGCGGACGGCTGCAACAATATCGCCGACGATTTCTTCGCCTTCGCCGATAACGAACGCATCGATAAAATCAGCAAGCGGCGCGGGATTAAAACAGCAGGGACCGCCTGCAATAATCAGCGGATGTCCGTCCCGGCGTTCTTTACGGTCAATCGGGATACCTCCCAGGTCCAGCATATTGAGCATATTGGTATAGGAAAGTTCGTATTGCAGTGAAAAACCGATCATGTCAAAATTCTGAAGCGGGATTTGACGCTCCAAAGACGTCAACGGCAATTTTTTGTCACGCAGTATTTTTTCCCGGTCCGGCCAGGGCGCAAAACAACGTTCTGCTGACGCGTAAGGGATGTCATTGATAATCGAATAGAGAATCTGCAATCCGAGATGCGACATGCCGACTTCGTACGTGTCCGGAAAGGCCAGCAGAAAGCGAACATCGGCTTTATCTTTACGGACGGCGTTTACTTCCGTGCCGATGTAACGGCTGGGTTTCTCGGCGGAAGATAAAAGCTCATCGATTTTGCCGTGGCGCATAATGATTTTTTCCTTTTTGGGCAAAGGTCCCGGATCTATGCTTTTTTGTCGGATTGAGCGTGGGATCTGTATTTATGCGGATTGCTTTTTATTTCCCTGAGCTTGGATAATGCCATTTTTTGAGCAAAATTCGCGGCGGAGAGATATCCTAAAGAATTATGCTTAAATGTGCTGATTAACTCATTGCGGGTCGAATCTTCATTGTCTTTGGACACGAACGTTCTTTCCATGGTGTGTTCGTAAGCCAGTTCGTCGCCCATAATATTTTTTACCAGACGATAATCTTCCGTGCTGGTGAAAAAAGATTCTTTCAGTAAAACGTTTGTTTGGAAGGAAACTTCCACCTTGACCGTATCTGTCGCTATGGAACGGGACAAATCGAAAATTCTTAAATCCAGCCCGTTATCTAATTTTATTTCTTCAATCAGTTTCATTTTGCTCATCTCAATCCATTTGGTTTACAAGACGGTTATTAACATTTTTATACTTGACCTGCAACTTTAATCCTTTTATACGTAGCTCGCAGAGGAAACTGGTGAATGTTTTATGAATAATGTCAATGCTGTTTTGCTTTTGTCCTGCGCCGACAGCAAGGGACTAGTGGCCAGAATATCCGATTTTATTTTCCGTTTCGACGGCAATATTGTGCACGCCGATCAATATACGGCAAAGGCGGAAAAGCTTTTCTTCATGCGCGTTGAATGGGAGCTCAACGGGTTTGCTTTGGATCGTGACGACATTCCCGTAGCGTTCGCGCCGCTGGCCAAACAATATCAGATGAAATGGGATTTGCATTTTACCGATTACGTCCCGCGCGCGGCGATTTTTGTTTCCAGGCATCTGCATTGCCTGCACGATCTGATTCTTCGTCGGGACATGGGAGAGCTGGCGGCCGATATCAAAGCGGTCATCAGTAACCATGAGGATGCCCGCGATCTGGCGGAACAGTACGGGATGCAGTATTTTTATTTTCCCGTAACGGGAAAAAATAAAAAGCAGCAGGAAAAGAAAGAGCTGAGGCTGCTGCGGGATCTCCATATCGATCTCGTGGTGCTGGCGCGCTATATGCAGATTCTCAGCGGCAACTTTCTCAAATATTATCCCAGCAGGATCATTAACATTCACCACTCGTTTCTGCCAGCCTTTGCCGGCAGGAATCCTTACCAGCAGGCCCATGACCGCGGTGTCAAAATTATCGGCGCAACCGGTCATTATGTGACGGCGCAGCTGGATGAGGGGCCGATTATTGCGCAGGATGTCGTGAAAATCAGCCATCGTGACACGGTGACTGATATTCAGAGAAAAAGCAAGGATCTGGAAAGAATTGTCTTGGCGAGGGCTTTACGCCTGCATCTGGAAAACAGAATACTCGTTTACGGATCGAAGACTATCGTGTTCGAGTAAGGAAGTATTGTAATGTTGTTTGAAGACGTCACACCGGTGCGGACCGGTGTCCGGAAAATGCTGCAAAAAAGAGACTCCGGCCTTCGCCGAAATTATGAAAGAGAGCAATCAACAAGTATTTTACAGGTTCATCAGATCTGATAATCATTATACAGACCGGATAATTATTTATGTCGAATTCCAATATTTTCGTCCTTTGTCAGCCGGATAAGGGAAAATCCTGCGGCGCGTGTTGCGGACTTTATAATTACGTGGACAGCTCCCGTTCTTCTCTTGCACGGCGTCTGCGTTCGCGCACCAAACGTTTCCGTGAAACAGTAAAAAGTCCAGCCGATCTTAAGCGCTATGCGACTGAAACGCTGGTCGCGGAAGATTTCAAAAAGAGATATGACGTGATTCACTGCTGCGAATATCTGGGGTTTCTCGATCACGATGAAAAGAAAGTCGGCTGTCTTGTGCATCCGGAACAAAACGCAGGGTGCGATATGCGCGATGTTTCGTTTTACGGTCGCGAACTGTGCGCGGGGCATCTCTGTCCCAGTCATTATTTTATTCCGCAGTCCCAGTCTCAAATTCTGATCAAAATCATTGACGACTGGTATCTGTATGGTCTGGTGCTGACGGATATTGATCTGGTTGTTCAGTATTTTCGTCTCATTGCCGACAGGGTCGGCGCCGAACTCAAACCGGACGTTTTCGATCATGACGAGTTAAAAGAAATTGCCCTGGATTATTTTGGCTGGAAACTGAACTGGCCGTTTCGGTCGCAGGAAGCGAATCGTCTGGGCAAATATTACTTTGACGGCTCGCAATACATGATCAGTCATATCGAGTACGAAAAATTCGGCAGAGAGGTTTCTGTGCTGAATTCGATTTTATTGAGTCTATGTTCTTCTTTTAAAAGTGCGGTCCAACTGGAGGAAGCGGAGAAGATGATCTGGACCAATATTGAAAAATTTGTATCCACATATAAGCGGCATGTTTCATGAGGTTTGCTGAGTACAAATAACAGACGGTATGATGCGTTGCCCGAATTTTTCACGCCGAGAAATGTGCAAAGCCGCACTCCGGAATTTCGTCTGATGCTCAGAGGATAATTTTTATTGACATAACACAACGACTTTGGATAATCTTAATACCCTTTTGGGTAATTTATAAGCAATTTAAGGGGATGTGCAATGGATCAGGCGTCCAGAAAGATTCTTTTTCCCAAAGAAACCATTCAAAAACGGGTACGGGAAATGGCGAATCAAATATCCAAAGATTATGCAGGAAAAGAATTGATTTTGATCGGCGTACTGAAGGGCGCTTTTATTTTCATGGCCGATTTGATTCGGGAAATCAACATTCCCTGCAGGGTGGATTTTGCAAGGCTGGCCAGTTACGGCGCCGGATCTGAGAGCTCCGGCAAAGTCGTCCTCACGAAGGATATTGAAACATCCATCAAAGACAAGGATATTTTGATTGTCGAGGATATTCTGGACACCGGACTCACTATGCAGTATTTTGTGGAGTGGCTGAAGGAAAGAAATCCTAAATCTCTCAAAACATGTGTTTTTCTGGATAAACGGAAGAGGAGAAAAGTGCCTTTGGAGGCCGATTATGTGGGGTTTACCATTGACGACGGCTTCGTGGTAGGTTATGGACTCGATTTTAATGAAATGTACCGCTTTTCTCCTGATATTTATACTATTCATTCGAATAAACTGTAAGACATAATATCAGAGAAACTTTCAGAAATTCATCATGCAATTTTTGAAAGCACCGTGTCGCAAGCAGTAAGGACAGACGTTATGATTATTCAATGCCGGCAATGCCGGACAAAGTTTCGCTTCGATGATTCGCATATGCAGGGAAGCGGTATCTGGCTCAGATGCAGCCGTTGCGGCCATGTGTATTTTCAGGAAAATCCTTTTGCGAAAAGAACCGATTCCGGTGCGCTTCCGCTGACCGAACCGGACCTTGAAACGAAACCGGTCAACGAGGAAGAAAAAACAGCTCCTTCCGAAACGGCGTCAGTGCCGCCAGAAGAAGCGCCTTCCATCATCCGCAGAGACGAGCGCGGCCTGAAATCCATCGATAAGATCATGACGGCCAGAAAGCGTGACCGCGAAGGGATCGATCTGGACATTGCCACTTTCCGGGATGAAAAAGTCGGCGAAGCAGACGGACAGACGGGTGACATCGTACAAGAGGAACAAGAAGTCAATGTTGAAGAGACCGACCATCAGAAGAAAACGCTCCCGAAAGGTTCCGGCAGAATCTGGAAAACGGCTCTCTGGTCGGTTCTGGTCATAGGGGTTATACCGCTGTTGATCTATTTCTTCATTTTACCGCAATATGGCGCACAGCTGGTCGGCAGCGGTGAATATCTCTTCAAAAAGATCAGCGCATTAAGAGGCGCTCCGGAACTGCCGACATCAGGGGCTTATATCAACCAGATGGTGAAGCTTCAGAATGTGCGTTACCGCAGAATCAACAATTACATTCTAGGCCAGATCGGTGTTCTCGAAGGCACGGCGCTGAATCGTGCGGATTTCCCGCTGTCCCGGGTTCAGGTGAAAGGTGAAATCGTGGATGCCTACTCGGTCGTTTTGGGTGAACGTTCCAGTTACGCGGGGAATATCCTGACCGATGAAGAACTGATTAATTTGTCTGAAGAAGAAATTTTAATGAAACTGCTTCGTCCGGAAGGTCTTAATAACGCCAACGACAGGATTATGCCCAACGGACAGATCCCTTTCATGATTGTTTTCCCCAGCGAACCCTCGGGTGTCATCAAGACAACGGTCATGACCATCGGCGCGGAACGTCTCCTTGAGCCCTGATCGGGATATTCATTGACCGCAGTATTCAAAAAATCAGCACGCATTCGTCCCCGATTGAAAGGAGTCAAAATTGAGATACGAAGGAAATATTTTCCGGCCGTTCAGTGAAGCCAACAGTTATCTTCTGCAGTGCACGGTCGGCTGCTCGCATAATCAATGCACCTTCTGCGGTATGTACAAGGACAAAAAGTACAGGGAACGGTCGCTTGACGAAATCATGGAAGACATTGCCATGGCCAAAGACCATTACGGCGATCTGGAAAAAGTTTTTCTCTGCGACGGCGACGCGATTGCGCTGAAAACAGACATGCTGCTGACCATTCTGAAAAAGCTGTACGGGACATTTCCGTCGCTGCGCCATGTCGGAAGCTATGTCGGTCCGCAAAGTACGCTGTCCAAATTCCTGGAAGAATTGCAAACCCTCCGGGCTGCCGGTTTGACCAAGGCATATATCGGTGTGGAAACAGGCGATGACGAACTTTTGAAAAAAATTAAAAAAGGCGTCGGTTATGAAGAAATGCTCCAGGCTGGTCGGAACCTGATCGCGGCGGGAATCAATCTGTCCGCGATGGTGCTTCTGGGCCTGGCCGGGCGAGGAAAGGCCTCTCGACGGCATGCTCTGGCCACGGCAAAAATCTGCAATGAAATGAAACCGCAGTATCTGGCCGCGCTTACCGTGACGCCTGTTCCGGGCACGGTGCTGTACCGTCAGGTGCAGCGGGGCGAGTTTGAATTGCTGGACGCCTTTGAAACCCTGGAAGAAATGAAGCAGATATTCGAGAATATCACCGCCGACAATATGAAATTTGTCGGCACGCATGCCTCCAATTATCTTCCGGTTGTGGGGACGCTGCAGAAAGACAAACAGAAAATGATCGCCATGGTCGATGAAGTTTTGAAAAACAGAGATGAGCGGATGTTGCGTCCGGATCACATGCGCGGACTGTAAATGATTTTTTCTGCAATGAAGCAGCAGGTCGTTTAGACGAAAATTGTGTTTATCGGGGACATGGATGTATGATCATGGTATCCGGTGTTCAAGATTTTCTTGACACGAAAGCAGGGTGTCTTTTATGCTTCGGGGCAATATCAGGGTAAAAAAATATTTTTAAATGGCGGCGGACAATGATGGCAAATGTGATGGATAAATATTTCAATATGAGAATCATCTTATGCGTCGCGCTGATGAGCATGGTGTTATTGTTGCAAGCCTGTTCAATCAATCAGGTTTATTTGTCCGATTCAGACGAGGAGGATTACAGCGCGGAAGATATAACGGATCAGGAGATGATGCGCGTTGCAAAAGTGAAATTACAGTCAACGGGTATGGTCAAGAGAGCCTTTGATATTGAAGAGCGCCACAGAAAACTGACCCTCAGGGAAACCAGACAATTGCTCAAGATTTTGAGCCAGCGATTTAAGAAAAGCGGCTTGTCCGTCGGCGAATTTGAAGATCTGGTGCTGGAGAGGATAGGTCGCGACCTTGAAATCATTAGCGCCTTTAATGAGCGACTGAAAAACGCGGAGGCGAAAGAAAAAGATCACGGGTATGAATTGTGCAAAAAAAATGAATTGCTGGAAGTGATTAAAGGTTCTGAAGACATTGTGGAAGAATATATTGAAGACATGGTCAACGGTATCCTGCCGGAGGAATTTGAAACGTCGCTATCTGAAATCACCAGACTTGAACGGACCAAAGAGGACGACATTGTGCCCGGATCATTCAAACCCACATGCTTTAAAGGAGCCCTGATTACCATGCTGGTCGCTTTGAGAGGCGACCGCGCCAATGTGTCGGCATTAAAGTTATCCGGCGGAACGTGGTCAAATTCCAGCATTATCTTTCATACTATTCCGATGCCGGGAAAAATCAGCAGGTCATCGATTCATCCGGATTTTGAATCATTTACCTATTATTATAAAGGTGCTTCCAGCCCCTCGCAGGGGGAACTGGGGTTCCCGCACAGCGGTTATTATGCCATCGGCTACGGCGCCAGAAAATCCTCCAAGGGCATAGCCAATCCTGAAGATTGCTCTTCCTGGATATTTCACCAAGTATTGCAAACGCAATATCCGGTGACCTCGTATGACGTGATGCAGTTTTTCAGAATTAAAACCGGGACGGGAATACGCCACACAGGTTACGCCGCCACTCCTGAATACGGCTGGCTTAACTCGGTGTTCATCCCTGTAGAGAAAATAACGAAAAAGAACGCGCGGGCGATGATAAAACCCGGTTATGTATTGTGTATACGGCGACCGGACGAAGACGGTAAAGTCATTCGAAATCAGAATTACGGAGTTTCCGGTCATATGGCTATCGCGCTATTTGCGACAGATACCCACATTTTTGCCGTGGCCTGCACACGCGACGTTCCGCTGATGGAAGGGATCGGTATTCAAAAGATCAGCTTTTGGAAAGAGAGAAACAGCGATATCATGATTTTGCGAATGAATAAATAACGCGTTTGATGAAGCTACGCTCCGATTCAATGACTGCATCACCCCTCTGATGGCCGATGCCAGTCGCCGATTTGGTTACGACTCACCCAAAAAAAATCATATCCGTTACGATGAAACTTCGATGTGAAGGGGCTTTTACTTGCTGATCAAATGACGTGAAGATGTTCTTTAATCGATTGCCTGCTGATGGATCCTTCACGAAGGACGACCGGCGGATTCAACGTAACATCAATCAGAGTGGATGATGCCCCGCCCGGCGTTTTCCCCCCGTCCAGAATTGCGTCAATTTTGCCGCCGATTTGTCCGGCAACTTCTGAAGCCGTCGAGCATTCCGGCGCGCCGGATAAATTGGCGCTGGTGGCGGTCAGGGGTTTTTTTATGTTTTGAACGATTTTCAGAGCGATTGGATCAGACGAAACACGCAGACCGATCTTGCCGGTTCCCGCCGTCAGCAGCGGCGACAGGGTGTCTGACGCCTGAAAAACAATGGTCAGCGCACCCGGCCAGAACGCGTCGATCAGTTTTTTTGCCGTTTCCGGTACATCCGTGACCAGCACATTGATATCTTCCGGTTTTGCGATGATTAAAGAGACGGGATTTTTAAAATTCCGGCCTTTGACGGCGAAGATTTTACCGATGGCTTCTTCATGGGTGGCATCAACTCCCAGACCGTAAAACGTTTCCGTCGGATAGGCAATGATACCGCCGTCCGTCAGGATTTTTACGGCGCGACTGATCATTGCGTCTTCGGAAATGTCCGTTCCCGGCTTCAGGATTTCCGGCATGTGAGATTTTCCTGCTTTTTCTCCACGTCTTTAGCCATTTTCCGGATGTAATCGCGGAGTTTCTTTCCCAATGTCTTGTTGTCAAGCGCAAGCATGCGAACGGCAAACAGTGCGGCGTTTTTGGCACCGGCTTTTCCGATAGCCATAGTAGCCACGGGAATGCCTCCGGGCATCTGCACGGTGGAAAGAAGCGCATCAAGTCCGTTTAAAGCGGTAGCGTCAATCGGAACGCCGATGACAGGCAGGGGCGTCTGAGAGGCAATCACACCGGCTAGATGAGCCGCCGCTCCGGCGCCGACAATAATCACCTTGATGCCGCGCCCGGCTGCAGCTGAAGCAAATTGTGTTGTGCGAAGCGGCGTGCGATGTGCCGACGTCAAAATCAGTTCATGAGCGATGCCGAATTCTTCCAGTACCTTTGCGGCTTCGGTCATAACGGGAAGATCCGAATCGCTGCCCATTACCACACTGACCAAGGCATTCCTCTTGACGATTTTTGCTTTCATGCAGGCTCCTTTATTGGCTGATATTATTGCTTTTTATTATTTTTTATATCTAACGCATCGGGCCTTCATTTGCAATAGTTATTATAAAATCGATCTTTTTCCCAAATCCAGTTGACATAACAATATGATCTTCATATACTCCCGCCAAAATTTCTTACCCGCACTCAAGGAGAGATGTAAAAAATGAAAAATAATTTATATGAATTTCTGGCCGGCAACGATTATCCGGGACGCGGTATTTGTATCGGGATGACGCCCGGCGGCAAAGCCGTGATTGCCTACTTCATCATGGGCAGAAGCACCAACAGCCGTAACCGTGTATTTGATCCAATTGAAGGGGGCATCCGCACCAAGGCTGCCGACCCGTCCAAAATGACCGATCCGCATCTGATTATTTACAATCCGGTACTGATCTTTGCCAAAACAACCATCGTGACCAACGGTGATCAGACCAATACAATCTATGATTTCATGTCGCAAAACAAATTTCCGGGCTTTCATTTCGAAGCCGCGTTAAATACCCGCACGTTTGAAGACGACAGTCCCAACTGGACGCCGCGTATTTCCGGTATGGTGGATATGAAAACAGGCGCTTACAAGATCAATATTTTAAAAAGTTGCGGCGGGGATGAGAAAAGCGTGCAGCGTTTTACCTTCAATTATGCTCAGCCGCTGTCCGGCGAGGGACACTTTATCAGCACTTATAAATGCAACGGCACGCCGATTCCAAGCTTTCAGGGCGAACCGATGCGCGTCATAATCGATGAAGAAGATCCCGACCGGTATGCTGCAAAACTCTGGGATGCATTAAATGAAGAAAACAAAGTCAGTCTTTTTGTGCGCGCCGTCGATCTCAAGACGCAAACCTGTAAAGACGTCATTATTAACAAATATAAAGCAGTGGAGGAATGATCATGAACGAAATACAACTGAAATACGGCTGCAATCCCAATCAGAAACCGGCGAGAATCTTCATGGCGGACGGCAGCCATCTGCCCGTGGACGTCTTAAACGGCAAGCCCGGCTATATCAACTTTTTGGACGCCTTCAACAGCTGGCAGTTGGTCAAAGAACTCAAGGAAAATACCGGCATGGTGGCGGCAGCCTCCTTTAAACATGTATCTCCCGCAGGCGCTGCTCTGGGTTATCCTTTGGACAGAGTGTTGCGCAAAATGTATCACATCGATTCCAAAATAAAGCTCTCCCCGCTGGCCTGTGCCTACGCGCGCGCCCGCGGCGCCGACCGCATGAGCAGTTTCGGCGACTGGATTGCGCTTTCCGATGCGTGCGACGTGTCCGCGGCCAAAATAATCAAAAACGAAGTTACTGACGGAATCATCGCGCCGGGTTATGAGCCGGAAGCTCTGGAAATCTTGAAATCCAAAAAAAGCGGCAATTACAACGTGGTGAAGATCAATCCCGATTACGTGCCCGTTTCCCTGGAACACAAGCAGGTGTACGGCATCACGTTCGAGCAGGGACGAAACGACTTGAAAATCGACAGCCGCATGCTGGAAAACATTGTAACCGAAAACAAAACACTGACCGACGCGCAGAAACGCGATCTCGTACTTGCGTTGATTACCTTGAAATACACACAGTCCAACAGCGTTTGCTATGTACAGGACGGCCAGGTTATCGGTGTCGGCGCCGGACAGCAGAGCCGCATTCACTGCACGCGGCTTGCCGGACAGAAAGCCGACAACTGGCAACTGCGCCATATGCCGAAAGTGTTGAATCTGCCTTTCCGCGACGATGTTGCCAAACCCAACCGCGACAACGCCATTGATGTTTATCTGGGCGAAACACCGGAAGATGTCATCGGCGATGATGTCTGGGGCCAAACATTTACGAAGCAGCCCAAATCCCTGACCAGGGTGCAAAAGCAGAAATGGCTCAGCAAGGTAACCGGCGTTTGCCTGGGAAGCGACGCGTTCTTCCCGTTTGGCGATAATATCGAACGCGCCCGCCGCAGCGGCGTAACCGCCATTGTCGAACCGGGGGGGTCGATCCGCGACCAGCAGGTCATCGACACCTGCAACAAATACAGGATCGTGATGGCGTTTTGCGGCCTGCGCCTGTTCCACCATTGATATTTCTGTCATGCTGGCGCAGGAACAGGAATAAAAAAAATTGACCGTAATCAAGACGGGCGAGTCCAAAAGACTCGCCCGAATGCAGACAGCAAACAGAAAGATCGGAAGTCAAAAAACGTTTACATACTCATTATTATTCTAAGATGAAAACCTGAAAAATTTTCTGTACCACGGGATTTTATGCCCTCCATTTTTCAATATGGATGAATAACTTTTTATTATAAAAGCGATATTGTATTTTTCCAGCAGATGCTTCAGTTCTGTCTCCGGCTTTATTTTGAATCTTGAATAATCGCTGCCGACGGGTTTGGTGTGTACGGCGGTGATATCGTCAATAATGGCTATTTTATCTTTCGGGGAATTCAACCGGTGAGACCATGTTGCATCCAGGCCCCAGCCGGATTGGGAAAGATCGAAATCATTACGGAGAAACAAGAGAGTGTTAACATCGAACAGCGGCATCATGACTTCGACAAAGTTTGTAAATCTTAACGTGTTTTCTCTTTCCGGTTTCGTTATGGCATGCGATACATCGCCGTGTAAGGATACTAACGCGGACTGGCAAATCTGTAGAGAGTATGTCCGGGCTGTATCAAAAAGACGGTCCAGATCACCCGCTGATATGGAAATGTCATCATCGGGAAGCCAAACATAGTCATATTGAGATACGAGTTCCAAATTCGTTTCAATAAAGGATTTGATTAAAGGAAATTTCTGACCATGTTGTTTGATGCATATCAAGGCATCTTTTGTATAGTCGAAAAAAATCAAATCGCTATTGCCGTAATAAATGAGGATCAAATCAAAGGCGGGGTTGCCGCTTTTCCATTGTTTGTGCAGGGAGCTGTCTCCGACAGCGGCTATAACCAAATTTTTGTTCTTCATCATTCAATCGGGCCAAGAATATTGAACAGAATAATGGACGTTTACCGTTAACAGCTCGGGTGATCTTTTGATACGGCATATGGCATTTAATATTTCCCCGCTCTCAACATCTTATCAATATGGATAAGCGCGTTCTTCTCGCGGGGCGAATATATGAAACGGTGCCCTGTGTGTCAAGGCTTCTGTTGAGGTGTAAAGCACTCGTGATGATTTTCTTCTGTGCACGATTGAGTTTTGAAGAGGTGAAGTATGGTAAAGAAAAGGCACATGTCCTTTGTTAATCGAATTGATTTTCTCAATATGCAAAAATAACGTCATAAGATTTCATCCAGAATCAATCTGTCGATCTTCGACATGGGCAACTTTTTTAAATCGACAGGTGATACAAATCGCGAGTTCTGGCACCCGATAGGTTTGGGAGAGCTTTTCAACAAACGGCAATTGTAGGCGTGAAGGGTTATGCGGAAGTGCGTATACGTATGATTGACCGAGGCCAGATGTTTTTCCGTCTGGATGGAAATGCCAAGTTCTTCTTTAACGCTTCGCCTTAAACTTCTTTCAATATCTTCACCCGTTTCAACGAAACCGCCGGGCAGTTTCCACAAAGATGCCAATAATCCTGATGCAGGGCGTTGAACGAGCAGTAACCTGCCTTTTGCATTGCGGATGACGGCTGCTGCTGCCTGTCGATGCGGGATTGCGGGAGTCTTTTTGATTATCGGCAAAACGTTTTGTAAACTTTTGATTCGAGCCTGACAAAGGTTGGCCACGGGACAACGGGAACAGTCGGGATTTTTGGCTTTACAGATTGTCGCTCCCAGATCCATCAGGGCCTGGTTGAAATCACCCGGATGGTTGACGGGAATCAGCGACGCGGCGAGCTCCTGCAATTGTTTTTGTTCCCGTGCGTCGTCCACCGGTTTGCGGATGGCAAATACACGGCACAAAATCCGGCGGACATTTCCATCCACGGCAGGAAACGCCTGTTTATAAGCGATGCTTAAGATGGCACCGGATGAGTATTGGCCGATTCCGGGGAGAGTTTTTATTTCTTCCAATTTGTCAGGGATTTGCCCACCGAATTTTTCCACAATAACCTTGGCGGCAGCGTGAAGATTTCGGGCCCGTGAATAATAACCCAGATTTTCCCAGACTTTCAGCACATCCTGCAAAGGGGCGCGAGCCAGTGAGGAAACGGACGGGAATGTTTCCAGAAAACGATAATAGTATGGAATTACCGTATCCACCTGGGTTTGCTGAAGCATAATTTCCGAAATCCAGATACGGTAAGGATCATTTGTTTTGCGCCAGGGAAGCAAGCGTTGATTGCGGTTGTACCAGGCCAGCAGTCGGCGGTTCAGAAGCTTTTTGATTTTGTCGGTATCCTTCATCATCGTGGTCTGTATATCCTATACCAGCGAAAGGAATCAAATCTTAATTGGCGATATTTCATGTCTGCGTTGATCATCAGGCAATTTCAGGACAATATTTTAGGCGAGGAATCCTGATGCGTTAAGATTTCTTTTCCGAAAGGCAGTGTGTTGACTTTTTAATATAATGTTTGAAGAGGAGAAAAGGCGCCGCCCCGGTTTAATCCTGGAGCGACACCTTCTCCCGCCTGTGGTGTTTTGGTTATGCCGCCAATGCATGTTCCGGCTGCGGGTGAACCAGTGGCTTATCTTTTTTTAATCGCCTGCAAAACCTCGTCTTTTTCGAGCGGCTCGCCCGCGTATTGTTCCACATGCTGATAAACGATTTGTTTGCCCGGACCCAGGACAAATACCCCGCCTTGTTGCCAGAGGTCGCCGGCGCTCAAGCCCTGGTGGAAGCCGCTCTGCATGGCTCTAACACCGCACTTGAGTGATTTCCACCCCAGGGTCTTGAAGAATCCGCGCTCAAGCGAAAAGGCATTGTATGTCTGAAGAGATTCATCGACATAGATATCAAGTTCGACGTTGAAATTCTCGGCAAATGTCTTTGCCTGCTCGGGTGTGCCGCTCCCGATAATCAAGATTTTTGCTCCGTTTGCCTCGATTTGTTTTTTTATCTCCATTAAGGCAGCAGCCCGCTGCCTGGCGAACATTCACCCGAAATGGCGTATAAACACCAGCACAACGCGATTGTGTTTCCAAAGGGATTCAAAAGCAACCTCCTCGCCCTTCATGTTCGTGACGGAGAGATCCGCAATGCGTTTTTCCAACTGGGGATAATCGATAGCAGCAGTTATTTCCTGCTGATCGCTTGCCCAGCCGATGATCGGTAAACACGTCACCAGCAAAAATGTTAAAAAGTATTTCTTAAAGTGATTCATGCAACACGTCTCCTTTCTTACCCGTATTTAATTTTTTCCAACGATTGCGGGTTTGCATCATTCTTCCCCGAGGTTGAAAATCGCTTTGAGATCCTCCTGCCTCAGGATATCGTCCAGCCAGGATGTAACATCCGGCGGATCATAAAAAGGCTGCTCCCTGAATAACGCCAGGAAGGGTTCATAGTAGGACAGGTGAAACCTTTCGAGCCGGGAGCCCAGCATGTCCTTCACCATGCGCGAGTTCGGGCGGTGATACCTGAGTATTGCGGAATCCAGCATGCCCAGGTCGAGAAAGGACTTCACTTTGTGCGAGCAGCGACACTTGTTGGCGGGGTTCATATGGCCGCAGGTTCCGTTCATGTAATTAAATACCTTGCGCCGGCTGCGCGAAAGCAGTTGCCGGAAATTTTCCCGCGATATATCCATCAACTCGCTTCCGACGGCATCGGACACGGCAAAAACGGCTCCCAGAAGAAAAGCAATTCTCTCGGTGCGCTTCAGGCACAGCAGCATACCCATCATGCAGCCGGTTTTGACTTCTTCGGCCAGAAGGCCCGCGTCGGGATGCGTAAATGATCTGTCATCCGGAAAATTTTCAATGGCGGCAATGTAGCGGTCGAAGTCATAGATCCGCGTTTCAAACTTCCTTTTTTTCATATTAAGCACATGATTGACCACAATCCGGTAGGCCCACGTCCTGAAATTTCCTCTGTCGGGGTTGTAGGATGCCAGATTCGTGATGATTTTAATGAGTATTTCCTGGGTGATGTCCGCCGCGTCGTCATGATCCATGATCATCTTGAACGCGATGTTATAAATCCATGGCTGATGGTCGGCCACCAGTTGCTCCAGGGATTTTCTGTTGCCGTCCAGAGCATGCTGAATAAGAATAGCATCCGGATTGTCATTCCCGGTATTTTGGCTCAAGGGGTTGAGCATTATGTTTTTCTGTTCGTTTGACATACTCCCCTTATACAATTGCAATTCACCTCTGTGACAGAAAAAATCATGTTCAGGTGATTATCTACTAAAATAATATTATTATTTCACTATTTTAACTCCAGAGGCTGCGTTGTATTCTTTTCCCGGCAGGAGAATATGAAATGAAATAAAAAGCAAGACAAACATGAGTTTAAAAGTGCAAGGCGGAACCTGAAGAGCCGGGGGCGTAAATGCGGGTAAAGACGGCACATTATCCTTTTTGTCTTGACTTATTCATGGCCAATCTTTAAAGTTTAACGAAACTCGTTGAGAACGAACGTAATGATGTTTGTCCCAGCCACCCGAAGGTGGCGGGACAATTCGCTCTGGGATTTTCCGGCGCTACGTTTCGAAAAATAACGGTTTATTAAAGCATCAGTCGAATTATCCCCGAAGCGTTGCAAGGGGGAGGGGACACTTCACATCTTAACAGGAGATTAAAATGGCAAGTGATTTAAAAGCGGTTATTGAAACCAGCAAGGGGACAATCAATTTAAAACTATTTGCAGATCAGACGCCGGTTACGGTGGGAAATTTTGTCAACCTGGCGAGGCGCGGTTATTACGATGGTTTAAAATTTCATCGGGTAATCCCAGATTTCATGATTCAGGGCGGATGTCCATTTGGCGACGGCCGCGGTGGACCCGGATACAGATTTCAAGACGAATTTGTCAAAGAATTGCGTCACAATAAGTCCGGTATTCTGTCGATGGCCAACGCCGGGCCGCAGACCAACGGCAGCCAGTTTTTCATCACGCACGTGGATACCCCGTGGCTGGACGACAAACACACGGTATTCGGTGAAGTGGTCAGCGATGCCGATCAGGCTGTGGTCAACAAAATCGCCCAGGGCGATAAAATCATCTCCGTGAAAATTGAAGGAGATGTTGCGCCGCTGTTGGAAAAAATCAAACCGGCACTGGATAAATGGAATACTGCCCTGGATGAAAATTTCCCGAAGCTTGCGAAGGTTTAATGCAATAAACAAGACGCGATATGAGAAAAGTAACAGAAACTCCCTCAAAGATGGTGGAAAAAGACGGAACGATTCATTTCGGGACGTTTCGCACGCCTTTTCGCGATGTGAATATTCTTGACGTGCCGCTTTATTCGTCTTCATCCGGCGTTCCCGCATTCTGGAAGAAATTCCGTCTCAAGGAATGGCAGCATTTCGGTATCATCACGTCCAACTATTATTTTGGCATGGTGATCTTTGACGCCAAGTTTATGGGAGTCTCCTTTTTTTATGCCTACGACAGAAATGAGAATAAGCGTTTCGAACACAGTGTGCAATTACCGGGCGGTGCGGCGAATGTTGCTGCACAGGTTTATGATGGCCACTGCGAATTCAAAAAAAAAGGTTACCGACTTTATATTGAAAACAGATTGCAACAGGGCTATCATAAAATCATCATGGACATCGACGGCAAAAAAGATCTGCCGGCTGTTCAAGGGGAAATTAAAGTTCTGGAAGACCTCAATGGGATAGAACCGCTGGTGCAGGTTTCTCCGGTCACGCCTTTCCGTCCTTTTTACACGCATAAGGTTGTTGCGCCGGCGGAAGGTGAAATTATGCTGGGCAGGGATAGCATCAAGATTAACCGGGAATGGGATGTCGCCCTGATGGACGAACAGAAAACATATTACCCTTATGTCAGTTTCTGGAAATGGGCGACGGCCGCGGGGTACAACGAATACGGAGATCTCCTCGCTTTTAATCTCTGTCAGAACATGATTACCGATGACGGGAATTTCAACGAAAACTGCATGTGGGTGGACGGAAAAATATACTGCCTCAACGCGGCGCGATTTAAATTCGATGAACAGAATGTCCTGCATCCCTGGGAAGTCAAAACGAATGATGGATGCATGGATTTAATATTTACGCCTTCCGGTGAAAGAGCCGAAAAAATCAGCATCGGGCTGATCGGATCCGATTTTCACCAGCCGTTCGGCCTCTATAACGGACGATTCAAGGACAACAACAATAGAATATATCCGATTACCGATTTTTTCGGATTGGCCGAGCATCACGTGACAAGATACTAAATAGTGCGGCATTTTTTTTTGCATATGTTTGATATCGGGAATCAGGATCAAAAAGCCACGCAGTATCCTCTGCGCTGGGATCGCTTCTGGGCAAGATGCATAGATTTTTTTTTGCAAGCGGTATTATGTTTCTTGATATGGATTTTCTCTGGAATTGGTTCTTGGGTTTCAGGTACAATACACAAACGAGATCTGCAGGATATTAGTCATTTAACAAATCCTCATTTCTGGCAAGTTTATCTCATCTTTTTCGCGATGATGTCCTTAGCATTCTTTCTTTACGAGGTTTTTTCCGTAAGTGTTTTAGGGGCAACTCCGGGTAAAATATTATTTAAAATCAAGATTGCAGATCGTGAAGGAAGAAAACTTAACTTTTATAATGCCTTCAAAAGATCAATTTATCTTTTTTGGCTTGGCTATTATTTTTACATTTTTACTTTTCACGGTTTTATTATTGGTTACTGGCTTTCCAGTCGATATTATAAAAAAAGAGGCACTTTCCGGTGGGATCAAGCGAGCGATAGCATTATAAATCAAGAAACATTGACACGAACACGCAAGAGAGTTTATAGATTTCTGGCAATGTGTTGTCTTTTCGTCTGTATGGTGCCGGTTCCGGAGATTAGTTTTTCGATTGGTTCCTTGATAGGGAAGTTAGCATTATAAGAAGTATTTGAGATAAAAGTATTGTTTTGATCTCTTCAGTTGTCTGGATGTCTTTTAACGATAAATTTTTCTCCCATAGCCATTCCCGTGCGTTCAATATATCTGTAAGATAAGAGCGATATAGTAGTGAGTAAAAAAAGTGTAATCAGTAGCGACGATAAATATCCCAGCATGTCTGTCGGAATGAAATTGTAGATCCGGCGATAGACGGGAATCACGGTAAAAATAAGAAGGGGATGGAATAAGTACATCGAGTAACTTGTCCTACCCAAGGAAGCGGTTTTGTCGTTGACCAGAAAATTAAAAGGCTTCAATCCCAAACCCAGCGCCAGCAAAGAAAAGCAGATGCCGTGCAGAATCTTTTTCCCCCACATGATGTTTTGTATGTTTTCAGTAAGCAGGACACCATAAAAAAATATAAAAGCAAGAATGAATAGCATCCCGTAAGTTTGCCGGGACTTTTGGTTTGTTTTGCTGAAGTAATCAAAGAACAGGTGATAGACGATAATGCCGCAGGCAAATACCGGCAGGTGTTGAAGGAAACCGAACCCCCAGACGAAGCCGACGTCATCCGCTTTCAGATATCCGGTTGCCACGCCGTAATATTTGACAAAATACGACCAGCTCCACGAGGTCAGAATGGAAAATATAAATAAAGCCAGCGCCCCGTGCAGGTTGCGGATGTATCTGTGGATGACAGGGAAAATCAGATAAAGTACGGTAACGACACCGATGGCCCAGCTGGCCCACACAAATCCGGTTATACAGGATGGCACCAGATTAAACAAAAGCGAGGCGTTGACGAGAATTTCAGAGAAAGGATGAAATACACCAAAAACAGCGGCATCGCGAATCCAGTACAGCAGCATCAGCAAATAAAACAGAGGCGCGATTCGGAAAAAGCGTCTGACATAAAAATTGCGCAGAAGCCGTTTCTCTTTCGCGCGTTTGTCCATGGCATAGGAGAGGGAGAACGCGCTCAAGACAAAGAAGAGACTGACGCCGGCGTCGCCGCCGTTGATTAAAAACGGCGCAAGCCATTCGGGAATTGCGAGATTAGGTTGAGGAATCAGGATCAGGTGACTGATGACCACATAAATGATTGCGAAACAGCGCAGGGAATCCAGAAAGCCGAGGCGGACATAGGGCGTGGTCGTAGAATTGTTTGGCATTAAACGCTCCGTAAAATTGGAGTATTCCGGCAAAAGAAATAAAAAACTCTTTAAGCGTCTTTTCGTATCTTCTTCATGTGATCGATACGTTTCTGGATGAGCGCGTCGGTGCCGATGTCTTCGCGATAAGCAACGGGACCTTTGACGGCCTTTACCCCTTCCTCGGCAATTTTCCGGGCATCCGCCAGATTATCGGCAATTCCGACAATGCCGATGGCGCGTGAAGAGCTCAAATACAAGCCGTCATCCTTCTGATCCACAGATGAATAATATAGCCTGGCCCGGCCCACATTCCCCACTTCAATTTTCGCCCTGGATGAGGCGGCATCGGGATGGTCGGCGGGTAGGCCGTAGCCCTTCGGCACAACATATTTGCAAACCGTAGCCTTCTTATCAAACTCTATTTCTATTTGATCCAGAGTTCCTGCAATGATGTGCCGGCACACATCCACGAAATCGGTTTTGAGAAGCGGCAGAATATTCATGGCTTCCGGATCGCCGAACCGTGCGTTGTATTCCAAGAGCTTGACGCCGTCCTTCGTGGCGATGAATCCTCCATACATGACGCCTTTGTAGGGACTGCCCGTTTCTTTCAAAAGTACTTCTGCGACCTGACGGGTGATTTCCAGTCCGTCATGCAGATCCTGCGGTCTCAAAAAAGGCATCGAATGGTCCGCCAGTGAATAAGAGCCCATGCCTCCGGTATTGGGGCCCTTGTCACCGTCAAATCTTCTCTTGTGATCCTGCACGAGCGGAGTAGCGACAACTGTCTTCCCGTCGCACAGGCATTGCAGCGAAAATTCTTCCCCGTCGAACTTTTCTTCAATCACCAGCGAAGCGCCTCCGGCCAGTATCTGTGCGCATAGTTTCAACGCTTCTTTTTTTGAATCAAAATGATCTCCCTGGACCTGAACGCCCTTGCCGCCCGTCAGTCCGTCCGGTTTCAAAACGATGCCTTCCAACTGATTGAGAAAATCTTCGACGCCATCGAGCGTTTTAAATACTTTAAACTGCGGATTACCGGGAATATTGTATTTGCTGACTAGATTCCTGGTGAACGATTTGGACGTTTCCAGCCGGGCCAGCGATTTTGTCGGTCCTACGGCGGGAATATTTATTTTGGCCAGCGCGTCCGCAACGCCGTTATTTAAAGGATCTTCCGGCCCGATTACGGCAAATTCGATTTTATTTTCCGTGGCAAATTTTGTAATCGCGTCAAGATCGGCATAAGAACCAATCAAGGTTTTTTCTGAAAGAGAAGCGATGCCTGGGTTATTGGATTTCATGAAAGAGAATAAGCTGGGCTTTTGTCCGGAGCGTGTAATCGCTTCAGCCAGTGCGTGTTCGCGGGCGCCGTTTCCGAGCAGTAATATATTGGGCATGGGGATCTCCTGTCGGGCTTTTGGATTTTTCGCTTTTATAAAGAGAATAGATTGGGCTGTCAATGGAATATTCAAACGAAGGCAATGTTTCTTTTTTTGACAGAATCTGTTAAATTAATAACCAAGGTTAGAAATCTTGGTATAACTTCTCTTGGGTCATTTCGGGGAGCAAAGCGACGGGAAATCTACATTCAATATTATTGCCGGATGATAGTTTTTGGTCGAAAAGACAGTTTGATAGTTATGCAAAAGTTTCAATTCATGAGATGAGGTGTCTGGGTATTGGGCTGGAATTCCGACATAGTTGTTTTAATCCTTCTTTTCACGCTTTCCGGATTTTTTTCGTCATCGGAAGCCGCTTTGCTTTCACTGCGGGATTTGCATCTGCATAAGATGCAACAAAACAATTACCCTTTTTTTAATTACGTCGTCAAACTGCTTTCCAACCAGCGCCGGTTGTTGATTACAATCGTAACCAGCAATGAAGTGGTCAACGTCAGCATTTCCATCCTGGCGGCGTCTTTTTTTATCGGGCTTTTCGGTAGCAGCGGGCAATGGGTGTCGATTGTTTTTACAACCGTCGTTTTGCTTTTTGTCGGCGAAGCTATTCCCAAAACTTTTGGCGTAACCTACCCGATGCAGATTTCCTCGCTGGTGTCTCCGCTCTTGATGGCCATTTCGCGAATCGAGTCTCCTATCGTTTCAGCCCTGGAAAAAGTATCCGGTCTTTTCCTGCGGCGTTACGGGGTTAATAAATCCGAGGAATCGGAAGTCATTATGGAACACGAATTCAAAACGCTTGTCGATGTCGGAAGTCTCGAAGGCGTTGTGAATGAGGCCCAGAAAGAATTGATCAATAAAATATTCGAACTCGGAGACAGGCCGGTGACGGATATCATGGTGCCCCGTGTGGACATGTTTTGTCTTCCGCTGGATATGCCGGTCGGGGAGATGCTTCAATCCATCGCCGCCGCCCGGCAGGAACGGGTTCCGGTTTATCGGGAGGATAGAGACGATATCGTCGGAATCCTGTTTGCGAGGGATTTGCTCAATAATGTCTGGCGCGGCAGATCTCAGACCGGTATTTACAATCTTTTGGTCAGACCGTTTTTCGTGCCCGAACAAAAAACAATCAATGGTCTGCTGCACGATTTTCAGAAAAATTTTATTCAGATCGCCATTGTGGTGGACGAATATGGCGGCGTTTCCGGCATGATTACGCTGGAGCATATTCTGGAACATCTTTTTGAAGAGCCGGAAGGTGATGAGGAAATGGTTTGCGACGGTTGTGAAAAAATCGACGAGCAATCGGTTATTGTCCCCGGGAGTATGTCGGTCGAGCAGTGCAATAAGCTTCTGGAAGCGGAATTGCCGGAAGACGAGTTTGACACCGTCGGCGGACTGGTGCTTCATCTTTTCGGTAAAATACCGCAGAAGGGCGAAGAGGCGCATCTGGACGGATATATCTTTTGCGTGCATGATGTCGGCAAAACAAGAATATTGAAGGTCAGGATTACGAAAAAAACAGTTGAGGAACCTGAAGAGTCATGAGCCTATATTTAATCGTCGCAGCCATATTGTTTTGTCTGATGCTGGAAATGCTTTATTCCGGCGGTGAAGTAGCGCTTTTTGCTTCCGATATCAATAAACTGAAAAACCGAGCGCATCAGGGGTCAACATCCGCCCACCAGGCCGTCAAGCTCAAAGAAAAGCCGGAATGGTTTATCTCGACGGCACTTGTCGGGACCAATCTGGCGATCATCATCGCTTCAACGCTTATCACCGGTCTTTTAATTTCTTTTTACGGTCCGGCACGCGGCGAAAAAATCGCTTTCCTGATCATGATTCCCACGCTGTTTCTCATGATCATTGCCCGCAGCATATTTCTTTACTACGCGGAAGCCATGGCGATGCGTGTTGCCTGGTTTATCCGTTTTTCATCGATACTTTTTTATCCGATCGCCTTCGTGATCGCGGCCGTTTCCAGAAGCACGGTGCATTTCTCTTCCGATACCAGAAGCGGGCAGTCCTCGCACATTACCAAGGAAGGCCTCAAATACATCTTGGGCGAAAAAACAAAAGGGGGCGATATCCTGACGCGTGAGAAGGAAATGGTCAGCCGGGTGTTTGATTTCTCCGAACTTACGGCCATGAAAATCATGGTGCCGGTTTCCGCTTTGACGGCGCTGTCCGCTTCCATGAAAATTTCCGAAGCCGTAGGTGTTGTGGCCGATAAAAAATACATGCGCATTCCCGTTTATGAAGATACCGTTTACAACATCGTCGGCATTTTACGCTACTTCGATCTTTTTGAAATGCTCCTCAAGGACAAGGAGAAAGGCGAAGGTGTCGGCGAAGCGACGGTTGCCTCCTGCATGCGCAAAGATGTCTTTTATGTTCCGGAAACAAAAAAGGTCAGCGAACTGCTCGCAGCAATGCAAAAAAGAGACGAGCAGATGGCGGTGGTGGTGGATGAATACGGTGGCGCGACCGGCGTTGTCACCATTGAGGATATCGGCGAAGAAATCGTCGGAACAATTGATGAATACGTGTCGGGAGAAAAGCTTTACAGAAAAATTGCTGAAGGACGTTATCTTGTGTCAGGCAGGCTGGAAATAGGAACTCTGCGGCAATTGGTTAAAGCGAAATTCCCCGAAGGGAATTATGAAACCGTAGGCGGCTTTCTAATGTATCAGATGGGTAAAATTCCCCGAATAAAAGAATATTATCAGTATGGCGATGTGACGTTTATTATTGAAAACGCCGACCAGAAATCGATTAAGGAAGTGACGGTAATCGCGCCTTTTATTCAAGAGGGGAACAAATAAATATCTTTTTGTCATTCCCGCGCAGGCGGGAATCCAGTAAATGTTTTTGTTCAAAAAAGATTATTAATAATTGGAGTGATTTTGATAAGTGTAGATGAGATAATCAAGGATTATTAAATGAAATCAGATTTAACAAGACAAGATTGGGAAGAGTATTTAATCCGTCTCTATTTTGGGACCAAAAATGATTTAATAAAATCATGTATCAATAGAGCCTATCGCGATTTCAATAGAACCCTTCATGGAATGGATGATCACAAAAATAAACAAGATTTATTTGATAGAGCCGTAAAATATCTGCTCTCAATTTTCATAGATATAAAAAAAGAGTCATTAAATGACCACGAAGAATTTGATAAATGGCATAAAGAAAAATGCCTTCATTTAAAAAATTTATATAAAGAAAATGATTTCATTAATTTTTCCATTGGGCAGGCACAGAAATGGATAAACATGACTTTTAAGTATATATTTTGTGTGGGTGAGAAAAGATTACCCGGTTATTCTGGTTTATATGAGTTTTGTCATGTTCCTATTGACAATATAATTTTAGATAAAATTAAAAAAAGAGGTGCTCCTGTCCCGTCAAAACCGTGGAGTCGACTTGGTGATTATAACGAATATATCTCTCTCCAGAAGTGGTTCCGAGAACAATATAAATTACCATTGGATGGTGAATTTATATTATGGATGGAGGAACCTCATGATAATGTCATTATGCCTGTTCAAAACAATATTGTTTTGGATAAAACCAGAGTCAAAGAAGCAAAAGACGAGACCATAGGACCATATCAACTTAACAGAATAATTCTGTGCTCTGCCGATGCGAGTCCGGCATCACAAAAGAAAGACAAATATAAAGCAGAATATTTCTTCCCAAGCGCAAAGTGGGTTGGAGCCGTTAGAAATGTCGCAAGTGATTTGGGATGTAAATTTGTTATTCTTACGACCAAACATGGGCTGGTTAATCCTTCCGATGATATTGATCATTACGATCTAGAAATCAAAGGTAATGAAAATATTATTAATGAGAAATGGCAAGATACAACGTCAAGATTAATTAGAAGAGGACAATATGACATTCTAGTTTTTTACGCAGGTGGATGTCCTCGGGATGAATACTTGAGAATATTAAGTCCGATTCTTAAGAACCTTGAAATAGATTTATTAACGTTTGGGAAGCCCAACATGGGAGATGCGGGAAAAATTAAAGACATCGTCGAATCGTTGGGGGAAGAAGCATCTATAGATACATTGAAAAAGAAACTTAAATTCCCAGATAGACTATTATTTTTCCCCCACAATAATAAGGCATAATTAATTTTAAAATACTGGATACCGGCCTGCGCCGGTATGACAAACGAATAAGGATTGATAAGGTGTAGGAAAGTGCGTTGATATTGGCGGCGGGGAAGGGTACCCGCATGAAATAAATCCGGGCTTGCAAAATTTTGCAAAGTATATATAATTAACAAAAGTGATAACTATATATGCTTAGTAAAAATATGGCAGAATTGCAGGAATTGAGCAGGAAAACCTGCTTTACCCTCGAAGATGTGGCGCAGAGTTTGGGAATGCAAACGGCATCCGCCCGCGTATTGTGCAGCCGCTATGTCCGGCAGGGGGTGCTGATAAGATTGAAAAAAGGTTTTTATACCACCGCCTGGAAGTGGGAAAATCTTAATCGTCAGGATTTTTTCAAAATCGCCAATATCCTGCAGGTTCCTTCCTATATTTCCCTGATGTCGGCTCTGGCTTATTATGAAGTAACGACGCAGGCGCAGAACAACTATCAGGAAAATATTTGCCTGAAACGTTCGATTGTTTACAATGTAAGGGAAGCGGTCTTCAATTATGTCAAAGTTCAGGCCCGATACTATGGTGATTTTGTTAAAACGGATGGCATCTTCATCGCCACTAAAGAGAAAGCGTTTGTGGACGCTGCCTATCTTTATTCGTTCGGCAAATATAAGTTCGATGTTGATTCTCTGGATATGAAGAAGCTGGATATCAAGAAGCTCAGGAGCATCATCAAAATCTATCCGCAAAAAACAAAAGAGACGGTTAAAAGATTATGCTGGATTTGATTCAACATGAACAATTTGAGCTGGAAGTTTTAAACAGACTTCAAAGCGGGCGGTTTCTGGCCAACTTGATTTTCGGCGGCGGCACCATGTTGCGCTTGTGTCATGGACTGAATCGTTATTCAGTTGATCTGGATTTCTGGGTAGTTAGGGAGATGGATTGGGCAAAATACTATAGCCGGATGGAAAAATATCTGGGCCAGTTTTACAAAATAGCCGATTCCGCCAATAAGCATTTTACAATTCTGTTCGAATTGAAATCGCCGCAGTTTCCACGGTCGCTGAAAATTGAGATACGGAAAACGGTAAAGAACGTCAAGACAGAAACGAGCATCGCCTACAGTCCGCACGCGCCGGTTCAGGTGATGTTGAAAACCGTGGCGCTAAAAGATATGATGACTTCAAAAATCGAAGCCTTTCTTGACCGCCGGGAAATACGCGACGCATATGATATAGAATTTCTAGTAAAACGCGGGATTGTTTTGAATGCCGATCATGAGGTTATCACCCAAATGCTTACGAAACTGGGGAAATTGGGCAAAAAGGATTTTTCAGTAAAGCTAGGTTCGTTGCTTGATGTCTCGGAACGAAAGTATTATGTGGAAAACGGATTCCGCATTCTGGAGGCGAACCTGAGGGATAAACTCAGGTAGAATTTAAAATACAGGATACCGACCTTCGTTGGTATGACGATTGAAGGAGATGTTTGATAAGGTGAACGAAACGAAATTTTGTGCGTTGATACTGGCGGCGGGGAAGGGTACCCGAATGAAATCGGATAAGGCCAAGGTTCTGCATGAGTTGAACGGAAAGCCCCTGCTTTATTATTCCATCGAAGCGGCAAGAGCGGTTGGCGTCGAAAAGATTGTAGCCGTGATCGGCCATCAGGCGGAGAGAGTCAGGGAAACATTTGCCGCCAACGGCTGTATTTTTGTCGAACAGAATCCGCAGTTGGGAACGGGGCATGCCGTTTTACAGGCGAAGGATGTACTGACTGATTACAAAGGCTTTACCGTAATTCTTTGCGGCGATGTGCCGCTTTTAAAACCGGCGACAATCAAATCGCTGGTGGATAATCATGTCGCCGAAAAAGCGGTCGTTTCTGTGTTGACAACCATTCCACCGCATCCTCATGCCTATGGCCGCATCGTAAAGGACAGCAAGGGCAATGTTTTGAAAATAGTCGAGCATAGGGATGCCACGGAAGAGGAGAAAAAAATCGGGGAAATCAATACCGGCATTTATTGTGTGGATACAGAGTTTTTGTTTCATGCTTTGGGAAAAGTGACCAATAACAACCGGCAACAGGAATATTATCTGACCGATATTGTTGAAATAGCCGTTTGTGAAGGCCAGAAGGTAAAATCATTTATCGCTGACGATTACGTTGAAGTGATGGGAATCAACACGCTGGAAGAACTCACCCGCGCGGAAAAGTATCTCCGAAAAGGCTGAAAATTTTCTGTTTTATTTGTTTCTGTCCTGATATTAACATTAAAGTGAAACAATTATTTTTCGGTCATACCGGTCGCAGATGACCTTCAGGTTACGAAGGCCGGCCATGGTGCCCCTATAGGGTATATCCAGTTATTCTTGGATGCCGTTCTTCAACGGCATGACATAGTTGTGCGTGATATTTTATTTTTCAGTCAGCTAGGTAATTATTGGTTTGAAAAATATAAACAACATAATCGAAGCAGTCGCAAAAAAAGGAGCTCTGCTTGCGCCTCTGGCGGGAATTTCCGATTTACCTTTCCGTTTAATCGCCCGATCTCAAGGATGTTCCCTGGCCTATACGGAGATGATCAGTTCCAATGGTCTTGTCCGAAACACCAGAAAAACGTACGAGTATCTTCAAACCTGTCCGGAGGACCGCCCGCTCGGAGCGCAAATTTTTGGCGCTGATCCACAGGTCATGGCTGGGGCAGCGAGGATCGTGGCGGATACCGGGGTGGATTTAATTGATATCAACATGGGCTGTCCGGTGAAAAAAGTGATTAAAACCGGTGCCGGAGCTATCTTGATGAAAGATCCCGATCTTGCTGCCCGGATAATTAAAGCGGTAAAAAAAGCCGTTATTATTCCGGTTACGGTAAAGATTCGTTCAGGATGGAATCAGTCGTCTATCAATGCTGTGCAAATTGCAAAGATAGCGGAGGATTCGGGAGCCGACGCAATTACCATACATGGCCGCACGGCTGACCAGGGTTACAGCGGTCATGCCGATTGGAAAATCATCGCGGAAGTCAAAAAAGCGGTTAAAACACTGGTCATTGGTAATGGGGACATCCGTCAACCGCAGGATGCAGTCCAAATGCTTGCTGAAACTGACTGCGACGCGGTGATGGTGGGGAGGGCTGCATTGGGCAATCCATGGATTTTCAAAGGAATTTCTCAAGCACTGCGGGGAGGCGAAATTGAATGCCATCCCTCGCTGAATCAACGTCGGGAAATGATTGAAAATCATTGGAAAATGGAAGCCCGGATGCTCGGTGTCAAACTGGCCGGAAAAAGTTTTCGTAAGCATATTCTCTGGTATACCAAAGGTTTGGACAATTCACACCGGTTCCGGGAAATGGCCGGCAAGGTTAATAACGAACAAGAAATCTTTGAGGCACTAAATAATTATTTTCATTTGCTGAATACGGAAAAAATCTAAAATAAGGACTTGACATTAATGCGATAAATTGGCATAAAATAAGGAAAAAGAAACTATGGAAAATCATACTTTATTTAATGAAGGAAAGGTAAATTCTACTGTGGAACTCGAAAAATTTTCAAAGCTCGAAGAGAAAATTAAAGCTATTGTTGAAGAGAAAGTTTCTTTAAAAAATCAAATTAAGACATTGGAGGATACATTAAAAAATAAAGAGGCGGAAATAGAAAAGTTGAACGGAAAGATAAAGGTATTGGATGAGGAAAGGAACAGCGTACGCGCGAGGGTAGATTCACTGCTTGATTTAATTGCAGATGTAAATTCAGCAAAATAAGCTTCCAGGGCGTGTGTTTTGAAAAACAGTTACAATATAACAATATTAGGCCAGGAACTTTCTGTTTTGAGCGATTCGGAGGATGAGCAGGTGGCCGAAGTTGTTCAGTTTTTAAATAAAAAGGTGGATGAGATATTACATTCGGGCAACGGTTTGAAGACATTGAACGTTGCCATCCTGGCAGCTTTGAACATTTCAGAGGAGTTTTTAAAGTTAAAAAAAGTTAACAAAGAGCTCTGTGACAAATTGGAAAACAGGGCCGAAGAATTAATTCAGCTTATAGAGGAAACAAGTTAGAAACTTTTTTTATTAGCCCCTGCGATGTGCGTGATTGACATTTGTTTTTGAGCCAACATTTTGACCTTGGGACCTTATCCTTGATTGTGGTGTGCATGTCCGCTTTTTCCTGAGCTGGTCGGGAAGCAGAAAGCCTGAAACAACCAATACCGGTTCCCACCTTGTTAAAAGGTTCAAAAAAGGTGATTAACACGGCATAGGCGGGGGTCTTTTTTATCTGTTCATCAACATCAATTCTTTCCAGCCTTTAGAAAATCAATAAAAACGCCAAACACCGAGGTGAAGCATCTGAACCATTGATGCGCGCCGTGGTTAAATATAGCTCAACCGGAAAAGAAGTTTATATTCTTGAAATTGACTGTGATCAGGTCGGGGAATGAGGTTTCCGGAAGGGCACCAAGGAGGTAACATGATATGTTTGATGCCAGTTTTTTATCAGTGCTGGTTTTAGTTGTAGCGGTTGTTTCAGGGATCATTATTGGCTTCATTTTGAAGCAGTCCATTGCGGCCAAAGAAATCAGATCATCCAAGAATTTGATGGCTCGCATGGCGGAAGAGGCCAAGAAAGAGGCTGAAACAATCAAGAAGGAAGCGGTTCTTCAGGCCAAGGAAAATCTCCTGAGGATGAAAGCCGAATTTGATGCTGAATCGAAGGAAAGAAGAAACGATTTCGAAGCGCGTGAAAAACGCATTCGCACCAAGGAAGAAAATCTGGATAAAAAAACCGATGCTCTGGCGCAAAAGGAGTCGTCGGTTGAATCCAGGGAAAAATCAATCAGCAGTAAAGAGCAATCCCTTGAAGACAAACGTCGTAAACTGGATGCAGCGCTTCATGAACAACAGGAGAGACTCGAAAAGATAGCGGGTATCTCTCCCGAGGAAGCGAAAAACCTGCTGATTAAATCCATGGAAGCGGAAGCCAAACAGGATGCCGCAGCGCTTGTCCGCAAGATTGAAGACGATGCCAAGCTGACCGCCGACAAAAAAGCACAGGAAATTATTTCCTATGCGATTCAGCGGTATGCCGGCGATGTAGTGGCGGAAAAAACAGTTTCGGCGGTCAGTCTGCCCAGCGAAGAAATGAAAGGGCGGATCATCGGCCGTGAGGGCCGCAATATCCGCGCCATTGAAGCGGCCACGGGAATTGATTTGATCATTGACGATACGCCGGAAGCGGTTGTTTTGTCGAGTTTCGATCCGGTCAGACGCGAGGTGGCGAGAATTTCGCTAGAGCGCCTGATTCAGGACGGACGGATTCATCCCGGCCGTATCGAAGATATCGTCAAGAAAGTCAGGACAGAGGTCGAGCAGATCGTCAGGGAAACGGGTGAAAAGGCATCCTTTGACGCCGGTGTGCACGACATCCATCCGGAAATCATCAATCTGCTGGGATCGCTGAAGTACCGTACCAGTTATTCTCAGAATGTTTTGCAGCATTCTATTGATGTTGCCTATTTGACCGGTATCATGGCGTCGGAACTGAAAATGAATGTCCGGGAAGCCAAGCGTGCCGGTCTTTTGCACGATATCGGCAAGGCAATAGACCATAAAGTCGAAGGCACGCATGCAGCCATCGGCGCCGATTACGCCAAGCGTTTCGGTGAAAATCCGCGTATTGTTCAGGCGATAGCAACGCATCATGATGACGGACGCAACAATACCCTGCTCGGCGTTCTCGTACAGGCGGCGGATACGCTTTCTGCTGCCAGACCGGGAGCGCGTCGCGAGATGCTCGAAACATACGTCAAACGTCTGGAAGAGCTGGAAAAAATTGCCAATTCCTTCAATGGTGTCGATAAATGCTTTGCCATCCAGGCCGGTCGTGAAATCCGTATTCTTGTGGAAAATGAAAAAATATCCGAAAATGATGCCACGATGCTGTGTAAGGATATCGTCAAGAAAATTGAAAACGAACTTACTTATCCGGGCCAGATCAAGGTGACCGTCATCAGGGAAACAAGAGTTTCTGATTTTGCCAAGTAATTTTTCCGGTATGGGAAAGGAACGATGCAAATGAAAATTTTATTTATCGGTGACATTGTGGGCAGCCCCGGCCGCATGGCGGTCAGGGAACTGTTACCCGACCTGAAGGCCAGAAAAAAAATTGACTTTGTCATCGCCAATTGTGAAAATGGAGCCGCCGGATTCGGGGTGACCAAGAAAATCATGGAAGAACTCTTCAGGGATGACATTGACGTGCTGACATCCGGCAATCATATCTGGAACAAAAGAGAAGTCCTGGAGTTTATCGGAGAATCCGACCGGCTTTTACGGCCGGCCAATTATCCGGCCACGGCGCCGGGCGCGGGAGCGGTTCTTGTCCCTTTGAAAACGGGCGGCTATGTGGGTGTCCTCAACCTGATCGGACGGATCTTTATGCAGGCGGTCGATTGTCCTTTTATCACGGCGAAAAACAAAGTTGCGGAATTGAGAGAAAAAACAAAAGTCATTATTGTAGACATGCATGCGGAGGCAACCTCCGAGAAAAAAGCGCTGGGCTGGTATCTTGACGGCGAGGTATCCGCAGTCTTGGGGACCCATACGCATGTGCAGACCGCTGACGAGGAAATTTTGCCGAACGGAACGGCGTATATCAGTGACGCGGGCATGACGGGGCCTTTTGATTCCGTCATCGGTATCCGGAAAGAAGCTATTATCGAGCGATTTTTAACCCAGATGCCGAACAAGTTCGATTTGGCAAAAGACGATTTAAGAATGCAGGGCGTCATTATGGATATTGATGTTGACAGCGGCAAGGCAAAATCCATTGATAGAATCAGCGTCAAACTGAAGGATTCGTAAGAGGCTGGATGCAATGAAAAATGCTTACGATATTTTAAAAGAAAGAGGTTTCGTCGAGCAGATCACCGATGAAGGCTTGATTCAAGAACTTTTTGCGAAAGGTCCGGTGACCTGTTACATCGGATTCGATCCCACGGCGACCAGCCTGCATATCGGGTCGCTGGTGCCCATTATGTCTCTGGCGCACATGCAGCAAAGCGGCAACAAACCCATCGCGCTGGTTGGAGGCGGTACCGGCCTGATCGGCGATCCCAGCGGCAAAACCGAAATGCGTCAGGTTCTCACCCGCGAACAGATCGACTACAACGCCAATTGCATCAAACAACAGCTTTCCAAATACCTCGACTTTTCGGACGGTAAGGCACTTCTTTTAAACAATGCCGACTGGCTGACGAAATTAAACTACATCGATTTTTTGAGGGATGTCGGCCGCCATTTCAGCGTCAACCGGATGCTGGCGGCGGAAAGCTATAAAATCAGGATGGAAAAAGGCCTGAACTTCATCGAATTCAATTACATGGTTCTTCAGGCTTACGATTTCTTTCATCTGTTCCAGAATTACGGATGTGCGCTGCAGATGGGCGGCAACGACCAGTGGGGCAATATGCTGGCCGGCACCGAGCTGATCCGCAAGATTGCCGCCAAAGACGCCCATGCTGTGACGTTCCCGCTCATTACCACGTCCCTGGGGCAGAAGATGGGGAAGACCGAAAAAGGCACGGTCTGGCTGGACGGCGCTTTAACCAGTCCTTATGAATATTATCAGTACTGGGTCAATTGCGACGACGCCGATGTGGAACGATTTTTAAAACTGTTCACGTTCCTGCCGCTGGACGAAATCAGCGCTGTGAAAAATTTAAAGGATGCTCAACTGAACATGGCCAAGACGGTGCTCGCTTTCGAAGCGACAAAAGTTACGCACGGAGCAAAAGCCGCTGAAGATGCGTGGCGCGCGTCCGCGGAGGCATTTCATTCCCGTCCGGTGGAGACCGGTATGTTTCCGTCCTGCAACATTCCCCGCACGGCAGCCGCCAGCGATACATCGGCCATCCCCCGCTATAAGATTCCCCGAAAGGATTTGAAATCCGGCGTCCAGATATGCGGAGCCTTAGCCAAAGCTGCGTTGACGCAATCCATCTCCGAAACGAAACGCCTGATTGAACAGGGCGGTATTTACATCAATGACCGTCAGGTGAAATCCATTGATGAAAAACTGACGCTTGCCGATTTTGGCGATGCCGAAGAAATTCGCGTGAGAAAAGGAAAGAAAAAGTATTTAATCGTAGAAATCGAGTAAAAAATATTTCCTTGTGCGGCACAGTCCTCTTTTCTCAAAAGCATAACTGAAATGCAGAAAAAAATTGAGAGAAAAAAGAAGCCCTTTCATTACCGGCACGCGAACCTCCGAAAGAAATCCAAAAGCAACAGCCATGCTGCTTTTTACAGGCCTGAAATCGTTCCCGCGCTGAAAAGCACTTTATCCAGGATCGGCAAGCCGTATCCAGCCCCTTTTGTTCCCGATGAATTTCAGGTCAAAGCTTTGGAGGCAATCAAAAAAACCGATTGTCTGGTCATCGCGCCCACGGGTTCAGGAAAAACATGGATTGCGCGGGAAGCCATTTTATCCGTCCTGGAAAAAGGCGGACGTGCCTGGTACGCGTCGCCTCTGAAAGCGTTATCCAATTCCAAATGGATTGAATTCGGCCTGCATTTCGATACGGAAAATGTCGGTATCATCACCGGCGATACCAAAGAAAACACCGAGGCGCCGATCATTGTCGGCACTACCGAAATCCTGCGCAATCAACTCTACGATGCCATGCATCAGGGAAAAGACTTGAACTGCGATCTGGTCATTCTGGACGAGGCGCATTTCCTGGGCGACACCGATCGCGGCGTTGTCTGGGAAGAAATCATGATTTATCTTCCCGCGCGGATTCACCTGCTGCTTTTGTCAGCAACCATCGGTAACGGCGAAGAAATTGCACACTGGCTGGAATCCATTCGCAAGAAATCCTGCGCTGTCGTTGCGGAAGACAAACGTCCGGTGCCGCTTTATCCCCTTTTTCTGCATCCATCCGGTTGTCTTCATCCTTTTCTGGAAGGGAAAAAAGTATCCCCGCCTGTTGCCGATTTCATCAGAAGAACCGATGAGAAAAGATTGCGCGGCGGGAAAATGCCGGATTACATCGGCATCATCCGGGTACTGGAAAAGTTCAATCTGCTGCCGGCAATATTTTTTCTGAAATCGCGCGCGGAATGCGATGCGGCGCTCACTGCGCGCGGAATGCTGCAGCCGCTTCAGAATGCCACGGTGTTTTCATATTCACTGGATGAACTGCTGGGACGTTTCCCCACGCTGGCCAGGCACCGGCAATTGAAAGTTTTAAGATCGATGGGACTGGCGTCTCATCACGGTGGACAGCTGCCCGCGTGGAAAATGCTGGTGGAAGAAATGATGAACAGAGGACATCTGCGCGTGATCTTTGCAACATCCACAATTGCCGCGGGCGTTAATTTTCCGGCTCGAACCATTGTCCTTTTCAACTCCGATTTGTTCAACGGCAGTGATTTCAGTCCGCTGACGGCTACAGAATTCCGCCAGATGACCGGACGCGCGGGACGCCGCGGGCAGGACAACATCGGCTTCATGCTGACAGTTACCGGGAAATTCATGAACCTGAATCACATCCGGGGTTTGTTGTTTCAAAAACCGGAGGATATTTTAAGCCGGTTGAAAAACGATTTCGCAATGGTCCTGAATCTGCTTTTGTCCCAGACGCCGGACGATGTCCGCAAGATATTCGAGCGGTCGCTCGCGGCATATCAGCAAAACAGCCGGCATGAAAGCGCAGACTTTTCCGCGGCCCAGTCGCTCTGGAAAGATTTTTCCCGCCACCTGAAATTTCTGAAGCAGGAAGGATTTGTGGATGAATCCGGAGCGTTGACTGATGACGGATGCTGGGCGTCAAAACTGCGTCTCGATTATCCGTTATTGGTGGCTCAGTGCCTGCGGGAAAACGCGTTTCCTCAGGACAATGAAAAGATTCTGGCCGCTCTTGTGGCGTTGTTAGCCTATGATCGGGACAATGATATGAAAATGACTGTAAAAGATTTGCCGCCGAAGCTTGCTCTTGCGTTTAAAAAGGTCATGCTGGCCGTCCGGCCTCTGATCCATCGGATGGAAAACGCCGGATTTGCGCCCGCCAGACTCCACACGCTGGCGGGCGTGGCCATGTATCTCTGGGCGCAGGGATATGGCTGGGATTCCGTCATTAAAGCCACCGGAATCGCTGAAGGCGATATGGCAACGCTGGTTTTGCGCACGGCGGATAATCTGCGGCAGATCGCATCGCTTAAAGATACATATCCCGACATTGCCGGATGCGCGCAAAGGGCAAGAGAAACGATCCTCAGGGAGCCCGTTCTCTTTCTTTAAAGAGATCTGTTGAAAGATCGCATTCTCTGAACGTCGCCACGTTAGATATCGTTTTGTATAGATCGCTTGGTCCATGTTTCGCAGATGCGTATGATCCCGCTCTTGCACGCCCATGGTGTCAGTATTTTTTGAACAGTCCATAAAAGTGAAAAAAATTTACAGCCGTCACGGCAGAGCGATGACCGGTGACGCGTATCTTTTGATTCAACTTTCATTTTCAAAATATTGATTTTATGATAAACTTAATACGTTTGAATTTGAAATTGAAATGATCATCCATGATTAGTGAAGATCTGAAGACGTTTTTTTAACGGACTAGCGCGCGTATTTGCCATTGAGGAAAAACGCAAGGGGAAACGATGTGGCTTTATCTTAAAACAGGTTTTTATTCGGTAGTGACCAAGGAACCGTGTAAAGAAGATGAGCTTTTAGTCAGAGCGCACAGTAAAGATGATCTGGATAAATTACAGGATTTACTGAAAAAACAGTGTCAATTTCACGGCGAGGTGCTGGATACTCCCCAAACCGATTATGCATACCGTATGATCGTTCCCAAAGAAACATTTGCGTCATTTATGTCCCGCGCCATCAATGATCTGGTTTATGAAGAATACAAAAACACAAAAAGCTGGGAAGCCGCTTATCGCTGGCAGAGTAATTTGCAGCGAAGTAAATAAGCCATCCGCTTCTTCGCGCAGCAACAAATCCGATCATTTAAAACAATCATAGCATATGAAGAAACTTTCAATGATAACGGATTTTGTTCCGGCCGGGGACCAGCCTCAGGCGATTGATCGTCTGGTGCAAGGTCTGGAAAAGGGCAATGAACATCAGGTCCTTCTCGGGGTAACCGGTTCCGGCAAGACGTTTACGATTGCCAATGTCATCGAACGCGTTCAGCGTCCGGCGCTGATTATTGCGCACAATAAAACACTGGCGGCGCAGTTGTATGAAGAATTCAAGGGACTCTTCCCTGAAAACGCCGTGGAATATTTTGTCAGTTATTATGATTACTACCAGCCGGAAGCCTACCTGCCGGTAACCGACACGTATATCGAAAAGGATTCGGCCATCAACGAGGAAATCGATAAACTGCGCCATGCGGCAACCCATGCTCTTTTGACACGGCGCGATGTTATTATCGTCGCCAGCGTTTCCTGTATTTACGGTTTGGGATCGCCGGAGGCCTATCTGGGAATGATCGTCCAGCTGGAAGCGGGCAAGGAATTCTCACGGGATGAACTGCTGAAACGGCTGATTGAAATTCAGTATGAGAGAAACGATATCGATTTTCATCGCGGGACGTTCCGCGTCCGCGGCGATATCGTGGAGATCTTTCCGCCTTATGAAGACGAACAGGCCTTACGAATCGAATTTTTCGGTGATATGATCGAATCGATGACGTTGATTGATCCGTTGCGAAGCAAAAAGATAGGCGTCATCCATAAGACTGCTGTTTATCCCGGAAGCCATTATGTTTCTTCCCGTGAAAATCTGCAACGGGCGATTCATGACATTCGCCGGGAACTGGCACTGACGCTTGCCGAATACAGAGACCAGAATAAACTGTTGGGGACGCAAAGGCTGGAGCAGCGCACCAACTTCGATCTGGAAATGATGGAGGAGATGGGGTATTGTCAGGGTATCGAAAATTATTCCCGTCATTTAACCGGACGCAAACCCGGTCAACCGCCGCCGACATTGATGGAATATCTGCCGCAGGATGCCCTGATTATTATTGATGAAAGCCACGCGACACTGCCGCAACTGGCCGGTATGTACCGCGGCGACCGTTCCCGCAAGGAGACACTGGTCAAATATGGATTCCGCCTTCCCTCCGCGCTGGACAACCGTCCATTGCGTTTTGACGAATACGAAGCCCTGCCCAATCAGCGCATCTATGTTTCGGCGACGCCGGCGCAGTATGAAATGGCCAAAGCGAAAGGTATCCGTGTCGAGCAGATCATCCGTCCGACAGGATTGATGGATCCGGAGATCGAAGTCAAACCGGCCACGAATCAGGTTGATGATCTTCTGGCGGAAATCAGAGCGCGGATTGAAAAAAATGAAAAGGTGCTCGTGACGACGCTGACGAAACGTATGGCGGAAAATCTGACGGATTACTACGCCGGTCTGGATATCAAGGTGCGCTATCTTCACTCCGATGTACACACGTTGGAGCGGGTGGACATTATCCGCGATCTTCGTCGGGGCGTTTTTGACGTCCTGATCGGCGTCAACCTGCTGCGGGAAGGATTGGACATTCCCGAAGTGTCGTTGGTGGCCATTCTTGATGCAGACAAAGAGGGATTCCTGCGATCGGAACGTTCACTCATCCAGACCAGCGGCCGCGCCGCGCGCAATGTTTCCGGGAAAGTCATCATGTATGCTGATAAGATGACCCACTCGATTCAAGCCTGTTTGGATGAGACAAAACGGCGGCGCGCCATTCAGCAGAAATACAATGAAGAAAATAACATCACCCCTGAGACCATTAAAAAATCGATCAGCAGTGTTCTGGGATCGATTTACGAAGCCGATTATGTAACGTTACCTGCAACCGTGTCCGAAAGAGTCGCTCCGCTAAAGGAAGAAGACCTCCCGGCTTTCATTGCAAAACTGACCAGAGAAATGAAGCAGGCCGCAAAAAATATGGAATTCGAGCACGCCGCCGAACTGCGGGACGAAATCAGAGAGCTGAACAAAATATTGCTGGAAATGGGTTAGTTCTACTTTCCTTCAATATATGGTATAAATATTTATTGCCGATGTATGTTGAGAACATTCGATTCTGGGAATTACGGCAGGATGAATGAATCGGTCACAAAAAAGGGGTGAAGCATGAAAGCACTAAAATCGATATTATGCGTGTTGACGTTATTTGTTTTTGTATTTGCCGGTTGCGAAAAAGAGGCGTCCGATTGGGTTCAGTACCATAAAGATGCCGACGGGAATGTCTATTGGTATGATCAGAACAGGGTAAAAGTGGACGCGGCAAATTATACGGTTGAGGTCTGGGCAAAACAAGTCTATTCCGATATGGGCAGAACGATAGAACTGCAGTCCAGAATCAAGGATGGACTGTCCATGAAAGGGTATGACAAGCTTGCGCATAAAACATGCCGGTATGCGATCGATTGCGGGAAAAAAGGTATAACGGTATTGTCCATCAGCCATTTTGACAGCGACGGAGAGTCGTTATATTTCGATGTCGATAAAGGTGAAAAGAAAATGTTTATTATCAACCCTGGCTCTCCAGCGGCGGCCCTTCAAAAAGAAGTTTGCTCGAAGAAACAGTGATCCTGTTGCGAGCCGGGGGCAGAAATGATCATTGGTAATTGTCCGGGCGCAGAGATTGAAATGAATGTCTCAAGAAATTATTGAAGAGGAATGCTTGTGAATAAAGTAGTGGCACGATTGGCAAATGGAAAAATGATCAAGGGAACAACCGCAGATTTTTTTCCGGGAAAAGACGTTTTTCACGTAACCGAATCGGCGGCCGCGCCGGGAACCAAGGCGTTGGAAGTGTTCACGAAGGATATGAAAGCGTTATTCTTTGTGAAAGATCTGGCAGGCAATCCGCAGCACGTCAAAACCAACGAGTTTAATGCATCGCAACCGGTTGTCGGGCGCAAGATCAAAGTGGTTTTCAAGGACGGGGAAGTTCTGATCGGCACCACGACAGGCTATCAACCCGGACGTCCGGGGTTCTTCCTTGTGCCGGCGGATGCCGGATCCAATAATGAACGTTGTTATGTCGTGACGGCGTCGGCCAAGGAAATTAGTTTTCTGTAAGATAAGCCGCTGAAGGGCCGGGCCGTTTGAGGAGGGTCTCAAAGGGCCAAAATTATTCAATGGAAAGGTAAAAATCAGATGCCGCAGAAACAGAAAAAGAAGAAAAGAGATATCGAAAAAGATTATACCGCCGGGCAGTTTGTCATGAAACTGAGACGGCTGGCTGACTGTATCGAAACCGGTCATCCATTCCGTATACAGATTGCAGGAGAAAAAATTACAATTCCAACCGATGCCGTCATCAACATCGAACATGAACGTGGCACCTCAGAAGAGGAAGTGGAATTTCAGATTAAATGGAAGCTGAACCGGTAAGCATCAAAAATATCTTTCCCATCATGATCTTGATAAAAAAACGGCTTCGATGAAAATGATTTAATGGGATGTTTTGAAAGACGGGAGACACACACCATCATGCTGGACGATATTTATCATGGATACCTGGACTGGAACATGATGTTTGCTGCGGAAAGACTCGGCCGTCTTGATGCACAAAAAACAGGGATTGCGGCTTATCTTGCCCGGGACAGTTATTACAACGATCCGCGTTATGCGGAAACGCTGCTGACACTTGGTTTCTTCGATGTCCAGTTATTTTACCACAACCATTTACAGGCGCTGATCGGATGCCGCGGTATTCAGACCCCGGAAGGAGCCAAAGCGCTGGTTGTCATTGTGTTCAGAGGGTCGGACCAGGTCCAGGACTGGCTCCAGAATCTGGATATTCGAATGACGCGTTTCCTGAATAAAGAAAAATTTCCTCATTTCAGCCGCCTGAAGGTTCACAATGGAATTTTTGAAAGGGTTCACGATTTTGAAGACTGGAGCAGACGCGTTATTTTCAAGGACGGTCCGTTGAAAGGCAACCTGCTTCAGATGCTGGGAGATGAACTTAAAAGAAAGCAATGTTTCTTCTGGATTATCGGACATAGCCTGGGCGGAGCCATGGCAACGCTTTATGCCGCGCGATTATGCGACTGTTACAATGTTTCCCGGAACAGAATTCTTTCCCATACATTTGGCGCTCCGCCCATTGGCAACCGGTATTTTGCGGCACGCTATGGACATGAATCTTGTCTTCGGGCCCAAAAAATCAAAAGGAAGAGCGATTCTCTCGCGTTATTCCGTTTTGTCAATACCGAAGATCCCATACCGGCACCGAGATTTGCCGATGTCAGAGTTGAGAAGGCTCAAGGCGGACCGATTGCACAACCGCCGTATCGATTGCTGGGGTTTAAACATGTCGGCAAGGAAGTGAGATTTTCACCGCGCCACCTGCCGGGCTTTTATGAAAAATATAAGCAGTTCACGGGAAGGCGGTATAACAGCTCCCACTTTATGAAAGTTCATTTTATGGAAGCTTACATCACCGGAATCGATGTGTTGAATACGCATTGAGTCAATTGCGCATGACGGAAAATGTGCCGGAGTGAGTTGAAGAGTGTTTTACCGGTTGAAGAGGCGGTCATTATTCAGAAATCAATTGACACGTAAAAGTAACTTCCTTATATTCAAAGAAGACGTTAATCAATGATCAACGGGACACAGGCGAATCATCGTAAGCGGTTTAAAGTAAAATGACCATCAACCATTCAACAAGGAGGACATTATGCCGTTTGAAATGATGAAAAAAGTTATGTTGACAGGAATCGGCCTTGCTCTGAAAACCCGCTCGGAAATGGAAACCGTGGCCAAAGACATCATCAAAAAAAGTAAGATGAGCGAAGCAGAAGGCAGAAAATTTGTAGCCGATTTGACAAAGAAATACGAGCAGTCCAGACGTGACATGGAAAAAACAATTCAAAAGGGCATCGCCGACTACATGGCCAGCGCGGATATTGCCAGCAGGAAAGAACTCAATGCCCTTAAGAAAGAGATCGGCAATTTGAAAAAAGCCCGCAAGAAATAAGTCCGGGTATCCTGGATCTGTTGCCCGGCGCAAACGGCTTCAGAACGTGCAAGAGGATTTCAGCGGAATGTTAAGCATCAAAAAAATAGGTGTGCTGGGTCGGACGTACCGCAATTTCAGCCGCTATCGACAAATCCTCTCCATTCTTTTCAGATATGGATTTGATGATCTGGTGGAAAGACTGAAAATCGATCAGTATATCGAGATCGGTCTTCAGATGATTTCCCGTCATCAGCGCGAAAATGTTGAAAGATTAAGCCGTCCGGAACGGGTGCGGCTGCTTTTTGAAGAACTCGGTCCGACATTCATCAAATTCGCCCAGATTCTTTCCACGCGTCCGGACCTTGTTCCTGCGGATGTTATCCAGGAATTCGAAAAACTCCAGGATAACGTGCCGCCTTTCCCCTTCTCCGAGGCGAAAGCAATTATCGAATCCGAGCTCGGCGGTGATCTGGATAATTTTTTCTTGTCGTTTGAGGAGAAGCCTTTGGCTTCCGCCTCCATCGCGCAGGTGCATAAGGCCGTGCTCAATGACGGCGAGGTTGTTGCCGTTAAAATCCAGCGGCCGGGACTCAAAAAAATCATCGAAGTCGATCTAGAGATCATGCTCCATCTGGCGTCGCTGATGGAGAAAAACATCGAAGAAATATCATTTCAGAAGCCCACCCGTGTCGTCGAAGAATTTGCCCGAACATTGGAAAGAGAGCTGGATTTTACCACTGAAGCTTCCAGCATGGAACGTGTTGCCGGACAGTTCCTCAGCGACAGAACCATCTACATTCCCAAAGTCTTTTCAGAACTGTCCGGCAGGCGGGTTCTCACCATGGAATATGTGGACGGCATCAAGGTGTCGGATATGGAAAAACTTGAAAAGGCCGGCATGGATCTTAAAAAAATCACCTCCCGCGGCGCTCATTTCGTTATAAAACAGGTTTTTGAATTCGGGTTTTTCCATGCCGATCCGCATCCGGGTAACGTCTTTGTCCTGCCGAACAACGTCATTTGTGTTCTCGATTTCGGCATGACCGGTTCCGTGGACAAACGGCAACGCGCACTCTTCGTGGATATTATGGAAACGCTCGGCAGAAAAGATGCGGAACAATGTGCGCGGCTGATGCTGGAGCTTGGAGAATACGATGATGAACCGGATATCCGCCTGCTGGAAAGAGAGATTGATGATTTTATGGGCAGGCATCTTTTCAAATCGCTCAAAGACATTGATCTGGCCCGTTTGATCCAGGATTTGCTCGATATTGCCACCAGCAATAAAATCAGAATCCCCCCGGTTATATTTTTAATGATGAAAGCCTTCGCCGCGATGGAGGGCATCGCCCGCCTGCTCGATCCGGAATTCGATATGATTGCCTACGCCGAGCCTTTTATTAAACGGGCGAAACTGGCCCGATATGCGCCGGAAAAAATCGCCGCGGATTTATTGACCGTTGTGTCCGAATCCATGCATATGATTCAGGCCCTTCCCCGGGAAGTGTTGCAGGTAACCAGACTGATTCGTCAGAACAAAATGACCATCAATATGGAAATGCGATGGATCGATACCTTTTTGCGCGATCTTGATCAGGCCGGCAACCGTCTGTCCTTTTCCATTATCATTGCCGCCCTGATCATCGGTTCCGCGTATCTTCTCGCCTACAGCACCCCGCCGCTGGTGTATGGAATATCCCTCATCGGGTTGATCGGGTTTTCCGCAGCCGCTGTTCTGGGCGGCTGGCTTCTGATCGCCATCCTGAAAAAAGGGATGCTCTGAACAAGATCAAGGCGGTGTTGAATCAACACCGCCTTGTGTCATTGCTTCTTGATTTTTCGAACCCATCAGTGGTGCACAAGCAGAACAGGGGTCTTGGTTGCCTCCATGACCTTCTCGGCAATCTGACCCATGAGCCTCTTCAAGAGTCCTGATCTGCCGTGCGACGGCATCACGATTAAGTCCACACCTTTTTCTTCCTGTTCTTTCAGAATTTCTGCCACCGGTTCTCCCTCTCTGATATCACTGATAATTTCGATCTCCTGGGATTCAGGGAATTTCTGCAGCTCTTGTTGCATCATATCCCTTGCTTTAATCATTGTGCTTTCTTCGGCTTTCTTGAACGTGTCCACATCCAGACAATAATCGGCTGTGCATTGTGTTACCGGATTTGCGACGTGAAGCAGATAAACTTTCGAGTGGTATTGTTTTGCGAGTTCCAACGCCTGTTTCAAGGCTTCATCGGAGTAATCGGAGAAATCTGTCGGTACGAGAATTCTTTTTGGTGCAAACATGACCATCCCTCCTTTCACGTATGATCACCAAAACAGATAAGTGACTCACACCAACTGCTTTTTTTTGCGCTGATCTTATCACCTCCTTTGACTGAAGATTGTAATTATATTATAGGCATCCCGCATGAAAAAAACAATAGATCTCTCTTGCTGTGTCATGTGGCAAACAGCGGACATGCCGATTTGTAGATGGAGAAAATACAGGGTATCATTGATAAAATAACATGACTTGATAACCGGCGCTAATTATGTAAAATAAGAAAAAAGTGTCCGTGAAGATTGGTCATGCCTGGATTGGGGTCAAAAGGCCGTCATTCTTATAACCGGTGTAAATGCTTTTCGTCTTTAATGTGATGCAAATGAAAAACTATAAAATCTTGATTATCGGTTCCGGTCCGGCAGGGCTGTTTGCTGCGCTTCGGCTGGAAAAACTCGGAATGGACGACATAGCCGTCATCGATCGCAATCCATATCCCGCCGGCGGACTTCTCAACGACGGCAAACTAAACTTCGATTACCGCGTCGGTCTGGACATCGATGAACTGCAAATCGACCGTGTAACGGCGGAGGGTATGATGCTGGAAATCAAGCGTATATTTACGGGATTTCCGCGCTGCCGTCAGGTTACCTTTACCGATAACAGAAATAATCTTCGGGCTCTGGCGGATATGGCCGCCGAACACGGTGCACAGTTTATTGCGCCCGAACAGTGGCACTGGGGAACGGATAACGGCAGGGCTCTGGTGGATTATCTGCGGGGACAGCTGAAAAAAACCGATTTTCTGCTGAGCACAGAGGTCGAGTCCGTCGAAAAAAAACGGGAGGGCTCCTTCCGACTGCTCTGCCGCATCGATAAAAAACGAAAGAGCTGTTGCGCGCCGGTCATTCTGGCCGCTCCGGGCCGCAGCGGCGCCTACTGGTTCCGCGATATCGCCAGAGCACTGGACATCCGGAATAATTTCGGTCCGATCGATGTGGGGATCCGCCTGGAGCTCAACAGAAAATTCTACGACTTTGTGACCGGTATCGTTTACGATCCAAAGTTTATTTTTACGACGGGACGCCACGGCGATAAGGTCAGGACGTTTTGTACCAATCCCGGCGGGCGGGTCCGGGTGGAAAGCTACGGTGATTTTAAACTGGTCAATGGCGATGCCCTGTCAGGGAAGAAAACAAAGAATACCAATTTTGCCCTGATCAACACCGTTGCCCTGACCAAACCTTATTCGGATACTACGGAATTCGGATTGAGTATTGCCAAACAATTTTTCCTGCTCGGAGGCGGCAAGCCGATCGTCCAGCGCATCGGGGATTTCCGCGAAGGCAGGAGAAGTTCGCTGTCCACGTTCAACAGCACGGCGCGGCATTTTGAAGTCTGCAGGGCGACCTGCAGCGCAACCCCCGGCGACATCACCCTGGCCATGCCCGCACGCATCATGGACAATCTGTGGGAATCGCTCAAATCGCTGGACAAAATCATCCCGGGCATTTTGCATCCGTCAACGTTAATGTATGCGCCGGAAATAAAATTTTTCGATACGCATTTCCCGACCGACCATTATCTGGAAACAAACGTCAAAGGCATCTTTGTCGCAGGGGACGGTACCGGCAAAAGCCGCGGTATTGTGGGAGCGGCCATGTCCGGCATGATCGCCGCCGAGGGCATCATGAATGGCCGATGACGGGTATAACGATGAAAATACGCGGGGCGACGTTTTATGATTATGATACGAGTGCCGGTTGAGCGGATTTGCAGGAAATCGGGAGGATAAAACATGGATAAAGTCGCAAATGAAATCGGCCATTATATTATCCGGGCGTTCGATGCCATGGGAGCGGAAATTATCGGAGATGTGTTTAGATGGAGCGGCGTTACGGAAACAGGCTATGGCGCAATTTTTATCGTGCTGGCCATTCTCGTCGTGATTTATATTGTCAAGAAATAAACAAGAGGAAAGATTTCCCAAAAAGCGTCAAGGATTCATGAACAAAACGGCCATCAGAAGATTCTTCTTCCCTGACATAACCGCTCGCTATGTGCTGCGCCTTGCCGCCGTGGCTGCGGTAGCTTTTATTCTGTTTAAATATGTTTTCATTCCTTTTCGTATTCAGGGCGAGAGCATGGCGCCGACCTATGTTACCGGATCGTTCAATTTCTGTTTTGCCCTGCGTTATATGTTTGCCTCACCGGCACCGCCGGATGTTGTGACGGTGCGGATGGCGGGACAAAGGATCATGCTTTTGAAGCGCGTTGTGGCGGTTTCGGGGCAGCGCGTTGAATTCAGCAAAGGGATTCTTTTCGTGGACGACAAAAAAATTAATGAACCCTACGTCAAGAAAAAAAGTAACTGGAACCTTGAACCTATTATCGTCAAACCGGATCACGTGTATGTTGTGGGAGACAATCGCGCAATGCCTGCTGAAGCGCATACCTTCGGACAGGCGCCGGTCAGCCGTATCGTGGGAGTGCCGTTATGGTAAAAAGAAAATATCTGGCAATGGGATTGATTCTTGTTTCGGCTTTTGCGGTGTATTTCTTATTTTTTGTTGATTGGGAGGCCCGAGCGGTTAAAAAACATTTGCAGGCACTGGCGAAAGAACTGGAATGGTCAACAGGGGAAAACGAACTGGCGGTGGCGCATCGCATCAGACGCATTCAGGAAGGGATGGCCGAAAACTGTCAGGTTGATATTCCGAGCTACGGAATTTCCAGGGCTGTTGTCCGACATGATGTTCCGGTATACCTGATGACGGCCCGAGGCTATTACAAAAATCTTTCGGTCGAACTCGAGGATCTGGAAATTGAAACGCTTGAGCTTCCGGCAGCGCAAGCCGTTGCCACAGCGTATGTAAAAGCGATTCAGGCCGATGGAGTCCTAAATGACGAAGTGCTGGTGATCCGATTCCGTCTTCAGAAGGTCAATAAAAAATGGCAGGTCAACGAAGCAGGAGAAGTTCATGTTCTGGAAAAATAATAAGGGTATTTCATTTTTACTCAAAAAAAATCAGAGCAACAGGTCATCGCGAAAGACAGGGAATTATGCAAAAACGAAATGATCGGCAGCCCTACAGTCTTGAAAGCATTGTTGAACTTTATCCCCGGCTGTATTCGCAAAAACGTTTGGATGAATGGATGGATTTGTTTGATAAACGGGCGATCATGGTGCGGGTGCAAAAGGGAAACCCTGTTTCATTTGTCAGCATAACCGAAGGTATAACGGAGCAACGCGAATATGCCGCTGAAAATGCATTATTTGATGAAAAATGGCATCATGTAAAAATTAACAGACACGGCAATATTGCCGTCATCAAAGCCAATTACATCCTGACGGCAGAAAGAGAAATTCGCAAAGGTATTGATGTTCTGACATTATGCTGTCGTGACGGCGGTTGGCGGATTATTTGTCTGGCCTATGAGCAAAAAGAGATGGTTAGGCGTTCGATCCCTAGAAAAGATTCGGTGAAAACATCGTAGAAAACTGGTATGGGATACAGTGTTTCCATGAGGGCATTAACGTTTTGAAAGGATGAAATGTGCGTAAAAAAATTCTTCAGAATCGGAAATATTTTTATGGAAAAAATATCGTTTTCGGGCCACGTGGGCCGGCTGATGAGATCGAATGATGATCCACCGGATTGTGAAAGGGAGTAGTCATAATGAATGAAGAAATTGATGATGACTTAATCGACATTGAGCTGGAAGGCGATGCCCTGGAAAAGGGAATGCGAAAACTGGAAAGCGAAGCGGAACGATTGCTGCATTATACCAATGACCTGCTGCAGGAGCTTAATAAGGATCGAGCAAAGCGGGAAGCCATGAAACAGGAAGATGAGAAAACGCAAAGTACCGAAGAAGGTTCTGCCTCGTCATAAAGAAAATGTGTGGCGCTCCTATTCTGCCGGCAGAACCCCGGCATTGTTTTTTTAAAGAATTGATTGAAGAATGTGTCGCCGGAAGGGGACCGGCAATAGCGCGGATGAAGTGAGTCTGGGAACATAATTTAAACGGCTGAAAAAACAAACAGCGAGAAGGAGTCATTGTCTCGTGTGACAGTGTAGCGGTGAACCAACCCGAATCTTTCCCGCTTTTTCAGTTTTCCGGAACATATTTCCGAAATTATTTATAGGACACAGACGTCAGGCGGACTATTGCATGGAAGGGTCTTTTTACCCGGCAACGCTATGAAACTTTCCCTTTTGCGCAGAGCAGGCGACGACCTTATGTATCTTGTCGAATCCGGAGAGGACATCCTATGCTAATGGCGATGAAAGTTCTGAATAATCGTAATTTTATTTTTATTCTTGCGATGATCTTGGGTCTTTTTTTGCCGCAGCCGGCGGAATGGACCAAAGTTTTGATGATTCCCGCCCTGGCATTGGTGATGACGCTGGCAACGGTCAATGTTCCCAATAATTACTTTCTGAATCCGCGTGCCATACTGAAACCATCCCTTGCCGGAATGTTTATGAGTTATATCATTCTGGCCGGTGTCCTGTTGTGTTTGTCGGCTTTGCTCATTGAAGATAAAAATCTGTGGATTGGCTTTGTTCTTATTGCGTCCGTGCCGCCCGCGGTGGCAGTGATTCCGTTCACGGCAATACTGGAAGGTAATGTTGATTACACACTGTCCGGCACCGTTGCATCTTACATTGCCGCCTTGCTGATCATGCCGGTCATTTTATGGATTTTTATCGGGACCGTGTTTGAAGATCCCTATAAACTTCTGCAAATTATGCTCCTGCTCATTGTTTTGCCGCTGATACTGTCCCGGCTGATTCTCTATTTCAATTGGCAGGAGAAACTCTCTTCTGTTCGTGGTTTTCTGACCGACTGGGGTTTTTTTATTGTTTTATATTCCATGATCGGCGTAAACCGTGATTTGATTTTCAGTAATCCTTTAACGGTCTTTTCCGTAGCGGTCATTTCTTTTTGTACAACGTTTGTTTTAGGATGGTTCATTCAAAGAATTTGTGCTTTTTGCAGAATCGACAAAAAAAATATGGTCAGTCTTCTTCTTTTGGGAACGCTGAAAAATCAGGGCATTGCGGGAGGACTGGCCATCACGCTTTTTGAGAAGGAAGCGGCCATTCCCTCCGCAATATACAGCATTTTTATGATTGTTTATATTATGTGGCTGGATTGGCGAAAATGAAAAACGTTCCACAAATTTAGAAGGTGGCCGATCAGATATTCTACCGGTCGATTCTTTTTTGTGGTCAAGGAGGATTTGAATTTGACACGGGTCGGTGTACAATTGTAACAATCATTTGGCACATAAATATGAAAAAGGGATTTGCCTGTAATGCAATAGAGGAGGAACGCTTACGTCGCACAATGTTTGACTCTTTTCCTGAAAAAACAAAAACCGCAAGATTGCCGTGGGGCAGATTGAAATGTTCAGAAATATCGTATACGTTTTATTGATGATAATATTTTCCGGCTCTCTTGCCATGGGTGAAACGTCTACAGCTGCTGACTGGTTTAACAGAGCGGATGGTTTATGGGACGGGAAAAAATTTATTGAAGTGAAAGAAGCCATGGCATATCTCGACAAGGCCATTGAACAACAGCCGAATTATGCAAACGCTTACATCAGCAGAGGCATGGCGTACAATCAGACGGGCGACTATCAACGTGCAATACAGGATTATAATCTGGCGTTGCTTTTTACAAACGATGAAAATTCTTTGACGAAAATATTTGACAAGATGGGCGTGGCGTACGCCAATCTTGGGCAATATCAGCGAGCCATCAATAACTTTAACCATGCCATCAGTCTGAAGCCTGATTATGCCGATGCGTACAATAACCGGGGCATTGTTTATTTTCTTCAGGGCGACAAAAAGCAGTGCTGTAATGATGCGCAAAAAGCATGCGAACTGAAAAACTGCGAATTATTGTCATGGGCCAGGGAGCGGGGCGCCTGCCCCTGATGAAAATGGCCGATATCCGGAATCGTTATGCACAGGGCCTGTTTTTTTTCACTCCGGTTTCTGTGATGTTATGTGATAATAACAGGGTGGCGGAAAATTTTATTTTATATAGGTTGATAAATTATTATATTTGTATTATAAGAAATCATCCTCGCCGAATCCCCCCAAGGTGTCTAAGCTATGCATCCCATCCTGTATGTATAGTGGCGAGGATACCTTTTTTTCAATGAGAGCTTTTTTTACTACCCTTTGTCTTTGAAAACAAACCCATATCATCAGAAAAGGCATATCCTACCAATTTGCTTTGTTTTACAACTTCGACGTTTTAAAAAATGAGAAACTGAACATTTGCCGACAAGTTAAGAGATTCTTACCTGATAGTCATTTGTGGTTACGATGGGTCCGGTTTTGTATCCGAAATGGGTACAATATGCCCACCCATGATCTGTAAAATGATGTTAGGAAAATAGCGATAAAACTAATTAGTTTAATTATTACAATCGCTTACATTTTATGGCACGGGCTTTGCTGTTCAAGAGGGTAACTTTAAAAAAAGGAGACAAGTGATGAAGAAAATAACATTTACAATGATCGCCGTATTTCTGGGGTTGCTTTTGACGTCTCAGGCATTTGCGTGGGGGCCGGGTCCGGGGAAAAAGTCCGGATATTGTCGGGGAGTCGTTTTGGAAGAATTGAATGTGACTGAAGATCAGAAAACAAAACTTGATGCCTTGCAGTTGCAGCATTTTAAGGCGGTGCACCCCCTGCGGGAAAAGATACGCGACAAATCTGCTGCATTGCGTAAGTTATGGCTGCAGGTCGATCCGGATAAAAACAAGATTATGGCCAAACAAAAAGAAGTAAGGGTGCTGCGGGATCAACTGGAGGATAATAAAACCGCTTACCGCTTTGAGGTGAACAAAATTTTGACACCCAAACAGAAGGAAAAACTGGCCAAATGCGGATGGAACAAAAAAAGCGGATTCGGTCCGCGCGGCGGGAAAAGGGGTGAGCAATGGAATGGTCATGGGAATTGCCTCTACTTACCGTAATGAGCCGGATGTTTTTTTCATTCCGGAAATATGGATGATGCAACATGTTATTAGAATAAACAAAAAGGAGAACATAAAATGAAAAATAAGGTTTACAAGGCTCTGTTGCTGACGCTGATTGTATTGATGCCGGTTTCGGCAATGGCCGATGTAAGGGTCCATGTGAATATTCCTTTGCCTCTACCGGTTGTCTTTCCGTCGCCGCCACATCTGGTGGTCATACCGGACACTGATGTCTATGCCGTAGCCGACATTGGAGAAGACATATTTTTTCACGCGGGCTGGTGGTGGCGTCCTTGGAATAACCGCTGGTACCGATCAAGATACTACGACAGAGATTGGGCTTATCATCCCTATCAGCCGTCTTTCCAGAGATATGTTCCTGCCGATTGGCGACAGAATTACAGGCATAAAACGTGGAATGGATATCGCTGGGAACCCCAGCGGAGGTCATATCAGGACATCCAACGCAATTGGCATGTCTGGGAGAAAAACCGGCACTGGGATAAACAAAGCTATGGAGTTAAAAAAATAACAAAGAGAGCCCCTGCGCCGCAATACAGAAGCAACACGCGACCGGCCATGACGAAGCCCGCGATGCAGCATAACGTCAAAAGCCGAGGTGATTTCAGGACGTCCGAAAGAAGAGACAGACGTTAACGAGTCAACCGCTAAGACGTGGGATATACGACCAGCCTTGATTTTCAAAGATCGAGGCTGGTCTTTTTTTCAGTAAGCACTTCCGGGATTGTCGCCAGCCGAATTCATCACTTCTTTCTTTCCGTCTTTTATGTTACGTAAAGCACCATAATAGAAAATAGTTCGGGAAAGCTTCAGCATTTATGGGCAGATCGGTTTTAATTTTCAGAAACCAGGAGGCATACTGTGGAAGACATAAAAATTACACCGGCTGATGTTCAGGAAACGCTTTGTTTTACCGGGAACATTATAGAGGAATCCGGTGCGCGTCTCGCAGGGAGTGAATCCTGTAAAAAAGCGGCTGTTCTCATTATGAATGAAATGAATAAGCACTGCGATTCCGTAAGCATGGAGGAATTTGATATTCACCCCAAAGCGTTTCTGGGGTTTTTCAAGGTTGTCGTCGTGATCTACATCCTGTCCTCGTTTTTGCTGTATTTTGATTATGTCGTTGCCGGTGCGGCCGGCTACCTTTTGGGTGCTTTCATCATGTTGGGCGAATCAATATTTTACTGGGAAATGCTGGATCCTTTTTACAGGAAAATGAAAGGGTACAACGTTATCGGAACCATAGAACCGGAAGGCGAGGTCAAACAACAGATCATCCTGAGCGGGCATCACGACAGCGCGCATGAATTCAGGTTTCTCGCACATCATCAGAAATTATATGCCGTCCGGATCATGACGGCCGTCATAATCATTTTTGCCGCATTGGTTCTCTCCTGGATTTGGGTGTATCACCGGTCCTATAGCGGCGCCGATCCCGCCTTCGTCCCCTATTTACGCTACGGTGTTTTTGCCGGTCTGATTTTTGTTGCCCCGATGTATTTCTTTATAAGTGAGAAGGGCACTCCGGGAGCCGGTGATAACATGATTGCAGTCGCGGCGATTATTAAACTTGCGGAAATTTTCAACAGGGCAAGGCAAAACGGTGCGGGGCTTCTGAAAAATACCCGTCTGATGTTTCTAAGCGCCGATGCGGAAGAGGCCGGTCTTCGAGGCGCGCGGGCTTTTGTAAAACGGCATCGAGGCGCCTTGCTGAAGATGCCGACGTATCATTTCAATATCGACAGCATCTACAACCTCGGTGAACTCCAGTTTCTCACTAGAGATATTAACAGCGTCGTTCGTCTGTCTAAAAACATGGCCCGGGAATGCAAGGCAGTGGCTGATCAACTCGGATACCGGACGCGGCTCTTTGCAATAACGCCCGGAGGCGGCGCCACGGATGCGGCGGAATTTGCCAAGGCAGGCGTAGAAGCGACAACGCTCATCGGTATGCCGACGAATTTAATCCGGGACGGAATGGTCTATCACACTCTTCAGGACAACGTTGAGCATATCGAGCCGGAAGCTGTTGAAGCCACACTTAAAATCGCGTTCGTCTATATTCTGAACAAGGAGCGGGATAATATTTAGATCAGCTGCTGGATTTTTCAGAAAAGCCGTGCTAAACTTAATATAACCAGTATCATAGATGTAAATTATTTAACCATTCAACCTTCCGTGAAGTTGTCGTGCACTGATTAATAAATCCTGTTGTGATGTCCGGTTTATTTTTTATCAGGGAGGAACAGGTTTATGACAAAAAATGAAATCAGCAGGGAGGAGATCATTAAAAAACTGGTAGATTCTGATTTGGATGGCTTGTCGCAGGAAAAGAGCATCAAATTTCTGGTGCGTATTCTTCATAACGGCTGGAAAGGGTACAATGAAATGTCTGATACGGAACTGCTGGAGGCGTTCAATCACAGAGAATTCAGGAAAACAGTCAGAACGTGATGGATATCAAAACGGTATATAAAATTTGATCATTTGTGTGAACAGGCCGATGTTGATGCAAGGTATATTGTTTCACCGTTCTGACGGTATTGGGGAAATAGCGTCATCGTGGTCTTTCTGAATAACAATCGGATGATACGTTTCAATATCCAAAACTGAAAGTATCCGGAATTTTATTCTTTGACACAAAACCTTTATTTATATACCGTTTTCATGATGAATGAATAAAGGTCTGAACCCGACATTGATCGGCGCCATTTCCACATGTAAGGAAGACAGGAAAAAATGGAACAGCAAAACAGACAGTCAAGTGAAAACGAAGAACAATACGGATCCCTTCTGGAAGCCATTGAAGAGGGATACTATGAAGTGGATCTTGCCGGCAACTTTACATTCTTCAACAAGGCGATGTGCCGGATTCTGGGATATGCTCCGGATGAAATGCGGGGAATGAATAACCGTCAATTTACCGACAAAGAAAATGCAAAAAAACTTTTTGAGACCTTCAACAGGGTCTATAAAACGGGAGAATCGACCAAAGCGTTCGATTGGCAGCTCATCAGGAAAGACGGAAATAAAAAATATATTGAAACCTCCGTATCCTTGATCAAGGATGCTTCGGGGAAACCAACAGGTTTCAAAGGCATTGTTCATGATATCACCGAACGTAAGCAGGCGGAAGAGGCACTGAGAGAAAGTGAAGCGCTCTACCGGCTGTTGGCGGACAACATCTCGGAACATGTCTGGGTTATGGATTTGAACCTCAACCTTATCTACATCAGTCCTTCCGTGGAGAAAATATACGGATATGCTCTGGATGAAATCAGCCAGATCAAAATGAGGCAACTTTTTACGGCAGACTCCTACAGGAAAGTCGTGGAAACATTCATGAAAGAATTGGAGAAAGCGATGAACAGCAAGCCTCCTCCAACCGGCACGAACTACATCATGGAACTGGAAGCCTATCACAAGGACGGCCATAAAATATGGATCGAGAACCGCCTGCATTTTATCCGCGATAAAAATGGGAAACCGGTATCTCTTTTGGGAGAAACCCGGGATATCACCGACCGCAAACTTGCTCAAGAAGCTCTGAAGGCGAGTGAGGAAAAATACCGTCTTCTGGCCGATCACATGAAAGATCAGGTCTGGATGATGGATATGAACATGCAGATTACTTATGTCAGCCCGTCCGTGGAAAGAATCACGGGATATTCGTTTGAAGAAATAAAAATATTGCCTTTGGATCAACTGCTTACTCCCGAGTCGGTCAGAAAAGCCATGGAGTTTATTACCAATAGGATGCCGAAAGCCTTTAATCTGGCTTCTCTGGATTCTCAATATAGAACACTGGAACTGGAATTCCGGACTAAAGAAGGTAAAACGATATGGGGGGAATGTTCCTTTAATTTTATACGCAATGAAAATAATGAACCGATTTCCATTTTAGGTGAGGCGAGAAATATCACGGATCGCAAAATAGCGGAAGATAAACTGCGTCAGAGTGAAGAGAAGTACAGGACGATTCTGGAGGACATCAAGGAAGGCTATTTTGAAACCGACCTCTTCGGAAACTTTACGTTCTTTAATGATACTGTGTGCCGGGTCCTTGGATACTCCAGAGACGAATTGACGGGCATGAGTAATAAAATCTACACGGACGCGGAAGAACGGAAAAAAGTGTATCGCGCCTTCCATCAGGTTTATATGACCGGAGAACCCTACAGGGATCTGGAGTGGCAAATCCGTGGAAAAGACGGCACGAGAAAGTATATTGAAGGATTTATATCCCTTTTGAGAGATTCTTCGGGTAACCCGAAAGGATTCAGAGGCATTGCCCACGATATAACGGAGAGAAAAATAGCCGATGAAAAGCTGCAAAAAACACTGGAGAGCCTGAAAAAGGCCGTCGGTACCACCATACAGGTGCTCATTTCCGCCCTGGAAGCGCGGGACCCCTACACGGCAGGCCATCAGTCCCGCACGGCAAATCTGGCCTGTGCCATCGCCGCAGAAATGGGGCTGGATGGGGATATCGTCGAAGGATTGAATATGGCCGGCACCATTCACGATATCGGAAAATTATCCATCCCGGCAGAAATACTGAGCAAACCGACAGGATTGACCAATATTGAATTCTCCATGATCAAAACACATCCGGAAAGCGGATACGAGATGCTCAAAGATGTGGAGTCCCCCTGGCCGCTTTCAGAAATCGTCTACCAGCATCATGAACGCATGGACGGCTCCGGTTATCCCCGCAACCTGAAAGGGAACGACATTCTGATCGAAGCGCGCATCATGGCTGTGGCCGATGTTGTGGAAGCGATCGCATCGCATCGTCCCTACCGTCCTTCCCTGGGGCTGGAATTTGCATTGAAGGAAATTGAAAAAAACAGGGGGAAACTTTACGATGAAAAAGTGGTGGACGCCTGTCTGAAACTTTTCATCGAAAAAGGCTATCAACTGGCCTGAGAGCCATCGGCCTGAACCCGCCGCATCGCGCTGCAAAAAGAAAGGAGCAATCCATGGACGACAGAAAAATGTTCAAGCAACTGATCGAATTTCACAGGATTTCGCTGACAAACTGTTTTTCGATGATGGTCATGATGCAGCAGCAGGCTGAAAACATTCTCAACATCTTCCATTATCTTCCCATCATGACCGACGACGGTAAAAAATTCATGAAGCAGCGGACCGACCTGTACAAAGAATGGATCGACGATTTAAAGAAAGCCATGGACGAAGGATATGCCCGGATTGAGCAATTCTACGACAACAAAGCCATGGCGGATTTTCGGGACCAGACCCGCAAAGTGTTCGATGCCTGTATGACACATGAAAACTGGATGCCCGAAGACGTCAACGCGCTTCTGGGCAAAATGGATAATGTATACGAGAGAGGCTGCCGCGAATTCAAGAAATACGTTGAGGAAAACAGACAACAGGTCCAAAACTATTACAAAAACATCAGCAAAACCAAGACGAAATCCAAATCCTAGCCGCACCGGATTTATATTTTTTTCGGGGATAAATGATTTGCAGGCTTCAGACGAACGCCCGAT